>Ga0335080_10005261_pt1 | contig 13293 bp, 13 predicted proteins | sample Lox_Sample_34_FD_206720 | JGI IMG/M metagenome (GOLD analysis project Ga0335080, IMG submission 206720) | Soil microbial communities from Loxahatchee National Wildlife Refuge, Florida, United States - Lox_Sample_3.4 | ecosystem: Environmental > Terrestrial > Soil > Wetlands | place: USA... | reverse complement strand
TATCTGTACCTACTGCTCTGCCTAGCGTTCCTGCGCCTGCACGACCAGGAGCGCTGGGCGGAGCTGACCCAGTACGTCCCTTCCGCCGCCGATCCTGGAGATGCTCGGCGACTGCTGCGGCGCGTGGTTGCGGCAGTCGACGCGTCGCTTGGCTACCCGCACCAGCTCAGCGGGCCCGACGCCCCGCCTACCTGGCTGCGGCCTCGCGCATTCGAACCAGTGCGCAAAGTATTCGAGCTGGCTGCGCGTCTCCTACCCAGTGACTTCGACCGGCTCCGGGCTGCGTACGTGCGGCACGTCCAAGTACGCGATGACGTGATCTACACGCCGGCAAGCATCACCGACACCATGGTCGCCCTGCTTGCCGACCATGCCACCAAGGGCAACGTCACGGTGTACGACCCCTTCGCCCGCTTCGGTGAATTGTTGGGCGGATTTTTGAGTGCACATGCTGACCCGGCCGCGGTGCAGGTGAGCGCTGAGAACCCCCACGCAGCCGAGTTGAGGCTAGCCGGCATGTGGCTGGCAGCGGCCGACGCACATGCTCAGCTGGCTGTCTCTTCCTCACCGTCGGTTGAAGCGACTTTCGTGCTGGCCAACCCGCCGTTCGGCAATCAGGCAGAACCAGAGTGGCTGCGACGCTGCATCGCATCGCTCGCTAAGAATGGTCGCGCCGCAATCCTCATGCCGTACGGTGCCGGGTTCAGATCCGACGCCAAGGCCTACGACCTTCGCCGTGACCTTGTGGATCATGGTGCAGTACGCGCGGTTGTGGCCCTACCGGCGCAGATGTTCCCCGGGACCTCAATCGGCGTCTGCATATGGCTGCTACAACAGCCGACGGGGCATGCAGCGCCCGTACAGTTGGTGGACGCCCGCACGCTGGGCCGGCCGCCCGGCACCCCAGAAGCATTGACCGCTTCCAGCAGGTCCTGCAGGCGCTCCTCCCGGCCGCGGAGGCTGGTGCTGCGCTGGCCGACCCGGCATCTACTTGGCTGTGGCGGACACTGCGTGAAGCCGAAGCCGCCGGACTGGATGCCAGCCAGGCGCTCCGGCAGGCGCTCGGGCAAGGATCCCTGGCCGGGGCCAGGGACGTCGTGCGGGTCATCGATGCGCGGGTACGCCGCCGGCTGACTGGTGCCGTGCCTCAGCTCCCCGGGTCATGGTCGCAGCGGGTGCCCGACGTGACAGATCCCGAGCTGCGCCAGTACCTGACCGAACTGGCCGCCGCGATGGATGCCCGAGTCCACCGCATCGGAGAGCACGCCGCTGGAGCCCGCCTGGCGTGGGCAGTCCAGACGCTCGGTGAACCGCCGCAAGATCCGGCTGACCGCGCCGTCTGGGAAGGGCGGGCCGCGAAGATCGGCGCCTACCGGGAGCTGTACGGCCACGACAGCCGAGCGGACGCGATCGGCCCTGAACCGGGCAAGACATCACCGGAAGCTCGCGCCGACTGGCATGCCGCGTTCGCCGCGCTCGGCCGGGTCGAGGGCATCGATCTCCGTGGGCTCACCGACGATCAGCTGTACCTGCGCCGTGGCATGTACCAGCGGGAAACCAGCGGGGCGCCTCCGCACGTCAGCGAGGAGCTGCGCCTGGCCGGTCTGCAGGCGCGGACCGCCTGGGAGAACGCCATCCGCGCCGAGTACGAGGCCAGAACGGCGGCAAGTGATGCTATTGCGCAGCGGCACCGGTCCGTCGCCGCCATGTGGCAGGCCATGGAGAACAAGGCCACCCAGGTCGCACAGCACCTCGCTGCGGTGCAGGAAACACGGCAGCAGTGGGCTGCGCTCACCGAGCCGACCAGACGGATGGCTGTCGCCGCCGACCTGGAACTGCGCCGACGGCACCCGGATATGGACCTGGAGCCGCTGAAGTCGGCCGAACCGGCTGGAATCACGATGACCGCACCCGGTTCAGCGCCGCGGGATGACGCCTGGATGCAGGAGACCCTGTTCGGCGTCCCCGCGACCCCGAACCTGACGCTGGTTTCGAAGAAGTCGTTCAGGATGCCGATCTGGAATCACAGCGCGAAGCGGCCGGGCAGCAGGCGCTAGGACTGACCGCCGAGGCTATGGCTGACGACGTTCCCGCCACGATCCTGCGCATCCGGGAAAACGCCCGCAACGTCCGGGAAGACATCGACCGACTCCGTGGCATGCCGCAGTTCGCGGAGGACGACGATGCGGCCTACCTAGGTACTGCCTGGGGCAGCCTTGCTGATCATGACCGCGATGCCATCATCCAGCCACCCAAGCCAGAAATGCTCCCGGCGAGAGAGATCGTGGAGCGAGCACACGGGGTCTCCGCAGCTCACGACAGTGAGCATGCCTGAGGCGGGTCATCGTTCGAGTTCCTTGGCCCCCGGCAACGGAAGGTCCCGGATGGTGGGCTCATTTGGCGCTCGTTGAACATGGCGGCGACGTCGGTGTAGTCATGCTCTGCCTGGGCTCAGGCTGGTCAGGGCGCCCGCGGAGCCGCCGTTCGGCGCGATCGGGCCGCTGATCCGATTGCCTGTGATGCCGAACCGAACGGCTGATCTGCTCGCTGACCGTCGACCTGATCTAGCCGAATAGCGGACGTTGCCCGAGCAGATACTCATGCGTTGCTCGGCATATTCCATCGAGCCCCATGGCTGCGGTGAGCGCTGACTCAGTTGCGTCATTTAGTCATCAGGCCAAGCCGAACGCCGACCATAACTGCCGGGGATCGGTGGTGGCGGTGCCGGCTGACCGCATGCAGTAGATGAGGTTCTCAGGCAGCGGATGCTGGACCCTCGGCCACCCGCAGTGCAGGGGGATTTGCCTCACGCGTGCTGGTGGGCATGTCTTCCAGGCTGCGCCCGGCCGGTTCGGGTAGGACCCGGGTGAGCGCGAAGCCGAGTGCGGCTACTCCGGCAGTGAGCAGCAGCGTGCCGCGCAGCCCGAGCCAGTCGTTCAACAGAGGGAAGAGGAAGACGCCGATGAAGGCGCCGAGTTTTCCGATGCCGGCCGAGATCCCGTGCCCGGTCGCGCGCATGCTGACTGGGTACAGCTCGCTGGGCATGACGAAGGTGGTCATGTTCGGGCCGAACTCGGTGAAAAAGTAGCTCACCCCGTATACCAGCAGGAATGGCACCACCATGGTGGTCATGCCCGGTATCGCCGCGATGATCAGGAAGCACAGGCCCATCATCGCGAACCCGACCAGCTGCAGCCGGCGGTGCCCGATCCGGTCCAGCCGGGCGATCGCCAGCACATACCCGGGCACGGCGGCGACCGCGAAGATGGCGAGCTGGAGGGCGATCTTGGTCATGGTGGAGGCGGTGGGTGAGATCAGGGCCAGGATCTGCGGGGTGGAGATGGTGTTGCCGTAGTAGGCGTAGTCGAGCAGGAACCAGGTCCCGGCCGTTCCGGCCAGCATGATCAGCCAATGGCGGTTGGTGAGGAATGCCCGCAGCCCCATCTGCTGAGTCCCGCCGGGCCCGTTCGCGCTGACCTGGCCGCCGGTGAAGTCGGCCATCCGGTTCGCGGCCTGCTTGGCCTTGCCTTGGACCTGGACCTGGTAGCGGGGTGATTCGGGCATCCGGGTGCGCAGGTAGATCACCGCGGCGGCGGGCAGGGCGCCCAGGCCGAGCAGGACCCGCCAGACGGTGTCGTTGCTGAACCCGGCCCCGAGCAGTGACAGCGCGATCAGCGGGCCGATGATGAGCCCGAGCGCCTGGGTGCCGAACACCATCCCGACCAGTTTTCCGCGGTCCTTGCGGTTGGCGTACTCGCTGACCATCACCGCGCTGACCGGGTAGTCACCGCCGACGCCGAACCCGAGCACGAACCGGAAGCCGATCAGCACCCAGTACGACGGTGCCAGCGCCGACCCCAGTGCCCCGGCGATGGTGATCGCGGCGACCAGCCAGTACACGTGCTTGCGGCCGATCACGTCCGCGAACCGGCCGAACACGAACGCACCGATGAACGCGGCGAACAGCATGGTGGAGTTGAGCAGGGCCAGGTGGCCCGGGCTCAGGCCCCAGTCCTTAGTGATCAGCGCCGAGGCAACCCCGATGACGAACAGGTCGTAGGCGTCGGTGAAAAACCCCATCCCCGACGCCAGCACCGCCCGCAGGTGGAACCTGCTCAGCGACGCCTCGTCCAGCTCGGCGATCAGGTCCCTGGCCCGGACATCAGTCACGGCAATCCCCCCGCCGCTCATGCGCCTGCCCAGCACGTGGCGGCAGGCCGCGTCCCTGCTCCTGCTGCGACAGAAATACCCAGGCCAGGGAACGCTCTGGCGACCTAGAGATGAACCGGAGGTAAACGTAGGATAGCCAGCAAGCAAACTCAACGCCGCAGCTGTGGGCTGGCGAAGCCCTGACCTGCTGCGCGAACAGACCGGCCCCGGCACGGCCCAGCGGGTGCCCACGGCGCTGAGCGGGCCGCATTCACCGACGCGGATACTAGTGAGATCGATGGTTCCAGGCCAGGCAAGCCACCGCGAGGCGCGGCGGTTCCTTACCGGCCAGGTGACGGCGGCCAGCGGTGCCGCACGAGCAATCACGATGGAGAACCAGTGGTGGCTGATACCCGGCCCTGTGAGCAGTGCGGCACCTCGTTCGTGCCGCGCCGCGAGCACGCCCGGTTCTGCTCTCCCTCCTGCCGCGGCGCCTGGAACCGTGAGCACTCTGGTGATCTGAAGGCCGGGACCAGCGCCCTGCAGTGGTCGATCACCGCGATGAACGACATCAGCAAACGGCTGACCCGGATGAGCGCACGCGACAAGCCGCGGGCATTCACGCTGATCAGCGAGGCGGTGTGGTGGATCACCATCGTCGACGCCACGCTGGTGCGCCACCACCAGGACGCCTACGACGCCGTGCTGGCCGGTCAGGCGCCAGCCGAGCGCCAGCACGTCGAGGGAACACTGGCGGGGCTGCGCTTCGTCCGCAACCAGATCGGCGACAAAGCCGATCTTGCCGATTTCATCGAACCCGGCGTCATCGGCGCCGACCCAGCCCAGAGGCGCGTCACGGCCTGGACCTGGAGGCCAGTGCCGGAACCGGCGGTGGCGTCGCTTTCCCCACGTGGGCAGTCATGGGAGATGAACAGGTACAGCGCCTATCAAGCCGAGCTAGCGGGCAACTCCATCGGAGAGACATTCACCGGGGCCACGGCGTTCCTAAGACAAGCCGCAGCGGACGCACCCGCCCCCACGGATCCCAGCGTTCAGGCTGGACGCTGAAAGCACCGTCCCTCAAGCCGGGACGTTCCGACCGTCATGCCCACAGTGCCTCCACCGCTTGGAGGGCATTGACCCATGCAACCACCCCTCAGGCGCCGCCACATTTGGCGATCGATGACACGTGCCTGAGTGGCAGCCGGGCCAGGTCGTGGCGTTGCCCGGCTAGGGCGATCATCCGGGCCTGTTTTCCCTCGGGCTGTCTGGCTGCTGGCGGGCGTGGCCCCGGGCCTGGCCGTGGCCTGGTGGGTGGCAGGCCGAGCAGCGGGCGGGGTCCCGGTGCGGGGCTGGTGGCGGTGCGGCCTGGAGCGACGGGGCATTCGTCCAGCACCCAGCGGCGGAACCCGCTGATGGTGGACGGCGGAGCCAGCGCCAGCCGCAGCAGCCACAGCAGCAGCCCGCCGAGCACGGCCATCGGGGTGGCCTCGTCGTCGGCCAGGACCTGCCCGGCGTGCCGGAGGCGGCCGATGACCCAGGCGCGGATGACCCCGATGAGCGTGTCGGAGGCCAGTGCGTAGACGGCGGACGGCATGACCCAGATGGCCAGGTCCCGCCAGCCCGGTGCGGAGGCGAGGGCGTTCATGGCCAGGCTGGTGCCGACACAGCCGAGGTTGAGGATCCGGGCCCGCAGCGCCCGCCTGCCCTGCAGGGCCAGCGCGATGCCGGGCGCGGCGAACACTAGTGCGCCGACGTCCGGGACGCCTGCCTCCAGGGCGGCGATGGCCGGGTCGTGCTTGACGGTGCGGACCATGACGTACTGGGCGTCCCAGCTGACCACCGCGGCTGCGGCGGCGAGCACGGCCAGCGCGGCCATGGCGCTGCGCAGCCACGTCTGCGCCCGGTCACGCCCGCGAGGCCCAGCAGCGCTATCTGGACGGGCAAGAGCCCGCGGATGAAACCAGCTCACGACGCCGCCGAACTCAGCCGCTTCACCAGGTTTGACCGGGAACTCGCGGAATACGGAATAACTCCGCCGCACCGCCAAGCACCAGTCGTGTCCAGAGCAGAGTTTCCTGCCGGGAGACCGTCAGGTCCCGACGCCGCACTCCACCGCGGGTCCGCCGGCGCGGCGGGCACTGGAGGCTTCGTGCGCGGCCACGCGGAATACCGCCCGCGTGGGGCCGGGCCGGCGGAAAGCGGGAACCGTCATGCGCAGCCTGAGACAGATTTTGAGGCGGGGTCGTGACGCACCGATGCCCGAAGGCGGCACACGAGACGCGGCCGGGCGTGGCCAGATGAGAACCCGCGCCAGGGAACTCGGAGTGTGGGTGGTGCTGTGCTCGGTAGCCAACTTCATTGATCCGGGCAGTATCGACCTCGCCGCTGCGCTTCCCGGATCAGCGCTGAGCGAGCCGATGGCCCGCGGGCGGTCATCACGGAGGGCCTGTTCGCCCTGACGTTCGCAGCTGTGCGCGAGATGCATGCCTGCGGATATACGTAGATCTCCCGCTGGACATCTGCCTGGCGCGGAAGACCCTGCGCATGTTGCAAACGGCCGCGACCCGCAAGCCAGCCTGGCCCGCTACCTACAGACGGGGTCGCCAGACGTACATACTGTAGCGAACGTGCGGTGTTACCGGCATTACGCTGATGTTGTCGTCGACGACACCGAGTCGGCGGATGAGATAGCCAGGAATCCTGGGCTGCCTCGCTCAAATGAAAGGGGGTCCTGACCACAAACCACGGAGGAGCAGCAGCATTCGGTATCTCCACGAGTGACTAGCCGTCGTCCACATTGTTGCGGTGCGCCCAGATGATCAGGCCCGCAGAACACCTCAATAAGATTGGCTCTCGCGGGCTGTGGCTCGCAGCGGCAGATGCTGATGCCCCGGCCGACGAGCCCATCTGTGGTCCCGGGCCGCGATCCCGGTTACAGGGCCGGTGACTAGTCTTTTGGTATCCTCTTGAGTTGCTCGCAGCCGTTGAGACTGATGACCGCTTAGCCTTTTGGGGTGCGATTAATAACGCCCTTTGGCCCTTGTGGGGATGTTCACCCAGCGGATCGATGGCCTCGACGCCTGCACCGAGCGTACGTTCGGCTGTGGACCTTGCTGCACGCTCAGGCTCTCCTAAGAGGAACGATTAACGAGATAGCCGATGCGGCATTCGTCGAAGACGACCGTCGGCGCCTATCCGCATGGCGGTCGGCCTGACCCGCACCAACAGGCGCAAGCCCGGTTGGCTAGTGAGCTCGCGGCCATGAACGGCCGCAGGACCCGGCTTGACGCCCCGTGAAACCGACTTCAACCCCCATGGTGCAGCGTGAGTGGAGCGCGGCGGGCGGCGGGCCAGCACCGGACCGCCAGTCTGCGCTTCGGACATCCTTTGCGAGCGGTCCGAGAAACCCACTCACGTAAAGTGATCGGTCGTATGGCCGTTAACACGGCCATTGAGTGCGGAGCCCCGAATAGGTGCGACAGACACCGACCTGCGGTCGCCCCGGCGCTTCGGCGCTGCTCCGCGCGTGCGGTCAAATATCCGTGGGGTCAGCGCATCAGCGAGGCTGAGTCACTCTTGTCAACAGAACCGGAAAGCCAGGTCAAACCGGCACCTCACCCGCCGGTGCAGCGGCTGGGTGCCGGTCACCTGGCCGGCTACTCGCCGCCGAATTTCTTGATCTCCTCGAACTCGGTTTCGGTCAGCTCGCGCGGCACGTCGTCCCTGGCTACCTTCGCGTTCTGCACGTGGTGGCGGATGTCTTCGACGCTCTCGGGGTTGGCCAAGGTGGTGACGTCGCCGGTGTCGGCGAAGTTGGAGATCGATGCGATGACTCGGCGCATGATCTTGCCTGACCTGGTCTTCGGCATGTCGGGGACGATCCAGACGTTCTTCGGCCGGGCGATCTTGCCGATCTCGGTCTCGATCGCCGTGGTGACCTTGTCTTCCATCTCCTTACCCGGCTCGCAGCCGGGCTTGAGCGAGACGTAGACCTCCACGACACGGCCGCGGATGTCGTCGATCACCGGGATGGCGGCCGCCTCGGCGACCTCGGGGACGGTCAGGGCGGCGGACTCGATCTCCTTGGTGCCCAGCCGGTGCCCGGCCACGTTGATCACGTCGTCGACCCGGCCGAGGATCCGGAAGTAGCCGTCCGCTGCCTGGACGGCGCCGTCGTTGCAGAAGTACGGCCAGTCGTGCCAGTCCTTGCTGTCCGGGTTCGTGTTGTACTTCCGGTAGTAGGTGTCAAGGTACCGCTCTGGGTCGCCCCAGACCGTCTGGAAGGTGCCGGGCCAGGGGTTGCGGATGCAGATGTTGCCCGCCTTGCCGCTGCCTTTCGGTACCTCGTTGCCGTCCTCGTCGTAGATGATGGGGTAGATCCCGAGGACGCCGGGGCCGCAGCTGCCTGGCTTCATCGGCTGGAGCCCGGGCAGGGTACTGCCGAGGAAGCCGCCGTTTTCGGTCTGCCACCAGGTGTCGGTGATGGCCGCCTCGCCCTTGCCGACCTCGGAGTGATACCAGCGCCAGACCTCCGGCTCGATCGGCTCGCCGACGGTCGTCATCGACTTGAAGTGATAGTTGTACTTCTTCGGCTCCTCCGGGCCGACCTTGCGCAGCATCCGGATCGCGGTTGGCGAGGTGTGGAAGATGTTCACCCCGAGCTTCTCCGCGATCCGCCAGGGCCGCCCGCCGTCGGGATAGTTGGGCACGCCCTCATAGATCACGGTGGTCGTGCCCAGCGCCAGGGGCCCGTAGACGATGTAGGAATGGCCGGTGATCCAGCCGATGTCGGCCATGCACCAGTACACGTCGCCGGGGTGGATGTCCTGGTAGTACTTCGACGTCCCGGCGACGTAGGCGAGATACCCGCCGGTGCTGTGCTCGCACCCCTTCGGGCGGCCGGTGGTGCCGCTTGAGTACATGATGAACAGCGGTGCCTCGGCCGGCATGGACACCGGCGCGACGGTCTTCCCGCGGTGGCCGCCGAGCAGCTCGTCGGCGAAGACATCGCGGCCCTCGGCCATCGGCGTCTGCGAGGCGTACTGGCCCGGGTGGCGGCGCCAGACGAGCACCTTGTCGACCTGCTGGCCCTCCTGGCTCGCCACTGCGACTGCCTCGTCGGCTTTGACCTTGTGGTCCGATAGCTGGCCGGCGCGGTAGTAGCCGTCCATGGTGATCAGGATGCGGCTGCCGGAGTCGGCGATCCGGTGCCCGCAGGCAGCGCCGCTGAACCCGCCGAACACCTGCGAGTGAATGACACCGAGCCGGGCGCAGGCCAGCATGGTGACCGGCAGCTCGGGCACCATCGGCATGTGCAGCGTCACCCGGTCACCGGCCCGCAGGCCCAGGGAATCACGCAGCACCGCCGCGAACTCGTTCACCTGGCGGAGCAGGTCCGAGTAGCTGATCTCGACGTGCTCGTCGGACTCCAGCTCCGGCACGAAGATGATCGCCGTCTTGTCCGGGCTGGCCTCGGCGTGCCTGTCCACGCAGTTGTGCGAGGCATTCAGCTTCCCTCCGACGAACCACTTCCAGAATGGCGCGTTGCTGGTGTCCAGTGTCGTGTGCCATGGTGCGTCCCAGGTGAGCAGGTCCGCGTACTCTTTAAAGCAGTCGGGGAATTTGTCCTCGCTGAAGCGCTCCAAGATGGCCGGGTCGGCGGCGTTGGCCTGCTGGACGAACGACTCGGGAGGATAGATGTACTCCTCCTCGCGCCAGTGCACCGCGATCTGCGCCTCGGAAACTTGCCCCGCTGAACCCTGCGGTTCCTGCTTGTCCGCCATTGTCTTGTCCTCTCGCTGGAAGATACCTATCGGAGAGCGCGCAGCAGGCCCGCCTGAGCCTCCTTGAGCAGGCCTGCGCACACGCCGGATTCGTGCAGCCCAGCGCAGGCCGCCTGGCAGGCAAACGCCGTCGCGTCGCCCCGGTTCAGCGGATCCCGGCACAGACCCTCGGCCGGTGCCAGCGCGTGCACGGTCATCCAGCCAGGTGCCTGGATGGGTCCCGTCTCAGCCGCGTGCCGCAGGGACCATACGTCGCGCTGGCTCGCCTCGGCCCGCGCTGCCGCCTGCAAATGCCCGGGAAGTACTGATGACTCACCGGCCACGTACTGCCACGTCATCCCCATCGCCAGCTCGCTGCCTCGTGGCCGTGGCCGCTTATGAAGGCTGCCGCGATTACCTGCTCGGCGGCGGCGCGATCCTGCCAGCCCCGCACGTCGGTGCTCTTACCGGGCTCCAGCTCCTTGTAGACGTCGAAGAAGTGGCTGATCTCGGCACGCAGGTGCCAGGGGATGTCGGGGAGGTCCCGCACGTCCGCATACCGCGGATCGCGGCCGGGGACGGCGAGGATCTTGGCGTCGGGTCCATGCTCGTCGTGCATCCAGAACACGCAGACCGGCCTGGCTGTGATCAAGCTGCCGGGGAACGCCGGCTCAGCGAGCAGCACCATCGCATCCAGCGGGTCACCGTCTTCAGCCAGCGTGCCGGGGATGAAACCGTAGTCAGCCGGGTACCGCGTCGAGGTGAACAGCATCCGCTCCAGCCGGATCCGGCCGCGGGCGGCATCCATCTCGTACATGTCCCGCGAGCCCTGCGGGATCTCGATGATGACCTCGATGTCCATGCTTCCTCCATCGTGGAGGTTTCGCGTTTGCCGGGCGATCTGCGGGCGGGGCGGGTGCCCGGCGGCGTGCCTCCATGCGGTCACTCATGCGGTCACTGCCCCGCCAGCCGGTGCCGCAGTTGTGTTTCGCGGAGCACGTCCTCAGCCTGCGCGTGGGTCCAGGTATCCACCCAGATCCGGAACACCGATGCAGGTGCCCTGCGGCCCAGCCTGTCCAGGCGGGCGGCGTAGGCGGGGATGCCAGCCTCCCGCAGTGTGTCCAGCAGCAGGATCAGCTGGCTGGCGTCGGCGTCGATGAGGGCGGCCCACGTCTCCGCGTCCAGGCCGTTGCCAATCCCGCCGGGCGGCAGCCAGTACAGCCGGGCCGCCCGCCGGGACCAGGAAGACGAGTACGACGCGGCCATGATCAGGGCTCTTCCCCGCTCGGCGGCAGCGCCAGCCGGTACCTGGGCATGCTTGCCTCCGCGTGACCTTACTGTCCGCAGAGACCATCAGCACCTGGCGTGCGTTTCCGGCGGGCCTCATCGCCGTTTCTACTGTAGGCACCATCAGCCAGCTTTGGCGACCCTGCCCGCTGTGCTGGCCCTCCCGGGCTCGCGGAACGTCACCCTCGGGTCCCCCGGCCAGATGAGGCGCTGGCCACCAGAGACGCCTGCTTCTGCAGGCGCAGCGCGCAGCGCCCGGCTCCGGGAACGGGCGGCCACGTTGTGCCAGGTCAGCCATAACCCGGAGGCAGGCTCCCGGCCGTGCCGTGCCGTGCCGTGCCGGGCAGGCCGGCCACGCCGCGGCCCGGCATCCATCCCCGGCCGCAAGACCAGCAGCCGATGGACCCGTGCCGGGCGCCATGCCGTGGACGCTCCCGGCAGCCACTTCGCGAGGAACCCGGCTTGCCATCTGCAGGTGCCAGGTCCTGCCCTCAGGACACCGCGATCCCGTAGGGCAGGCCGGGCCGGGCGGCTGCGATCTCCAGCAGCCGGTTGTACTTGGCGACCCGCTCGCCCCGGGCGGGCGCCCCGGTCTTGAGCTCACCGCAGCCGCAGCTGACGGCGAGGTTGGCGATGAAGGTGCCGGTGGTCTCACCGGAGCGATGCGATACGAACTGCGCGTATCCGCCCGGGCGGCAGGTCGCTATTGCTTTCAGCGTCTCGGTCACGTGCCGATCTGGTTCACCTTGATCAGCGCGGCGTTGCCGATGCCACGGCTGATCGCGTCGGCGATGATCTTCGGGTTGGTGACGAAGTTGTCATCGCCGACAAGCTGGACCTGGTCCCCGAGCCGTGTGGTCAGTGCCGCCCAGCCGTCCCAGTCGTTCTCGGCCAGGCCGTCCTCGATCAGCCAGACCGGGAACCGGCGGATGATCTGCGCGTACCGCTCGATCATGTCCGCGCTGGTCAGCTTCTGCCCGGTCACCCGGTACAGGCCGTCGTCGCCGTAGAACTCGCTGGAGGCCGGGTCCAGCGCGATCGCCACGCCTTCCCGCCCGGCTGCATACCCCGCCTCACCAATCGCGGTGACCAGCAGCGCCAGCACCTCCTCGGGCTCCGCCAGCTGTGGGGCGAAACCACCCTCATCCCCAGCCCGGTCGCGTGCCCCTGCCTGACCAGCAGGCTGCGCAGCGCGCCGTACACCTCAGCGCCCGCCCGCACCGCCTCCGGGAGCGATCCAGCTCCTAGCGGCGCGATCATGAACTCCTGGAAATCCAGCAGGTTCGGCGCGTGTACCCCGCCGTTGATCACGTTGAAGTGCGGGACCGGCAGCCGTGGCGCCACCCCGGGCGGGGTTAGCCACTCCCACAGCTCGCGCCCGTCCGCGTGGGCGAGCCGCGGGCGCAGGCCATGGACACGCCGACGATCGCGTTTGCGCCTAGCCGTGCTTGTTCGGCGTCCCATCCAGCTCGATCAGCGCGGCGTCAATCTCCGCCAGGTCGTGCCACTCCTGCCCGCGCAGCCGGTCGGTGATCTCGCCGCGCACGGCGTCCACCGCGCCAAGAACACCCAGGCCCTGGTAACGCGTCTTGTCCCCGTCCCGGCGCTCGACCGCTGCCCATGGAGGCCCCGGACGGCACTCCGGCCGTGGCGGTCGTGCCATCCCCGAAGGCGACCGTGACCTGCAGCGTGGGGCGGCCACGCGAGTCGAGAATCTCTAGTGCGTCCACGCCGGTAACCTGATGCGTTCCGGCGCGAGGCATGGCCGGTGAGGTCACGGTGTCCCTCCTGCGTTTGGCGGCACGGCGGGCACATCGTCGCACCCCGCCGTAGCCTCGCGGGAGAGGCTAAGGTCCGCGTCGTTGGTGACGCCGGTAACGGCCAGCGGCAGGGAGATGGCGGGTACGGGCAGCCTGCCCCGGTGCCCGCAGCGATGCTGTGCGCCTGCCCTATGATGACCGTAGTGGCGCTCGCTACTCGGTGATGGATCCCGCCGAAGCCGCGCATTCCCCCCGGGTCGCGGCTTGCCTGCCAGGTGGCCGATGGGTCCTGCTCTCCGGCAACGTGAGGGAGGCAGGACGTGGTCCCTGCT
>Ga0335080_10005260_pt1 | contig 13297 bp, 11 predicted proteins | sample Lox_Sample_34_FD_206720 | JGI IMG/M metagenome (GOLD analysis project Ga0335080, IMG submission 206720) | Soil microbial communities from Loxahatchee National Wildlife Refuge, Florida, United States - Lox_Sample_3.4 | ecosystem: Environmental > Terrestrial > Soil > Wetlands | place: USA... | reverse complement strand
CGGTGGAGTCCATCAGGAAACCGACGGCCACGCGCTCCACCAGCCCGTGCTCGTCTTGAACGCCTCCTATGAGCCCATCAATGTCTGCGCCGCCCGCCGCGCCATTGTTCTCGTCCTCAAGGGCATTGCCATGACCGAGGAGGAGAATGGTCACTTCCTCCATGCTGCCCGGGTTGCCATGCGCGTGCCCTCCGTCATTCGTTTGCTCGAGTATCGCCGCATCCCTCACCAGTCGCGCGCTCTTTCGCGCAAGAACATCCTCTTGCGCGACCGCAACACCTGCCAGTATTGCAGTACCACCCTGCCCTCGGCCGAACTCACGCTCGACCACGTCATCCCCCGTTCCCGCGGAGGCCTTTCCACCTGGGAGAACCTCGTCGCCTGCTGCCATCCCTGCAACCGCCGCAAGGGCAATCAGCTTCCTCATGAAGCCAACATGCGCCCCATGCGCGAACCCCGCTCTTTCAACCTCCACACCTCCCGCCACATCATGCGTTTGATGGGACACAGTGACGATAAGTGGAGAAAGTATTTGTTCTACTAACCGCGGCGCTCCCTATCTGCAATTCCTTAAAAACTCGACAAGGTCGGCTTTCCAACGCTCACTCCTGCCAATTGCCTCTCCCCAGGCGCCGAAAGTAACACCTGAAAATCCAACCCCTCGCCCGCGAGCGCTATCTGAATCGGTGACGCTTGAGTCGTTCCGTTGTGATGCATTTCGCTGGCCCGCTTTTGGCGCACGATTTCAGTTTTGCTTGGTTTCATAATGCCGCCTCGCATCCTCATCGTCGACGACAGCCCCCTCATCCGCAATATCCTTCGCACACGCTTTGAGGCCGAGCCCGGCTGGAAGGTATCCGGCGAGGCCGCCAACGGCCAGGAGGGAATTGAAAAAGCGCAGACCGTTCATCCCAATCTCATCCTGCTCGACCTTGCCATGCCTATCATGAACGGACTCGACGCGGCCCGGGCTCTGCACAAGCTCATGCCCACCGTTCCACTCATCATGTTCACGTCCTTCCTGACCGGCAACCTCCAGAGTGAGGCGCTGGCGGTTGGCATCTGCAAAGTGCTCGAGAAGTCTGGACCACTGACCGACCTGATCGCGTGCGTGCGAACTCTGTTTAAGGATGCCGCGTAAGATGCGCCTGCAGCTGTCGAGTTTCCTGGCCCTCGATCAGGGATTCGAATCTCCCTTTGCCTCGTGAATCGCCTGCGTTTCTTCCTCTTCTCCAACTCCTGCTAGTACACAAAAGTGTCCTCCCGTTGACAATCTAAGCCTATGTCCCATAGCATCAATAACTTGAGGATTGCTAGCCCGATTCATCAAATCCTCGGGAGATGGGGGAAACCCTTGATTAAGCTCGACATCATCAATGAAGTCGTCAACCGTACCGGCATCACCAAGACCAAGGCGGAGATGGCCGTAGAGACCGTGTTCGAGAGCATGAAGAAAGCGCTCTCCACCGGTGACCGCATCGAACTCCGCGGCTTCGGAGTCTTCAACGTGCGCCCGCGCAAAACCGGCATCGGCCGCAATCCGCGCACCGGCGCAGAAGTCTCCATCCCGCCCGGCAAAGCCGTCCGCTTCAAGCCCGGCAAAGAGCTGCAATCGATCGACTAGTTTGCCTGGAGAATTTGGAGCCCACAACTGCCAACAGGGACAGCATGGCCGTGGTGGGCATACGTAGTAATCATTCTCTTCCCCATTCCGATTGGAATTGTCTCGTGGCGAATATCGGCGATTTTTTGCAGCTTTGTTCGCCATCGTAGTTTTGATCATGGTCCGTCATTTCAAGAGTGATCCTTCCGCGTGCACCTGATCATGTCCGCCTGTAGGTCTTACTTCTGCAATCTGACTTCTGAAATCTGCTCTACCTCTTTTTCCCTCTGTCGTGAACTAGAATCAAAATACCTCTGAGATGTCCGATCCCACGCCCACCTTTCCCGTCCTTGCCGCCGACGAGCCCCACTCCCAGCATCAGGTGTGGATCATCGACCGTCCCCGCCCTCGCTGGTGGCTCTATATCCTGTTTTTCCTGCTGACTTTCTTCAGCACCACCGTCGTCGGCGCCGGTCTCCAATTCAACTACCTGCACCACACACCAATGTTCTCCCTCGCCGACGACGTCGAGGTCTCCATCTTTCCCATTGAATGGGTTTTCGGCCGGCCCGCAAATCTCCTGCTCGGCATCCCGTTCTCACTGACCCTGATGTTCATCCTGTTCTGTCATGAGATGGGCCATTACCTCTACGCCCGTCACTATCGCGTTTACGCCACTCCGCCGTTTTTCGTCCCGTTCCCCAGCCTCATCGGAACGCTCGGCGCCTTTATCCGCATCAAAAGTCCAATTCCTTCCCGCGCCGCTCTCTTCGATATCGGAATCGCCGGGCCGATTGCCGGATTTGTCCCGGCCTGCGTAGCGCTCGTCGTTGGTCTCTCGCTCTCGCGGCCAATTCCCATTCCCAACAGAACTCCATACATCGACCTCGGCCTGCCCTTGATCTTTCAACTCGCCGCACACGCGATGTCGATCGTTTCGCTCTCATCTCTCTACCTTCATCCCATCGCGGTCGCGGCCTGGGTCGGAATGTTTGCCACTTCGCTGAATCTTCTTCCCGGCGGCCAGCTTGACGGCGGCCATATTGTTTTTTCAATCTCGCCTCGATTGCACCGCTGGACGTCCATTCTTACGGTCCTCGCCCTCATTCCCTTGGCAAGGTTCTACTGGCATGGATGGTTTTTATGGGCGGTAATCCTGTCGCTTACCTGGCGACACCCGAATGTTCCGCGCGATCCGTCCATGTCGGGCGGCCGTCGCTGCCTCGCAGGTTTTGGATTACTGATATTGCTCCTCACGTTCACGCGGGTTCCCGTGATGCAACGCAACGTAGAGCCCTATTCCTGGCAGAAGTTTCGTGACGACGCCCGCGACTCCATTCGCGATTTCCGCGATGAGCTAAAGCACCGCATGCATCGCCAGTAGCCCCCATACAGCGGCCGGGTTTCAAACCAACAGGGAAGGGTACGAGTTCACTCATGCCGATCAATGCGATCAAAGATCAGCAGCTTTAGCCGCTGGGGCCGCTCGCGACTCGAGGCTCGAAACTCGCGACTCCCTCACATCATCCACAACGCATCGACATCCACCACAATCTGCGTCCGCGGAATCTTCCTCAACCCCGCCTCCACCAGCATCGCCCGCAATAACCCATTCATCTTCTCCCGGCTCGGCGACTTCAAAATAAAGTGATACCGGTAATCCCGCTTCAGCCGCGATATCGGAGCCGCCGCCGGCCCCAGCACCCGAATCCCCTCATGCCGCGTCTTCTCAAACCACCGGCCCAACTCGCCCGACCACGCCAGCGCCTCATCCAATTTCTCGCTGCGCACAATCACATTCGCCACCGCGCTGTACGGCGGATAGTGCATCCAGCTCCGGAACTGCAACTCCTTGTCATAGAACCCGGCAAAATCATGCCGCGCCGCAAACTGCACTGCATAATGATCCGGGAAAAAAGTCTGCAAAATAACCTTCCCGGGAGAAGCCCCGCGCCCCGCCCGCCCCGCAACCTGCGTCAACAACTGAAACGTCCTTTCCGCCGCGCGAAAATCCGGCAACCCCAGCGCCGTATCCGCGCCCACCACGCCCACCAGCGTCACGCCATGCACATCATGTCCCTTTGCGATCATCTGCGTCCCCACGAGCATGTCGAGCTCGCCTTCATTCAGCGCATTCAGCGCCCGCTCAAAATCCTCGCGCCCGCGCACCGTATCGCGATCCAGCCGCCCAATCCGCGCCTGTGGAAACATCCCATGCAGCAACTCCTCCAGCTTCTCCGACCCGGTCCCGACAAAATACACATACTCGCTGCCGCACTCCGCGCACTTCTTCGGAACCGGAGCGATCTGTCCGCAGTAATGGCATTCCATCTTGTGTTCGCGCTTGTGATGCGTCATTGAAACCGCGCAGTTCCTGCACTGCAAGGCCGTTCCGCAAGCCCTGCAAAGCGCCACCGGAGAATACCCGCGCCGGTTCAAGAGCACCATTACCTGCTCTTTTCGCTCCAGCCGCTCACGAATCGCCTCCATCAGCTTGCGCGAGATCACCAAATCCTTGCCCGTCTCCTGAAACTCCTGCCGCATGTCGACAATCTCAACCTCCGGCAGCGGCCGCTGCTCCACGCGATCCGGCAATTCGAGCAAAGCATACTTGTGCTTCTTGGCGTTGTAATAAGACTCCAGCGAAGGCGTAGCCGAGCCGAGCACGACCACCGCGCCAGCCATCTTCGCCCGCATCACCGCCACATCGCGCGCATGATACCGGGGCGTCTCCTCCTGCTTGTACGACCCATCCTGCTCTTCATCGACAATGAGCAACGCGAGATCCGCAACCGGAGCAAACACCGCCGACCGCGTCCCGACCACAACGCGAGCCTCGCCGCGCTTGATCCGATGCCACTGCTCCGCCCGCTCATCATTAGTTAAGCCAGAGTGCAGAATCGCAACCTCATCCCCAAACACCTGAATCAAATCCGCGGCCATCGCCGGCGTAAGCCCAATCTCCGGCACCAGCAGAATCGAAGATCGCCCCGATTCCAGCACCGCCCGCATCGCCGCCAGATAAACCGCAGTCTTCCCCGACCCGGTCACGCCATGCAAAAGCTTGCCGGTAAATTTGCGCGAGTCGACACCCTCAAGAATTTTCGCCAGCGCCATCTTCTGCGCCGCGCTGAACTCAAACTCAAACGGCGACCGCCGCGGCCGAAGCGTAGAAGCGGTAAACGACCGCGGCTCCTCAACAATCGAGACAAGCCCCCGCCGCACCAGAGTCCCAACCGTACTCCGAGGAATCTCAAGCCCCCGCAGATCCTCAACCGCCACCCGCCCCCCCGCCGCCGCCAAAGTCTCAACCAGCGTCCGCTGATTCTCATTCAACTTCTTCGAAACTAATCCCGAGGGTGCCCCACTCTTACGGCGCGCATTTTGCGCCGTAGGGTGGGGGCTTTGACTTTCCGCGAACGCACCCTGCGATTGAGTGGGGTCCTTGAAGTCGTCCCCCGCCGAGGGTGCCCCACTCTTACGGCGCGCATTTTGCGCCGTAGGGTGGGGACTTTGACCTTCCGTGAACGCACCCTGCGATTGAGTGGGGTCTTTGAAGTCATCCGCCCCGCCATCTTCGGCCCCCACCAACACCGCCACCCGCACCATCCGCGTCGCATCCCGCGTCTCCGAAACATCCTCGCGCGCAATCCACTTCTTCCGCGCCATCCCCGCCAGCAGCGCCTTCGTAACCCGAGTCGCTCCCCGCAATGTCGTCTCCGCCACGCGCTCGCCCTCGCGTTCAGCCAGATAATCCAGCACGCGGAACTCAACCATCTGCTCTTCCGCCGACCGCTGCGACCGCCCCGGCGACCCGACATTCGCCGCCAGATGCAGCGCCATCTGCCCCTGCTCGGTAATCCGATACGCAATCGTCCGCTTGAACTCCGCCGAAAGCGGCAGCATAGTCCGCAGCACTTCGCCAATCGGCGCAAGGTAATAACCCGCTATCCACTTCCCAAGCTTGAGCAGCTGTTCATCCAGAACGGGAGAACGATCGAGCGCCTCGATCACATTCTTAATTTTGACTTCTTTTCTCACGCTCCGGGAATTGGGTTTGTGAAGAGGCACAGCTTTAGCCGTATTGGGGTTGTGGAAGGGCACGGCTTCAGCCGTGCCGTCAGCCGCGGCAAAGAGCGGGGGCTTTAGCCCCTGAGGGTCGCTCGAGTTGTCCGCCGTTGCGGCCCCGGGCGTCCGATCATGCATCTCCACCACCACGCCCACCATCCGCTGCTGCCGGAAAGGCACAAGCACCCGCCCGCCCACCACCGGCTCCACTCCCGGAGGCACAACGTAGGTAAACGCCATGTCCAGCGGCACGGCGAGGGCGACATCGCAGAAGGTTGCCATCGATGAGGAGTGATGACCCTATTGTATTTCCGAATGCAGCAAGACGAGGAGCGTTCATGACAAATTGAACACGCTCTTTGCGGTGCGTGCTCCGCGAATACCTAGATGGTGTTACCCGCACCCCTATGCTGCCGAGGTAACAAAAAAGCACTCCATGTTGGGATGCGCTCTGCTCCCCGCTTTGTGAGACTACAACAGTGGGTGTGGATGAGTGGCGAGTCACGAGCGATCTCGAATTGCCGCTGCAAATGACCTCGCCTCCTGCTTCTGACTGCTGTGTCCGACAAAGAGCACCGTGGGCGCATCGCAGATTTCGCCGCCGCGACTCCCACACGCCGTTCTCGCTTGAGAACGAAATTCACACTGGAGCGAGCACATGAAATGTTTCGGAAAGCTGTCCGCATTTGTCTTAGGAGGAGTTTTTTTGACCCAGGCAGTCGCAGCTCAAACGCAAAATCCGGCAACCGACCCGCGCATCGATCCACAAGTGCGGTCGTTCCTTGCCGAACTCAACAAAGACAGCAGTCCCTTCTGGGAGCTGCCCCAACCCAAACCGCAGGAAATTCTCACCGGATTGCAGAACAAAACGCCAGTCGATATGTCCGGCGTCACCACGGTCGAAAAAACCATCACGCAAGACGGACGCAACGTGAAGCTCCACATCATGACCCCGCAGCAGAAGACGGGCACGCCCGGTGTTCTCCTGTTCATACATGGCGGCGTCTGGATCGTCGGCAACTTCCAGAACCACCAGCGGCTGTTGCGTGATCTTGTCGTCGGTTCGGGCCAGGTCGGCGTCTTCGTCGAATACAGTCCGCTTCCCGCGGCCAAGTTCCCCACGCAGTTGGAGGAAAGCTACGCCGCGCTGAAGTGGGTTGCCGAACACGCTGCCGACTTTGGCGCCGATGGTACTCGCATCGCTATCGCAGGCAATTCGGTCGGCGGCAACATGACCGCGGCCTTGACCCTCATGGCCAAGGATCGCAAAGGTCCGAAGATCGCGTACCAGGTGCTTCTCATCCCCGCCACCGACGCGAGCGTCGACACCGACTCTTACCACGAATTCGGCACAGGGCGTTTCCTCGCGCGTTCGTTCATGGCGTATGGCTGGGATCTCTACGCGCCGGACCTGAAAACGCGCGACAATCCGTACGTCTCACCGCTCCGCGCCAGCAATGAGGAACTCCGCGACTTGCCGCCGGCCCTCGTCATCACCGCGGAAAACGATCCTCTCCGCGACGAAGGCGAGGCCTACGCGCGCAAACTCATGGACGCCGGCGTAGCCGTCACAGCGACGCGCTACGACGGAATGATCCATGACTTCGTGCTCCTCAACGCCATCCGGGACACGCCCGAAGTGAAAGCAGCTCTAGGCCAGGCCAGCGAAGGAATTCGCGCCGCGATGCAAGTGAACGACGCGCGGGCCGCGCTGAAATAGCGAACTACAATTGGGGCGGCAGCAAGAGAAGCCTGCTGCCCCATTTTCCTGCATAGCGGCGGGCGCTTTAGCCCCTGAGGCCGTCGCTGGCTTTCTTCAGAAGTCCGTGGCATCCCGGCGCCCGATGATGCAACTCCATCACCACGCCCGCGATGCGCTGCTGCCGGAAAGGCACCAGTCCCGGAGGCACAGCGTACGTAAACGCCATGTCCAGCGGCACGGCGAGGGCGACGTCACAGAACGGAGGCATTGGGATCTCTAAATCCTAAAGCATCCCGTCTTGATCGACATTGCCGGCCATAGTTGGGAGCTCTCAGCCGCTGGCATTCCCAATCTGTCTGCACTAAACTGCCGATACCCTCATCTCGATTTCATCGATTGGCTTAAAGGAGAACTGCCGTATGCCGCTGACTCCCGACCCCACTTTCTATCCTTCACCGCGCCTGGCCATGCAGGCTCCGGCAGAGCGCCTCGGTTATGTCACGCTCCTCAACGTTGGCAAGAATGGCAAACGTGATGCCCTGGGCGTGATCGACTTGCATCCAGGCTCCCCGGAATACGGCCGCCTCGCCGGTCAGGTGGATTTTCCCGGCGGCGACAATGAACTGCACCATTTCGGCTGGAATGCCTGCAGTGCCTGCCTCTGCCCGCAGTCGGCCCACGCGCACATGGAGCGCCGTTACCTGATCGTTCCGGGCATCTCGTCGTCGCGCATTCACATCCTCGACACCAAGCCCAATCCCAGGCAGCCCAAAATCGTAAAGGTCATCGAGCCCGACGAGTTCATCAAGAAAACCGGCTACACCTCGCCGCACACGATTCATTGCGGCCCCGACGGCGTCTACGGCAGCGCGCTCGGATCGGCCAGCGGCGACGGACCCGGCGGAATCTTTCTGATGGACGCGAACACCTTCGAACTCAAGGGGCCGTGGGAGCAGGAGCGCGGGCCGCAGCAACTCGCCTACGATTTCTGGTGGCACCTCGGACATGACGCCATGGTCACCTCCGAATGGGGCACGCCCAACATGGTCAAAGACGGCATCAACCCGGAGTTGCTCCTGGGCGGCAAGTACGGACACAAGGTCCATATCTGGAATCTCGACAAGCGGCGTCATGTGCAGGAAATCGATCTGGGAGCGGAGCAACAGATGGTGCTCGAACTGCGTCCGGCGCACGATCCCAACAAGGCCTATGGCTTTGTCGGAGTCGTCGTTTCGCTCAAAGATCTTTCCGCCTCGATTTGGATGTGGTACCGCGAAGACGGCGGCAAGAACGGCAAATGGGCAATCCGCAAAGTGATCGAAATCCCCGCCGAGCCCGCCGATCCGGAGAAGCTTCCGCCGCTGCTTCAGGGATTCAAAGCGGTCCCGCCGCTGATCACCGACATCAACCTTTCGCTCGATGACCGCTTCCTCTATGTGTCGTGTTGGGGCACGGGCGAATTCATTCAGTATGACGTCTCCGATCCGGCCAATCCAAAGAAAACCGGCTCGCTGCACCTCGGCGGAATCGTTCGCCGCGCGGCCCACCCGAAAAAGCCGGGACAGGCGCTGAACGGCGGCCCGCAGATGGTCGAGATCAGCCGCGACGGCAAGCGAATTTATTTCACCAACTCGCTGTACTCTCCTTGGGACGACCAGTTCTATCCCGACGGCGTGAAAAGCTGGATGGTCAAGATCGATGCGCAGGCGGGCGGCGGCATGGCGCTCGACAAGAATTTCTTCCTGGAATTCGACGGCCTCCGCGCCCATCAGGTGCGGCTCGAAGGCGGCGACGCTTCCTCCGATTCTTATTGCTATTCGGACAGGCCATGACGCACGGGGTTTTCACTTCGACGACCTTGTGGTGGATGATCGTGCTTGGCGCCTGGCACGGAATTAATCCCGGCATGGGGTGGCTCTTCGCGGTCGCGCTGGGCATGCAGGAACAGAAGGGCCGAGCGGTTGCCCGTGCTCTCCTGCCCATTGCGGTTGGCCATGCCGCCGCCGTCGGCATCGTCGTTTTGGCGGCGGCCCTCCTCGGCCGCGCTGTGCCGCTCACGGCGGTCCGCTACTTCGTCGCGGTCCTGCTCGCCGGTCTTGGAATCTATTCCCTGCTTGGGCACCGTCATCCGCGATGGGTGCGCATGCAAGTGGGTTTTCGAGACCTGACAGCCTGGTCGTTTCTCATGGCTTCGGCCCACGGCGCGGGTTTGATGGTGGTACCGGTGTTGCTGGGCAGTGGTGCCGTCGAAGCCGCCGGGCATATGACGGGCCATCATCCCGCTGCCGACCCTCTGAGCGGTTTGCTTGCCACCGTAGTTCACACGGCTGCCTACCTCGCCGTGATGGGAATTCTTGCCTGGGCGGTTTACCTTAAGTTCGGTCTCGCCCTTTTGCGAAAGACCTGGTTCAACTTCAACCTCGTCTGGGGAATCGCTCTCGTGGTCACCGGGCTATTCACTCTTCTTCTTTAGACGCGACCGCACGTGGCGGGACGGAAATGCATAGAGCGGGCTTCCGCCGACCGGATATCACCGATTGCGATTTGGCGTCGTCGGGCGCGACAGCTAGCATGGGATCGCGGGCCGCGAGTCTCCGGCACGACAAACTGGAGGGCCGATGAAGGCCGCCACAGTTGCGCGTTATGGCTCGTCCGGCTTGGTCGAGATACGAGAGGTTCCTGCCCCTGTCCCCGGGCCCGGCGAGTTGCTGGTCCGGGTTCACGCTGCGACCGTCAACCGTACCGATTGCGGCGAACTCCGATTTCCCGCGCTCATTCGGCTAATGAACAGGTCTCTCCTGTCGCGACGAACCATTCTCGGCATGGATTTCGCCGGGACGGTCGAAGCCGTGGGCGCGTCAGCCGGCATGTTCAAGCCCGGAGACCGCGTTTTTGGAATGTGCCCGTCGAGGAACGACGGCGCCCAGGCGGAATTTTGCTGCATGCCTGAAACCGGGCCGATCGCGCTCATGCCCTCGAATCTTCGCTTCGATCAGGCTGTCATCTGCGAAGGCGCATTTTACGCGAATCCGGCGATTGAGCATTTCGGCCTCAACCCCGGCCACAAGATCCTCATCTACGGCGCCTCCGGCGCAATCGGTACAGCGGCGCTTCAACTCGCCAAGGATCGCGGCGCCGAGGTCACCGCGGTCGTCGCCGGCCGCCATCTCGAACTCGTCCGATCCCTCGGAGCTGACCTCGCCCTCGACTACACAACCCCGGCATTCGACCAACTGGGCCGCCAATTCGACTTCGTGATGGATGCGGTAGGAAAACTGGACTTCCGCCGATGGCGTCGATTGCTCAAACCCGGCGGCATTTTTTCAACGACCGATCTCGGGCCCCGGTCCCAGCATCTCTTCTTCCTCGTTTGGTCCAAGGTCACGGGAAGCGGCCGGGTCGTCGTTCCCCTCGCGAAGCGTGGAAGCGGAAAAGCGTTCGTGAACGATTTGAAAAACCGAATCGAAGCGGGCCGGTTCGTCCCCGTCATAGATCGGAGGTATCCTCTCGACGTCATTGCCGATGCCTATCGCTACGTCCAGACAGGAGAGAAGGCGGGTGTGGTCGTCGTTGACGTCGCAGCCTGAAGCCGGGCCTTCGACGAGGGTGAAGAACATCGCGCAGATCACCCCTCCCCACCACCCGATCTCCATGCGCCCGAGGCTGCGAGATCACCTGCTCGAAAAGCCGGGAAGGGCACGGCTTCGGCTGTGCCAGTTCGCAAACATTGATATGGAGGGCTTTAGCCCCTGAGGGCCGTCGCGAGCGTCTCTTCAGAAGTCCGTGGCATCCCGGCGCCCGTTCCGAATGTCAGAATCGCCGTGGAAGGGCGGCCTTCAGGGCCGCGTAAGCCGCCCCCCGAATGAGGGCTTCAGCCCCAGTGGAGAGCGTTTCCGGGGAGTCATGGTCAGCCCATTATCATTAGGAAAACGGCCATGACCAAACAAGAAAACCATTTGCGCTGCATGCGGGAGAGATTCTCAAAACCGAATTCATGGAACCGATGGGCATCAGCGCCTACGCCCTGGCTCTTTGTAGGGTTGCTCAATCTATTTCGTTGCCTCAAAACAGTCAGCACCCCGCTTGTCTTCTCCGAATGATAGCCCGGTTAGGGCCGCTGTTACCTCTTCGAGATCTTGCGCCGAAGCTGCGGATGCTCCCGCGGTTACGACGTAGCCCCGATACCATGTAGAAAGTTGTGAAAGCGCTTCATCACCGTGGCTCAGATCGCTTCGGAAAAAGCTTCGACCTGCAATTATGACCGGATACGCGTTCCGTGTGATTTTGTTCTTTGAAGAATCCAGCTTAACGAAGGAGAGCGCCAGCAGGATTGCGAATCGCTCCATGTTCGGATGTTGGAGTGGAGTACTAAGAACGTCCACATTCAGCGATTCGGCAAAGCCAGACGCGGAGTGTCGTTGAACTTTAAACAGTCTCATTTGTTTCTTGGGATCGCTCGCCTTCCCTTGGTCAGCTTTCGCGAATTCCCAGCCATCCGGCAGACGATACGTAACTCCCAGACACTCATTGGAGTACGATTTGTCGCCGCTCTTCCCGGCGTCGCTCTTTAAGGTGGCAGCATCCTGTCCCACAAGGTACGCGGCGGAAAGAATAAGTCCGGCAAAAACGATTGTCCGAAGCGAATACATTTGCCCTCCATCGAGGAGTTTATACCCTCAAATCTGACAGCATCTGCATAAGCGCTTACTTTCGACTCTCATCGCCTCACCGTTACCACCTGCACCGCGCACAATCACCCCTCTCCCACCACCCGATCCCCATGCGACCGAGGCTGCGAGATCACCAGAAACCGCACCTCTTCTCCCGAATCGTTTTTCATCTGATGCGCCACGCCCGCCGGAATGTGTACTCCCTCGCCGGCCCCAAGCACCACAATTTCTCCATCGATCTCCATCGTCGCCCGGCCCGCGAGAACATAAAAGAACTGCTGCGCCCGCCGATGCCAGTGCCGAGTCTCCGCCGTCCCCGCCGGCATGCGCTCCTCGATCACGCTCAACTCATCGTTCTTCACCAGATGCCATCCGTCGCACCCCTCGCCCCAAACCTGTTCGCCCCAAATATAGTGCTCGGCGTTCTTCCGGCTGATCGCGATGGCCTTTTGATTCGGCATAAGTACCGCTCATCTTAACCAATTTCCCAGACCAGGAATCCTTTGCCGAAGTATCCCTCAATCCCGTCGAAAACTTCTTGACTTAGAAATCTCTCCTGCTCACGATAAAAGAGCTCCCCTTGGACGAAACTGGTGTGAGCGAAATTAGGCGGATTTAGCCCTGTTAATTTTCTCGGTATTAACCGAAATGTTAATATGTAAGATACTGAAAATAAAGGAAAAACATTACCGGCAAGAAATGCAGCTCTCTTATTTTCGAAGTCGCCGGATTTCAAGAGCCTGCAAGATAAGGAGTTAGGAAATTTAAGGATGGGGGAGGGGGGGTACCCCCAGTAATTATAAAATTAACACTTCGAAACAGTGGCCCTCAGCCGTCCGAGATCGCTATGAGAAACCCGGCAGCCATCTCGATTGTGGAACGGAGTTCGTGGGGAAAAGCTTGAGAGCGGACTACCGTGTCGCCGGCGCCTTCAACCCAAGCTCCTTCATCACCATCTGAAGGTCTTTCCAGGCCTCGCCCTTCTGCCGCGGATCGCGTAGAAGAAATGCCGGGTGATACGTAACGGCAAGCTTGCAGCCTTGCCAGTCGGAATCGTTGCTCCGGGCGTCACTGCGAAATCCGGCAGGTTTGAAATCGTAAAAGCGTCCGCGCAGCGAAGCCATGGACGAGTTCATGGCCAGCAAAGTTTTTGCCGCAGTCGCGCCAAGCGCCACGATGACTTTGGGTTTGATCACGGCAATCTGCCGCATCAGAAATGGCGAGCAGGTTTCGCACTCCTCGCGCTCGGGCGTG
>Ga0335080_10005259_pt1 | contig 13299 bp, 12 predicted proteins | sample Lox_Sample_34_FD_206720 | JGI IMG/M metagenome (GOLD analysis project Ga0335080, IMG submission 206720) | Soil microbial communities from Loxahatchee National Wildlife Refuge, Florida, United States - Lox_Sample_3.4 | ecosystem: Environmental > Terrestrial > Soil > Wetlands | place: USA... | reverse complement strand
CGCGAGCCAATGCGGTACGCATGATTCATTTTCCGGAAGCATTGACCGATGTGGAAATCGCGCGGCAACGGCTGGCGCTGGACGAATTGGTCGAATTGCAGGTCCAAATCCGGTCACGCCGGAAAAAATTCGAGGCGAACGCGAAGGCGTTGCCCTGCGGCGGCGACAACCGGCTGATGAAACCATTTCTGGCGCGGCTCGGCTTCAAACTCACCGGGGCGCAAACCAAAGTGTTGCGTGAAATCCGCAAGGACCTGGGCGGAACCCATCCCATGCGGCGGCTGCTGCAAGGGGATGTCGGCTCGGGCAAAACCGCCGTGGCCGCGTGCACAGCGTTGATGGCGCTGGAAAGCGGCTTCACTGTCGCGCTCATGGCCCCGACGGAAATTCTTGCGGAACAACATTCCCGAAATTTTGAAACGTGGTTTGCGCCGCTGGGGGTCGGTGTGGAATTGCGGACGGGAAGCAGGAAAACATCGAACATCGAACATCGAACATCGAACGCCGAACCGCCCGGTGGCGTTCATCATCCATTATTATTCATCGGCACCCACGCGCTCATCGAGTCCGGCTTCGATTTGCCCAATCTTGGGCTGGTCATCATTGACGAGCAGCACAAGTTCGGTGTGGCCCAGCGCGAACAGCTCGTGCGCAAGGGCCGTTATCCGCATCTGCTGGTGATGACCGCCACGCCGATTCCGCGCACGCTCGGGCTCACGCTATATGGCGACCTCGATGTTTCGGTGATTGACGAACTGCCCGTCGGCCGCGGCCGGATCAAAACGTTCATTCGCACCGCCGACAAATTGCCGAAGGTATGGGAGTTTATCCGCGAAAAACTCGCTGCCGGGCGGCAGGCTTACGTGGTTTATCCCCGCGTCGAGGAATCCGGCGGGAAAGGCTTGAAAGCGGTGACGAACGAATTCGAAAATTTGCGGAAGCGCCTGGCGCCCTTTCGCGTCGGATTGCTGCACGGACGATTAAAGAGCGGTGAAAAAGACGCGGCGATGACGGAATTTCGCGCCGGCCGGGTGAACGCATTGCTGGCGACTTCGCTCATCGAGGTCGGCGTGGACGTGCCGAACGCGACGGTGATGCTCGTGGAAAATGCCGAGGCCTTTGGGCTGGCACAATTGCATCAGTTGCGCGGGCGCATCGGCCGTGGCGCACACGAGTCGTATTGCATTCTGATTTCCGATGCTGAAACGGCAGAGGCGGATGAACGCCTGAATGTGCTGGCCGAAACGACCGACGGATTTCGCATCGCGGAAGCGGATTTGAAATTGCGCGGGCCGGGCGAGTTGCTGGGCCGGGAGCAGAGTGGCATGCCGAAATTCCGTTTTGGCAGCCTGGTTGAAGACCTCGATTTAATCCGGCAGGCGCGGGAGCTGGCGGCGAAACTGGCGTAGTGCCCGGCCCGTCCAGGTCCGGCTTGGATTTTTTGCCGTTTGGGTTAAATTGCCGGCATGAAACCATCCTTCTTGATTTTGGTTGCCGCCGGGTTGTTATTGGCCGGTTGCGGCAAAAACAATTCCACCCCTCATCGCCAGGGCCCCGGCACAAGTCCAACCACCAATACCACCACCAGCGCCCAACCCGCTCCGTCATCGGCGGATTATCTGGGCACGCTGATGCGGGCAGACCAACGCGCGGTCAAGACGATTGACGTGTCGTATCTCAACGAGAAAATTCAACTGTTCAACGCTCAGGAAGGCCGTCTGCCCAGGAACCTGAATGAATTGGTGCCCAATTATGTGGGCAAACTGCCGGATACGCCTTACGGAACGAAACTCGACTACGACCCGAATACCGGCCAGGTCAAAGTAGTGCAGCAATAACAACTGTTTTTCGATTCTCAAAAAAACCAACGGCAATCCCCTGTCGGGTTTTTGCTTTTCTGAGGCACCGGCATTGCGTTCCACACCGCCTTGCCCATAGGCAATGGCGGAACAGCCCGGCGTGTGCGGTTTGGCCGGACCCGGTTGGCATGAAGACATTTTTCGCTCGCCAAAGACGCGCGCCACAGGCAAAGAGTGCGTTTCGGCTCTTGATTTCATGAACGAACAAATCGTTATTTTGGATTTCGGGTCGCAATACACCCAGGTCATCGCGCGGCGCATCCGCGAATGCAACGTGTACTCGGTCATCCTGCGCTATGACACGCCGGCGACGGAAATCGCCGCGTTGAAACCGAAGGGCATCATCCTGTCCGGCGGACCGGCCAGCGTGTATGCCCCGAACGCGCCCCTGCCGGACAAAAACATTTTTTCACTCGGCGTGCCGGTGCTTGGCATCTGTTATGGCGTGCAATTGTTTGCGCAATTTCTGGGCGGCCGGGTCGAGAAGGGCCGGAAACGCGAATACGGCAAGGGCACGCTCACGGTGAGGGATGCGGCTTGTACGTTGTTTGCCCGGCTGCCGGGGAAGTTGCAGGTCTGGAATTCGCACGGCGACAAGCTCACGAAGCTGCCGCGCCATTTCAAGCCGGTCGCCGTCACGGAAAACTCCGAATACGCCGCCATTGAGAGCCGCGCGCGAAAATTCTTTGGCTTGCAGTTCCACCCGGAGGTCGTTCACACGCCACGCGGCAAGGAAATTATTTCCAACTTCGTCCACGGCGTCTGCCGCTGCGGCCGTCAGTGGACAATGCGGAATTACATCGAACCGGCGGTGACGGAAATCCGGCGGCAGGTCGGCCGGGAACGGGTGATTCTGGGGCTGAGCGGCGGAGTGGATTCGAGTGTGGCCGCCGCGCTGCTGCATCGGGCCATCGGCGACCAGCTTACCTGCATTTTTGTCAACAACGGCATGCTGCGCGGACGCGAAGCCGAGGTGGTGCGCGAGGTCTTTGGCCGTCACTTCAAAATCCGGCTGCAATACGAGAATGCCTCGCAACTTTTCCTGCGCCGGCTCAAGGGTGTGACGCACCCGGAACGCAAACGTAAAATCATCGGCAAGACGTTTATCAAGGTTTTTCAGGCGGCAACGAAGCGGGCTGGCCGGGCCAGGTTCCTCGCCCAAGGTACGCTGTATCCCGACGTGATTGAATCCGTACCTATTGCCGGCAACCCGGCCGCCATGATCAAGAGCCACCACAACGTTGGCGGGTTGCCAAAGAAAATGAAGTTTCAACTGGTTGAACCGCTGAAATGTTTGTTCAAGGACGAAGTTCGCCAGCTCGGGCTGGAGCTCGGTCTGCCGAAGGAAATTGTCATGCGCCAGCCGTTTCCCGGGCCGGGGCTGGCGGTTCGCATTCTTGGCGAAGTGACACCCGAACGATTGAGGATTCTGCGCAATGCCGACACCATTGTGGTGCATGAAATGAAGCGCAGCGGCTGGTATTACAAAATCTGGCAGAGTTTTGCCGTGTTGCTGCCGGTACGCAGCGTGGGCGTGATGGGCGACGAGCGCACCTATGACTACACCATCGCCATCCGGGCCGTGGAATCGCAGGACGGCATGACGGCGGACTGGGTGAAGCTGCCCTATGAATTGCTGGAGAAACTCGCCAGCCGCATCATCAATGAGGTGAAGGGCGTGAACCGCTGTGTCTTCGACATCACCAGTAAGCCGCCGGGGACGATTGAGTGGGAATAATCCGGAACGATTTTTTTCTGGTTTGCAGGGCGGCGCCGGTTTAATCTGGATCACAGTCAATCTTTTCCAACTTATGGATATAGTTTTTAATTGCCCTCATTGTGAACAGGAAATGGCCGTGGACAGCTCCGGCGCAGGCTCGGAAATTCAGTGTCCGTCGTGCGGCGAGAAAATCATGATTCCGGCGGAAGCAACGCCGCCCGTTCCGGATTCCACTCCGGCAGGAGCGGCGGGCGGCGGCACTCAAACCGGCCACGCCATCGCCTCGTCGGCTGCCGCCAAAGTTGAAATGCACCTCAAGGTGCCGGTGCGCGACAAACCGGGGGAGGTTCTCATTGCCAAACCGAAGCCGCCGTTGGAGGCGGTGGCCCGGGGGGCCGATAAAAAAATCCGGGTCCGTACGATTCGCCACGCCACCTGCATTGAATCGGGTCATGACAAGTTTGATGAAAGGGTTACGGAATTTTTAGACAGCGTCGGCGAGGCCAACCTCATCAGCATCCACACGATCAATTACACGCACTTCGACGTTGGTATCCAAAAGATAATGGAGGATTACGGCATTGTCGTTGTTTACCGGGGATAAATCCGCTCGGGCACGCCTTGACTTGCGGATTTCAGGTCATTACTGTCGGCGCATGAACCGTCCGTTTGGTTTGCTGGTCTTCGTCGCTGCGTGCATAGCGTTGTTTCCATTGCGCGCGCTCGCGCCATTGTTTTATGTGCCGGGTGAAGGCTGGTATTACGAACTGTACGGCCAGAGCACCAAGTGGCAGCGCCCCCGGGCCAAAGAACAATTGGACGTTGCGCAACAGGCTTTCGCCGGTGGCGATTACAACACCACGCTCCACGCCGCGCACCGGATCCTGCGCGTGTGGCCGTTGTCGGATTACGCGCCGGATGCGCAATATCTCATTGGCCGCAGTCTCGAGATGACCGGCAATGATCAGGGTGCGTTCAATGCCTACCAAAACATCATCGAAAAATATCCGCGCAGCAGTCACTATGATGAAGTGCTCTGGCGGCAGTATGAAATTGCCAACCGATATCTTGGCGGCCAGTGGTTCCGGCTCTGGGGTCTTATTCCCTATCCCTCGATGGATCAAACGGCGCAAATGTTCGACAAAATCGTCAATAACGGTCCTTACAGCAACGTCGCCCCCCACGCGCAATTGCGCATCGGCGCCGCGCGCGAAAAACAGAAAGACTACCCCGACGCGGTGAAGGCTTACGCCATGGCTGCCGATCGTTACTACAATCAGCCGACCATTGCCTCCGATGCGCTGTTCCGTGAAGGTGTTTCGTATACGCGGCAGGCGGCGAAGGCCGAATACGATCAAAACACCGCAATCCAGGCGATTGCGACATTCACGGATTTCATCACGCTTTATCCCCACGACCGGCGCGTGCCGCAGGCGGAAAAAGCCATCGCCTGGCTTAAGGCCGAACAGGTGCGCGGCAATTTTGAAATCGCGCTATTCTACGAACAGAGCAAGAAGTGGAATGGCGCGCTGGTTTATTATAACGAAGTGCTGCAATTGGATCCAAACTCGCCTTACGCTGCGTCCGCCCGCCAGCGGATTGAAGCCCTCAAATCGCGCGTCCAGGCATCAACTGCCAACTGAAATGCGTCTGCCGGAAATTCTTGCCGTTTCCGCGATGGCGGCGTTGCTCGCCGGCTGCGCCGGCTATCATCTCGGCCCCGTCAACAAGGCGGGCGCGGGCGAAAAGTCGGTTGAAGTTTTGCCCTTCAACAACCAGACGCTTCAACCACGGCTCGGCGACGCGGTCACCCGGGCATTGCGCGAACGGCTTCAAACCGATGGCACTTATCACCTCGCCACGCACACTCCCGGTGACGTTGTGGTCAGCGGGGTGATTACGCGCTATAACCGAGAAGGGTTGAGCTACTTGAACAATGACGTCACCACCACGGAGAATTATCGGGTTGGCATCACCGCCCATGTTATCGTGCGCGAACGCGCCACCGGCAATGTGTTGTTTGACAAAAACGTGAACGGCTACACGTTGATCCACGTCGGCACGGATTTGGCGGATTCGGAGCGCCAGTCGCTGCCGCTGCTGGCGGAAGACCTGGCACGAAACATCACGGAATTGCTGACGGAAGGCGCGTGGTAAAAACCGTTGAAGTTATTGAGATCAGTTCGTAATCTGCCTCGTTTTTCGTAACGAATCGTCGGACAAACCATCTATCATTATGACAAAAAATATCCCGAAAATCACCGTTCTAAGCCTCCTGGCCGCTGCGCTTGTCGCGATGCCGGCGTTGTCGCGCGCGGAAGGCACCAACACTAACCAACCGGCATCGTCCGGTCAAAACGCCGCCCGGGCCAAGAAACATGGCAACCTGCCATTCCATGGCAACCTGAGCGCGATAGATATCAAGGCGCTGACGCTTACCGTGGGCGAACTCACGCTGCAAGTCACGCCGGACACCATGATTACCAAAGACGGCAAGTCGGCCACCCTGGCTGACGGTGTGGTGGGAACTCCGGTCAGTGGTCTTTATAAGAAAGCCGACAGTGGCAAACTTAACGCCATCAGCATCCACTTTGGCGCCAAATTCGAAAAGAAAAACAAGGAGCTATCGGGTTCCGGCGGCACCAATTAAGGACTGGCGTTTATAAATCTTCAAAGCGGGTGGCAACGCCCGCTTTTTTATGCCCGCTTCCACCAACTGGTAAGACTCTTGGATTTTTGGGCCTGCGGCGATTGAAGTTGATTTTGCATCACGAGCAGCTGGCTGCGCGCCGCCGTCAGCGCCATGATGAATTCGTCGTAGCTCAGGAAACGCTCCGCGGGATTTTTTGCCATCGCTTTCACCAGGGCATCGCTCGTGGCCTGCGTGATTTCCGGCACGACCAGGTTCGGCGGTGTCAAGGGTGTTTGCACCTGGGCGACAATGACCTCCTCGACGGTCGGGGCTTCAAACGGCACATGGCCGGTCATCGCGTGATAAAGCGTGGCGCCCAGGCTGTACATGTCGGACAGAAAAGTTTCCGGCTCGCGCTTGATTTTTTCAGGCGCAACGTAATAGGGCGTGCCCCACGTCACATCTTCCACCTCGTGTTCCACATCGGCTTTGCGGGCCAGGCCGAAATCAATCAGCTTGGGTTCGTGGTCCGCATTAAACAAAATATTTCCCGGCTTGATGTCCCGGTGGAGCAAATCATGCTTGAGCGCCAGGTCGAGCGCGGAGGCGATTTTGACGCCGATGTCGAGCATGTCCAATTCCTGCAGCAGGCGCAATTTCTCGATCCGCGCGTCCAGGCTGCCGTGATCGGCCAGTTCCATTACGAGATACTGTTGGCCCTCCCATTCGTCGAAGGTGTAAATATGGACGATGTTCGTATGGTTGAGCCGGGCGCAGGCGCGGGCTTCGCGATAAAAACTGTCCAGCGCCTTCGGATCGGTGAGCAATTCCTTCCGCATCAATTTCACCGCCACCATGCGCTCCAACGTCGTATCCCAGGCGCGATAGACGGTGCCCATGCCGCCCGAACCGACGACGCTCCGCAACTCGAATTGCCGGATCATCATGGGCATCATGATGGGATGCCCGCACTTGCTGCACGGCACCGTGCCCAACGGCGCCAGGTCGCCCGGGATAAAAACCTTGGTCTCACACCACCCGCAAGTGACCATTCGCAATTGTTCGCTCATGCCAGAACCAATTTAGCACTACTTCTCCTTCCGACAAGCCTTGAGAACGGCTGCTTTTCAGAATAAAAAATTTTGACAAATGCCCCTGAATGGTGTTTCTTCTAACGGTTAAATATGAAAAACACGTTTGCTCCAATGCTGAAGCACGCGCAGACCAGTGGACGCTTGTCCATTTGGACGCGCGTCTGCCGGCATTCTGGCATCGTGGAGGTGAAGTTCTGATTTAAAGGACAAATTTCTAAAAACCCGCGATTGCCAGTCAATCGCGGGTTTTTCGCTTTTTAACCCAAAACCAAAAGAAAGGAAGAAACATGAACAAAAACAAAAATGAAATCCGGGCCTTCGCCGCGCCGGAGTGGCTTCGGCCACGCAGGCGGGTGCCGGCCAAGTTCGGCCCCGAAACGCGGTTCGAAGTGCGGCCGGCTCCGCCGGCGCCATTTCGCGCCATGCAAGAAACCGAGTTCGAGCGGCTCAAGCACCGTTTGCTCACGCGGCATTTGGCTGCCGTGCCGACGCCGGAGCTGAATACTCCGCTGCGGCGCGCGGCCAACGACGCGGCGGCACTGGCCTGGGCGACGCTCTACCCGTTGCTGGTGTTCCCGGTGCTGTTCGAGGAAAAAATCGCGGCGGCCTTCCGTCAAGCGGAACACCAGGCGCGAATCTTTGAGCGCAGCCGTGAGCTGCTCGCCGTATGAAATCGCACCAGGTTGAAACCGGAAAGCGGGCCTGCCGCGCCGAAGCGCGAAGCGCGAAGGCGGGGAGCCGTTGATACGGCCCTGAACTTTTCAGGGCCGCGCCAACGGCTTCTCGCCACGCCTGGTCAAGCCGGTGGGCACCAGATGATGTGTTGTTGGGTTGTTGTAGCGTCGGCGCTGTGCGCCGATTTCGAGCCGCAGGCTCGACGCTACAACCGATCTGGATAAAACCGGCCGTCAATGCGAATTGGCGGCTTTGGCCGGTGACATTGAATTACGCCGTTGAACAACGGCGACTACGGAAGGAGGTGGTCACGGGGACAATCGGGGACGCGGACAATTTGTCTGCGTCCCCGGAAATTTTATACTCACGATTCTTGGACGCGCTCGAGCCGGGCTCGAACGCCACAAATGACTATTGGTTGACTGCTTTCTTCGGCCAATCTGCAACGATCTTTCTGACAGCCGTCATTGCACCAACAACATCGGATGAAGCACCACCGATTGTTATAAAATATTTCGACAGCGCTGTTTCAGTTGGTTTGTTTGTTCCTGTATAAGCCACATACACTTGCTTGCTTGGGTAATCGTAGTGAACAGTTACTCGCTCCCATCCATGTCCTTCAGCATCGTAAAATTCATTCCCACTATAATAGTAATCTTCATCCGCCAAAACCCGTCTTTGTGAATCTTTGAATACAACCTTGGCCGGAAAACCGTCCTTGCGAATTTTCCAATCTTCCTGCCCATTATCAGCCCGATAAAGAATCCAATCCTGTCCAATAACTTTTAAGCCGAGTTCCTGACGCAATTTATTGTCGGCAGCTATAAGCGTGTTGGTTGGCTGATTGATTGAAGTTTGTTCCGCTAACAATGAGTGCCTTTGCGTTTCTCGCTCGCAAGCGGCTCCGAGCAGGATGATAAAAATCAAAATGAAGATGGAATTTGTTTTCATTAAGAGGTCATGCAGAATTTACTTTTCTTCAATGCGCCCGATCCGGGCACCGAGTTTCTGCAACTTCGCATCCATGTTTTCGTAACCACGGTCCAGATGATAAATACGATTGACCTGTGTCGTGCCTTTGGCCGCCAGACCGGCAATCACCAGCGCCGCCGACGCGCGCAAATCGCTCGCCATCACCGGCGCGCCGCTCAACGGTCGGCCACCTTTGACGATGGCGCTCGGTCCCTCAATCTCAATGTCCGCACCCAGCCGCGCCAGCTCGCTCACGTGCATGAAACGCGACTCAAAAATCCGCTCCGTGATGATGCTGATGCCCGGTGCCAGCGTAAGCAGTGACATCATCTGCGCCTGCACATCAGTCGGAAAACCGGAATACGGCAGTGTAGTCACATCCACCGATTTAAGCCGGCCGCGGCGACACGCCAGCAAATGGCCGCCGCGTCGCTCCACTGCCACGCCCGCTTCGTGCAATTTGTCAATCACCGCGCGCAGATGATCGGCCCGCGCGCCCTGCAGCGTGACTTCGCCGTCGGTTGCGGCGGCAGCAATCGCGTAAGTCGCCGCTTCAATCCGGTCAGGAATGACTTCGTGTTTCGCGCCGTGCAGCTTTTTGACGCCGGTTATCGTGATGGTCGGGCTGCCGGCGCCGGAGATTTTTGCGCCCATGGTGTTGAGGAATTTGGCCAGGTCCACCACTTCCGGTTCGCAGGCTGCGCTCTCGATAACCGTCACGCCTTCAGCCAGCGCCGCTGCCATTATCACATTGGCCGTGCCCAGCACGGTTGAACCGGCACGTCCACCGAGAAACATTGGCGCGCCGCTGAGTTGTTTTGCCGCCGCGCTGACGTAACCGCCGGCTATCGTGATTTTCGCGCCGAGTGATTCAAAGCCTTTCAGGTGCAGATTGATGGGGCGGGCGCCGATGATACAGCCGCCGGGCAACGACACCCGAGCTTGCTTCAGACGGCCCAACAGCGGCCCCATGATGCAAATCGAACCGCGCATCTTGCGGACGAGTTCGTAATCGGCGTAGCCGCGGACTTTTTGCGCGCGGACGGTGAGTGTGCCGCGCGCGAATTTCACCGTCGCGCCGAGCGAGGCGAGCATCTGCGCCATGAACCGCGTGTCGCTCAAATCCGGCACGCCCCGGATGACGCACGGTTCAGTGGTCAGCAGGGTAGCCGCCATGATGGGCAACGCGGCGTTTTTGCTGCCGCTGATGGTTACCTCGCCGTGCAAGGGCACGCCACCTTTGATTAAAAAACTTTCCATGACTTTTTTCCCGCAGAGACGCAAAGGTGCAGAGAAAAGAATTCCGAACTCTGCGTTTCCGCGCCTCGGCGGTGAATTAAATTTTTGCGACTAAAATTCTTGGACGTTGAGAGTAGTCTGCCTTCACCGCTTCGACAATCCACTTTTCGGTCTCAAAGATTGTTCGGATGGCGTCCGCCTGGCCGTCGCCGAATTCCAGCATGATTTTCCCATCGGGTTTCAGGAACGGTTTCGCCTCCACTGCCAGCTTCCGGTAAAAGTCCAGGCCATCGGCGCCGCCGTCCAGCGCGCCGCGCGGATCGAAATCGCGCACTTCCGGCTGGAGCGTGGCGATTTCGGCGGACGGAATGTAAGGCGGATTGCTGATGATGAGGTCGAAATGAAGGACAGGCGTCCCGCCTGTCTCTGACTTTTTCTTTTCAGATGGAGACAGGCGAGATGCCTGTCTTACGGTTTGCAACGCGGCAAAGCCGTCGCCTTGCACAAATTCAATCCGGTCCGCGACTTTGTTTCGCTCGGCGTTTTGTTTGGCCAATTCCAGCGCATCCGGTGAAATGTCTGTCGCCACGATTTTTGCCGAGGGACATTTCACCGCCAGTGCAATGGCAATGCAGCCGGTCCCGGAGCCGAAGTCGAGGACGCTGGTAGGGACGCGCTGCTGCACTTCCTGGCCGACCGGCAGATCGGCCCTACCATGTAGATTTTGGTTTAGGAATTCCCATCCCAATTCCGCCAGCAACTCCGTTTCCGGGCGCGGAACCAGCGCGTGGCGGTTCACGGCGATTTCGAAACCACAAAACGAAGTTGAGCCGATGATGTACTGGAGCGGCTCACGCTGGCCACGGCGTTTGACGAATTCACGCAAGGTATCCGTTTCCGCCGATGTGAGTGTTCGCCCGAAATTCAGATACAATTTCATGCGCGGCAGCTTGAGCAGATGCGCAAGCAGCAGCTCGGTCTGCAGGCGCGGTGAATCGACGCCTTTTTTGGCGAGGAATTCCGTGCTTTTCTGAATGGCTTCGAGAACCGTCACGCGCAGAGTCTAAATGGGAACCACGCGGACTTCCAGCACCGTAGGTGCGGCATCTTTGTAGATAATTTCCCGAATAAAATTTAACTCCGTCAGGAGCGACATCGAAATATGCCGCTTCTGACGGAACTTCGATTTCAGGAATAGATAACTACAAAGATGCCGCCGCTACGCGGCTAAAACCGTTATGCATATGATCCAAACCTGTTATTTTGTCGGGAAATGATTTTGTAGAAACAGAATTATTTCCCATCCACGCCCTTGAGATAGGCAAATATGAGCTCGGGCAGGTCTTTGCTGTAACCGCCCTCCAGCAGGCTGAACATGGGCACGCCAAGCGCGCGCAGCGACTGGCCGAGCCAGTAAAAATCGTCCAACACCAACACGCCCTGCACCAACGGGTCGCGCACGTAGGCATCGAACCCGGCGGACACGGCGACGAGGCTGGGCCGGAATTTTTTCAAATCAACCAGCGCCCGTTCCAGCGCGGCGCAGTAGTCGCGGCGCGGCAAGCCCGGTTCGACCGGATAATTGAAACAGTTGTCGCCGGCATTTTCGCCGCCGGTGCCGGGGTAGAACGGATACAGGTGAATTGAAAAAAACGCGACGCCGGGCCGGTTGACCAGGATTGCCTCCGTGCCGTTGCCGTGATGCACGTCAAAGTCGAAGACCGCGATGCGCTTCGCACCCGTCGCGGCGGCTTCGAGCACGGCGATGGCGATGTTATTCAAATAACAAAAGCCCATGGCCTGGTCGCGGGTGGCGTGATGGCCGGGTGGGCGCATCAGGCTGAAAACACTTTCATTCTGGCGTGCGGCGGCCAAGGCATCGAGCGCGGCAGCGACGGAAGCGCGGGCGTAGGCGGCGATGTTTTCGTGATACGGCGTGTCGCCGTCGAAATCCGCAGGCTCATTCAACCGGACCAGATGTGCTGCCGAATGGGCGCGGAGAATTTGCGCGTCGCTCACCCGGCCCGGTTCGGCCCAATCAATCGGCAATTCGGCCTGATGGCGCAGGAGTTCGAGCGTGCCGAGGATGCGCAGCGGACGTTCGGGATGCCCCGGAGAGGAATAACCGGCGCAGCGTTCGTCGGTGATGACTTTCACACAAAAATTTAACCAAGAATCGGCACAAATAAACATGAATTTGTCATCAGGCAAATTTGCCCGGGAGCGCCGGCGTCCCCCCCGGCCAGTCTCGCTGTCACATGCCGGCGAGACGCCAGCGCTCCCAGAGCCCAATCCCCGGCTTGTCGTCACCGGTCGCGATTTTCTCCTGCCCCAGACAGATTCTTTTTTGCAAACGCAGAGAACTCCGTTAGTCTTGAACAAATTAAGGATTCAATTATGTATCGAAAATTACTCACAATTGCAGTGGTGTCAGGCGTGTTGACTTTTAAAGCGTGGGCATGGGATTACGAGGGGCATCGCGCCGTCAACGAACTGGCGCTGGCGTCGCTGCCGGCGGATTTTGGAGGATTCAAGTTGACGCCCGCGAGGAAGGGCCGCATCGCGTTTCTCGCAGGTGAACCGGATCGCTGGCGGAATGTGACCAATTTGTCATTGAAACATGTCAACGGACCGGACCATTACATTGATCTGGAAGATTTGAAATGGTACGGCCTGACGCCGGACACGCTGCCGTTGTTGCGTTATGACATGGTCGCCGTGATTGCGCGGGAACGCGTGGCGCATCCTGAGAAATTCCCGCCGATTGATCCCGCCAAGAATGCCGACCACACGCGCGAACTGAGCGGGTTTCTCCCGTGGGCCATCACGGAAAATTACGAAAAACTGAAATCCGAATTCAGCTACTTGAAAGCGTTTCAAAAGTCCGGCGGCACGCCGGAGGAAATTGCCAATGCCGAGGCCAACATTATTTATGTCATGGGGGTGATGGGGCATTACGTCGGCGACGCCACGCAACCGCTGCACACGACGATGCATTTTAATGGCTGGGTGGGCGACAACCCACATGGTTACACCACCAATCGCACCTTTCATCAGTGGATCGATGGCGGGTATTTTAACCAGACCGGCGGGATTGACGTCAAAAAA
>Ga0335080_10005256_pt1 | contig 13301 bp, 13 predicted proteins | sample Lox_Sample_34_FD_206720 | JGI IMG/M metagenome (GOLD analysis project Ga0335080, IMG submission 206720) | Soil microbial communities from Loxahatchee National Wildlife Refuge, Florida, United States - Lox_Sample_3.4 | ecosystem: Environmental > Terrestrial > Soil > Wetlands | place: USA... | reverse complement strand
TACGGCTTTCGCACCTACCGAGTGCTCGAACTTGCGCTCTATCATTCACTTGGCAAGTTGCCCGAACCCGAAGTCACCCACGATTTCTTCTGACGAACCCCTTTTTGAACAGCAGCAGTACTTGCTTCTCGCCCGCCACCATCGCGCAGCCGCGCTGTCCGAAATCGCTAATCACGCGAAAGCCGAATATCTTCTCGTAAAACCGCGCGGAACGGACCACGTCCTCAACGTAAAGTGATGATTCGAGAATTCCCTCGCTTCGAGGCTGCATTCGTATCTCCCGGTTGTGGCGCCTGATTCTGATTTACAATATCAGAACCCCCCGTTATGCCTCAGGATGACGCCATGGCCCGGCTGGCCCGCCAGATCGACGCCGCCCGGAGGACCGAATACGAATCCATCAGCATGGATGATATCGCCGCGCTCCGCCGTCAGGGAGCGTCCGACCTGCATGCCATCTGCGCTGATTTCGTGAGCCGCCTGAATAGCCGGCTCTCGCACGCCGCACTCGATCTGTCGCCCTTGGTTTACTCCTCCGAGGAGTTCCGTGATTCCGGTCCCAATGTGTTCCAGGTCAGCTCTCAGGGCCGGCAGATGCAGATCACGTTCACCGGCGTGCCTGGGCGCGTTTCGACAGACAAGTTTCTAGTCCCCTACATGCTGGACGGCGAGATCCGCAGCTTCAACCAGCGCATGCTGGAGCGGTTTGAAGTGCGCACGTTATCGATCTTTTACTGCCTGGAAGATGCGCGCGTGACCTGGCGCTTTTACGAGTGGCGTACGTTGCGCACGGGTCCGGTTACCCGCGAGTTGCTGGCGAGCGAGATGGAGCGCCTGTTCTGAAGTGGGTCCTGGCGCTTACTTTCGCATCGATACCTGCTGCCTGGTCCGCGCCGAGCGCCGCGTGCGCGCGTTGTCATCGCCAGATTTACGAGAGCTACACGCAGACCCCGATGGCGCAAACCAGCGGCGTGACCACGCCCGATTCGCCGGTGGAGAGTTTTCGGCGCGCGTCATTCACGCATAAGCCCACGGGCTTTCTGTATCGCGTATCGCCCTACTTCCTCGAATTCGAAAAATCCAAGGATGGCAGCCTGCATGGCCGCAAGCCGATGCCCTATTTCGTTGGTTCCGGCGCGGTGGCGCGCAGCTACCTCTTGCAGACGGACGGCTTCGTCTACGAAGCCCCGGTGGCCTACTACACCGAGGCGGCGCGCTGGGATCTCGCGCCCGGATACAGCCGCTACGGATATCCATACCTGACGCGCCCCGTTCCGGCGACTTGCCTGACCTGCCACGCCAGCTTTCTGCGGTTGGTCGCGGGAACGCAGAACCGCTTCGAAAGCCCGCCGTTCGGTGAAGCTGGAATCGCGTGCGAGCGCTGCCACGGCCCGGGCGAGGATCACATCCAAAACGGCGGTGCGATCGTGAACCCTGCGAAACTCGCGCCCGATCGCCGCGACAGTGTCTGCTCTCAGTGCCATCTATCGGGCGAAGTGCGGGTTTTCCGGGCTGGTGCGACGTGGCACTCATATCATCCCGGCGAGCGTTTGTCGGATTCGGTCACGGCATTCGTCCGCGCGGGCGCGACGCCCGGCATGACGGTGACCGGTCATGTGGAGAAACTGGCTCAGAGCGCCTGCAAACGCGCGGCGGGCGACAAGCTGTGGTGCGGGACGTGCCACGACCCGCATACCGTCCCCGAATCCTCGAAACGCGCCTCCTGGTTCCGCGCGAAGTGCGAGTCGTGCCATCAGTGCAAGGAGAGCCGTGAAGCCCGCGACCGCCGCGCCAACGATTGCACCGCGTGCCACATGCCCAAAAGCCCTGTGACCGACGCCGAGCATGTTGTCTATACCGATCACTCGATTCCGCGGCGACCGCGGCCGCCGACGAAGCCCGCGGACAGCTTCGAACTCGTCGCGTTCGGCGGCGAGCGGACCTCCGATCGCGACCTTGCCCTGGCTTATGGCATCGCCGCTTCCCGAAAACCGAATCCCGCCGCTCAGAAGCTGCTGGAAACCGCCGCCGCGAAATCGCCGGACGACGTCGAAGTGCTGCTCTATCTCGCCGAAATCTATCGCAACAACGATCAGAACGATCGGGCCATCCCGCTTTACGAGCGCGCCATTCGCCTCGACCCGGCTCAGGTCTCCGGATCCGTCGGTCTGGGTGGCATTCGCTTTCAAATGGGCGATAACGCCGAAGCCATCCGGCTGTGGCAGGACGCGCTCGCGAAGAACGCCGGGCTGGAACTCGTGCGGACCAACCTGGCGATGACGCAGTGGCGCACGGGCGACCGGCGCGGCGCCGAAGCGACCCTGCGCAAAGCCATCGAACTCAGCCCCGCATTCACCCCGGCCCGGGAGTTACTGGAACGGCTGTTACAATAGTCGCCGTTCCAGATGCGACGTCGTGACCTGCTGCGGAATATCGGGACAGGCGCCCTGCTTTCGCTCGCCGCTCCTGCCGCGCGGGGGATGCCCGCGCCCAAAATCAAAGACATCAGCGTGATTGAGTGCCAACCCGACGGGGTGCGCCTGACAGTGGTTAAGATCACCACCGATCAGGACGGGTTGTACGGCTATGGCTGCGCCACGTTCACCCAGCGCGCCGACCTCGTACGCCCGGCGGTCGAACGGTATCTGAAGCCGTTCCTGCTGGGCAAGACCACCGACCGCATCGAAGACATCTGGCAGGCTTGCTACAACAGCTCGTACTGGCGGAATGGCCCGGTACTCAACAACGCCATCAGCGGCGTCGACCAGGCGCTATGGGATATCAAAGGCCGCCAGGCCGGCATGCCCGTATACGAGCTCGCCGGCGGGAAATGCCGCGAGGCCGCCGATTGCTATTCGCACGCGAGCGGCGAGGATTATCCTGACGTGATCGCGAGTGCGAAGCGGATCATTGAGCAGGGCTTCCGTCACGTTCGCGTGCAGGTTGGAATCCCCGGCATGGCGGGATACGGCAGCGCGCGGGGCGCCGCCGAGGTGAAGGCCCTCCACAGTGGCCCTGTTTTCGAACCTGCCGTGTACGCACGCCGCGCTCTCAAGCTGTTTGAGATCTGTCGCAAAGAACTGGGCGATGAAATCGAGTTGCTGCATGACGTGCACGAGCGGTTGCCCGTCCGCGACGCCGTGCAGTTCTGCAAGGACGCGGAAAAGTTCAAACTCTTCTTCGTCGAGGACCCCCTGTCGCCGGAGGACATTGCGTACTTCCGCCAGATTCGGCAGCAATGTGCGACGCCAGTCGCGATGGGCGAGCTATTCAACAGCCCGCACGAATGGCAGCCGCTCATCGCCGAGAGGCTGATCGACTACATCCGCGTCCACGTCTCACAAGCAGGCGGATTCACCCCCGCCCGCAAAATCGCGATACTGGCCGAGAATTTCGGAGTCAAGACCGCCTGGCACGGTCCCGGCGACGTCTCGCCCGTCGGTCACATGGCGAACGTCACGCTGGATGTCGTGAGTTATAACTTCGGCATTCAGGAATATGCGGGCTTCAGCCAAAGAACGCGCGAGATTTTCCAAGGCTGCCCCGAATTGCGGAACGGCTATCTCTGGGTCAGCGAAAAGCCCGGTTGGGGTATCGAAATCGACGAGAAAGCCGCCGACCGCGCGCCGTTCAGGGACGGTTCCAACGGCCTAAATGGCGGTTGGGGCGAAGTCCGTCGCGCCGACGGCACAATCATTAAGCAGTGATCATCCCCGCGTTCACTTGCTCGTCCAGGACTCCAAGGCGATCTTCCATGACCCGTCGGCCTGCCGCTTCAGGATCAGAAGGATCTTGCCTTCTCCTTCGAACGCTTTCTTCGGAGGCGGAAACTCGATCTTCTGTCGGTTGATGCCCCACTCATACGCCACGTCGCCGTGAATCCGAATGTCCTGCCAGTCCACCGTGCAGTACATCATCTTGCCGCCCTGCAACTGCGGCGTGAGCGAGTCCAGCCAAGCAGAGATTTTGGCCTTTCCGATCAGCGGAGCGTTTCCGGGCAGAAGGTCCACTCCATCGTCGGCCCAAAGCGCCGCGGACGCGTGGTGGTCCATATTTTGGCAAGCCGTGATGAACTGGCGATTGAGAGCATCGATCGCTTTCCGCGCATCGTCGCCTTGCGCGAGTGCGATTGAAGAGACCGCCAGCCCAACGAATAGCGTGTATCGAAGTTTCATAGCAGGGATCAATCCCAGATCTTTATCTTCGGCCAGATTTCGCTCAGCGGCTGCCTGAGCCCGCGGCAATAGTAGACATCGAAATGTTCGTACGGCATCGAGTACGGATGCTCGACATGCGCCACCTTTTCCACCGAAGCGAAGCGTCGCTCCAGGTCGTCGCGCCGCCCGGCCATCACGATCATACTCTCGCCGGTGTATCCATGCGGTCCCCAGAGCCAGTAGCTCTGGTGTCCGCTGATGGCCGGCGGCAATCCATATTTCGGACCGAAGAAGTCGATCGCGCCTGCCTGACCATAGTTCTGGGCAAAAATGGCGGTTTTAGGGCGAATATCTGACGGTAGCGAGTTGTACACTCGCGCGACCGTCTCGGCCATTTCTTCCCAGCCGAATTGGTCAGCGAAAATCTGCGGCAGCGGACCGAGGCGATGGGTTTCGATCCGCGGCTGCTCGAGGTGGATCGCCTTCGTGTAGCGGATGTAGGTTTCGGGCGGGAGAACCGGAATCGCCAACGGTGCGAGTATCACACCGGCCGCGACCATCAGCGCGGGCCACCACACGAATCGCCGACTCCAGACCACCGCTCCCCCGGCAAACAACAGCGGGAACGCGGGAAACAGGTAGTACACACGCGGGCTCAGCGTCATGATTACCAGCGCGGTGAATACCCAGGCCACGCCAAGAGCCCTGAACTGGCGCCCCTTCCTCGAAAAGTAGAACCACAGCCCCGCCGCCCAAACCGGGAGACTGAGCGGATTCATCAGCAGGATCTCCTGCGCGAAAAATGAGACGGGGTTCAGCGGCACATCGCGACCGCTGCGCCGGATATTGGCCTGCAGTTCGAGAAACGGAAAATGATGCTGCACGTTCCACACGAAGTTGGGCAGGAAGATCAGGAACGCGATCGCTCCGCCGGCCCACATCCATGGGCTCCAGAGCCATCGCCGCTCGGGCGAGAGCAGCAGGCCCAGCACGATCCCGCCGCCAAAAATAAGCATGGAGTACTTGTTCTCCAGGCCGACGCCAGCCACCACGCCAAACCACAACCACAGCTTCCCGTTTCCGGTCTTGATGATGCGGATCAGCAGCCACGCGCAGGTAAGCCAGAACAGCGGTTCGTAGGCGTTCATCGTTAGCAGGTTATGGAGGCCAAGAATCGCCGGAGCCACTAGAACAGCCAGCGCCGCCAATCCCTGAGCGAACTCACCGCCACCCAGTTCGCGCGCAATTACAGCCGTGAGCAGGACCTCCGCTGCCCCGGCCACTGCTGGCAGGAATCGGATCGCTGCCAATGAATCGCCCAGCACCGCCCGCATCGCGCGTGTCAGCACCGCGATGAGCGGCGGCTGGTCCACATAGCCCCAATCCAGATGCCGGCTGCACGCCAGGTAGTACAGCTCGTCGACGAAATATCCGTAATGCCGCCCTGCATACAGATGGACCAGCAGCTTGATCGCGGCGAGTATGCGCGCAACCTTCATCGAGCCGCCAGTTCCGCCAGCGCCTCGGCGAGTACGAGAACCCCAGCTGCGATGGCCTCGGGCGATGCGTATTCGTCGGGCCGATGGCTCACACCGTCGCGGCAGGGAATGAACAGCATCGCCGTAGGCGCGATCCGCGACATGAAGAGCGAATCGTGATACGCCCGGCTGACCATCGGCTGGCTGGCGAGGTAGTGGGCCGTCGCCGCACGTGTTAGCGCCCCGATTATGTCTGAGTCGCACGTGGCGGGCGCATCTACGTTGAGCGCTTCGATGTTCGACCGGACGCCGCGCCGAGCGGCGATCTCCGTCGATCGGCAGACAATCTCCTCGAGCACGCTGTCGCGCCGCCCGAGATCGATATCCCGTACGTCCACTTCGAGTCGCACGCGGCTCGGGATGCTGTTTACGGCGCCAGGAAAGACATCGCAGACGCCCACAGTGCCGACGGTGTCGGGAGCGCGGTGGGCCGCGCGCTCGATCATCAGCGCCATCTCGGCCGCGGCGCAGAACGCATCATGACGATCAGGCATCAAGACCGCACCCGCATGTCCGCCCTCGCCTTCAATCGTGACCCGCAACATTGCCGGCGCGGCGATCGCCGTCACGACTCCGATTGGGATTCCAGCGCGCTCGAGCAGGGGCCCCTGTTCGATATGCAGCTCAATAAAGGCGCGATAATGACCCGGCGATAACGCCACGCGCGCCACTGAGCCAGAAAACCCGGCTTCCGCCCGCCACTCGTCGAGCGATTTCCCGTCGCGATCCCGCAGCACTGCCGGATCGAGCACGCCCGCCAGCAACCGACTTCCGAAGCAGCCAATTCCGAACAGCGTCGGCTCCTCCGCACTGAATACGATCAGTTCGACCGACCGCTGCGGATGCACGCCGGCTCGCTGCAAGGCGCGGATTGCCTCCAGTCCGCCCAGCACGCCGACCGTGCCATCGTACGCGCCGGCGTTCGGAATCGCGTCGATGTGCGACCCGGTCGCGACCGCTGGTAAATCCGGCTCCGACCCACACCAGCACGCGAACGTGTTGCCCACGCCGTCTTCCCGCACCGCCAGCCCGGCCGCTCTGCACAGGCCCTTCACGTACTCGTGCGCACGCAGATCCTGCTCCGAAAAAACCAGGCGCGTCACAGATGGCGGCGGCGAATCGGAAAAGGTCGCCAGCGTGGCGAGTTCGCCCGCGAGTTGCTCGGACCGGATCTCCAGCCTCATCGGTTCCAGTCTTTGTAGATGAGATACTTCGCCGGAATCTTGCCCAGTGCGCCGAACCACTGCGGGCAATATGGGGCCATCCAGATAAAATCGCCCGCCGCGACCGGGTACCAGTGGTCGCCAAGCCGATAGATTCCGCCGCCTGCGAGCATCAACAGTCCGTGCTCCATGACGTGCATCTCAACCATAGGCAGCGCCGCGCCCGGCTGATAGGTGATCGTGTTCACCGCGAAGTCGAAAGACGGGTTCTCGGGCAGGAGAGTCCGCACCTGCACATCGACGTCTTCCAACAGCGGTTTCGGTTCGACGGTGCGCTCGTCAGCTACGAACCGCGGCGGAGGATCAGAACCCTCCAGCCGGCGGTACTGCTTTTCAATCACAACAACCCGCGACGGCGCGCGTGCCACCACGGGGGTCGCGCATCCTTCCGGCAAGTACGCGTACGCGTCGGTTCCCAGCGCCTGCCCATCCACCCAGATCTCGCCCGCCAGCACGTATAGGAACCGCTGGCCGTCGGCCGACCCGAGCCAGCCGTCCGGCTCGATCTCGGCCATGTATTCGGTGAACCCCGCCCCAACAGCGGGCGAGACGTGCACAACGGCAGTCGCCTTGCACATGCCGGGCCGTGGAGCACGCACGAACGTGTCGGGAGTCAGCAGAAGATGATCGGTCTGCCAGGCGCTACGCGTGAATCCCAGCCGCTGCATGTTTGATCATTCTCCCACGCGGCGGGCCGACAATCTTGCCATCGGCGAACACCGTCTCGCCGCGCAGAATGGTGCGCCGCACGATTCCGCGGAAGGTCGCGCCGATATATGGGCTAAGTCCGTGGCGCTGGAATAGCGACTCGCGCGTAACGCTGTACTCGGCTTCTAGATCCACCAGCGCGAAGTCGGCGTCGAAACCCGGCTCGATCGGCCCCTTGTTTAGTAGCCCGAATCGCTTCGCCGGGTTGACCGCTGTCAGCTCCGCGACACGCTCCGGTGCGGCGATGTCTAACAGCACCCCCAACGTCGATTGCACGCCCGCCACGCCGCCCCACACGCGGAAGAAATCCGCATCCTGCTTCATTTCGGGCGGGGCAGGAGAATGGTCCGACGCGACAATATCGACGTCGCCGCGCAGCACCGCGCGCGTGAGCCACTTCCGCTCGGACGCGGCGCGCAGCGGAGGCGCGCACTTCAACGCGGCGCCGATCCGGAGCATGTCGTCTTCGGTGAAGTAGAGATAATGCGGACAGGTCTCGATGGAAATGTCGACCCCGCGTGACCTTGCTTCGAGCGCCGCCGCAACACCACGCCCGGAGCTCACATGCACGATGTGCAGCTTCGCCCCGGCTTCCCCGGCGATCAGGGCGGCGCGCTGAATGGCGTCCACCTCGGCGAGAACGGGTCGGGAATCCAGGTAGTGGCGCATGCTCGTTCCGTCGCCGCAGCGTTGGACGAGTTCGTTGTTCTCCGCATGCACCGCGACCGGCAGGCCAAGTCGCGCCGCAACCTGCATGCCCTCGAGTAGTGTGCGGTCGTCCGCGCGCGGAAACTCGGGCAGTCCGGAATCGGCCATGAAAGCCTTGTAGCCGATCACGCCGCGTTCGGCCAAGGGTTCGAGCGAATCGCGATTGGTGGGCACGATTCCGCCCCACATCCCGAAGTCGATAACGGACGTATTCTCCAGCGCCTGCCGCTTGCCGTCGAAAGCAGCGACATCGACGGTGCACGGCGACGAATTCAGCGGCATGTCGAAAAACACGGTCCCGCCGCCAGCCGCCAGCGCGCGGCTGCCGGTCGCCGCCCCCTCCCACTCCGTGCGGCCGGGCTCGTTGAAGTGCACGTGGACATCGATCAGCCCAGGGAGCACCGTAAGCCCGCGCGCATCGATCTCTTCGCCGTTTCCGGACAGTTCCGGCCCGATCGCGGTGATAGCGCCATCCTCAATCGCGATGTCCGCACGAATGACCCCGTTCGGCGTAGCCACCGTGCCGCCGCGGACTACCATGGGTCCTCGAATAGCCGCATCCCGACCTCGAGCGCGGCCTCCACATCTCCAGGCAGCACGGTCTCATCCGGATGATGGCTCACTCCGCCGGGACTGCGGAGGAATAGCATCGAAGCCGGCACGCGCCGGGCCATGATCATCGCGTCGTGTCCGGCTCCCGATACCATCCGATGCACCGGATATCCGGCGCCCGCGATTGCGCGCTCCACCGTTGCCGATTCAAGTTCGACGGCGTCCTGTTCCAGCAAGGTTTCGGCCTGGAGGTGAAGTTGGCGGCGTTCAGCCGCCTCGGATGCCGCCCGCATCAGGCAATCGACCGCGTGCAGGCGGATCGCGTCGGACGCGTGGCGTACATCGAGCGTCGCCACAGCCTCTCCGGCGATCACGTTGGCTGCCCCGGGCGAGACGTCCACCATCCCAACAGTCGCCACCAGCTCCGGGATCGCGGCGGCCTCGCGCTCGACGATGCCGATCCACTCGGCGGCCCCGGCCAGCGCATCCCGCCGCATGCGCATCGGCGTCGTGCCGGCATGGCCGGCTCTTCCGATGAATCGCAATCGCTTCCTGACCTGCCCCGCAATCGCCGTAACCGCCGCAACCGGCAGGCCCAGAGCGTCCAGCACCGGCCCCTGCTCAATGTGGAACTCCAAGTACGCACGCGCATCCAGGGTCGGTTCTTGCACCAATTCCCGGCTGCCGGACAACGCGACCTCCTCCTCCGAAAATGCGACCACTTCGATAGAGCACGGCGGCTGCCGCTCAACCAGCGCAATCGCGATCATCACCCCCAGCACTCCATCGTAAGCGCCGCCTCGCGGGACCGAATCCAGGTGCGATCCGATCATGATCCGCGGACCATCGCCATACACACCGCGCAGGTTCTGCGCGGCATCCATCGATACGCACATCCCAGCCGCTTCCATCCACGCGCGCACGAGCCGCTGCGCATCGCGCATCGCGGCCGACAGAAATGGGCGCGTGATGTGCCCGGGCTCCTCCGTGCATTCGGCCACCAACCGGCAGCGACTGATTACGGTCTCCGCATCCATCAACTGCCTCGATACGTTGTGTATCCATAGGGTGACACCAGCAGCGGCACGTGATAATCACCGAACTCGTCAGCAATCCCGAATCGCACCACAACCTCGCCCAGAAACGCATCGGCCGGAGCGCCGAAATACTGGCCGACGCAGAATTTCAACTCGTACACTCCCGGCTCGATACGGTCACCCGATAGCAGCGGCTCACTCGCGCGGCCATCCGCATTAGTGACCGTCTCTTTCAACAACCTCCCGCCCGTGAACAACGAAATGTGCATGCCCGCCGCGGGGCGGCCGTTGGCGGTGTCGAGCACGTGAGTAGAAAGGCGCGCCATGGCTATCTCCGCAGCGTCAATCCCAGGACGCCGTAGGGCGGTCGCGCGTCGGTGAACACTTCTTCCGTCACCCTGTCCCAAGTGCGATTATTCGCTTCCAGTCGAACCTCGCTCACCGAGGGCACATCCGCCAGCACCTTTACGCCAATGCGATAGATCACCTGCTGAATGCTGCCCGACTCGAACGTGCGAAACACCCAATGCACGATGTCGCGAACGTGCGCAGCCACGGGCGGACTCGAAAGCCACTCCACGTCCAGCCACATGTGCAGCGGGCGATCCGTCGTTTCCGGCAGCGTTGTATATTCGTCGCGGACGAACCCGGTGAACGAGCTTCCGCTCAGCCGCAGCAGTTTGAAACCGTGAATCCCCGAGCGCAATTCGACAACGCCCGCGCGGGTCATTTCGATCGACGCCATCACACGTTCCGTGAAGCGTGGAACGTACTCCACGGCGCCATCGTAGGGGATCTCAACCGCGGTCACCTGCAGCCCCTCCACCTGCTGATACCGGCCCAGAAACTTTTCGCCGAGAAAGCGGCAGTACGATTCCAGGTTGTCGCCCGAAAAGTTTTGCGTCTCGCGCTGTATGAAGTTCTTCATCGAATCCGTCGCCACCAGGCCCGTATTGTCGCCGGTAGTGTAGGTTGGCCAGAACGCCTCGCCATACAGCAGCATCGTGACGTTCGCGCCGAAGACGCTGTCCGGCCGGATACGATACACGATGACGTCGGCTTTGCCGTAGTAGTTGCGCTTAGGGCCGCTCGGAAATTGGTGCATTCAGGCGATCACTTCCTCGAGGCGAAATCGGGCGATCCGCGCCACTTCGAACACCGCGATGTGGAACTCTTCTTCCGGGTCGTTTTCCATTCGCACCACCAATGCCACCAGGATATCCTCCCCTCCATGCCCCTTGACCGCGTAGAGAAATGGATACCCGAATTTCTGCCGGTAGCTGGCGTTCATCGAGCGCAACCTCTCCTGATCCCCCGGCCTCAGCACGTCCAGGCCGGCGCCGGCTTGCTCCTGCGCCGATGCGGCGCTCAACTTCGCCCGTTGGCCCAGATCGGGGTGGGCCTGAAGCAGCGCTAATTGCTCCTCCTGCGTCGCGCTATCAACCTCGGCCATCATGGCTGCGTGCAACGCGTCAATAGAAACAAACGGCCGCCGCCCCCACGCGCGCTCCGCCACCCACGGCGAATGCTCGAAAATCCAACCCAGCTTATCGACAAACGCATCGCGGTCGAGCGCGTTGATGTCCTCAATCGTCATGCGTTCGAACCGCCACCGCAGCCTCGTCGCGCGAAGCCCGCGCGCGCTGAATGGCCCAGAAGATCCTCTCCGCAGTCGCCGGACTGTCGAGTTCCACCAGGCCGCCCTTGCCGAACGCCGCGATCGCGTCGCGGATCGCCTCGCGCGCAGAGATCGCCAGCATTAACGGTGGCTCGCCGACTGCCTTGCTACCGAAGACCACTCCTGGTTCTTCTGCCCGCTCCAGGTATGCAACCGCAAACCGCTCCGGCAATTCCGCCCACGACGGCAGCTTATACGTGGATGCACCCGCGGTCGCGACGCGCCCTTCAGCATCCCACAACAGTTCCTCCAATGTGAGCCAGCCTAACCCCTGAATGAACCCGCCCTCGATCTGGCCGCGGTCGATCAGCGGCGACACCGACTCGCCGACGTCTTCCAGAATGTCCACGCGCACGACGCGATGCTCGCCCGTGAAACCGTCCACCTCCACCTCGCTCACCGCCGCGCCATAAGCAAAGTAGTGGAACGGCTCGCCGCTGCTGGTCTTGAAATCGAAATGGATCCCTGGTGTGCGATAGTAGCCCGCGGCAAACAACGGAATGCGTTTGCGGTACGCTGCCTCGACGCGCTGCGCGAACGTACCGCCGGGGACGCCCGCAATTCGCCGGCAGATTTCACGACAGGCGTCCGCCACCGCCGCACCATTCAAATCCGTGCTCGCCGAGGCGGCCGTCGCTGACGTGTTCGGCACCTTGTCGGTCCGCGTAGCTGTAACGCGAACCAGTTCAATCGGGATGCCCAGGCACTCTGCCGCAATCTGCCGGATCTTCGTGTGCAGCCCCTGCCCCATCTCGGTCCCGCCATGATTCACCTGCACGCTGCCGTCGCGGTAGACGAGCACCAGTGCACCGCCCTGGTTGAACAAGGTCGCTGTAAATGAGATCCCGAACTTTACGGGTGTGATGGCAAGCCCACGCTTGGTGTGTCGACGCCCGGCGTTGAACCGGTCGATCGCGTCCCGGCGCGCCGCGAAATCGCTGGTGTCCTTCAGCCTGTCCCATATGGTTCGGATGCGCACAGCGTCCTTCACCGGCTGACCGTAATGCGTGGTGTCGCCTTCGCGATAGAAGTTCCGCTCGCGAATCACGTCCGCCGGGAGCGCCAGCGTGCGCGCTACACGATCCAGAATCTCCTCGATCACCAGCATCCCCTGAGGCCCGCCAAATCCGCGGAAGGCCGTCTGTGATGTCTTATGCGTCTTGCAGACATATCCGGTCACATTCGCCGCGGGCAGGTAATAGGCGTTATCGATGTGGAACATCGCGCGCCACATTACCGGATCGGAGAGGTCCAGACTCCAGCCGCCGTCCGAGTACAACGTGATATCCACCGATTGCAGCCGGCCCTCGCTGTCGAACCCCGCCGCGAATCGCGCCAGAAATGGATGACGTTTGCCGGTAAGCGCCATGTCCAAGACTCGGGGCAGTCGGACGCGCACCGGACGCCGCGTCTTCCACGCGCCCAGTGCGGCGATTGCCGCCCACGGATTCGCCTGTACCTCCTTGCCCCCGAACGCTCCGCCCATACGGATGCACTCGACTGTTACCTGACTCCGCGGTACGCCCAAAACTCGCGCTACCACTTCTTGCGTTTCGCTCGGGTGCTGCGTGGAGGAGTGCAATGCGACCCCGCCCGATTCGTCGATCCACGCAATCGAGCACTGCGTCTCCAGATAAAAATGCTCCTGTCCCCCAATCGAGAGTTCACCGGCCACTTGCTGCGGCCCCGTCGGCGACGAT
>Ga0335080_10005255_pt1 | contig 13302 bp, 13 predicted proteins | sample Lox_Sample_34_FD_206720 | JGI IMG/M metagenome (GOLD analysis project Ga0335080, IMG submission 206720) | Soil microbial communities from Loxahatchee National Wildlife Refuge, Florida, United States - Lox_Sample_3.4 | ecosystem: Environmental > Terrestrial > Soil > Wetlands | place: USA... | reverse complement strand
CCGCGACTCGCCCTCGGCCGCGACACCCGCGCCTCCGGCGAGTTCCTCGAAGCCGCCATCTCGGCCGGCATCTGCTCGGCGGGGGGCGACGTCCTGGCGCTCGGCGTCGCCACCACCCCCGGGGTCGCCTTCCTGACCCGCGACCTCGGCGCGCAGGCCGGAGTCGTGATCAGCGCGTCGCACAACCCGGCCGAGTACAACGGGATCAAGTTCTTCGCGGAGAGCGGCTACAAGCTCCCCGACGAGGTCGAGGACGAGATCGAGCGCCTTGTCGACTCCGGGGAGGGGCCCCGTCCGACGGGTCGCGGCGTGGGCCGGATCAGGTCGGTGAGGAACGCGATGGAACGGTATCTGGCCCATCTGGAGACCTCCGCGGGCGGGCGGCTGGACGGGATGCGCGTGGTCGTCGACTGCGCGAACGGCGCCGCGTTCGCCTCCGGGCCCGACCTGCTCCGACGGCTCGGGGCGACGGTCACGCCCATCAACAACGAGCCGGACGGCTGGAACATCAACCAGGGGTGCGGCGCGACGACGCCCGAGGCCGTCGCGCTGGCGGTGGTCGAGGCCGAGGCCGACGCCGGCGTGGCGTTCGACGGCGACGCGGATCGCGCGATCCTGGCCGACGGCGGCGGCAACGTCATCGACGGCGACCAGGTCCTGGCGGCGTGCGCGATCTCGATGCAGCGGGCGAGCGAGCTCCCGAAGAGCCTCGTCGTCTCGACCGTCATGGCGAACCTCGGCCTGCGGCTGGCCCTTGAAGAGGCCGGGATCTCCATGATCGAGACCCGGGTCGGCGACCGCTACGTCCTCGAGGAGATGTTGCGCTCCGGCGCCGCGCTCGGCGGCGAGCAGTCCGGGCACGTCATCTTCCTTGAGCACGCCACGACCGGCGACGGGCTTCTCACCGCGGTCCGCTTCCTGACGATGGCCGCCGCCCGGGACGTGCCGGTCGCGGATGTCGCGGGCAGCATGCAGCGGTACCCGCAGGTGCTTCGCAACGTCGAGGTCGGCGATCGCGGCGGACTCGAGGCGAACGAGGACGTCCGCGAGGCGATCCGTCGCGCGGAGGCCGCCCTCGAGGGACACGGCCGCGTCCTGGTCCGTGCGTCGGGCACCGAGCCGCTCGTCCGCGTCATGGTCGAGGCCCGGTCCGAGGACGAGGCCAGCCGTCACGCGGAGGAGATCGCCACGGTGGTCGCGGCGGCGCTCGGCTGATCGGGGCATCCCGCATCCCGGCACCCCCCGGATCCCGCCGTCTCGCCGCATCCCGACGCCCTCCGCGGGGCCGGAGGGCCGCCCGGTACGATGGATCCCTGATGTGCGGCATCGTGGGCTACGTCGGGCCCGATCCGGCGCTCCCGATCATCGTCGAGGGGCTCCGGCGACTCGAGTATCGGGGCTACGACTCGGCCGGCATCGCCGTCGTCGGTGACGGTCTTCGCGTCGTGAAGCGGGCCGGCAAGCTCTCCGCCCTCGAGGAGTTGCTCGACACCGCGGGGGCTCCGGCCGGCTCCGCCGGGATGGGACACACGCGCTGGGCCACCCACGGCGCGCCGACCGACGAGAACGCCCACCCGCACCTGGACTGCACGGGCCGGGTCGCGGTCATCCACAACGGGATCATCGAGAACTTCCGCCTGCACCGGGAACGCCTCACGAAGGCCGGGCACGCGTTCGCGAGCGACACCGACACCGAGGTGGTCGCGCACCTGATCGAGGAGCGGTTGCCGGGCGACCTGGCGGCGGCCGTCCGGGACGTGGTGGGCGAGCTCACGGGTGCGTACTCGCTCGTCGTCATGAGCGCCGACGACCCCGGCAGGCTCGTCGGCGTGCGCGTGTCTTCGCCGCTCGTCGTCGGCGTCGGCGCGGGCGAGACGCTGCTGGCGTCGGACATTCCCGCGGTGCTCGACCGGACGTCGACCGTGATCCCGGTTGCAGAGGGTCAGGTCGTGGACGTCACCCGCGACGGCGCGAGGTTCACCGATTTCCGGGGGACCTCCGCGGAACCGGCGCCACTCCATGTGGACTGGGACGTGGCGCGCGCCCAGAAGGGCGGCTACGACGACTTCATGCTCAAGGAGATCCATGAGCAGCCCGACGCGATCGCCGACACGTTGCTCGGGCGGATCGACGACCACGGGCGGCTGGAGCTCGACGACCTGTCGATGCCCGAGGAGCGCATCCAGGGAGTGAACAAGGCGTTCGTCGTGGCGTGCGGCACGGCGTTCCACGCCGGGCTGGTGGCGAAGTACGCGATCGAGCACTGGGTGCGCCTTCCCGTGGAGATCGAGATCGCCAGCGAGTTCCGGTACCGGGACCCCGTGCTCGACTCGGGGACGCTCACGCTCGGCGTGTCCCAGTCGGGCGAGACGATCGACACGCTCGAGGCCGTGCGGCACGCGGGACACCAGCAGTCGCACGTCATCGCCATCACCAACACCGTGGGGTCCTCGATCGCGCGCGAGGGCGACGGCGTCCTGTACACCCACGCCGGGCCGGAGGTCGGCGTCGCGGCGACCAAGACGTTCGCGACGCAGATGATCGCCCTGCACCTCGTGGCCCTGTACATGGCCCAGGTGCGCGGCTCGCTCTTCCCGGAGGAGATCGCCGATCGCGTCGCGCTCATGAAGGCGCTGCCCGGGCAGGTGGAGCGGACGCTGGACCTGTCCGGCCGCATTCGGAGCCTCGCAGAGCGCGTCGCGGAGACGTCCGACGTCCTGTTCATCGGGCGCCACACCGGCTACCCGGCCGCGCTCGAGGGCGCGCTGAAGCTCAAAGAAATCTCCTACATCCACGCGGAGGGCTACCCCGCGGGCGAGCTCAAGCACGGGCCGATCGCGCTCGTCGAGCCGGGCGTACCGGTGGTGGCCGTCGCCACCGAGTGCCACGTGTACCCGAAGATGCTGTCCAACATCGCCGAGGTGAAGGCGCGCGGCGCGGAGGTGATCGCGATCGTGACCGAGGGCGACACCGAGGCCGCGGCGCTCGCCGACCACGTGCTGGAGGTTCCCCGGACGCACGAGCTGCTGTCGCCCGTCGTGGTCGCCGTTCCGTTGCAGCTGCTCGCGTACCACGTCGCGAAGCTTCGCGGGTGCGACGTGGACCAGCCTCGCAACCTCGCCAAGAGCGTCACCGTCGAGTAGGCCGTGGAGATCAGCGGTATCGGCGTGGACCTGGTCGACGTGGAGCGCGTCCGCGTGATCATGGGCCGGCGCCGCACGTTCGCCCAGCGCGTGTTCACCCCCCAGGAGATCGCCTACTGCGAGCGGCAGGCGAGTCCCGAGGAGTCGTACGCCGCGCGGTGGGCGGCGCGCGAGGCGTGCCGCAAGGCGCTCGGCGGCGTGCGCGGCATGCGCTGGCACGACGTGCGCGTCGACCGGGCTCCCTCCGGGGCGCCGAGCCTCGTGCTGGGAGGCAACGTCCTTCGCCGGGCCGGCGAGCTCGGCGTGTCCCAGGTCATGGTCGCGCTCACCCACGAGCGCCGGATGGCCGGCGCGTTCTGCGTGGCGGTGCGTGACTGATGCGTCCGATCCTGCTTCCGTCGGAGGCGGCCGCGATCGACCGGGAATGCGAGCGACTCGGCGTCTCGGTCGACGCGCTGATGGAGGCCGCGGGGACTGCCGTCGCAACGTCGGCGGTCGCGGTCGCGGGCGGCGCGTACGGACGACGGGCGGTCGTGGTGTGCGGCAAGGGGAACAACGGCGGCGACGGGCTGGTGGCCGCGCGTCACCTGGAGCGCGCCGGCATGGGCGTGACCGTGATGCTGATGGAGGATCCGTCTGCGTTCGCGGGCGCCGCACGGACGAACTTCGAGCGCTACGAGCGGAGTGGGGGACGGTGGCGGCCGGCCTCCCCGGCTGCGCTCCGGCGGGAGCTGACGCGCTGCGACGTGGTGGTCGACGCGATCTTCGGAACGGGATTCCGCGGGAAGCCCGAGGGCGTCCACGCGTCCGCGATCGAGGCACTCGCACAGGGCGGCGTTCCCCTCGTCGCGGTGGACGTGCCGTCCGGCGTCGAGGGAGAGTCGGGACTCGTGCGCGGCGCGGTCGCGCGCGCGGCGGTCACGGTGACGTTCGGCGCGCTGAAGCCGGGCGTGGTGTTCCCCCCGGGCTCGGCGCTCGCCGGACGCGTTCGGGTCGCCGACATCGGCATCCCCGCCGGCCTCGTCCGGAGCGACCTGTCGCTGGTCGAGGCGAGCGACGTCGCGGCGTGGGTTCCCGCGCGGGCGGCGGACGCGCACAAGCGCTCGACCGGCGTGGCGCTCGTGATCGCGGGGTCGCGGGACATGACCGGCGCCGCGGTGCTCGCGAGCACCGCGGCCTACCGCGCCGGCGCGGGTCTGGTGACCCTCGCGGCGCCCGCCGCGGTGATCGCGGTGGCGCAGGAGCGGTTGGTGGAAGCGACGTTCCTTCCCCTTCCCGAGACGCGGGAAGGGTCGGTCGACGCGTCGGCATGGGCTCCGATCGAGGAGCGGCTGCGCGCCGTCGACGCGGTCGCGATCGGTCCCGGGCTCGGGCGCCATCCGTCGACCGCCGACCTGGTGCGCCGCGTGGTCGCGGAGTCGCCGGTCCCCGTGGTGCTCGACGCCGACGGGCTGAACGCGTTCGCCGGCGACGCCGGCCCGCTCGCCGAGCGCGCGTCGGCCGCGGTGCTGACACCGCACGCCGGCGAGTTCGCGCGGCTCACCGGTCTGTCGACATCCGAGATCGCTGCCGACCGCCTCGGACAGGTCCGCAAGGCCGCCGCCGCGTGGCGATGCGTGGTGCTGCTGAAGGGTCCCCGGACACTCGTCGTCGACGCGCCGGGCACCGCGAGGGTGAACCCGACCGGCGGGCCCGCGCTCGCGACGGGCGGGACGGGCGACGTCCTCACCGGCACCATCGCGGCGCTCGCCGCCCGCGGCGTGGCGCCCTTCGACGCCGCCGCGGCGGGCGCGTTCCTGCACGGCGCGGCCGGGGATCTCGCGGCGGAGATGGAGGGCGAGGGAACGATCGCCTCCGACGTCGCGTCGCTGCTGCCGGATGCCGTCGCGTCACTTCCGGGCCGTGCGGGGAGCGGGGCGCCGTGAGCGCGGATCTCGGCGTCCGGTCCGTCGTGCGACACCGGCCCACCGTCGCGATCGTGGACCTCGCCGCCGTTCGCCACAACGCGTCGGTGCTCCGTCCGGAGTCGGCCGAGCTGATCGCCATCGTGAAGGCCGACGCGTACGGCCACGGGGCGGTGCCGGTCGCCCGCGCAGCCACCCGCGCGGGAGCCGCGCGCCTGGGCGTGGCGCTCGTCGAGGAGGGCGTGGAGCTGCGAACCGCCGGCGTGGACGTCCCGATCCTCACGCTGACCGAGTTCCCGCCCGGCGCCGAGGGCGAGGCCCTCCGGGCCGGGCTCACCCCGACCCTGTACTCGTCCGAGGCGCTCGCTCGTCTGCGGGCCGCGGCGGCGGACATCGGCCGGCCGGCCGGCGCGCAGGTCAAGGTCGACACCGGGATGCACCGCGTCGGCGTCCCCTGGGAACGCGCCACCGAGTTCGTCGCCCAGGTCCTGAGGGCCGGCGTCGCGCTGGAGGGAGTCTGGACGCACCTGGCCAACGCGGAGGACCCCGCCGACCCCTTCACCGGCGTCCAGCTGGAGCGGCTCCGTGGAGTCCTCGACGACCTGCGGGCGAAGGGGATTCGGCCGGGGCTGGTCCACGCGGCGAACAGCGCGGGGCGTCTCGCCCGGCCCGACGCGTGGTTCGACGCCGTGCGGGTCGGGGTTGCCCTGTACGGCGTGTCGCCCGGCGCGGGCGTCGACGACGCGGCGCGCGGCCTCGGCCTGCGCCCGGCCCTCGCGCTGCGCAGCTCGGTCTCGTTCGTCAAGCGCCTGGCGGCCGGCGAAGCGGTCTCCTACGGGCTGACGTACCGGCTCGACCGGGATGCCACGGTTGCGACCGTTCCGGTCGGGTACGCCGACGGGTATCCGCGGGCGCTCTCGAACCGCGGGGAGGCGCTGATCGGCGGACGTCGGCGCCGCGTGATCGGATCGGTGACGATGGACCAGCTCCTGGTCGATTGCGGCGACGACGCGGCCGGCGTGGGTGACGAAGTCGTCCTCTTGGGCCGGCAGGGCGGGGAGGAGATCACGGCCGCCGAGCTCGCCGAGCGGGCGGGAACGATTCCCTACGAGATCGTGTGCAGGATCGGTGTGCGCGTGCCACGGGAGTACGTGGGAGCGTGAGTCCCCGCCGCCCCAGCCCCCGAGCGACCGTGGCCGCGGCGGCCGCCGCTGCCACGGTCGCGGCCGGCCTGGTCGCCGAGCGGTACGTGTCCGCGCGAGGCCGGCGTCTGCAGGCCGTCCCCGACGACGGACTGCCGCCGCTCGCCGAGCTCCCGCCCGGCGCGCGGCGCATCACGAGCTACGACGGCACCGAGCTCGCCGTGTACGACGGGCGCGTCGGCCGCGATGGGAACCGGCTGCGCGGCTCACGGGCGCACCCGGCGCTCGTGTTCGTGCACGGGTTCGCCCTCGACGCGACCTCGTGGCACTACCAGTGGAAGCGCTTCGGCGAGAATCACCGCACGGTTCTGTACGACCAGCGCGGTCACGGCCACAGCTCGCACGCGGGTCCCGAGGGGTACACGTTCGAGTCGCTCGGACGCGACCTCGAGGCCGTGATGGAGCAGATCGTCGGCCCGTCGCCGGCAGTGCTGCTCGCTCACAGCATGGGCGGCGCCGCGCTGCTGTCGCTCGTGGGGCGGAGGCCGGAGTGGTTCGACGGATCGCGCGTCCGCGCCGTCGTGCTCGCCGACACCACCGCCGTCAACGTCGTCGACGAAGGAATCCGGGGGATCTGGCCCCGGATCGAGGCCGCGTCGCGGCCGATCGTCCGCGCGCTGTCGACGCGACCGGGCGACATCCGGCGCCTCCGATCGTTCGCCGCCGGCCGGGGCGCGGACATGGCCTCGCTCGCGACGCGCCTGACGAACTTCGGGCCGGGCGCGCCGCGCGCCGTGGTGGAGCACGTCGCCCACACCGCGCTCCAGGCCGACTCGTCGATCTGGACGACGCTCCTGCCGGCGTTCTTCTCCGCCAACTTCGCGGACGTCATGGGGTCGATCCGGGTGCCGGCCCTCGTGGTCGTCGGCCGTGAGGACCGGCTCACGCCGGTCGGCCTCGCGCGTTCGCTCGCCGCCCGGCTGGCCGACGGCCGGCTCGAGATCGTCGACGACGCCGGGCACTGCGCGATGCTGGAGCGGCCGGAGTCGTTCAACGAGGGCCTCGACGCGTTCCTCGCCGAGGTGGCCCGGCCACCGGCGAAGGCCCGGCCGTGATCACGCGCGTCCCCGGCATTCGTGTGGGTCACTGGACCGACGCCGCCGGCCTGACGGGATGCACGGTCCTGCTGCCGCCCCCCGGCACCGTCGCGTCGGGGGTCGTTCGCGGGGGCGCACCGGGAACGAGGGAGACCGATCTGCTTCGGCCGGGGATGCTGATCGAGGAGGTGCACGCGATCCTGCTCACCGGCGGGAGCGCCTTCGGGCTCGCGGCGGCCGACGGCGTCGTGGGGTTCCTCGAGGAACGAGAAATCGGCTTCGAGGTCGGAGAGGTCCGCGTTCCCATCGTGCCCGCGGCGGTCCTCTTCGATCTGGGCATCGGCGACCCTCGCGCGCGGCCCGGACCGGAGGCGGGTCGCGCGGCCTGCGAGGCGGCGGCCGACGGCGACGTCGCCGAGGGCAACGTCGGTGCCGGGACCGGCGCGACCGTTGCCAAGCTCCACGGTCCGTCGTTCGCGCTCAAGTCGGGGGTGGGGACGGCGTCGCGGGTCGACGGAGACCTCGTGGTGGGCGCGCTGGCGGCCGTCAACGCCCGGGGCGAGGTCGTCGACGAGGAGGGGACGGTGATCGCCGGCTCGCGGGCACCGCAGGACCCGGGGGAGGGAGGCGGGAGTCAGGAGGGAGGCGGGAGTCAGGAGGGAGGCGGGAGTCAGCAGGCATCGGACCCCGGCCCGGGCAACACCACACTGGTCGTCGTCGCGACCAACGCGAGGCTCAACAAGGAACGAGCGCACCTGCTCGCGCAGGCCGCCCACGACGGGATTTCGGCGGCGGTGAGGCCCGCGCATACAATCTGGGACGGCGACACGGCGTTCGCGCTGGCGACCGGCGAGACGGAGGCCGACCAGCGCTCGATCGAGGCGATCGCCGTCGAGACGGTCGCCGACGCCATCCGGCGCGGCACGCTGGCCGCGACGGGGGTTCCGGGCTTCCCCTCGGCACGGGAGGTGCAGTCGTGACGAACGAGACCCTGACGATGACGCTCGACGAGCTCGCGCGCGAAGCGTCCGGGTGCACGGCCTGCAGGTTGTCGCAGGGGCGGACGCAGGTCGTGTTCGGGGTGGGCAACCCGCGCGCCGACCTGATGTTCGTCGGCGAGGGGCCCGGGTTCCACGAGGACAAGCAGGGCGAGCCCTTCGTCGGTGCGGCCGGCCAGCTGCTCACGCGGATGCTGTCCGACATCGGGCTCGCGCGGGGGGACGTCTACATCGCCAACGTCGTGAAGTGCCGTCCCCCGGGCAACCGCGACCCGCTTCCCGACGAGATCGAGTCGTGCAAGCCGTGGCTCGACGGCCAGATCCGCAACATCGACCCGCGCGTCATCGTCACGCTCGGCAACTTCGCCACGCGGTTCATGCTCGAGCGTCAGGTCTCCATCAGCCGCGTCCGGGGGCAGCGCTTCGAGGTGGGCGGCCGTTCGATCGTGCCGACGTTCCACCCCGCCGCGATCCTGCACGGGGGAGGCGAATCGAGCGCTCAGTTCACGGCGTTGCAGGACGACTTCCGGGCGATCCGCGCGATCATGGCCGAACCGCGGCCCGTCGAGCCCGAAGAGCAGCTCGGCCTGTTCTGAACGCGGTGGAACGAGCCGTCGTCCTCGTCACGAGATCGCCGGCCGAGACTCGGGCGCTCGCCGCCGAGGTGGCGGGGCTCCTCGAGCCGGGAGACGTGGTCGCGCTCGCCGGCGACCTCGGGTCGGGCAAGACGACCTTCGTCCAGGGTTCGGCCGCGACGCTCGGCGTGACGGAGCCTGTCGTCTCCCCGACGTTCACGCTCGTGCGCGAGTACGAAGGCCGCATCCCGGTCACGCACGTGGACGTGTACCGGCTCGATCGCCTGCAGGACGTCTTGGACCTCGGCTTCGAGGACTACCTCGACGGCCGCTCGGTCGTGTTCGTGGAATGGGGAGACGTCATCGAGGGACTGCTTCCCGAGTCGTGGATGGAGGTTCGCCTGGGTGGTGGCCGGAGCACCGACCTCGACGAGGCCGACGACGACGACGAACGTGTCGTGACGGTCACGGTTCGCGGACCGGCTTGGGCGCCTCGCTGGGAACGACTCGAGGCCGCCGCGGCCGCGTGGGCGAAGGACTGACCCGTGCTGGTGCTCGCGATCGACACGTCGACCCGGCAGACGAGCGTCGCGCTCGGGAGCGAGCAGGGGACGGTGGGAGCGGTGCACCTGCGAGTCGACCGGCCTCACCACGAGATGGTGTCCGCCGCCGTCGCCCGCCTGCTCGAGTGGTCGGGCATCACGCCGGCAGCGATCGGCGGGGTGGCGGTCGGGCTCGGCCCCGGCCTGTTCACCGGCATGCGGGTCGGGATCGCGACGGCCAAGACGATGGCCCAGACTCTCGGCATCCCGATCGTCGGGGTCGCGTCGGTCGACCTGCTCGCCTTCGAGGCGCGGTACGCGCGCCGGTTGATCTGCGCGGCCACCGACGCCAAGCGCGGCGAGGTCTTCTACGCCTTCTACCGACCGGTCCCCGGCGGGGTCGCCCGGGAGGAGGACTTCCAGGTGGGGACCCCGGACGACCTGCTGGCTGAGCTGGAGGCCCGGCGCGAAGATATCCTTTTGGTGGGAAGCGGAGGGCTCGTGTACCGTCACCGGCTGGAGGGGTCCGCGCACGTGGAGCTCACCTCGCCGGGGCTGGCGCATCCGTCCGCGGAAGCGCTGGTCGAGTTGGCGGTACCGCGGTTCGTCCGCGAGGACTTCGACCGTTTGTACGACGTGCAGCCCATCTACATACGGAAGGCCGATGCGGAGATCGCTTGGGATCAGCGACGAGGAGCCGGCTGAGCTCGAGATCGTCAGGATGCGCCGCCGTCACCTCAAGGGAGTGATGGCGATCGAGCGCGCCGTGTATCCGCGGCCGTGGAGCCCGAACCTGTTCCTCTCGGAGATGAACGAGCCGCGCAATCGGGCGTACCTGGTGGCCAAGATCGGCCGGGACGTCGTCGGGTACGGCGGGCTCATGTGCTACGGAGACGAGGCGCACGTCACGACCATCGCGGTCGAGCCCGCGCACCACCGGCGCAAGATCGGGACCCGCGTGCTCTACGAATTGGTGCAGGAGGCCGTCCGCATGGGCGCCGTCGCGGTCTCGCTCGAAGTACGGGTGACCAACTGGGGAGCGCAGCGACTGTACGGGCGGTTCGGGTTCCGGCCCGTCGGGATCAGAAAGAACTACTACCAGGAGACGGGCGAGGACGCGCTGATCATGTGGACCGACGACATCCGCACCGCCGACTACCGGCGCCGCCTCCAGCGGATCATCGACCAGGTACCGGCCGGCGGTCCACGCACCTAGAGCCTCGAGGAGACCCGTGCGCGTCCTGGGGATCGAGACCTCGTGCGACGAGACGGCCGTCGCCGTCGTCGAGGACGGCCGGTGGGTTCGCTCCAACTTGATCTCCAGCCAGGCGCACCTCCACGGGCGCTTCGGGGGCGTCGTGCCCGAGATCGCCTCGCGCGCGCACGTCGAGGCCATCAACCCGATGATCGAGCTCGCGATGGACGAGGCCAAGATGCGCCTGCGCGATCTCGACGCCGTCGCGGTCACCGTGGGACCCGGTCTCGTCGGCGCCCTGCTCGTCGGCATGGCGGCGGCCAAGGCGGTGGCGCTGTCGCTCGACCTGCCGTTCGTCGGCGTGAACCACCTGGAGGGTCACGTCTACGCCAACTGGCTCGACCCGGGGCCGGTGGACGTTCCCTTCGTGTGTTTCATCGTGTCGGGCGGCCACACGATGCTGGTGCACGTTCCCGAGCCGTTCACGTACGAGGTGCTCGGCCAGACGCTCGACGACGCCGCCGGCGAGGCGTTCGACAAGATCGCGCGGTTCATGGGGCTCGGCTTCCCGGGTGGTCCGGCACTGGACTCGCTGGCGCGGAAGGGGAATCCGGCGGCGATCCGGTTCCCGCGTGCGATGGCCGACAGCGGCGACTTCGACTTCTCGCTGTCGGGGTTGAAGACGGCCGTCGTGCGGCACCTGCGAAACGCGCGGGCCCGCGGCCAGGAGCCGAAGCCCGAGGACGTCGCCGCGTCGTTCCAGGAGGCGGTCGTGGACGTTCAGGTGGACAAGACCATCGCGGCCGCGCTCGACCGCGAGGTGGGCACGATCGTCCTGGGCGGAGGCGTCGTCGCGAACTCGCGGCTGCGCGAGCTGATGGCGGAGCGTGCCGCCGAGAACGGCCTGAGCCTCGTGGTCCCGCCGCCGCAGCTCTGCACCGACAACGGCGCCATGATCGCCTGCGCCGGTCACCACCGGCTCGCCCGGGGGGATACGACCGGCCTGGACGTGGGGGCCTCGCCCGGACTGGCGCTCACGTGACGACGGCGCTCGTCACCGGGGGGTCGGGCTTCATCGGATCGAACCTCTGCGAGCGGCTCCTGGCCGAGGGCAAGCGCGTCGTCGCCATCGACGACCTGTCCAGCGGCCGTATCGGCAACCTCGTCGAGGCGCGCGGGTACGGGAAGCAGTTCACGTTCTACAACGTCGACGTGCGCGCGGACGGGTTGCCGACGATCTTCGAGCGGCACCAGCCCGAGGTCGTGCACCACCTGGCGGCCCGTCCGGAAGCCGAGAGCCTGTCCGATCCCGCCACCGACGCGAGCGTCGCGGTGATGGGCCTGCTGAACGTGCTCGAGTGCGCGGCCGCCGTCGGGACCGCGAAGGTCGTGTACGCGTCAACGGCGTCGGTCTACGGCGAGACGCGCAAGCTTCCGTCGCGCGAGATCGCGATCCCGTCGTCCAAGCCGCTCTCGCCCGGCGGCGTCGCGCGGCGTCTGGCGGAGGACTACCTCCGGTACTACCAGCGCTACCGCGCGCTGGACTACACGTTGCTGGTGCTGGCCAACGTCTACGGGCCGCGGCAGGAGAGCCTGGGCGGGCGCGCGGTCGTCCGCGCCTTCGCCGACCGCATGCTCGCCGGCGAGCAGCCGTCGGTGTACGGCGACGGGAACCAGACCCGCGACTACGTCTTCATCGACGACGCCGTCCACGCGTTCGCGCTCGCCGCCGAGCGAGGGTCGGGGCGGGCCGTGAACATCGGCACGGGCGTCGAGACCAGCGTGGTGGGCGTCTACCGGATGCTGGCGGCGCTGACCGGCTACCGTGGCGAGCCGGCACTGGGACCGCCCGCCAAGGGCGAGCCCCGCCGCTCGGTCCTGGACAACGAGCTCGCGGAGCGCGAACTCGGATGGAAACCGTGGACGCACCTGGAGGACGGGCTCGCCGAGACCGTCGCCGGCCTCAGGGGAGTCTGACGGCGCCGCGAGCTAGTGCCGGGTCTTGATGACGGTGTTGTCGTCGCCGGGATCGGGCTGGTCGCCCGGCCCACCCTCGGCGATCCGGTGCTCGAGACCGCGGATCTCCTCGGCGAGGTGGTCGACCTCGTCCTTGAGCGCCGTCTTGCCCTTCGGCTCGTGCGCGATCAGGTAGCCGAGCTGCCGTGCCAGCGAGTCCGCCTTCCGCCGCAGGCGGAGGTCGTTGACCAACCCCTGCAGGGCGTCCTGAGCCTGAGTGGCGCCCCGCACGGCCACCTGGCTCGCCTGCGTCGCGCTCTTCTTCGCGACTTCCTGAGCCTGCGTCGCGCTCTTCTTGGCAACCTCGCCGGCCCGCGTCGCCCGCTTCTTCGCGGCGCCGCTCGCTTGGGACGCGCCCTTCTTGGCCGCCTCTCCTGCCTGCGACGCGCTCTTCTTCGCCACGTCCCCGGCCATGCCGGCGACCGATTTCGCCTGGTCGACCACGCCCATCCGGCGCCTCCTTCTCCCGGCCCTCGCCTCTCGAACCCCAAGGATAGCCCAGTGGCCGAAATCCCCCCGTGCCCGGCACGGGGCACGATCCCGGCGATGGCCGAGGACTCCACGACCTACGCCCGCGCAACCGGCTTTAGACCGGACGCGCCTCTTCGGTTGACCTTCTGGCGCTGTGATCGCTAGACTGTTAGCACTCAGCAGCGGAGACTGCTAGCCCGTGGACAGGGCCCGGTCTCC
>Ga0335080_10005254_pt1 | contig 13302 bp, 9 predicted proteins | sample Lox_Sample_34_FD_206720 | JGI IMG/M metagenome (GOLD analysis project Ga0335080, IMG submission 206720) | Soil microbial communities from Loxahatchee National Wildlife Refuge, Florida, United States - Lox_Sample_3.4 | ecosystem: Environmental > Terrestrial > Soil > Wetlands | place: USA: Florida... | reverse complement strand
CTATCCCAATACCACGGGACACCTACCTTCCGGTAGATAACTCTAGTTACTTCCGGCACTGGCCCCCCTGCTGCCGGGGTCTGTTCCAGCGCGTTCTGGCGCACATTGCGCCTGTAAAGTGTTGGCTAAGTCCTCCAAGTGCACGACGCGGGTGACGTAGCCGCGGTCGATGGCCGCCTTGGGCATGCCAAAGACCACACAGGAATCCTCGCTCTGCGCGATGGTCATGCCACCGGCAGCGCGGACCGCGCCCATGCCGGAGGCGCCGTCTTCGCCCATCCCGGTCATCAGCACGGCGATCGCCTGCGGGCCAAATTCCTCTGCCACGCTGCGAAAGAGCACGTCTACGGAAGGGCGGTGGCCATTGACACGTGGTTCTTCCGCGAGAACGGCTACATTTCCCAAGGGCAGTTTTTTGACTTTGACATGCCGGTTGCCGGGGCATACCAGGACCCTGCCGGCGACCAGCAGGTCGCCGGATTGCGCCTCTTTGACCCGGATGGCGCAGGTTTCGTCGAGCCGCTTGGCAAACATCTCGGTGAAGCCGTCGGGCATGTGCTGCACGATCAGGATGCTGCCGGGAAATTCCGCCGGCAGCTGCGAGAGCAGGTATTGCAGCGCATTGGGTCCGCCGGTAGAAACCCCGATCGCCACAATGCGGGTGGGCGCGGCTCCGGCCTGATTACGAGGCTTGACCGCAGGCGCGGCTTCCGGCAGGACGCGTGGCCGCACCAGCTTGCTTTGTGCCGCCGCTTTGATCTTGCCAATCAACTCCTGCGCGATTTCGGGCATGCGCGCGGAAACGTCAGCGGGTTTGGCGACGAAGTCGAAAGCGCCCAGGCCCAGGGCTTTCAAGGTGATGGCCGCACCCGCGGTGCTGTGCGAGCTGACGACAATGACCGGCAACTGCCAGCGGCGCATGATCTCTTTGAGGGTGTCGATGCCGTTCAGACCGGGCATTTCGAGATCGAGCGTGATCACCTGAGGGGCAAGATCGGCGATCTTCTTCAGGCCGAAATGGCCATCCATGGCCGTACCTACAACTTCTATGGAATCGTCACGTTCGAGGATCTTGGGAATCAGTTTCCGCATCAGGGCGGAATCGTCGACGACGAGGACGCGCAGCGATTTACTCATGCGTGGCCTCCCGCCATGGTGCGTGCCTGCAAGGATGGGCTGGTCGCGCACTGCAACAAGCCTGCCAGGCGGCGGTCTGCCGGATTCGACCGCATCTGGGTAAAGCGTGCGACCAGAGCGTTCAGGTTCAGAATCAGAACCACCCGCCCGTCGCCCAGGATGGAAGCCCCGCTGATCAGATCGGTCGAAATGGACTGGTCATCCAGCGACTTGATCACTAATTCCTCTTCCCCGATGAGAGTATCCACGATCAGGCCGAACTTCCTGTCGCCGCTACTGGTAACCAGCACGAACACCTTGCTCGTGGCCTTCTCGGTTCCCGAAGATGGCGCTCCGAGCCGCAGTAGCGGGAGCACTTCGTTGCGGAGCTGGAGAACTTCGTAGTGTTCGACCTGGTGAACTTCTTCTTCGACAGTGCGAGCAATCTCGGCAACCGCGTTCAGAGGAATGGCGTACAGCCGCTGTTCCACACTGAAAAGCAGGGCCTTGATGATGGCCAGCGTCAGCGGCACGCGCAGTCTGAAGGTTGTTCCCTTTCCGACCTCGGTCTCGATCTGCACCGTCCCTTTCAATCGCTCGAGAACGCTTTGCACCACGTCCAGGCCGACTCCCCTGCCGGAGAGTTCCGTGATCTCCTCGGCAGTGCTGAAGCCGGGACGGAAGATCAGGTCCAAGGTCTCGGCCTCGGTAAGGTGATCGGCTTCCTCGTGGGTGAGAAGCCCCTGCTGGAGGGCGCGTTGCCGGACTTTCTGCACATCAATGCCATGGCCATCGTCGGAGACTTCAATCACCACCTGGTTCCCCTGGTGATAGGCATTGAGCCGCAGCGTGCCCTGCGGCCGCTTGCCGGCGCGAGCGCGTTCTGCGCTGGGTTCAATCCCATGGCCGACCGCGTTTCGCACCAGGTGCGTAAGCGGCTCGGCGATCGCATCCAGGATCCCTTTATCCAGATCGGTACTTCCGCCCCTGATGATCAGTTCGATGTCTTTGCCGTTCTGCAGGGCAACGTCGCGCACAACTCGCGGAAAGCGGCGAAAGAGCTGATCGACCGGCACCATGCGGATCTTCATGACCGAGCGTTGCAGATCGTTCAACACGCGCGCCTGAAAGGCCATGACGTCCGCAAATTTGCCGCGAATGGCCTCTTTGGGATAGAGCTGTCCGAATTCGTGCATGGTCTGCTGAAACATGGACTTGGCCAGAATCAGCTCGCCGACCAGGTTGAGCACGTTGTCGATCTTCTCGGCGTCGACGCGCAGGATGTTGTCGGCCACCGAAGATGCGACTGCCGGTGACGGTTCGACCGGCGACACAGGAACGGTTGCGCTCTCCGCCTGCGTGATTGGAGTTTCAGCCGTTCCCGCCGCAGTGACGGTGGGAACTGCGCCGGTCGCCGCCGGACCACGCCAGACCGTGACCCGCGCACTCTGGGCTACGGTCGGGATGCGGCATTTGTTGCGAATCTGCTCGGCTGATTTTTCGGAAGCAATCGCGATTTCCACCCGGTTACCGGCGGTGCGATCTTCGTCGCCCGGGTAGACGGCCAAGACCTCGCCCATGGCCGCCAGCGCGACCTTGATCATCTGGCGAGCCGCAATCGGCATGGCGCATTGCGGATCAAGTTGCACGCGCACGTGGTAGACGCGTTTGCCTTCTCCAACCGCGCGGGCGATCGCGATCTGCTCGTACTCGGACCACTGGGCCACGGTAACGGCGTGTTTGGCAGCCTTCCTTCCGGTTGCCGGGGCCTCACCGGGCCGCGCCAGGCGGGCGATTTCCGTACGCAAGGGCTCCACGTCCGGAAGCTTCTTCTTGCGGCGATAGCTGGTAAGGAGAGCGGCAAACACATCGGCAGCGCGGAGAGCAACCTGGGGGACGGACGAGGCCGCGGCTGGATTCTCCAGCATCAGAACATCTTCGAATTCGTGCGCCAGTTCGCTGAGCTCGCGGAAGCCACACGCAGCGGCGTCCCCCTTCAGGGTGTGCACGGTGCGCCGCAGGCTGCGGACGATTTCCGGGTCGCCCGGCGACTTCTCCAGTTGCATGGACTGGTCGTTGAGGCTCTGGACAAGTTCGTCCGCGCTCTCAAAGAACAGTTCGCGCAGTTCCGCCATCCGGTCTTCCGGGGGAGACGTCACATCTTCACCTCAACGCGCTGGTATGCCGTTCCGGCATTGCGGTGCACCATCTGAAATTTGTCGGTAAGCCCCAGCAGGCTTTCCGCGTGCCCGACGAACAGGTATCCACGGGGATTCAGACAGCGATAGAACTTCTCGACCAGCCGCTTCTGCTCCGGCTCGTCGAAATACATCATGACGTTGCGGCAGAAGATCACGTCATAGCGCTGCGGCAGGTACTCGGTCTTGAGATTGTGAAAGTCGAAGTGGATGAGTTCCTTCACTGCCTTCTTGGCGGAGTAGCGATCGCCCGTCTTGTCGAAGTAGCGGAGGCGGTAGCCATAGTCGACAGACGCCATTTGATGCTCGTTGTAGGTTCCTTCCTGGGCGGCGCGCAGCACGGAATAGCTGATGTCGCTGGCGAGAATCTCTACCCGCCACGGCGGCGGAATCAGCGGTTTGGGTAGCGGGGATTCAAAAGGCTGCGGGTTGCGCAGGTAGTAGTACGCCAGAGCGTCGGCCACCAGCATCGCCATGGTGTAGGGCTCCTGGCCGGTGGAACATCCGGCGCTCCACATGCGCACGCTGAAATCGCGCTGCTCCTGCTTGCGTTTCAGCAGGTCTTCGAGAGTCTCGCGCTGAAACAAGTCAAGTTGGGCCTTATTGCGGAAGAAACTGGTTTCGTTGACGGTCAGGTTTTCCAGCAGCTTGGCCAGTTCGTTCTTCCCTTCCCGGCTGATGAGCAGGCGGTAGTAGCTGTAGAAGGAATCGAGTTGGCACTCCTTGAGCCGGCGCTGCAACCGGTCCTGGAGGAAGTGCGTGCGCCGCTCGTCGAAGTGCATGCCGCACTCCTGGTAGACCAGCGCCTGCAAGAGTTTTAATTCCGCGTCCGTGAGCGCGGGCACTTCGCTGATATTCATGATCGTTCAGTATTGCCGCTATTTCTTGCCGGCAGAAGCGCCCTGCGCCTTGCCGGTGCCCGCGACTACATTTTCCGCAACTACATCCTGTTTCACAGCCTGGCGAAACTCGAGAACCTTGCCCACGTCGAGGAGAATGATCAGGCGGCCCTTGTACTTGCCGAGGCCGGTGACGCAATCCAGGCCACCTTCGAGCATCATGCCGGGGGCCGGCTCAATCTCGCTCTCCGGAATCTTCAGGACCTCCGAGGCTGCGTCGACGATCATGCCCGCCAGTTTCCCGCGATGCTCGACCACCAGAATCCGGCTGCGACGGTGAAACGCTCCGGCAGGTTTTCCGAAACGCTTGCGCAGATCGAGGACGGAAACGATCTTGCCGCGCAGGTTAATGACGCCTTCCATGTACTCGGGCGCATCGGGAACGGCGGTGATCTCCGGCACGCGCACGATCTCGTGCAACGACGTGATCGGCACGCCGTAGGTTTCACGCCCCACCTGGAAGCCCACCACCTGTGTTTCCCGGCTCATGTCGGCTCTCCTCAGCGTCCCGCGGTCGTCGCCCGGGCTGCTCCCCGGGCGGGCGACGGTGCCTCACCTGGCCGCAATGCAAAGGTATCCATCGAGTCCAGTAAGCCGCGCGACATCTTCGACATCTGTTCCGCCGATGCCGCCAGTTCCGTCGACCCCGAAGTGGAGGACTGCACCAGCTCGCGCATGCGCTCCATCGCCTTGACCACGGCCTGCGCTCCAGACGCCTGTTCCTCGACTGCGGAGTTGATCTCGTGCGTGATTTCGTTCAAACGCGTGGTGGCGCGCGCGATCTGCGACGAGCCATGCGACTGCTCGTTGGTGGCGGCGCCGATTTCCTGCGCGAACTTGTAGACTTCGGTGACCACGTTCGAGATCTTGCGCAGGGCCCCGTTGAGATCCTGTCCCAGGTTCAGGCCCTCGTTGACGATGGAGGTGCTCTTCTCCATGTTTTCGACCGCGCGGCGAGCTTCTTTCTGAATGCTCTGGATCAGTTCGGAAATTTCCTTGGTAGATTGCGCCGACTTCTCCGCCAATTTACGTACTTCGTCGGCGACGACGGCAAAGCCCAGTCCATGTTCGCCGGCGCGAGCCGCTTCGATGGCGGCATTGAGGGCGAGAAGGTTGGTCTGCTCGGCCAGGTCGTCGATGACTTCGATGATCTTGCCGATGTTGTCCGCCCGCGACCCGAGCGCGTCGATGATTTCGCCCGAAGAACGGATAGTGGTGTTGATCCGGTTGAGGCCGTCAGTGGCCTTTTCCATGGTGGAGATGCCGCTGTGCACTTCTTCGCGGGACCGGTTGGAGATATCGAGCAGCACCTTGGCGGTGTCGGCCACACGCTGGATGGAGGTTACCATCTCGTCGATCGAAGCCGAGGTCTCGCTGACGCTGGAAGCCTGTGTCTGCGTACTCTTCACCATGTTCTGCACGTTGACACTCATCTCGTGCATCGTGCTGGTGACTTCATCAATGGCAGAAGAAGTCTGCAGGCTGATCTTGGCCGATTCGTCGGACGCGCCGGCCACCTGGGCCGAAGCGCTGGCCACCTGCGAGGACGCGTCGCGCACATTGCGGACCAGACCGCGGAGGCCCTCCACCATGCGCATGAAGGCGTTGCCCAGGGTGTCGCTGGCGGAGCGGGGTTGCACTTCGACCGCCAGATTGCCCCCCGCGATGGACTCGGAAACGGAAGCCATTTCCTTCAGGTATTTGACCATCGAGTCGAAGGTGCGGGCCAATTGTCCGATTTCGTCCTGGCCGCGGATGTCAATGGTGTGATCGAGGTCGCCGGATTCGCCGATCTGCTTGGCCACTTCGATCAACTGGTTCAGGGGCAGCGTAATCTCGCGGGCGGTGCGGTAGGCGATCGCTACGCCCAAGCCAATGGCGAACAGCGAAATGCTCAGCGTAATGAGGATTGTGACGGTAGCCGCCAGAGAGTCGGAGCCTCTCCGTTTTTCCAGCAACTGGAGATTCATCTGGTCCACCTGGTCCAGCACGTCGCTGGAGCGGGAGACCCAGGAATTCGGATCCTTCTGCAGGTAGAAGATCTGGAGTTCGGCGACGGTGGCATTGCCGCTGTCCACCTGACGGCGCTTTTCCACCAGGGGCGCGGCAAATTCGGTGTTCCAACCTTGTTCGTACTGCTGCACCTTTTCCAGGCTAGAGCGCTGCTGATCGTCGTTGGCCAGGCTCTGGGTGCGGTGCAGAGCATCGCCCAGGCGGCGCGCCCCATCATTCATCTTCTCGACGTCGCGGGTGTCGCCGCTGAGAAGATAATTCTGCAGGTGAAGCCGATTTTGCATCATCTCAAACCGAACCAGGGAGGTGGCCTGAGTCATGTCCATCGACTGTTGCGCGGCCGCTTTGGTTTCATGTTCCCGCCACACCGCAATCAGGATCATGACCATCAGAACGACGACTGCGGCCACGATGATGCCGAAATTCCGGTACAGCTTTTTGCTGATATTCATACGCTACCTTCCTCTGCCGGCTGACGAACGGCAGGGGTTTCTCACTGCGTCGGATCGAAGTGGAACTCCACTACGCCAGTGGTATCTTCCGTGCCCGTGTCAAAGCGCCACTTGCGAACCGCATCCAGGGCGGCTTGGGCCAGAATCGGATGCCCGCCGACCAGCTTGGAACTCTTAACTGCGCCATTCTTGTCCACCGTGACTTGAACCTTGACGACGCCGGAGATATTCATGCGCCTGGCCAAGTCCGGATAGGCCGGGGCCACCTTGCTTTTGACTTTGCGTGTGATCTGTTCCGCTTCCTGGCTCCATGCAACTGGAGGCATGCTGGTGGCGCATCCGAGGATGAGTAACAGACCCACCGCCAGCCCGTGGTTTAGGGTTCGTAAAGACACAGTTCCTCCCAAGGGGATTTGGTCACGACGAAAGCTAAGTCTTGCACGGACGGTATCAGCCGGAGCCCGAAAGTTTGTCTCGGTGATTACTTTGGTGATGGCGGCAAGTTGCTGAGGAACGGCTGCTTAGTGGATGCCCGCGTGGGCCTCGATGAGCCCGCTGACGAGTGCCGAATCGTACGCGCAATCGCCTATTCCCGAAGGTTGCAGAATGAGACTGCCAGGCGCAGTCTCATTACCAAGGTTTCACAATTTGACACCCGCCTTCCCGTATTCGCTTGACTCAATTTGAGATTCAAGCGTAGCCTTCTACATGTAATCCAATTGTTTTCAATCGCTTAGCTGGTGGATGGCATCCTCTGACTCCTCACTCCGGAAACTCGGCTCTGGCATCGGGCACCACGTCTCATTCTGACGAGGCGTTTCAGAAGCTGTTGCTGGAGCTGTCGCGCGCTGCTGCGGAAGGCGAAGGTAAGGATGCCGGCCGGGTAATCCGGTCCTTCTGCCGTCTCACGCGCGAATTCTTCGAAGCGAGTGGAACTTATTTCTGGAGTCAGACTCCCGAGGGCGGACTGGTCGGAGCCGAAGCGGACGGCTTCGGTGCTGAGCGCTTTCCGGGACTTCTGCTCAGGCCAGGCGACTCTTCCGTGGCCCTGGAAGCAGTACAGAAGCGCTGCACGGTGTATGTGAATGACGTTGACATGAGTCGCTATCCGCGGCTGGCGGAGTACCACGCCCAGGCTGTGATGGCGGCGCCGCTTCTGGTTTCGGGCGAAGTCATCGGAGCGATCGCATTTCTGCGAAGCGAAGCGCGCTCGCGTTTCGACGAGGATACGGCAGCGAAAGCCACGATTCTGGCGGGCCAGATGGGAACCGCGCTGGAGGCGCTGCGACTGAGTCAGGTATCGCGCGAAGAGCACCGCCGCGCCATGATCCTGGCCGAGGTCGCGGGAGCAGTCCACGGATTGCCCGACACCGCGGCAGTCATGGAAGGCATCGCCGACCGGTTGCGGGTTCTGCTGCATTCGCCGGCGGTTCTGATTTTCGTTCAGGAGGCGGGGGCGCTATCCCTTCAGGCAGTGTCCGCGGACACGCCGAAAGTCGCTCGCGCCGTGCGCACGCGTTATCAGGATGGAGGTCTGCGTTCCGCTTCCGACATCGCTACGCGGGCGGTGACGGCGGGCGAACGGATCACGGTCGGCATCGACGGGAGCTCTCAGTTGGGCGAAGGGTTACACGCCGGGATTCTGATTGCGGCGCCGTTTCGAACTTCGCGTTCGCATGGCGCCGTGCTGGTGTACCCGCGGCAGGCGACAGCCTTTACCGAAGAGGAGCAGACACTGGTTTCATCGCTCGCGGGTTTTGGCGCGGTCGCAATCGCCAACGCCGAACTGTATGGCATGGCCCGCGGGCAGGCGCAGGAACTGCACGAGATCCTGGCCATCTGCTCGGAACTCGGTTCAGCGGGCAAGCTGGACCAGTTCATGCAGAGGTTTGTCACGCGCGCCGCCAGCTTTCTTGGATTCCGGCGCTGTTTCATCGGGCTGCTGGAGAACGAAGTTTTTCGTGTCCGCTGGGGCGCTGAAGATGGCCGGGCGCGCCCACTGGAGATTGTGTTGCCGGAGGGCGTGGCGATCCGCACGCTCAAGCAGAAGCAGGTTTTCCGCACCGAGGACGCGGCCGCAGTGCCCGGCGCCAACCTGGAGTTCGTCGCCAGTTTCCGGGTACGCCAGCTGCTCGCAGTACCGTTGCTGGGTTCAACCGGCGAAGTGCTGGGCATGTTCGGCATGCTGGACCGGATTGAGGCGGGAGCGATCCTTGAAGAGGATGTGCGACGGGCGCAGGCGCTGGCGGCGCAAGCTGCGATCGCGATGGAACTGACGCGCAACCTGCACCAGTCTGAAGAGCACCGGCGGCGCGCCGAAGCGCTAGTCGCGCTGGCCCTGGAACTGAACACGGTCCTGCACCTGCCCGATTTCACCCGGAATTTTGCGCGGCGGGCGCTGGATATTCTGGGCGGCCGCGGAGCCGCTCTCAGTCTGTTTCGCGAGGCCGCGCAGCGAACGGTGCTGTTGCAGGGTGCGTCTGAGGTGGAGGACAAACCCTTGCTGCGCCGGTTCAATATGTCGCTCGGGGCGGCGCTTGCCAAGCACGACACCGACGTCGTGTTCTCGACAGCATCCGAATTGTTGGGCTCCTCACTGGCCTCGAGCCTGGGATGGACCGATTGCACGCTGGTCCGGCTGGCCGCGGCCTCAGGAGACCTGGTCGGAGTGTTGTGCCTGGCGGATCGTGGCGCGAAACCATCCGTTGAGGATCAGCAACTGCTGCGTGCCGTGGCCAGTCACGCCAGCATCGCTCTGGAAAATGCCTGCCTGTTTACACGGATGGACCAGGCCAACCGGCACTGGGTAGAGGTGTTTGACGCGATCAGTGATTTCATCGTGGTGCATGATGAGGTCCACAACATTCTGCGCGTGAACCGCTCTCTGGCAGATTTCGTCGGCATCGCGCCCGACCAGTTGATCGGGGTGAACATGCGCGCGCTGGACTCTCTGTCCTCCGGCACGTCGCACCAGAGCTGTCCGTTTTGCCGGACCGGAGACGGGCTGGATGAATACGTACACCCGCTCCTGGAACGCACCTACCTGATCTCGACGTCGAGGATTCACGGCGCCGCGGGCACGCAACTGCAGACCGTTCATGTGCTCAAGGACATCACCGACCGGCGAGAGGCGGAGCAGCGCTACCACGAACTCTCCGACAACATTCAGGAAGGGGTCTTCTTCTCGACTCCGCAAGGCCGATTCATCGAGGTCAACGACGCACTGGTCCGAATTCTGGGGTATGGCAGCCGAGAGCAACTCTTGCAGGTGGACATTCCAAGGCAGGTCTACTTTTCTCCGGAACGGCGCCAGGAGTTGGCGGAAATCATCGAACGGCAGGGACGGCTGCACAACCAGGAAGAAATCCTGCGGCGCAAAGATGGATCGCCGGTCCATGTGCTGATCAACAGCTTCGCCGTGCGCGACCCACAAGGCCGGGTGCTGCAGTATCGCGGGCTTCTCCTCGACATCACCAATCTGCGGCTTTCGCAGAGTGAGTTGCAGCGGGAACGCGATTTCACGGGGAAGATCCTGAATTACACCCAGAGCCTGATTCTGGTGACGGACACCGAGGGCGTCATCAGCTATGCCAACCGCCGGTGGAGCGGTCTGGGCTTCAACCAGAGCCAGATTCTTGGGCATCCGCTACCGGAACTGCTGGTACCGGCACGGCGGGAGGATGTGCGGGCGGCACTGGCGTCGGTCTCCCGCGGCGCGCAAGTGGATAACCTTGACTTGCAGTTGCTTCGCGCTGACGGCACCAGCGGGCACTTCTCCGCAAATTTCAGTCCGATCAGCGGAGACGACGAACGGGTGAACAGTGTGGTGGTCGTGATGACCGACGTCACCGACGCAGCCATGTTGCAGTTCAAGCTGATTCATGCGGAGCGCATGGCTGCCGTCGGACAGCTCGTATCCGGGGTGGCGCACGAAGTCAACAACCCGCTCACCGCCATCCTGGGATTTGCCGACCTGCTGGTGGAAACTCCGGACCTGCCGGAGAGTGCGCGGCGCGATCTGCGGGTGATATTGCAGGAAGCGCAACGCACCAAGCAGATCGTGCAGAACCTGCTCAGCTTTGCGCGCCAGATGCCGGCCCAGCGCCAGGCGGTGCAGTTGAACGCGATCCTGCGCCGGACGGTGCAGTTGCGGGCCTATGATTTTCACTCCCACGGCGTAGAAGTGATCGAGCGCCTCGATGAATCTCTGCCCGATGTAACCGGCGATCCGCACCAGTTGCAGCAGGTATTCCTGAACATTCTGAACAACGCGCACGACGCGGTCCGGGAGACGGGGCGGCCTGCCAAGATCGAGATTACGAGCGCGTGGAACGGATCGTTCGTAGAAGTTGCGTTTCGTGACAATGGCGCCGGCATCGCCTATCCCGACCGCATTTTTGATCCGTTCTTCACTACCAAGGAAGTGGGCAAGGGAACGGGATTGGGCCTGAGCATTTGTTACGGCATCGTCCGCGAACATGGCGGCGAGATCGCATGTCACAACAATCGGGATTCCGACGGGGCGACGTTTACCGTGCGTCTGCCTCTGGCATCGGAACATGCCTCATTCGGAGCGGTTGCAGGAGTGCATCCACAATGAGCGAAACGGGAACAAAACCGGCTTCGGCGCCGGTTCTGCTGATCGAAGACGAACCCGGCGTCATGGCGTACGTTCGCGCAGTTCTGGAACGCAACGGCTACCGGGTCGTGGGGGCCGAATCCGGCGCTGAAGCGCTGCGCCTGCTCGCAGACGGAGAGTTTGCGGGCGTGGTTTCGGATATGCGGACACCGGGTGGGGTTGACGGCGCCCAGGTCCACGCCTGGATTTGTGAACATCGGCCTGAACTTGCCTCCCGGCTGGTTTTTATCACGGGGGATATCGCGAACGAAGAGACCGTCGCCACGCTGCAGCGCACGGGAGCGCCTTGCCTGGAAAAACCTTTTCGTGTGCGGCAGTTCCTCGACGTGATCGAGAAAACGATGGGGAATGCAACGGCATGAGTACCGATCTCCCAATCCGGTTGCTGGTGGTCGACGACGACCAGAGCATCCGCAAGCTCTGCATGACAGTGGGGCACTCGCTGGGCCTCACATGTTTCGAAGCGGAGAGCGGCGAGGCGGCGCTGGCACTTCTCGAAGAGCAACCGATGCACATGGTGCTCACCGATATGGTGATGCCTCGCATGTCGGGCCTGGAGTTCCTGGAGCAAGTGAAGCGCCTTCTTCCCCGCACCGAAGTGGCGCTCATGACCGGCCACGGTTCCATCGAGACGGCAGTGCAGGCGATGAAACTTGGCGCTTACGACTACATTTCCAAGCCCTTCGCGCCGCTCGACGAACTCCGCCTCTTCCTGCGGCGCATGGCCGAAAAGGTACGGCTGGAAGAAGAGAACCAGTTTCTGCGGGAGCGATCGGAGACGGAAACCGCAGTGCACGGCATCATCGGAAATTCCGAGGGTATCCAGCATGTGCTGCGCCTGATTTCCCGTCTCAAAGACACGCGCACTCCGGTGCTGATCTCAGGCGAGAGCGGGACGGGCAAGGAGTTAGTGGCGCGTGCCCTGCACTATCGAGGCGCCTTTGCGGCGCGTCCATTTGTCGCGGTTGATTGCGGATCGCTGGTGCCGACACTGATCGAAAGCGAACTCTTCGGATATGAGAAAGGGGCCTTCACCGGGGCGCTGCGGACCAAGCAGGGCCTGCTGCAATCGGCCGACACGGGAACGATCTTCCTTGACGAAGTCGGCGAACTGCCGCTCGAGATGCAGGCGAAAATCCTGCGCTTCCTGCAGGAGAAAGAAGTGCGACCCGTCGGCAGCAATCAGAAGGTCAAGGTGGATGTGCGCATCATAGCCGCCACCAATCGCGATCTCGAATCCGAATACAAGAAAGGAACGTTCCGCAAGGACCTGTATTTTCGGTTGAACGTGGTGACGATCCCGCTTCCCGCGCTTCGCGAACGGCGGTCGGATATTCCCATTCTGGCGAACTGGTTCCTGGAACGGCTCGCGCCGAGAAGAAGTGTGCAGATTTCTGGGAGCGCCATGAACGCTCTGATCGCCTACGACTGGCCCGGCAATGTTCGGGAACTGGAGAACTGCCTGGAACGTGCGGTCGCGCTCGGCGACCAGGGCCGGATCGATCTCCGCGACCTGCCGTCAGCCATTGCGCGCGCCGACAGTGACGAAAAGCCGACAGTGACCGATTCCTACACACCCGCTTATCCGGCGACCGACCTGGAGGACATCGAGCGTGCCACGATCGAGAGGGTATTTGCTCAGGTGAATGGGGACAAGGCGCTTGCGGGAAAAATGCTCGGCATCAGCCGGGCAACCCTCTATCGCAAGCTGAAGCGGTACAACATCGGTGTAAGGAACGAAGAGTCTACCCAGGTCCTGCAGTGACCGCGCTACCCCGCTTCTGAATGAGACGGAGTCTCAGCGTGAGACGCTTTCTCACGACGCACGAATGAAAGTCGAAGGCAACGCCCTTCCACATGGCTGCCAAAGCCTTTAAGTCTCACACTCTTCCCCTTCGGGTCATGACCTTCAAGGTTTTGGCGTGGGGTGTGCACTCTTTCCTGCCGATAGAGCAGGACGGGTCTCCCTGTTGCTCTTCCTAACC
>Ga0335080_10005253_pt1 | contig 13302 bp, 15 predicted proteins | sample Lox_Sample_34_FD_206720 | JGI IMG/M metagenome (GOLD analysis project Ga0335080, IMG submission 206720) | Soil microbial communities from Loxahatchee National Wildlife Refuge, Florida, United States - Lox_Sample_3.4 | ecosystem: Environmental > Terrestrial > Soil > Wetlands | place: USA... | reverse complement strand
TGGGGGTGCCGATGAATCTTTCGACGACGAACGACACAACCGGCGGCAATTCAGGGAGTCCGGTGATCGACAAGGATGCGAACGTGGTGGGGTTGCTATTTGACGGGAACATCTTTTCACTGGGCGGCGACTACGGGTACGACGCGGCAAAGAACCGGTCGATCGCGGTCGACAGCCGGGCGCTGCTGGAGGGAATGAAGAAGGTATATCACCTCGACCGGATCGTGGATGAGATCGAGGCGGCGAGGAAGTAGGAGTTGGAACCTGAAAGGTGCGGAAAGGGTTAACCAGCGCTAACCGCGGAGGTTTTCAGCGCGCGTAAGAGCGTTGACCACAGAGTGCAGGGGGTTGCACGGAGGGCCAACCGCGGAGGACACGGAGTGCACGGAGGTTTTCAGCGTGCGCTCCGATGCCGCCCTACTTTGCCGCTTACTCCTTTGGGCTTCTACGCCAGATGGGGAGAGTCGGGTTCCAGGTGTGGACTTCCTTCTGGAAGTCGAAATTTTTTCCGGCCGAGGCCGGGACGCAGCCGGAGTCTTCCGCGATCTGCGCGATTCTAGCTTCAAGAAGCTTGCGGAGTTGGGGGCTGGAAAACGTCTCTACCAATGTTGAAGTGGCCAGTTCGCCCCGGCCTTCGCAGAGTGGGCATTTCACGTTCGCTTGCTGTTCCGCCATGATGGGAAGCCTCCCGGGTAAATCTCAGGGCACCGCGCAGGACGGTGCCCTGCAATTAGAAGGGAAGATGGAGCAAGTTGCAGTGATTTGTGCCGCGCCGGGCGGTGAGGCGGCTCACAGGCGAGGCGTACAGCCTGAATCAATCATTCAATCGAGAACACGGCGTAGACTGTCGCGTCAGCCTTCACCTTTTCGGGAAATAGCGTCAAGCTTGGCGGCGGGGTGGCGGGGGAGCCATGGATGCGACCGCTTCTACGGCCAGGGTCGTTCCCGCCCCTGGCGCGCGGTTGCTGGCATAAACTAATTCGCCCAACTTTGCGCCCAGGCCATTCGCCATCTGCTCTGCGACCGTTCTGGCTTTGGCCAGCGCGGCCCGTCCGGCTTTCGCCTGTAGGGCGATCGGATCGGCTACATCCCACTGCACATCGTCAACTTCGTTGGCCCCGGCCTTCAGCGCAAAATCTACAACGGCTTGCGCGTCGGCAGCCGATACGGTGATGCGCCAAGACTGAGCGGCTTCGAACTGGCGATCCTTTTTCATCTCTGCCGTCCATTTATTATCGAATTCCGGTCGAGTGAGGCTTAGCTTCTGAGTCTCTATATTGGCTTTCGGAACTTTAGCAGCGAGCAGCGCGACAATGATCTGTTCTGAAGCGCGGAGATTCTCCCGATAGGCCGCGTCCTGGGTTGGCGCAAAGTTGTGATAGCCAATGGCGATGAGCGCGACCTCGGCGTTGGCAGCAACGGAATCGTCGGCCGTCACGGCAATAGTCTTGTTCTGGCGATTCACCTGGATGTTCTGAGCGAGCATTGAGGTGGCGCAGGCGAGAAGTAAAAAGAAAAGGAAGCGAGACTTCATAAATCCTCCTAGGGAAGCAGTTTACCCAGCCCTCCACATATTAAAGACATCGAGATGTATGGATTTTCACGGGGAGCCTCGGGAAAAATCAACGAGGGCTGCCAGTTTCGCCGCCGCTCGACCGGTATCAATCGCCTGGATTGCCTGTGGGACCGCATCGCGGAGATGGCCGGCTTTGCCGGCGGCGACTAATGCGGCGGCGGCGTTCAAAACTACTACATCGCGGCGGGCAGACTTTTTTCCTTCGAGGACCTCGCGGATGAGGGCCGCGTTTGCCTGCGCATCGCCGCCGGAAATGTCATCGAGAGTTGCGCGTTGAAGGCCGAATTCCTCGGGGGTGACTTCGTAGGTGTGGACCTGGCCGTCGCGGGCTTCGGCGATGCGGGTCGGGCCGGTGATGGTGATTTCGTCGAGGCCATCGTGGCCGTGAACGACGAGGGCACGGTGGAGGCCGAGCATGCTAAGCGCCTCGGCGAGTGTTTCGACGAGATCGGCCGAGTAGACTCCAACGACCTGGCAGGTGGCGTGGGCGGGATTGGTGAGGGGGCCGAGGAGATTAAAAACCGTGCGGAGACGCAGGTCGCGGCGCACGGGCTGCACGTATTTCATAGCCGAGTGCAGTGCGGGAGCGAAAAGAAAGGCGATGCCAACTTCTTCTAGGCAGGCGGCGATCCGTTGCGGGCGGAGACCGATGTTGACGCCGAGCGCTTCCATGACGTCGGCCGAGCCGCATTTGGAAGTAACGCTGCGGTTGCCATGCTTGGCGACGCGCACGCCTGCTCCGGCAGCGACGAAGGCGGTGGCGGTGGAAATGTTGAAGGTGCCGCTGGTATCGCCGCCGGTGCCGCAGGTATCGACGAGGGCGTCGCGGCCGGTTCCGCTCGAGTCAAGAACTTCTCGGGCGTGAAGGTCGAGAGGTGCGGCTGCGGCGCGGATGGCCTCGGCAAAGCCGACGATCTCCTCAACGGTCTCGCCTTTCATGTGGAGTGCAACGAGAAAGGCGGCGATTTGGGCTTCGGTGCACTGGCCGGTGAGGACCTCGGTCATGGCGGCGCGCGCATCATCGCGCGAGAGCGATTGGCGGTGGTTGGCGAGGCGATGGAGGGCGTCGAGGATCATGTGTTGTCTGCTGTGGCAACCGTCCGCATATCCGTCTTCCCCGGTGGCGGCATTTTACGTCACTTTGCGGAGTGACGTGCGAGTTTGCGTCAATCGATCTGCCTTCTATAAAATCAGGAGTTTGCTGCACGTTCTCTGAAGCTGCAAGCAGGGTCCTCTCAGGTGTTTCATAAACGGCGGTTGTGGTAATCAACGAGCGCCAACGAGCGAACGACCAACGACGATTTGGAATCATTATGAAAATTCATGAATATCAGGCAAAAGGCATCCTGAAAAAATACGGTGTAGCGGTTCCGCGCGGCACCATGGCAAGCACGCGGGAAGAAGCGGAGGCGGCGGCCCGGGCGTTGTTTGACCAGGGCGCGTCGGGCGTGGTGGTGAAGGCGCAGATCCACGCTGGAGGACGCGGCAAGGGCGGCGGCGTGAAGATCGCAAAGTCGCTGGCCGAGGCCGGCGAGCTTGCGGGAAAGATTCTAGGAATGACGCTGGTTACGCACCAGACCGGGCCCGAGGGGCGCGTGGTGCGGCGGTTACTGATCGAAGAAACACTGCCGATCGAGAAGGAACTTTACCTGGGAATTCTGGTGGATCGTGCTGAAGGCAAACCTGTTTTCATGGCTTCGGCAGCGGGCGGCATGGATATCGAGCAGGTGGCGGCGGAGCGTCCCGAGGCGATTCTGAAGCAGTACATCGATCCCGGCATGGGCCTGGAGCCGTTTCAGGCGCGCAAGATCGCGTTCGCGCTGGGGCTGAAGGGTTCGCAGCTCAGCGCTGCTGTTCCATTCCTGACGAACCTGTACCGCGCGTTCCTCGAGACCGACGCGTCGCTGGTGGAAATCAATCCATTTGTGAGCTGCACGGACGGGCGTTTGTTTGCGCTCGACGCGAAGCTCAACCTTGATGACAACGCGATGTACCGGCATGCGGACCTGCGCGAGCTGCGCGACGTAACGGAAGAAGATCCGCTGGAAGTCGAGGCTTCGAAGTACAGCCTGAACTACATCAAGCTCGACGGCAGCGTGGGATGCATGGTGAATGGCGCCGGACTGGCGATGGCGACGATGGACATCATCAAGTACGCGGGCGGTATGCCGGCGAATTTTCTGGATGTGGGGGGCAGTGCCAGCGCCGACCAGGTTGCGCATGCGTTCGAGATCCTGCTGAGCGACAAGAGCGTACGCGCGGTTCTGATCAATATTTTCGGCGGTATTCTCCGCGTGGATATGCTGGCGACAGGAGTGGTAGAGGCGGCCAGAAAAACGAACATGCAACTGCCGATGGTCTTGCGGCTGGAAGGGACCAATGTTCAGGAGGGCAAGAAGATTTTGCAGGAATCCGGCTTGAATTTCATGATCGCCGAGACCATGAAAGACGCGGCCGACAAAGTGGTCGCGGCGGCGAAAGCGTAGGACCAGTTCTCACGGCGACGCGAGAGATGGGTGCAGACAACTTGAAACGCGGAATTCGACGGCGAGCAGCACACTTTTGAAAGAGAGTATTTATGGCAATCCTGGCTGACAAAAGAACTCGATTGATCGTGCAAGGCTTAACGGGACGCGAAGGCACTTTCCATGCGAAGGCCTGCGCGGCCTACGGGACGCAGATTGTGGGCGGTGTCACGCCGGGCAAAGGCGGCACGTCGCACGAAGGCTGGCCCATTTTTAATACCGTGCAGGAAGCGGCGGACAAGACGGGCGCCAATGCGACGGTGATCTTTGTTCCGCCTCCGTATGCGGCGGACGCCATCATGGAAGCGGCGGACGCGGAGATTGAGTTGATTGTGTGTATTACCGAGGGGATTCCGACGCTCGACATGGTGCGTGCTTGGGAGTTTCTGCAGAACCGGAGGTCGCGGTTGATCGGGCCGAACTGCCCGGGGATTATCTCTCCGGGCAAATGCAAGATCGGCATCATGCCGGCGCACATTCACAAAGAGGGCAACGTGGGTATCGTTTCGCGTTCCGGGACGCTGACCTACGAAGCGGTGCATCAGCTTACGCAGCGCGGAATTGGACAATCGACCGCGATCGGTATTGGCGGCGACCCGATCATCGGGACAAATTTTGTGGATGCGCTCGACTTGTTTAACCGCGATCCGCAAACCGAAGCGGTGGTCATGATCGGTGAGATCGGCGGAAATGCCGAAGAGACAGCGGCGGAGTTCGTCCGGACGCACATGAAGAAACCAGTGGTGGGCTTCATTGCGGGACAGACGGCGCCTCCGGGACGCCGTATGGGGCATGCGGGCGCGATCATTTCCGGCGGCAAGGGTACGGCAGCCGAGAAGATTGCAGCAATGGAAAAGGCTGGCTTGAGGGTTGCAAAGTCTCCGGCAGATATTGGCGAAACGCTTGCGGCGGCTTTGGGAGCAGCGGTCAGGGCGTAGTTGTATCGAAGGCGGCCGGCTTTCTTGTGAGATGGCAGCGGTTTTTGCGCTCGCGACGGACTTTCCATGGGGGGTAAAGCCCCCAGATTTTTCCCAAGTCCAGAGGGCGCGGCGAAAGCCGCGCCCGTTCAATGCAGATGAATTTACGGTTGGAGAGCTTCAGCCCTCAACTGAGGTCGCTTCTGAGAACCAACAACTCTGAGAATTAAAAACAAGGAACTGAAAACTAATAATGAAAACACTGCAACGCACCCTCACAATTGTTAAACCCGACGCGGTCAAGAAAAACGCGGTTGGAGACATCATCGAGCAGTTCGAAAAACAAAATTTCCGCATCCTGGCCATGAAGATGCTGGAAATATCGCAGCATCAGGCACAGCAGTTTTATGCTGTGCATGCGAGCAGGCCGTTCTACCGGTCGCTGACCGAGTTCATGTCGAGCGGCCCGATCGTGGTGCTGGCGCTCGAAAAAGAAAATGCCATCGCGGATCTGCGCAAGCTGATGGGATCGACGAATCCGGCAACGGCGGAGGAGGGCACGATCCGTAAGAAGTGGGCGACCAACATCGAACACAATGCGATTCACGGCTCGGACGCGGAAGACACGGCACGCTTCGAGTTGAGCTTCTTTTTCGCGGGATACGAGTTGGCGCGATAACAGTCCTCAGCGGTTCATTTCTGCTTGGGGTGGCGTGCTTGCACCGCTGAGAACTGAGAAACCGAGAACTGACAAATGCCTCTCGTTCAAATCACGATGCTCGAGGGCCGCACGGCCGACCAGAAGCGCAAGATCGCGAAGCGCGTCACGGATGCGATGGTGGAAGAAGCCGGAGCGAAGCGCGAGGCCATCGTGGTCACATTTGTGGAAGTGTCGAGGGAGAGTTATGCCTCGGGCGGCGTGTTGATGGCAGATAAGACATAGGCCAGACACCGGTCTGCGCTGCGCGGCAAGAGAGTCAGTGCTCCCCGGGTCTCTTTTCGACTTGATCTCCGTCGCGCGGATCAGAAGCCATGGCTCCCACTGCGCGATAACACCTGCGGTCCCCCTGCGCTGCTGGATCCGGATGACGCGGGATGGCACGATGATAATCATGAACCTGCAGCATTGAACCAGCAGAGATTGGGCGCGGCACGAAGGCATTGTCGTCACGTTGATCGAAGTGGCGAAGGAAAGCGCGTTATGAAAATTATGAGCGTTAAGAACATCATCGCAATGGCGCTGTTTCTTTTGCTTTGCACCTTCTGCGTTGCCGAGTCCGCCGACGAGCAATTTGTCTGGAACCTTGAGCATTCCTACTGGGAGTATGTGAAGGCGGGCGATCTCGCGAGTTATCGCGACCTCTGGCATCCGAACTTTGTCGGTTGGCCATCGGTGAGCGCCGAACCGGTACGCAAGGACCACATCACCGACTGGATGACAGCAAACACAGCGAAGGGCCTTCACCTGGAGTCGTACTCTCTGAAACCCGCAGCCAGCCAGGTCACCGGGGATCTGGTCGTAACCCACTACTGGCTGACTTCGAAGTGGGTGGATAAAGAGGGACGAGGACAGCCGAGCACACTGCGGGTGTTTCACACGTGGATCAGGATCGGCAAAGGCTGGCAGATCCTCAGCGGGATGTCATCGCCGGAACCGGAAACCGCGAAGTGAAGTTTGTCCTGTCGGAGTAGAGTCGGGAGCTTAGGGACGAAGGCGGGCTTTCGCGGGCGAGGGCGCCCGCGCCACGTCACATCGGCTTTCGCGGGCGAGGGCGCCCTCGCCACAAGGCCCAGCCACAAACCCCAGCCACAAACCACAGCCACAAACCTGCACAACGTAGTAACTAGCCGATCGGCTCGAACAAGTGGCCTTCGGTGCGGTCGGCGACCTTGGGCAAGTCTTTTCTTGCCATCTGCATGAAATGTGGCGCGGCGCGGTGAGCTTCGAGGGCGGCATCGTCCTTGTATTGCTCGTAGATGAAGAACCGGCGAGGATCGGTCTTGTGCCTGTGCACCTGATACATGAGACAACCCGGTTCCTTGCGCGATTCGGCTGAAAGCTTTTCGAAGATTGCCGCGACTTCGGACTCGCGGCCTATCTTTGCCATCCAAGTTACTGCCAGCACTACCATCCGTCGCTCCAGTCTTGCAAGCTGTCGAACTTCTTCGTTCAGACCCCCAAGTTCAGACCCCCCAAAGCCGTATCACCACGGAGACAGACGCGGAGGAAACTGTTTTAAGAATTCTCCCTTTGACGCCGTGTATCGGCGGTTGCGTTCAAGGCCAGGTGTTGCACGAAGTCTGGCACGAGAATCGTCTGCTCGCGGTCCGGGCCGGTAGAGATTAGTCCCACACGCGCCCCGGTCTCTTTTTCAATAAATGCCAAGTAATCGCGGGCAGCTTTGGGAAGGGCATCCACGGTGCGAATGGTTTGCGTTGAGGTTGCCCAGCCGGGCATTTTGCGGAAGATACATTCGATTTTTTCATAGCCGCAAGCCTGGGCGGGCACCTCGCTGGTTCCCTTGCCGTCGATTTTGTACCCCACGCAAACCGGAATCTCCTTCAGGTGATCGAGCACATCGAGCTTGGTGACCACCAGCCAGGAGATTCCGTTAATCATGCCAGCGTAGCGGAGAAGAGGCAAATCGAGCCAGCCGGTGCGGCGAGGACGGCCCGTGACCGCGCCGAATTCATTGCCCCGTTTGCGCAGGTCCTCGCCCTCGTCGCCGGTGAGTTCCGTCGGGAAAGGTCCGCCGCCCACGCGAGTGCAGTAGGCCTTGGTGATACCAATCACGGTGTCAATGGAAGTAGGCGGAACACCGGTACCGGTGACGGCGCCGCCGGAAGTAGCGCTCGAGGACGTCACGAACGGATACGTTCCGTGGTCAATATCGAGCATTGTTCCCTGCGCGCCTTCGAACACGATGGACTTGCCGTCGGCCAGAGCGCGATTCAGCAGGAGCGCCGTGTCGCGCACAAAAGGCTCGATTTCCCGCGCGGCCGCTGCGTATTCCTTGAACATCTTGTCGGCATCGAGCGGATCGGAATTGAACAGCGCATGCCCGATCATGTTCTTCTCGCGGCAGGCATTTTCGATGTGCGTGCGCAGCAGGCCGGTGTCGAGCATATCGGCCACGCGCAGTCCACGGCGACCCATTTTGTCTTCGTAAGACGGTCCGATGCCCCGCGACGTTGTGCCAATCTTTACGCGGCCGGGCGCATTCTCAGAGCCGAGTTCCATCATGCGGTGGTAAGGCAAGATGACCTGCGCGCGATTCGAGATGAAGAGATTGCCATCCACTTTCACCCCGGCCGCGCGGAGCGAGGAGACTTCTTTCAAAAAAGCCAGCGGGTCGATCACGACTCCATTGCCGATCACGCTTGTGCATTCCGGGCGCAGAATTCCACCCGGCACAAGTTGCAGAATAAATTTCTTGCCGTTGATGATGACGGTGTGCCCGGCGTTGTGGCCGCCGGCATAGCGGGCAACGACCTCAAAGGTCTGCGTGAGGACGTCGACAATCTTGCCCTTGCCCTCGTCGCCCCATTGGGCTCCGACAATGACTGCGGTTCTGCCTCGACTCAATTCATGCTCCGATTGGAATGCGCGCGGCTACGGTGCCGCCTTCTGGGGTCGCACACAAATTGCGCCGCGGAGCGAGCAAGAAGGCTGATGGAATTCCGGCGGAGCGTGGTGTGTACAGTTCAGCATACCGAATCTGGTTGTGAAGGAGCAATCCCGGCTGTACCCAGTCATTTTTGGACGATCCGAGCGTCGAGGGTCAGCGAATGCGACCAGCCGATTGATCTTGTATTCTGAATCTGTGCCGGAACTCCCCGAAGTTGAAACGATCGTGCGCGGACTGGAGAGACGCGTGGCGGGCGACAGGATCGAATCGGTGTGGATTGGATCGCGAACCCAGCCGCTGAAGTCACCGGCGACGGTGATTGCGAGGACGCTGGAGGGAAAGCGGATCGAGCGCGTGCATCGGGCGGGGAAACATATTATTTTCGAGCTAAGCTCGGAATCGGGACGAAGAAAATCTTCCAATCGTCGAGCAGGGTCGAGGACGACGCGCAACCGCCGGCGGTTCCCCAACCCCGCAGTCAAGCGGACAGCCGGCGCCGACAACACTTCCGGCAATGAGTCTGCCCAGTGGGTTGTTCACTTGGGGATGACGGGGCGCCTGGTAGTTTCCGACCCGTCGGCTGAGAGCGCCAAACATACGCACCTGGTTGCGACTCTCGCTTCGGGGCGGGAACTCAGGTTTGTCGATCCACGCATGTTCGGCAAGCTGAGCGTGCATACGACGGCGTTCGATCCTGGTGGGGTCGAGCCGCTCGAAGTAAGCGAAGAGAGTTTTGCCGGTCTGTTCCGGGGACGGAAAACCCCGATGAAGAGCGCGCTGCTGAATCAAAAGCTTGTGCGCGGTGTAGGCAACATCTATGCGGATGAATCTCTGTTCCGCGCCGGGATTCGCCCGCGGCGGCGGGCTGCCGCAGTCAATCGACAAGAGCTAAGCCGGCTTTATCGCTCGGTGCAAGAAGTATTGCGGGAAGCGATCGCGCTTGGGGGTTCTTCGATCTCAGACTATGTGGATGCGGAGGGAGAGGAAGGATTCTTCCAACTGGAGCATCGGGTTTATGGGCGCGAGGGCGAGCCCTGCCGGGTTTGCGGGACCGCGATCCGGAGGATTGTGCTGGTGGGACGAAGCAGTCACTACTGCCCGCGATGCCAGAAATAAGCGGCACATTTATGTTGAACGAAAGAAGACTCGGCGGCTGAGGTGAGTGGCGATGACGAAAAATCTGGCAATCGGGGTTGATCTGGGCGGCACGAATCTGCGGATTGCGGCCGTGGACGGACAGGGGACACTGGTCGAAAAGGTGACTTTGGGCACGAAGGTCTCGCTTGGACGCGACCACGTCATCGACGACATGTGCCGAGCCATTGAACAACTGCTCGACAAGTACAAGAGTGCGACTGTGGCCGGCATCGGCATCGGCGTGCCCGGAATTATCGATATGCAGAGCGGCCTGTTGCGCGAGTCGCCGAACCTGCCGGGGTGGGCGGATTACCCCGTACAGGCCGAGATTGAGCGGCGGCTGAAGACCCGAGTGATTCTGGAAAACGATGCGAATGCGGCGGCGTTCGGCGAAAAATGGTTAGGAGCGGCCAAGGACTTCGAAGACATGGCCATGCTGACGCTGGGCACGGGTGTGGGCGGCGGCCTGGTTCAAGCGGGTGCGATCTGGCGCGGGATGAACGGAATGGCGGGCGAGTTCGGACATACGACGGTGGAACCCGAGGGGCATCCGTGCAAGTGCGGCAATCACGGATGTCTGGAGCAGTACGCATCGGCGACCGCAATCGTGCGGATGGCGCGGGAGACTATTGCGGCAAACCCGGGGTCCAAATTGGCGCGCGCAGCACATGAGGATGCGGAGTTCAGCTCAAAATCGATTTATAACCTGGCGATCCAAGGCGATGAAGATGCGCGCGCCATTTTCCGGCGGGTGGGCTGGGCCCTGGGCATTGTTCTTTCTTCGATGGTCAATTCGCTGAACCTCCCGATTTATGTGATTGGGGGAGGCGTTTCGAGCGCATGGGAAGCCTTCTCGCCGTCAATCTTCAAGGAACTGCGGTGGCGGTCGATGGTGTATGCAGCCACCGCCCCGCCGGATCCGCAGGCGGCACACTCGGGTGCGTCCGCGCAGGTGGCACCCGGAGCCGGACATAAGACGATCATCACTCGCGCTCTGTTGGGAAGCGACGCAGGGTTGTACGGCGCTGCACGCTTGCCGATGATTCCGGAGAAGTACCGGTAGAGCCCTGCAGGAAAACTTCAACGCCCTGTTTCTGCTTGAAGAAGAAGAATCTTGCCGCGAGGCTGGCGCAAGTGCATACTCTCGGGCGGAAGAGAGGCTTATGCCGGGCGAAGATGCTGGACATTCCGGCGCGAATCCGCGGCCAGGAGATCGCGATGCAAACTGGATCACGCCCATTACGTCTTTGTGCGTGGGCGCTGCCTTCTTTGCTCTCTGGTTCTGGCTGTTGCCCTCCTGGCTTGGCTTCCAGGTTGACTTCGCCCGGAGCGCATCGTGGAGATGGATTGCCGCCGCGCCGTCCGTGCTCGGGTTCGCGGTTGCATTGCGATGCGTGTGGGATTTCGGGCGCACTGGGCACGGAACGCCGGCCCCGATTGCTCCGCCGCAAAGGCTGGTGGTGGTCGGGTTCTACCGGTATGTACGAAATCCCATGTACGTGGGCTTCATAGCTGGATGGGTCGGTCTGTGGATTGTCTTTGGGCGCGCAAACTGGTGGGCGATCGCCATCGCGGTGGTGGTTCTATTTGCCCTCAATCTGTTTGTACGCTTCTATGAGGAACCGACTCTTCGCCGCATGTTTGGGGAAGATTACGAACAGTATTGCCGGAACGTGCAGAGGTGGTTACCGCGACTTCATCCGTGGCGAAGGTAAACCCTCGAACCGGATCAGGAATGAGACTTCCGGCTGGGCTTCTGCGTTCGGCTTTTTGGATTCTGACTAACAACCTTTGCGGAGCTGCTCGGCCCCGACGCCTTAGAACGTGATCCCGACGCTGCCGCCTTGAGCTTTCCGACTTCTTCCAGTGTCAGGCTGCGAAATTCTCCGGGCGGTACGTCGAGCGCCAGAGGACCATACTTGACGCGGCGGATCTTTTCGACGTGGTGGCCGACCTCTTCAAACATTTTACGTACCTGGCGATTGCGGCCTTCGATAATGGTCACTTCGAGCCAGGGATTATCGCCCTCCTTGATGAGCCTGATTTGCGCGGGAGCGGTGCGAACGCGGCGACCGCCTTTTTCGGCAATCGAGATGCCGTGCCGCAGCTTTTCGAGCTTCGCCTCGTCGGGTTGCGCGGCCACTTTTACCACGTAGGTTTTGGGGACATGTGAGGCAGCCTTCATTAAGGCATTGGCCAGCGCGCCGTCATTGGTCAGCAGCAGCAGTCCCTCGCTGCTCCAGTCAAGGCGTCCGACAGGATAAACACGGCCCTTGATTCCACGCACAAGATCCATCACCGTGGGACGATTTTCCGGATCGCTGACCGTCGTGACGTATCCCTTGGGCTTGTTAAGCATGTAGTACGAAAAGCGCTCGGGCGCCTGGAGAAGTTTGCCATCGACACGGATGTGGTCCTGGTCGGGATCGGCTTTGCTGCCCAGTTCAGTGACGGGCTGGCCATTGACAAGGACACGGCCGGAAACAATGAGTTGCTCAGCTTTGCGCCGGGAGGCGACACCGGCTGCGGCAATGATTTTCTGAAGGCGCTCGGCGGGCACGACGCTAACGCTCGCTTTGAAGATTCGCTTGCGCGACTTCCGCGGTTGGGGTGGAGTCACATTGGGCACCAGGCGCGCTCCCGGCCGACTCCGCGGAAAGGTCGAAGAGTTCGCCGGAGGCGGTTCCGAGGTTGCGGCCGGGCGCCTCTTCTTGGGCGGGTTCTTCGCCGGGCAAATCTTCGCCGGGCAAATCTTCGGCCGGCAAATCGCTCTGGAAGGATTCCGCGAGCAGCTTTTCGAATTCTTCCATGCTAGGTAATTCGTGAATGTCCTTGAGCCCGAAGCGAAGGAGGAATTCCTTGCTGGTTTTATAAAGTATGGGGCGGCCGATGACAGCCTTGCGGCCGGCGGTCGTGATCAGCTTGCGATCCAGCAGTGTGGCGATGACGCCGGCAGAATCGACGCCGCGAATCTCGCTGATCTCCGGCACCGTGACGGGTTGTTTATAAGCGATGACCGCCAGTGTCTCCAGCGCGGGCAACGAAAGCCGGAAGGGCGGTTTCAGGCTTTTGGCAAACGCCCGCACCACGTCATGCTGTTCGGGCTTGGTGGACATGCGGTAGCCGCTCGCAACCTGGCGGACTTCAATGCCGTGACCAGGCGCCGAGTAGTCGGCGACCAATTCTTCGATGGCGGCACGAACGCGCGATCTGATTTCGGCCGGGTCGATCTCAGGCGCTTCGGCAAGCACCGAGTCCTTGACGAGCGGGATGATCTGCTCGAGCGTAATGGGGGTTTCAGCCGCGTAAATGATTGCTTCGAGTTGGGGTTTTAAAGACATAAGCAATTCTCAGGTCCCAGTTCTTAGTTTTCAATCCTGCCGAAACGAAGCCGACGTCTCCTGACAACCAAAAACTGAGAACTAAGAACTCTATTACTTCCAGTCATCTCTTACAGCGGCCTGCTCGGTCATCACTTCGTCAAAATGCGCGTGCTTGCGAACCAGCACTTCGCCGAA
>Ga0335080_10005250_pt1 | contig 13305 bp, 8 predicted proteins | sample Lox_Sample_34_FD_206720 | JGI IMG/M metagenome (GOLD analysis project Ga0335080, IMG submission 206720) | Soil microbial communities from Loxahatchee National Wildlife Refuge, Florida, United States - Lox_Sample_3.4 | ecosystem: Environmental > Terrestrial > Soil > Wetlands | place: USA: Florida... | reverse complement strand
ATGAGGGCGCAACCGAACCGGCCTCACGGGCGGGAAACGCAAGACTTGAAACCAGGGTCGAGAGTCAAATCCTACGACTGAAAGCTCATTCGGCTGACCCCATCGATAACCCCGCCGACCATCAGTAATGCCCTTCCCCCAACTGCACCTTGCCGCGGAACATTCTGTAGATAAACACAAAGTAGCCGGCCGCCAGAGTCGCGCCCAGCGCCCACCAGACCAGGCCGACTTTCAATCCATGCAGGCCCGCGCTTGTGTTCCATATCGTTAAATCGTGCTGCCGGTCGCGGGAGGGAAGAACAACAGGATAGAGTGCGAACGCCGCTCCCACCAGCATCCCTGCAATATAGAGACTCGAAGCCGCGAATGCGGTTTTCTCTTTTCCCTCGGGCGTAGCCCACAACATCGCCCCCAGGCTCGCGAAAACCACGACGGGGACCAGGATGCCGATCTTATGCGCCTGGTAATTCGCCATGACTTCGGCCCGAATGAAATACGTGGCCACCAGCGCAATGCACGTCAGGAAGAACTGCAAAGGCCACAACAGCAACGCCAAACCCCGCGCCCGTCTTCCCAGGTCTTCATCGGTTTTCAGCGCCACATAATGCGACCCATGTGCCGTCAATGTCACCAGTGCCACCACACCCGCCAGAACCGTATACCAGTCGAGAACGCCAGTCTGTGGGCCGAGCTTGAAGTTTGTCCACAGCGGCTCGAAAAAGTACCCACTGTCATCGAGGGGGACGCCACGCACCACGTTGCCCAGCGCCGCTCCCAGGAATACGCAGAGCAGTATGCTTGAAACAGCAAAAATCATATCGAAAAAGTCCCGCCAGATGGCGCTGTCGATGTGCACACGGAATTCGATCCCAATCCCCCGCAGCATCAGCAACCACAAAACAATCATGAGGGGCAGATAGAATCCGCTGAAACTCGAGGCATATAACAGAGGAAAAGCGAAGTAAAGGGTCCCGCCGGCCGCCAGCAGCCACACCTCATTCCCATCCCATACGGGCCCAATCGCGCGCAGCACGCGTCGCCGTTCATCGTTGGTCTTGGCCACGAGCAGATAAATCACACCCGCGCCCAAATCGAACCCGTCCAGCACCACATAGGCGGTTATCATCACCGCGACAATCCAGTACCATACGCTCGCCATAGTCACCTGGCCTCCGTCGACGGAAGGGACTTCGCCCCGAACTCTCTGGTGCCAGGGCCATGCTCAATTTCCCGGCTCACCAGAAACAAGAACAGAATTCCGAGCGTCGTGTACATTCCCATGAAACCCAGCAGCGTAAACATGCCATTGCCGGCCGAAACCACCTTGGAGTAGCCGTCCTGGGTCCGCATCAGACCGTATACCAGCCATGGCTGCCGCCCCAGTTCCGCGGTCACCCATCCGGCTGTATTGGCGATATAAGGGAAGGGAACAGAAAGCATCAGGATCCATAGCATCCAGCGAGCCGTGAAGATCTTCCCGCGCCATAACAGCACCAGGGCCAGCACCATGACCGCGATGAAGAAGGTCCCCAACCCGACCATGATGTGGTAGCTGTAAAAAAGGAGCGGGATGTTGCCTGGCCAATCTTCCTTCGGGAAGGCATCGAGCCCCTGTACGTGCGCGTTCCAGCGCTGGTAAGTGAGCATGCTCAACATGCCCGGCACTTCAATTGGATTCTCAATTTTCCCTTCGAGCTCATTCGGTTGGCCCACGATCAGCAGCGGCGCCTCGCTTTGGCCGTGGAAAAGCCCCTCCATCGCCGCCAGGGTCACCGGTTGATGATCGGCGACCAGCTTGCCTTGCCGGTCGCCCGTCGGGAAAAGTTGCAAGACACTGAAAACGCATCCGGCGACGATTCCCGTTTTCACGAAAACACGGGCATGCTCGGTCCATTTTCCGGCGAGCAGGTAGAATGCTCCGACTGCCGTCATTGCAAACGCGCCCGTGATCGCCGCACCGCTCATGTTGTGGGCATATTGCCAGAGCGCCCAGCGGTTGAACACAAACTCCCGGAAGCTCGCGAGTTGCAGGCTTCCGTCCGGCGCAGTCAGGTAACCAACCGGACGTTGCATGAAAGCGTCCGTCGCAATAATGAAGTATCCCGACAGCCACGACCCGGCAAAGACGGCAACCGCCGACAGCCAGTGGGCGCGCGCGCTCAGCCGCTTTTCTCCATAGAGAAACAAACCCAGAAATGCCGACTCGAGGAAGAACGCAAACATCCCTTCCATTGCCAGCGTTTGCCCAATCACTCCGCCCGCAAACCTCGAAAAGACCGCCCAGTTCGTGCCGAACTGAAATTCCATGGGAATGCCGGTCACAACTCCAAGCACAAAGTTGATTCCGAAAATCCTTCCCCAGAACCGCGCCGCCTCGTCGTAGAGTCGATCGTTCCGCCGGAATGCGATCGTCTTCAGCACAACGATCAGCAGGGCCAGCCCCATCGTGAGTTGCGGAAAGAGATAGTGAAAGGTCGCAGTAAAAGCGAAGTGCAGACGGTGAATCAGAAGTGCGCTTTCCATAGCCGGCCTCACGATCAGACATCTTTCGATATTCGGCAGCGCCCCCGCACGCGCTCCCTTGCACCGTGGCCCACCGACCCGCTAAAACCTAGCCCTGAACCCGCGTCCGGCGCTCCGATTCCGCCTTCCGCATCTCGCGCCGCCGCGCCGCATCCTCGTAGCGCCGCTTCTCCTCGCCTGTCTCCGGAATCACCGGCGGCACAGGCAACTTATGTCCGTGCTCGTCAATCGCCACAAACGTCAGGTAGGCCGAGCTCACATGGTGGTGCTCCGCCGAGCGGTAATTCTCAACCCAGACCTTCACCCCAACCTCCATCGACGTATGAAACACGCGGTTCACCGAGGCCCGCAAAATCACAAGGTCGCCGACCCGCACTGGAACCAGAAAATCCAGATGATCGATCGAAGCCGTGACCACCCGCTGCCGCGAATGGCGGTGTCCGGCCATCGCACCGGCCAGGTCAATCCAGTACATCAAGCGGCCTCCGACCAGCGCGTTCAGAGGATTGGCGTCGTTCGGCATGACGATCTCAGCCATCTCCGAAATCGATTCCCGCACCGGCCGCGCATCTAATCTCACTCCGTCCCCAGCATTCATAACCTATCCCGTCGGAGCGCCCCTTTGCCGCGCCCGGTACGCAAGCACATAACTGGATGCCAGCCGCTCAATTCGCCCATCGGCAGGTCGATCGCGCCAGCTTGCGCTCGCCACGTCATACGTCAGTGTTCCATGCGCTGCCGGCGCGTGGTTCGACTCGCACGCATAGTGCAACGTGATTTGCTCTTCGTTCGATCCCGCCACCGAAAAACGAACCGCATCCCAGTCCCGCCACCGCGGAAGGTGAGGACAATCTGCCGCATAGCCAAGATTGCAAAATTCGCGAATATGCGCCTCCCCTGGCGTTACTTCCTCCCCTGCCGCGCCGCACGCACCGCTCCAACCCGCCGCCAATGGCAGGCGCGACGGATGCGCCCATGAGCCATCATTTAGAATTTCGCGCGGGATAAAATAAGGGCACGCCAAGTTTGTCTTTCCCCGAGGAAGGCTTATTGTAACCCGCAACAACCTTCGCGCCGTGATATGAATGAAGAACCAACTATCAACCCTAGTTTTGGTGCCAGGACGAAGGTTGATTTATTGCCAGGGCGAAGGTTGATTTCGGACAGCAACTGAGTACTGGGAACTGGGTGCTAGGTTGATTTCGGGCCCCAACCGGCTACCGAATACTGAGTACTGGGTACCGAGTACTGGGAACTGAGAACTGCTCTTATGGATCGCATTGCAATGTTGACCGAAATTCTCGCGGCGAGCCCCGACGATCCTTTCGCCCGTTACGGCCTGGCCATGGAGTATTCGAAAGGCGGCGACATCGAGCGCGCTCTCGCCGAATTCAAAACGCTGCTTGAGAAGAATCCCGATTACACTCCCGGCTACTTTATGGCCGCCCAGACTCTTGCGGGCGCCGACCGGGTCGAGGAAGCCAAGCGCATGCTCGTCAACGGCATCTCCTCCGCCCGGCGCACCGGCAACCAGCACGCCCAATCCGAGATGACGGCCATGCTCGAAGAGCTGAAGTAGCGTCAGAAATAGGAAGTCAGGAGCCAAATTGCAGAAGTTGAGGCGTCTACGCGGCGTCCAAGCCGGGTGCCGAAATCCTGAGCCCGAGCGAAGCGAGTGGGCGAAGGATCCCTGCGAGACCATTCTCGCAATTTGCGATCCGAATTTTGCCATCACCGCTTATCTCTGCATCCCGCGCCTCGCGTCATCTCCTACAATCTGGCCTCTGCAATCCCCGATCCCACTTCTTCAATCTCCAATCTAAAATCTGCAATCGCCTGCTACACTCTCCTGTTCCCTGCAAGGAGACTCCTCATGCGCCGTTCCCTTCTGCCCGTTCTTGCCCTATTAATCACGTTTGCTTGTGTCGTTCCAGCTTTCTCGCAGTCCAGGCATCCCTTCACATTCGAGGACATGATGAAGCTGAAGCGCGTCGGCGAGCCCGTGCCTTCGCCGGACGGCAAGTGGGTGATCTTTAGCGTGGTCGATGTCGATCTCGCCGCCAACAAGAAGACGCCGCACATCTGGATCGTGCCACTGGCGGGAAATGCAGATTCCTCCGCTGCGCAAAAGGATTCTTCGAATCCTTCTGCTTCGGCCGGAACGACAACCGGGGAGAGGATTCTCATCCCCGATCAGGATGGCGACCGTCCGCGCTGGGCGCCGGATGGCAAGCGCTTCGCCTTCATCTCGACGAAGGAAGGCGGCTCGCAGGTTTGGATCGCGGAGTTCGACGGCGCCGCCGGCAAAGTTACTGGCGTGAGTAAGCTCACCTCGATTGCCACCGAAGCTGGAGGCGAGCTTTGGTCTCCCGATGGCAAGAACATTCTGTTTACCTCGGACGTTTATCCCGAATGCGACGGCGCGCCCGAGGCAGAGGAGGCGTGCAACGCCAAGAGGGTCAAGGAGGCAGAGGATTCGAAGGTCAAAGCCCTGGTCTTCGATCGGCTCCTGTATCGGCATTGGAATGCCTACAAGGCGGGCAAGCGCAGTCACATATTTGTAATGCTCATCTCCGAACAAGGCGTAAACCCTGGGGGAACTCAAATAGTCCATAGCTATCCTTTCGACCTCACTCCCGGCGATTACGATGCGCCAGTGTTTTCGCTAGGCGGGCAGGATGACTATGCCTTTTCGCCGGACGGGCAGGAGATTTGCTACACCTCGAATCACGACAAGGTTGAAGCCGCTTCGACGAACAACGATCTGTGGACCGTTCCGGTAAATGTGGGGGCGGACATTATGTCCGCCCAGTCCGGCGAAGCCGGACAGAAGGCATACGTAGCGGAGGTTTTGGCCAAGACAAAGAACATCACCGCCGATAATCCCGCCAGCGACTCGACTCCGCTCTATTCGCCCGATGGCAAATACATCGCCTACCGCGCCCAGCAGCGTCCGGGATACGAGAGCGACCGGTTTCGGCTGATGCTGTACGACCGGAAGACCGAAGAAAAGAAAAGTCTGACAGACGATTTTGATGGTTGGGTCGGCACTTTTGTTTGGTCGCCATTCTCGACGCGAATTTTCTTCAGCGCCGAAAATCAGGGTGAGTCTCCTATTTTCTCCGTGCTGGTGCCAACGGGCGAGCGACTCCAAGTCCCGCTACTCATCATGGCCACGGCCGATGATCTGGCTGTTACACCGAATGGTCAAGACGTTCTCTTTACAAGCAACTCGGTGCAAGAGCCGGTTGCAATCTATGGTTCTCTTTTATGTCCAAATGGGAAGGACAACCCGTGCGGTCATCTTCCTCCTCCGCCGCCGTACAAACTGACTCACTTGAACGATGCAACACTCTCCGAAGTAGCCATGTCCCCGCTAGAGTCCTTCTGGTTCGAAGGAGCTCACGGCGATAAGGTCCAGGGCTTCCTCGTCAAGCCGCCGAACTTCGATGCTTCCAAGAAATATCCCGTGAAGTTCCTCATTCACGGCGGGCCTGAGGGCGCTTGGGGAGACGACTGGTCGTATCGCTGGAATCCCGAACTCTTTGCGTCACCAACCTCATCGACGAGCAGCGGATACGTCGTCATCATGATCAACTTCCATGGCTCGACTGGATACGGGCAGAAGTTTGTGGACGCGATCAACGGCGATTGGGGCGGCGCTCCGTTTGAAGATTTGATGAAGGGGCTGGACTACGCAGAGAAGACTTATCCGTTCATTGATAAAGACCGCGAGTGCGCGCTGGGCGCGAGCTACGGCGGATACGCCATCAATTGGGTCATCGGCCACACCAATCGCTTTAAGTGCGCCGTCTCGCACGACGGCATGTTCAACGCGATTTCGGCCTGGGGCACGACCGAAGAACTGTGGTTCAACCAGTGGGAGTACAAAGGCACTCCCTACTCGAACCGCGAAATGTACGACAAGTGGTCGCCTTCGAACTACGCGAACAATTTCAAGACGCCCACGCTCGTTGTGCACGGGCAACTCGATTACCGGCTCGACGTGAGCGAGGGCTTCCAGCTTTTCACCACCCTGCAAACCATGGGCGTGCCCTCGAAGATGCTCTACTTCCCCGACGAAGGCCACTGGGTGCTGAAGCCGCAAAATTCGCAGCTGTGGTGGAAGACGGTAAATGACTGGGTCGACCAGTGGATTGGCGACGGCCGCGCGAAAAAGTGAGCGGAGGTGAACGGACTTGCTTTAGCTCGTAACTCGCTAGGGCGTGGACAACGGGCGCATACCTATTTGGGGTTTTGACTTTTTAGAATTGAGGTTCGTGCCCTCCACCCTTTCGCATACAACGCGAACGGATACGGCATCCGCGCGGTGCGAAGGGCGCTACAAAATAAAGACAAAGACGGATGGTCTACCCGGGCCTTCAACTACCCCACTCAAGCCAAAACCGGACTTGAGTGGGCCAGCCGCCGTCGAGATTGCGGTTCTCTTACTCTCAGTTCGCGCTCACTCGCACTCCGCTGTTTCCGATCTCCTGCCCGAAGCCTTTCCAGAACAGGTTGATCGCCGGCGTTTCAGCCAGGATCGGATCTACGTTCTCCAGGTCAAACTGCGCGGTCGCGTTGCCTGCTGTCACCACGATCAACGCGTCGCAGGGCCCGAAACTGCCAACGGTCGGCGTGATGGTAGATAGACCATCCGGTCCTGTCACGACCTGCGTTTGCGATGTGCCCAGAAGGACCGGCGCACCTGATCGTCCCTGCGGGTTGCGTTCGAGCGTAGTAGTAAACGTGACGTTCACTCCCATTACCGGATTGTCGGCGGATGAGCCGTCCGTTACCCGCATCACCAGCGGCTGAAACGGTTTGCCGGTCGGCACAACCTGCACGTTTCCTCCGACGGCCGCGAGTGTCAAGGAAGAACTAGGAACCGCAAACAGCGTGAAGGTCTGGCAGGGCGCGTTCGCCGGGGTAACGCACGCGCTCACCTGCACGGTTGCGCTGATGCTGGTGATCTGTGCGCTGATGGAGGCGAGTCCTGCGGCGTTTGTGATCGCGGTGCTCGAAGAGAGCGCCGCGGTTCCGTTCACTACCGTGTATTTGATTCCCACGTTCGCTTGTGGCACTCCCGAAGACAAGGCCTCGACCGTAAGCGGAACCGGCAGCGTTGCGCCCTTCGCGATCCAGTTCGTGGGCGCGATGGCGGCGAGGTCAGTCAAGGTTTCGGTCCCGACCAGAGTCGTCTGCTGCGTTTGGGCCGGAGAATACGATGCGGGCGCAAGCCCTGCCGTGATGGTGCCAGGACCGACCGCCGTTGGAGTAACCCACGTGGAAGCCTCGCCCGAAGCATCCGTCAGAACAGAGCATGCGGAACTGTTGCCGCAAACGGAGAATTCGATGCCATTGGTTGAACTCCACGCAATGGTCGCGCCATTGACCGGTGTAACGCCATCGGAGGCAGTCGCGCGCACGCGGATCGGGCTTGCGGCCTGGGCTCCGACCGGAGTAGCGGATTCCGTCCCCTGCAGCAACTGCAGAAGGTCGGTGGAAGCGGCTCCGTAAGTGAGCGCGCCGATCATCTGCGAAAACGATCCGCTGGTTGGGTCTTTAACCTCGACTGTCGCTGTGCCATCCGTCGGAGCGGAGGGTAACGAAACCTGCATCGTCGTTGCAGACTCGGTAAGAACAACGCCGTTGTTCCCAGCCGCGCTCACCGTTAATCCCTGCTTGAAACCGATCCCCTTGAGTGTGGTCACGCCACCGCTCAGACCTAAGCGCGCGGGAGTGACTGAATCCGAGTAGAGAACGCTGGCCTGGTAGAAATAGTCGGGCCGCCCGTCCCCGCGGTAGTCGGCTACACCGACCCGAAACGGCTCTGTCGCGCTGAAGTGCGCATCCAGTCGAGTCATGCCAAATGTCGTGGAATTGAACGCCGAGGGCGTTTGCGCTGGCGCCGGGTTGCCATTCTGGTCGCTGAGTTCCCAGATCCCAATCACCGGCTGCAACTTCAATTCTGTCGCGTTGCCGGATTCGTCAAGGGCGGTCACGGCGACCGAGGCCGTCCGATTGGCTTGGGCATTGAACTCGAAGAAGTCAGCCGCGCCATAGCCCGCAATCCACGAGCCCCAGCCTCCTTCTTGCGGGAGAGGCGCGGGTTTCTGGTAAGTTGAGCCGCTTCCGGGATGTGATTGGGCGATCTCGCTGCCGACCATCAGAATGTCGCGCTCAGTAGTATTGCCGCCGACGATGGTTACAACCACCGGGGAGAATGATCCTGATGGCGCGACCTGCATTTGCGCGTACGGGCCGACTCCGGCCGACCAGCGCGGGTCGAGCGCTTCCACGCTCAGCTGATATTCGACATCCGTCTGGCCGTTGGGGATGACGAGTTGACCGAGGTTGTAGATTCCTTCTTCCTCTATGTTGCTTGAGCCAAACCGGTCAAAGCGAAGGCCGTTCGCATCGACATAGCCCGTAATAATGTTGCCGGCATTCCCGACAAAGGAATAACCGGAAACCGATGCCACCACGTATTGCCGCGAGGGTTGGCCATTGACCATCATGCGCGCTACCACGTTCACGCCTTGCATCATTTGGGCGGCATTGCCTGCAGCAGTAGTGAAGTAAACGCCCCCCCAGAGTCCGCCCATCGACTGCGGGTTACCGCCAGCGGAAGGATACAGGGCAGCCAGCGCAGTCACATCGTCAAGCTTGGGGATTGCGGGATTCGGATAGCATTTTGTGATCGGCACGCAGCTGATGGGGTCGGCAAAGTGCATCACCGGAAAGCCTGCATAATCATCCGCCGTCGGAGGGGGCGTGTTTGTAAGAACGTTGATGTTGGCCTGCGACCAGCCCAGCCCGAGGATGCGCGCCAACACACGCACAAGTCGGTATTCGACATCGGGTAGCTGCGAGTTGTCAGAGGCGCAGACTCCGTTGATCACGGCCAGACCATGAATGATGTTGCCGCTTGCGGCGAAGTTATCGGGCCCGCCGTAAACGGCGTTGGTGAAGCAATCTTCCAGGGCGCCGGCGCCTTCGCCCAGAAGCTCGTCGGTCACCGTACCGTCGTAGTCGTAAACGATGCCGAGCGGGGTAGCAGTCGCGGAGGACGCGATGTCAACGGGCGCCGTAATCGCACCATCGGTCAACTGGATATTGCTCCCTGTCACGTCTTCTGCCAGATGGCCAGCCTGAGTTATGGTGAGGCCGACGCCGGGAGCGGTCATCCATGGCGTGATCGCGTTCGCGACAAGGGCATCGGCCTGCGCATTCGTCAGAATCGGACTGAGATCGCCTTGATCGGTGTAGTACTCAACCGTTGCGTTGGCCCAAACCAACGGTTGACCTTCGACGCCGGCGTTGAAGCCCGAGCCTGCAATAAAAGCTGGGCCGCCGGCCCGGAGAACAGCCGGAATAAGAAGGAGAAAGAGGGTTACGATTGGCGTTGCGATCACCTTAGACATTCGCATGGGTCACTCCCCTCGCGCCCAACGGATAGCCCGCTCCAGTTGGGCCGTGGTGACGGGGGAACGAACCGGAGGATGCCGGTTTACGAGTGCGGGCGGATCGGCCACGTACGAGCCTGTCGCATCCAGGCGAACCTGTCCCCGTGAACCGCCGACCGGGCTCGTCAGCCCCAAGCGGCTTTGCGGATATAGAAAAAGGAGCAGGTGTTCGCCGTTCCGCATGGACGCATGCAGCATCTGCGCGCCCGCCCACTCGCGGATGGTCAAGGACTGTCCAGGCTGAACGCCGGCGATTGCGCGGTCTATGCGAAAACGCAACACGGACTGCGGAACGGAGGGCGGAAGAACGGGCGAAGCGACCGGCACAGAAGGTACTCGATCCGTCTTCCCGAATTCTGTCCCGCCGCTAAGAACCGTGCCGACGAACACCATGCCCGACCGGCGCGCGAGTTGTATCCAGCGCGGACCCAAGACACGTTCTGCTGCCGCCTGATCGGATTCGCCCGGCGCGCCCGCACTTGATCGGCAGAACGCGGCGAGAACGAAAGCGGCGATGAACACTTCTCTTGCGACACGCATGACAGGTCTCTTTCCGGGAGATAACGGACCGGTGCTGGTCCCTGGGAGTGGAACCAGCGTAGCGCGCCAGACTTGACCTGAATATGCGCCACGTCACGCCAAGATTGTGACGAATCGGTGAGCCCGGCAGCAATTGGCTGCTGCTCTTGTCGTTCCGGCCTGCAGCTTGGGAAGCGCCCGTTTGCCGCATCGCAGCGCGGGGGGTACCGCGCTTGACTGTTTGTCGCGTGACTACTATAGTTAGGTAATGCTGCAATGCAGCATTGGAGGGCTTTATGCCAACCCACAGCAAGTCCCGAGATGGTCATTCGCCCATGTCGCTTCTGACCGAGCTGGCCGTCGAGGGAACCTCGAGCCTGGTCGAAGTGCAACGCACTCTTCTTAATCTTGCACAACAGGAAAACGACATCATCTTCAAGGGTGTGAAGGAAAGAGTCGGCGGCATTCTTCCGGCGGTTGCCACAACGGATCTAATGCGGCGGAGCCTCGATACGGTAATCGGCATGCAACAGGAACTACTGACGACCGCCAACAAGCAGGCCGTGCGGATGCTCGAGGCGGAAGGCGGCGGCCAGGGTGAGCGCACCACTCAGTTGATGGAGTTTGCCCGCGAGGGAGTCGAGACTTTCACTCGAGCCCAGAAGAAGCTGCTCGACGGCGTAGCCCAGGAAACCGCCAAAGCCACACGCTGTAAACCCGAGCATGAGGGCAGGACCGCCAAGAACACCGAGGTCGCGGAGCTGGCACGCGAGGCAGGAAATGCCTTTATCGACGCCCAGAAAAAACTCCTCGATGTCATGGGTCAGCAGATGAACGTGAACCTTGATGTAGCCAGCCGCACGCTCGAAATGATGGCGCCATCAAGAATCCTGCCCATGGTCAACCTCACCGAGGGCGTGAAGAATTTTGTGGACCGGGAAACATCGTTGATCGGGTCGCTGGTCAGGACGGGCAAGAAGGCCGTTCCGGGGCCCAAAGGCCGCCGGCGGCCTGTAGTTCGCCGGCACAAAACAGTACCGGCCTAGGGGTAAAACTTCCGTTCGCCGGAGCGCTATTGGTTTCGGACGATCGGTTCCGGGATCATGCGATAGCGGGCGGTGCCTGGCTACGCCGAGCCAGAAGACGTGTCAGCATCGCCTGCTCCCATTGGACCCATAATCGGCTTGTGTAGAGCAATGCGCTGCACTGCAGAGTAAGCCAGTCCTGCGTCCGCAGCGGCGACCGGAACGCCGCGCGATTGATGAGCCAGCGCCGGGCAACGCGCCGTGCGACGGCAAACCCCAAACCCGGGTCCCGCCCCACGATGTCTCCGAGCACCCCGTCGAGCGTGAACATCACCTTTGACACCATTACCAACGAGGCCGGGAACCTGACTCCCTTCAGAGCCACTTCCTCGAGCAGGCGCATCGCGTCGGGCACGCCGGGCAGACTGGATGGCGGTATCCTCCCAAGAAACTCGGCGGCTGACTGCCGGATCATCCGTCCTCGCGGTGAACTCGTTCTGAAGCGCTGGCGGGTGAGCGCCCCGATCTCAGCCGCCGTGCCGACCGGATCGCGCAGGCTCATCATGAGAAAGAGAAGAGCCAGGTGGCGGCGCTGCTCGCGGCTCAGCCGTTCGCGCAATGCCCAGTCGAGAATGACTAATACGCCTCGGCGGTTGTCGTAGAGAAGATTGCCCGCGTGAGGGTCGCCGTGAAAAATCGCCTTTGGGCTTGCAGCGAACAGCGGCACTGCCACCAGGGCTTCCATGAGCTGCCCGGCCAGTTGCCGGCGGCGCTCGGCCGGCAATCGAGCAGCCGCATTCGTCACCTTGGTTCCGCGCTCCTCCGTAAGTGCGGTGATCGCCGGAGCGCACAAAGCCTTGATCAAATCCGGCACGCGAACCCCCGGAACTCCCTGATAGAGCATGCCGGCCTCGGCCAGGGTCTTCTGCTCCCGGGTGAAATTGACCTCATACCGCAACAGGCGGCGCACTTTTCGGAATGTGTCGGGAATCAGGCCGGCGGGAAATCCGTAGCGATGGTGACGGTCCCCGAAGTATTGCGCGAGACCCTGAAGGTATTCCATGTCTTCGGCGAAGTATTCGGGAATATGAGGTTTCAGAACCTTGAAAACACCGCGCTGGCGTCGGCCAGTCTCGGGATTTCTCCAGGTAAAGCGCACAACGGCGCTGACGCTGGCCTCGGAAAGTATATTATCGGCAATCCTGACGTCATGGATTTGGAGCTTGTTTCCCAGATCCCGGCGAATGATCGTGCAAATATCCTCAGGCCGGACGTCGCGAATCCCGTTCTCCAGTTTAGTGAGAGCCCTGCGCAGCGCCGGATGCAGATGCCGGTTGCGTGCAATGACCTGCCCCAGTTTCTGCAGACCCGGCACCCTTGCAATCAGGCGCAGCAAGCGCTCTTCCGCAGAGGTATTGGGGGGAAGCTCAATCTGCTCGACGAGCTTTGGGGCCAGCCGCGCGGGAGAGAGGCGCACCACGACAAACATCATGGCGTCACGCACCGGCGGCCGCCACTGAACATAGGCTTCCGGAACCAACTCATCGACGGGAACCATCTCGTCGACGATCCAACGCGCCATCGTTTGCCGCAGCGACTCACCAATCGGACTTTGGAGTACCGCTTCGACGGCAGCAACTGTCTGGGCAGGCGTCGCGCTGCGGGGAAGGAACTTACCCAGTAAAGCGAGCAACTGGCCGGGGGCGGGGTGGCCGGGGGCGGACTGGTTAAGGCTCGCGGCCATGGCGGAGGAATCCAGCATCATGGCA
>Ga0335080_10005249_pt1 | contig 13310 bp, 9 predicted proteins | sample Lox_Sample_34_FD_206720 | JGI IMG/M metagenome (GOLD analysis project Ga0335080, IMG submission 206720) | Soil microbial communities from Loxahatchee National Wildlife Refuge, Florida, United States - Lox_Sample_3.4 | ecosystem: Environmental > Terrestrial > Soil > Wetlands | place: USA: Florida... | reverse complement strand
ATCGGCATCCTGAATGATGACGATGCTTCCCGTCGCGCGCGTGATCCCGGTGCGGAGTGCCGCCCCCTTGCCCTGATTCACACGATGCCGGACCAGATGGATGCGCCGTTCGTCACCGGCTAGCTTCTCTAGTATGTCTCCCGATCCATCGCTTGAGGCGTCGTCAACAATGATCAGTTGTTGCACAGGTCGTTGAGCAAGCACCGCGCAGACAACCTTCTCCACAGTGGGACTCTCATTGAACACTGGCATGACAACGGACACACAGGGTGAGACATCGTCATTGCACCTTACTTCCGACATGAATGGCTCGTTTGACGTTGGTTGGATTTCGCGACTGTTCAGTTACTATAACGGAAAACGATCAAGTGCACTATCCATGAGTCTTCGGGAGAGATCCTGAAGGTAATCTTCAGGATAGCTGGAACTCCCCTGGATCCTTCGTTGCCCGAACTCGGTCGCGCGCCTGTGAACTGGAACAGAATTCGCGAGGCACTGGGCTGATTGAACAAGACGGTGATATGACCAAGCGAAAGCTCAGCATCCTTTTTATGTTCGCGTTTTCCGGCTTGATCGCCCTTGTCTGGGGGCTCCTTCAGGCCCAATCTGCGCGCGGCGTGATTCTCGACTATCGGGTGATGGATCTCGGTGCCCGGTGCCTGGTTCAGCACGGCGATCTGTACAACGAATCTGACATGATGCGCGTTTACACCGCTCAGGACGGCCCTCGCGCGCAGATGCCGAAGGGTCAAAGTGGCCGTTTCCTGGCCACAATGCAGGTCTATCCACCAAGTGCCGAAATATTCTTTGCGCCTTTCGCTCTATTGCCGTGGCACGTTGCCTACTGCATTTGGACTGCACTGACTTTTGGCTTATTGACACTGGCAACTTTTCTAATGTGGGACGCTGCTCAAACCTACGCCCCCGATCCGCCTTTCTTTCTCGGTTGCATTGTTCTTGCGAATAGTGGAATCGTCTTTGCGGGGGGCAATCCTGCAGGAATCGCCGTGAGCCTCTGTGTCATTGGATTCTGGTGCTTCTCACAGGAGAGATTCCAGTGGATTGGCGTCCTTTGCATTGCTGCCAGCCTGGCCATCAAGCCTCACGATGGCGGCCTGGTTTGGCTCTATCTACTGGTGTTGGGTGGGGTATTCCGGAAACGGGCACTCCAATCGTTGGCAGTTGCTGCCGCACTGGGGATTGCAGGCATCGCCTGGATTTCGAAGATCTCCCCCAATTGGATTCATGAGCTGCAAGCTAACCTGGCGGCACTTTCATCGACTGGCTCCTACAACGATCCAGGCTCAGGCGTGCCTGCCTTGATGATTAATCTGCAAATCGCCATAGCTGCCTTTCGCAACAATCCGCACTTTTACAATGCAGTTACCTATCTCATCTGCGCACCGCTCTTCCTCTTATGGATATTCGTGACCCTGCGAATCCGGCGCACCGCAAAGGGAGTCTGGCTGGGGGTGGCTACGATTGCAGTGCTTTCACTGCTTCCCCTTTACCATCGGCCGTATGATGCAAAGATCCTCTTGCTTACCTTTCCTGCCTGCGCAACACTGTGGGCCGAAGGAGGTTTAACCGCGTGGTTGGCGGTCGCGTTTACCGGGGCCGGCATACTGGCAACCTCAGACATTCCAGTGGCGGCACTGTCCATGATTGAGCCTCATGCCTACTCGAAACCTGGATTTGGGAGTGACATAATACTTCCCCTCACGACTCGACCAGCGCCACTGCTCCTATTGACCATGACCATCTTTTATCTCTGGGCTTATTTGAAGCTCTATAGAAGGGAAAAGGCATCGTCGACCTTGCAACTCAAATCTCTGGATTGAACGGAACTGAACTCGCGGATCTACGCACTGTTTGCGCGATCTCCCTTTTTGGCACGAACGTAACTCGAAGAAACTCACTTGCATCCAGGCTTGGAAACCATATTGCTATAGTAGGGAGGTAATGCGCTCCCCAGCTATCGCTGAAGCGGCCTTTGACGACGCGGTCGCAAGATCTACAGTAACTCCATCAAAGTCAGTACACTATGCATTGCTCGCTTGCTGCGTCGTTCTTCTGATCTTTTGCGTGCTTGCTGCGCCACCTGGTGCGATGAAAACGGCCCAGCCGCTGATCATCACTCTGATGCTCCTCATAGGGCCTCTGCTAGTCCCTGCCGCGATGTTGCATGAGCGCAAAAAAGCAGACCGACGCGATTCCGTCCTGATGCTTCCCTGGACTCTCCTGATAGCTCTTCTTATCGTGCAGACGGCGCCCACCACCGCCACGTTCGCTTACCCTCTGCGAGACAGTCTCTGGCGCAGCCTCGATGAGCACATCGGTTTCAACATTCCGGCCATCATGGCATTTGCCCGGAATCACCCTGTCATCAATTCCGTTTTCTCCTATTCGTACGCATTTGCCCTCCATCCACTCACCTTCTGCGCCATTCTGCTTCCCCCTGTGTTAGGTCAGAAAGGACCCGCTCAGAGGTTCGTGCTTGCCAACGCCTTCAGTTTCGTTTTGGCTCTACCCCTTATGGTTTTCCTGCCGGCCGTGGGGCCATGGTCCGGATGGGGGTTCCCGCCCGATCGGCTGCAACAGTCCTGTCAGGCGACCATCTACGCCCTTCGGCATGGCTCCCTGCTCATCAAGGACAGCTTTGGCGGGATCGTGTGTATGCCCTCATTCCACGTCTTCTGGGCGGTGATCTCCGCCCATGCTCTCGCGCGCATTCGTTTTCTACGGTACCCTGCGGTTATTGCTGCCGGCCTGATCACCGTCTCTACGATGACGACCGGCTGGCATTACGGCGTCGATGTGATCGCGGGTCTCCTGATGGCTGCGGTGTGCACGATTCTCGCAAATTCAATAATCTACGGGAGATTTCGCCTTTTGCACGGGAGGATTTCCCAGCGTCAGAAGTCGGTTCAAAACGCACCAGCCGAAGGTGCAAGTTTGTGAATAGCACTTTCGTGTTATGCCCGTGGGAAATATCTTGTTACTTCCCGCTCAAGATACTTACGTTACCTCTTAAGTGGTATGCACTTTTCTAAGTAATTGACTTCTAATGAAACCAAGTGCTAAAACCTAAAGCACAACACTTGCTTCAAGCCATGCACCACCAGTCTCAGACTGGAACCCCAACCCAGGAATGGAGAATTTGCGAATGAACAATCTGATGAAACTTTACATCGTAGTGAAGTCTCTGATCGAGCGCGAAGAAGGTCAGGACCTCGTTGAGTACGCCCTCGTTGTCGCCCTGATCGCCTTCGGCGCGATCACCGGCATGGGCTATCTCGCGACCGGCCTGAACCACGCCTTCTCGAGCATTTCCAGCACGCTCACCGCGAACGTGTAGTTGGTTGACGGGGCCAAAATTCCTCGTCTTCAAACTCTAGCCGTAAAACGCGGAAACAGATCCCTGTTTCCGCGTTTTATTTTGCCAATCTCGGCCGGCGCGAACGGTCGACTCCATTTGACTTATGCCGATCCCGTGCTCGCCTCTTCGCTAATGACAGATCGGAGTAACACTACTATTCCAAATCTAGTGATTCTGTTACTTCAATAATTCAACGCGTCGTAATATCGGATCAAACTTCCTATTTGTGAACGTCTTGTAGACTTATCATGGTTCTATACTTCCCATGTTTCTCGTCGCCCAAATGTCCCCTGCGAAAACTCTTTCATTGGTGGAGTTTGAGGCTGCCCTCACGGTCATCGGGGTTGCCCTATGTTTTGCAGCGCCGAGACTCGGATCGGGAGCATTTTCGAAGCTCGAACGGCCCTTCAGACGCCTGGCTCGCAGGCCTGTGCTGTCCATCGTTGTCGTCGGCCTTTCCGCTCTCCTGATCCGGCTTGCAATCCTTCCCATTCACCCGGTACCCATGCCCTTTGGTGCGGACGACTTCAGCAATCTGCTGGCCGCTGATACTTTTGCTCACGGACGCCTCACAAATCCAACTCCCGCCATGTGGGTTCATTTCGAAACCATTCACATCGACATGCTCCCGACTTACATGTCCATGTATTTTCCTGCACAGGGCATGGAACTGGCTGCGGGCAGAATCTTGTTCGGGAATCCCTGGTTTGGCGTGGTGATCGGAGGTGCCCTGATGTGCTCCGCCCTGTGCTGGATGCTCCAGGGTTGGCTACCGCCAACTTGGGCGCTCCTGGGCGGCTTTCTCGCCGTGATGCGCATCGCGCTCTTCAGTTACTGGACCAGCACCTATCACAACGCCGGCCCAATATGTGCAATCGGTGGAGCACTTGTGCTCGGCAGTCTCCCCCGCTTCAATAAGTCGCTCAGCGGTCGCCACCTTTTTATCATGGCGTTGGGAGCCGTAATCCTCGCCCTCTCGCGCCCCTATGAGGGCCTTCTCCTCTGCCTCCCCGTACTCGTGTTCCTTGCCTACCGGGTCTTGACCCACAGATTGATACCCATCAGCGCTCTCGTTGCCCGTGCAGCGCCGGCGCTGGCCTTGCTTGCCGTTGGAATCGGCTGCCTGGGCTACTACGACTATCGTGCCTTCGGAAATCCTCTCACCCTGCCTTATACGATCAATCGCGCCACTTACGCCACTGCGCCCTACTACATCTGGCAGGGTCCCCGGCCCGAACCTCACTATCGACACGCGGAGATGGAGCGCTTCTACAAAATCGATGAGTTGGAAGACTACAACCGCAATCATTCGGTCCCTGGCTTTTTCAAGATGACCCTCATCAAGGCTGCAAGGGGTGTCTACTTCTTCAGCGGGATCGCCCTCATTCCTCCCTTGTTCATGGTCCCTTGGGCGATCCTTGATCGCCGCATTCGATTTCTTGTCATCGGCTTGGTTGTTCTTGCCTGCGGTATGGCGATTGAGATTTATCTCTTCCCGCATTACCTCGCGCCATTCACCGCCGCTTTCTACGCGCTCGGTCTCCAGGCCATGCGCCATCTCTACGTGTGGAATCCTGGAAGCCAGCCGGTTGGATCCGCGATAACGCGCTCGCTGGTTGCTATATGTGTTCTGATGGTTGCCCTGCGTCTCTTCAACAAGCAACTAAACTGTCCGGTCCCGGAAAGACCCGTCTCCACCTGGATCTGCAACTGGTTTGGCCCCGACTACTTTGTCACCCAGCGTTCAACGGTCGAGCATCAACTGGAACAACTCCCAGGCAGCCAGCTCGCGATCGTACGCTATTCGCCCGACCATGATCCGATCGACGAATGGGTCTTTAACGCTGCGGACATTGATGGTTCCAAAGTCATCTGGGCTCGGGCCATGGATCCCGAGAACGACCTCAAGCTGATCCATTACTACGGTCATCGAAGGGCTTGGCTCATTCAGCCCGACTCTCCATCCGCGCAGGTCATGCCGTACCCCGTGCCGGAGCAGGTTACCAGAGCATCATCGCGGTGATGTACCGCAGGTTAAAAGATGGGAAAATAATCCAGGCGGACAGTAAAGCATGCTGAATGGAAAACGCATCGCCGTCGTGATGCCGGCCTACAACGCGGAAAGAACCCTCGCGATGACCGTTCGAGAGTTGTCGGAGGTGGTTGACATCAAGATCCTGGTCGACGACTCCAGCAAAGACGAGACGGCCAAGCTCTCGCGTGAGTTGGGAATCACGACTTTCGTCCATGAAGCCAACTATGGCTACGGCCGCAATCAGCAGACCTGCTATCGCGAAGCCCTGGCCGCCGGTGCCGACATCGTCGTGATGGTCCATCCGGACTATCAGTACACCCCCTTGCTCGTCCCCGCGATGGCCGGCATGATCGCCAGCGGCGTTTACGACATGGTGCTCGCCTCCCGCATACTTGGTGGCGGCGCCCTCCGCGGCGGCATGCCCCTTTATAAGTACATCTCCAATCGCCTCCTCACGGCCTTTCAGAACCTGTTTCTCGGCGTCAAGCTTTCCGAGTACCACACCGGTTTCCGGGCGTTCTCGCGCGAGCTTCTGGAGACCTTGCCCATTCTCGAAAACTCCGACGATTTTGTTTTCGACAACCAGATGATCGCGCAGGCCGTGATGTTCGGATTCCGAATCGGCGAAATCTCGTGCCCTACGAAATACTTCGAGGAAGCCTCCTCGATCAATCTGAAGCGGAGCATCGAATACGGCCTTGGAGTCGTCGGCACCACCCTCAGTTTCGTGGCCCACAAACTCGGCCTCGTTCATCTGCCGAGGTTCGATGCCAACGGGCGCAAGGTTGGCCAGCAGCTCTCGGAAGCGCCAAACCATTCCTGACGTATGTAACGGAAAGCGAAACATGTCGAAGACGCGCCCGATGAGTCTGCTGTTCATCTTGCTTAGCAGCGCCGTATCGATTGCGTTGGGTATCCTTCTCGATCATGGATCGGAAGCCGGCACCTCAAGTTACAGGGCGGTATACTACGGTGCCCGCTGCATCATCAATCAGGCAGATCCCTATGACCCAGGCGAATTCTTGCGAATCTACCAGACAGAAAGCGCTGCGATCCCGTCCCGAGAAACTCCCAAGAGGCTCTTCCTTCGGGCTGTAATGATCTGCGTGAATCTGCCGACTACGCTCTTTCTCGTTATCCCCCTTGCGCTCATCCCGTGGGGACTCTCGCGCATCCTGTGGCTGATCATTATCGCTCTCAGCCTTACGTGGGCTGCGTTTCTCGCGTTTGATCTTGCTGACCACAACGCCAAACCTGTTTCCCTCGCACTCATTTGTATCCTGCTGGCAAACACCCAGGTCCTCTTCACGGTGGGCAACACCGCTGGCCTCGCAGTCGGACTGTGTGTAATCGCCGTCTGGTGCTTTCTCAAGGAGCGATTTATCGGGTTTGCTATCGTGAGCCTGGCAATAAGCCTGGACCTGAAGCCTCATGACTCCGGACTGATCTGGCTCTGGCTCCTGTTCTCAGGCAGCATCCTGCGTAAGAGGGCTCTGCAAGCTGCGCTGCTCGCGGCAGTCATTGCCGTACCGGCGATGCTGACAGCGTGGCACGTCTCTCCCAATTGGCCGGGAGAGCTCGCCTCCAACCTCACTGCAACTTCCTCTCACGGCGACATCAGCGATCCCGGACCGGATTCCGTCAGCCGTAAGGGCAGTGCCGATGTCATCATCGACCTGCAAACCGTACTGAGCCTGTTTCGCGATGACCCCCGTTTCTACAATTCCGCCGCGTATCTGATTTGCGCGGCCTTGCTGGTGGTCTGGCTCGTCACAACACTTCGTTCGCGCCCACCCCACCCGAACGCATATTTTGCGCTCGCCGCGCTAGCCCCGCTCTCCATGCTTTTTTCCTATCACCGGCCATACGACGCCAAACTTCTCCTCCTCGCGATTCCTGCTGTCTCGATGCTCTGGTCCGAGGGCCGTCCCCTGAAATATGCCGCCCTGATCTTATGCGGTTTGTCCATAACGTTCACCGGAGATATCCCTCTTGCGATCCTCTCGATTCTCACTCGGGGCATCGATGTTTCTGCAATGGGGATCGCCCTAAGGACACTCCTGCTCTGGCTACTCCGCCCCGCTCCCGTTGCGCTGCTGGCGATGGCCATCTTCTTTTTGTGGATTTATGTCCGGCGGGCCACTTGGCCGCAGGTCACCTCGATCGCGCGAGAGTCGCAATGAAACGAGAGCGGCTTGACGGGCTCATCTTTCTCCTTCTTGGTGCACTCGCTTATCTCGGAATAGGCTTGGCATGGAGCCGCGTTTCTCCCATCGAAATGGGAGACTTCAAGGTCGTCTATTACGCATCACGGTGTCTGCTCCAGCACGGTGATCCCTACAGCCAGCACGACGTGCTCGCCGTGTATACGGCTGAGGGTCGCGAGAGCCCCACAGAACCTCCGCTGGACCGTGATGTGAAGTCCCGTTTTTTCTACCCGCCGACGGCCTTCATCCTCACCGTCCCCATTGCGCTCGGGGGTTACGAAGCCGGCAAACTGATCTGGATGACGCTTTGTTCCGGCTCTCTGATCCTGGCAGCCTTTGCCATCTGGGATGCTGCGACTGAATTTGCGTCGACTCTGGCCGGTCTTCTCCCAGGTCTTCTATTGGCAGGCAGTTTCTGGCTGTTCATGATTGGAAACTCAGCGGCCATTGCCGTCGGCTTCTGCATCATTGCAACCTGGTGCTTTTACCGCGAACGTTTTGTCTGGGCCGGCGTTCTTTCTCTCGCACTGAGTCTTGCAATGAAACCAAATGACTCCGGATTGGTCTGGCTCTTCTTCCTGCTGGCGGGGGCCAGCTTCCGCAAACGTGCGCTGCAAAGTATCGCTGCCCTCGCGGCCCTCAGTCTGCCTTTTATTCTCTGGGTCTCGTCGGTTTCCCCACACTGGACCCGCGAACTGCAGGCAAACATGGCCTCCTTCTCGGGAACAGGAGGAATCGTTGACCCCGGCATCACCGGAATGACCGGGAAAAACATGGACTCCCTCGTCCAGCTTCAAACCGCAATCAGCGTCTTCTCCGGCACTCCCAGGACCTACGACCTCATTGCCTACGCTATTTGCTTGCCGATCCTGCTTATCTGGCTGTATCTGACCCTGAAACGTCGTCCGGCAGGGAAGGGAATCTGGCTTGCTCTGGCCGTCGCCGCGCCCCTTTCAATGTTGCCGACCTACCACTTCCAGCACGACGCCAAACTCATTCTCCTCACCATTCCGACGTGTGCCGTGCTCTGGGCAAAACGCGGTGTCGTTGGCTGGTTCGCGCTGCTCATTACCCTCGCCGGAATCCTCGTCACCGGAGACATCTTCACCGCCTTACGAATCGTCCTCACCCGCGGCATCGTCATCCCGCAACCCGGATTTGGGAGTCACCTCGTCACCCTCGTCTTCACGCGTCCGGCTCCCCTTGTGTTGCTGGCCATGGCCGTCTTCTATCTCTGGATCTACGCCCGCCGTCGCTTGACGCTATGACTGTGCACGCCCGTGCCTTGGCAGATTACCGTTACCAACGCGTCTGGAATTCGGGGCTCTCCAGGCTGGAGAATGGTGGCAAGAAAACCGGACATCTGCTCATTCAGAAATTAGGCAGCGCCCGGGAGGACCAGATTCTAAATTCCCCTTCAATCACGGCAAACCAGGCGATCGAGGCTCTGCTTGCCGTTCCAGCTTTCCTGCCGGTCACGGTTTGTACAGGATACGTTGCGGCCTGGATCAGCAACCTTCACGGTTTTCGCCGCTGCACATTCATCGAGCGCATCTTTTGGTCTATTCCCGCTTCCATCGGCGTTTCGACCATTACCGCTGTCCTGATCGGGAAATGCATCTCCCTGACTGCCGTCGCAATCTTTTTCTACATTTGTGCATCATGCTTCATCGCCTTGCTCTGCTGGGAGTGGTTCCAACTGCGCAAACCGGGAAGCCAGGGAGGATTGCTCTTCGGAGCCATGAGCGGTCGGTCGGCGCTGCTCATCTTACTTTGGATTGTTTTTGCCGTCGTCTCTTTGGTCGACTTCCAGAAAGATCAGCGGCTCTTCATGAGCCTTACCTTCTTCGACCACGGCGCGAGGGTCAACTGGGGCGAGAGTATCCTGCGCACCGGCATCCCACCCGCGAATCCTGCATATCTTTCCGGACATCCGGCGCCGCTTCGCTACTACTATTTCTGGCTTGTCGATTGTGCCGCTGTTGCGGATATGTCGCATCTCTCCATGCGAGCAGCAGTCATGGCGGGCTGCGTCTGGTCCGGCTTCTGCATCGCGGCGCTCATTGGTCTCTTCCTTAAACACTTCCTGCAGGTCGGTAACCGCCTTCGAGCTCAGTTCCTCATCGCAATTGGGCTCCTCACCGTTGCCGGCCCTTACTTTGCTATCGATGCGTGGGATATGCTTATCGCCCGCACGCCGCCGCCCGGACTTGAAGTGTGGCCCGAGGGTCAGATCACAAGTTGGATCGACAACTTCTACTTCTACCCGCACCACGCCGTCGCCCTCGCTTGCTGCATGTTCGGGTTTCTCCTCGCATGGTTTGCAAACCAGATGCGCGCCAGGAGCATCTCGGTACTCATCATCGGAATGTGTTTTGCCTCCGCATTCGGACTATCCGTCTACGTAGCCTTTGCTTTCTTCCTTGTCATGATCGCGTGGAGTCTCTGGCAAATCGTTTTCGAACATGCTCCCGGCCCCGTTGTGAATCTCGCCCTCGGAGGTATCATCGCCGCAATTCTGCTAATCCCATATCTCAAGGAACTGACTCAGGGAACATCTAGAATGCACGGCAGCAGCGTTTTCGCTTTCTCTGTTCGCGAAACCATCCCTCCTGCCGGCCTCCTCTCGCTACCATTGATGAACCGCCTCGCCGTCACCCATCCAGCACTGGCCTCCGGCATTTCCAAACTGATCCTGATCATTCCCGGATACGCAATCGAGCTTGGCTTCTACTGCATCGTTCTCGTGCTCTTTCTTGTTGCGCTCAGGCGACGCGATGTCCTGCTTACGCCACCGCAAAGAGCTCTATTGATCATCGCTCTGGTCTCTTTCCCGTTCATCTCCCTCATTCGGTCGGAGGTCCTGAACATCAACGACTTCGGCATTCACGGCGGGATGTTCGTTCAGCTGCCTTTGCTGCTGCTCGCCTCTGAACTAGTCATGGCTTGGAAAGACCCACGCGGGCTGAATCTGCCAACAACTCCGCGATGGCTGATCTCCTCGGCAAAGGCCCTTGCTGGTCTCGGCGTTCTCAGCACCATATACATAGCCTTCATGCTGCGATTCGGCATTCTGGTTCTCCCCGATTCACCCGCTCACAGCCTCTTCCACAAGGCTTGGATCTCCAATCTCGGTTATGCGCGCCTCAACACGGCAATCGCCCGGGATGCCGTCGTGCAATTCAATCCTAGCGGCACCGAGACATTCTGGAAGAACATCGACCTGATCAATATCAATCGCCAGACCGCGATCACCGGCGACCAGCTATGGTGTGGCTCCGAACTCGGCGGCGACCCCTCTGCCTGCCCGGCCATGATCTCCGCGATTGACCCGCTCTTCCATCAGGCCACCGCCGCCGCTGCCATTGGCGTCTGCAATGCGTACGGCATCCATTACCTCGTCGCCAACGTTTATGACCCCGCATGGCGAGACCCGAACGGCTGGGTCTGGACCCTCCATCCAGTCGTCGCTGACCCGGAATTCCGCGTGCTCGATTGCGCCCGCCAGGCAAGGCGACCATGACCAAAGAAAAGAAAGATGGCCTCTACCTGCTGGCTCTCGGCGCAGCAGTCTTTCTGCTCCTCGGAGTGGCTCTCCAGAGCGCGGCCTCAGACTCTCGCGAGGACTTCCGGGCGGTCGTGTACGGTGCCCGGTGCCTTCTCCACCACTGCGACCCATATAACGAAAAAGACCTCTTCCGCTATTATCAGCAGGAGTTCGCTGAACCCTATGCTTCTCACCTTCGCAGCCACACGTTAACGCTGTACATCAACCTGCCCGCGACAATCCTCGTCGTCACCCCGCTTGCCATCCTGCCTTTTTGCCTGGCTTCCATCCTCTGGTCTCTTCTCACCGCCGCCAGCCTCATGCTCGCCGCGTTTCTCATGTGGGACCTTGCCTCGAAGTACGCGCCAGTCCTCTCCGGCGCGCTCATCGCGCTCTCGCTTGCCAGTGGTGCCATTGTCCTCGGCAACGGCAACCCTGCTGGCATCGTTGTCGCATTCGCTCTGGTCGGCGTCTGGTGCTTTGTCCGCGAGCGCTTCGTCCTTGCTGGCGTCCTGTGTCTCGCCGTCAGTCTTGCCCTCAAGCCGCACGATGCCGGCCTGGTCTGGCTTTGTCTCCTGCTTGTTGGGGGCCCTCTCCGCAGACGCGCCCTGCAAACTCTCCTGGTAACCGCCCTGCTGAGCCTGGTTGCTGTCCTCTGGGTCTCTATCGTCGCGTCTCGCTGGTTGCCCGAGCTACGGTCCAACATGGCCACAATGTCCGGTTCGGGGGGCAACAACGACGCCGGGCTCACAGGGCCCACAAGCCAGAAGCGCGCCACCGAAATGATCGTCAACCTGCAATCGGCCGTCAGCGTCTTTCGTGACGATCCCAAGGTTTACAACACCGTCAGTTATCTCGTCTGCGGAATGCTTCTGCTTCTGTGGTTGATCGTCATCCTGCGATCGCCTCGTTCGCCCGCGTACACCTGGCTGGCTCTGGCGGCCATCGCACCGCTCACAATGCTCGTAACGTATCACCGTGCCTACGACACCCGGCTCCTGATGCTCACCGTCCCCGCCTGTGGCATGCTCCTTGCCGAAAAAGGCGCAACCGGCCGACTCGCCCTCATCGTCACGGCCCTCGGCATCACCTTCACCGGAGAACTCCCCTACGCCCTCCTCAAGCTGGTCACACCAAGCCCGCCCGTCACCCCCGTCACCCTGTCGCAAAAAATGCAAACACTCCTTCTCGCCCGCCCAGCCTCCCTATTCCTCCTCCTGATGGCGGTCTTTTACCTGTGGATCTATCTGCATCGCGCACTTGGCGCGCAATCCAGGGCTAATCCACCGGAGCCGAGTGAAGCGCTTATCTAAATTCGGCTTGGCTCAGTACTGCCTCAGCTCTGACTCACATTTCGTACCTTCTGAATTACCCCGGACCCTCGTTGCGCTAACAGCGCTGATAGATACTGATCTGGAATCACAAATTTCTGCGCCATCCCTATAGCAGAAATGCCTTGTCAGCCAGGCTCGTTGGATAGTTCGGCTGAAGAAAAGGTGCAGAATCACACCAATCATGCCATCGACGCCAACGCCCGTCACCGGAAACACCGAACTCACGCAGCCGGAGAATCGGGTCTTCTACCCCGCACTGGATGGCCTTCGCGCAATCGCATTCCTTCTGGTCTTCCTTCAGCACTACTTCCAGTTTCCTTGGGGCTGGACTGGGGTCAACATCTTCTTTGTTCTTTCCGGATTCCTCATCACCGGAATCCTCTACGATTCCCGGAACGATGAGCACAAGGCCCGTAACTTCTACGTCCGGCGTACCCTGCGCATCTTCCCCTTGTTCTACGCTGTCTTCCTCATGCTTCTGCTTCTCTATCCGGCATTTCACTGGCATTGGTCTGCTTATTGGATCGCATGGCCTCTATATATCGCCAACTTTCTGCCCTGCCTCTCCAGTGCCGTCTCTACGAACGGAAGCGACCTGCAGCTTGCCGCTTTTGGCTGGATTCATCCTGCCGGCGTCCCTAATTTTTGTTTTTACTTCGGCCATTTTTGGTCTCTGTGCGTTGAAGAGCAGTTCTACTTCATTTGGCCGTGGATCGTATTCGGGGTGCGCAGCAGACGTACTCTTACCTACATCTGCGGCACCGTTGTGATTCTCGTTCCAGTTGCACGAGTCTTGTGTCAACACACC
>Ga0335080_10005248_pt1 | contig 13311 bp, 12 predicted proteins | sample Lox_Sample_34_FD_206720 | JGI IMG/M metagenome (GOLD analysis project Ga0335080, IMG submission 206720) | Soil microbial communities from Loxahatchee National Wildlife Refuge, Florida, United States - Lox_Sample_3.4 | ecosystem: Environmental > Terrestrial > Soil > Wetlands | place: USA... | reverse complement strand
CGGTTCACGGCATCGCGGCGGCCGACGCGGAGACGCTGGTGTCGGCCCGCGAGCTCGGCGACTACTTCGAGAAGGTCGTGGCCGCCGGAGCGCCGCCGAAGGTCGCGGCCAACTGGACGACCGGCGAGATCCTCCGCTGGATGAAGGAGCGCAAGCACTCTCCCGAGGACGCACTCTCCTTCGCCGTGACGCCGGAGCGGCTGGCGGGGCTCCTGCGGCTGCTCGAGACCGGCACGATCTCCGCCGCATCCGCCAAAGACGTTCTCGCCGCGATGATGGAATCGCCGGCCTCCGCCGAAGAGATCGTCGCCGGGCGCGGCCTCGGCAAGATCTCCGACACGGGCGCTCTCGAAGGAATCGTCGCGGAGATCGTCTCCTCCAATCCGTCGCAGGTCGCGCTCTACCGGTCTGGCAAGACGCAGACGTTCGGCTGGTTCGTCGGCCAGGTCATGAAGAAAACCGGCGGGCGCGCCGATCCGGCCGCCGTCCGCGCGGCGCTCGAGCGCGCGCTCGGTCCGGGAGCGCCGGCGTGATCCAGCTCTTCCGCGTCTCCAAAGACTACGGGCGCTTCCGGCACGCCCTCGCGGACGTCTCGTGCACGATCGACCGCGGCGAGTTCGTGTTCCTGACGGGGCCTTCCGGCGCCGGCAAGTCCACGTTCCTGAAGCTCCTGTTCCGCGAGGAGTCGCCTTCGACGGGCCAGATCGTCGTCAACGGGCGCAACATCGGCGTCCTGCCGCCGTCGCAGATCCCGTACTTCCGGCGCACCGTCGGCGTCGTGTTCCAGGACTTCAAACTCATCGGCCGCAAGACCGTCTTCGAGAACGTCGCGTTCGTGCAGAACGTGCTCGGGCTGCCGCGCGCCGAGCAGAAGCGCCGCGCGTATCACGTTCTGAAGCGCGTAGGCCTTCACCATCAGATGAATGCGCTGCCCGAGGAGCTCTCCGGCGGCGAGCAGCAGCGCGTCGCGATCGCGCGGGCCATCGTGAACGAGCCGACGCTCCTCCTGGCGGACGAGCCGACCGGAAACCTCGACCCGGCGCTCTCGGAAGAGATCATGCGGCTCTTCGCGGAGATCAACATCCGGGGCACGACGGTGCTCGTCGCGACCCACGACATCGAGCTCATCCGCCGCATGGGCAAACGCGTCTTGACGCTCGACCGCGGCCACCTGCGGGAGCGCGAGATGGCGCGCGAGGCGCCCGGCCTGGTGCGCGAAGTTCCCTTCCTGCCTTTGGGGTAGCTATCAGCTGTCAGCGATCAGCTATCAGGCGTGCACCGGTCGCCTTCTGGCTGAGGGCTGAAAGCTGACGGCTGACAGCTCCAATGAAGCCTCGCTACGTCGTGGGAGAGGCGCTCTCCATCGCGCGGAGCGGCCGCCGGCAGACGGCCATGGCCGTCCTGCTGATCGCGCTGGCGCTCTACGTTCCGGGGCTGCTCGTTCTCATCTCGAGGAACCTCGCGCGCCTCGCCGCCTCCGAGGCGGAGCCCGTCGGCGTCGTCGTGACGCTCGCGCCGACAGCCGATCCGCACGCCGTCGCCGACCGCCTCGCGACCGACCGCCGTATCGCGAAAGTGCGCATCGTGTCGAGCGCCGCCGCCCTCGAGCGCTTCCGGAGTGCATACCCGGATCTGGCCGCGGCCATCTCGGGGCTCGAGGAGGCCCCGTTTCCTCCTTCGCTCGAGGTGATGCTCGCGGCCTCGGCGCCCGTCGGCTCGGGACGCGCGATCGCCGGCGCGGCGCGCGCGCTGCCGGGCGTGGACTCGGCCGAGTCGGAGGAGGACTTCGGCCGGCGCTTCCACGACGCCGTGAAGCTTCTCCGCGGAGCCGGCATCTTCCTCGGGGCCGTTCTCTCGATTGCGGCGGTCCTCTCGGTCGCGTCGGCGGTCCGGCTCGCGCTCGATCTGCACCGCGAGGAGATCGAAATCATGCGCCTCATGGGCGCGACCGAGGCGGCGATCCGCGCGCCTTTCTGGCTGTACGCGTCGGCCGAAGGCCTCGCCGGGGGAGGGGTCGCGCTCTTCCTCCTCTACGCGACCTACCGGACCGCGGCCGCCTGGCTCGCCCGGGACCCGCACCCGGTGATCGCCGTGCTCTGGGTGCGCTTCCTGGATTTGCCCACGGCGCTCCTCGTGCCGCTCGCGGGCCTCGTGGCGGGGTTCGTCGGCAGCGTGCTCTCGCTCGGCCGCCGCGACTGAGACCTTCGAGTCCGAGCTAGACGGCTTCGGGCGGCGGGTCCGGCTCGCCCAGCAATCGGGCGAACCCCTCCCACCCCGCCACGTTCTCGCAGACGACTTTCAGGGCGGATGTCAGGGGGACCGCCAGGATCGCTCCCGGGATCCCCCAGAGCAGCCCCCAGAAGATGAACGCCACCATGACGGTCAGGGGGAAGAGGCGCACGCGCCCGCCCACGATGAGCGGCGTCAGGACGTTGCCCTCGAGGAACTGCAGGAGCGAGTAGACGGCGAAGACGGCGAGCGCTTTGCGGCCGTCGTACTGGAAGTAGGCGACCGCGATCGCCGGCACGGTCGAGAAGATCACGCCGACGTAGGGGAGGAGGATCGCGAGGCCCGCGATCGGCCCGAGGATGTAGTAGTAGTTGATCTGCAGCACCATGAGGGCGATCGTCGTGGCCGCCGCCATGATGAGCATCACGAACGAGAGTCCCAGCGCATAGGCGGTCATCGCGCGCGAGATCGCGCCGGTCACGTGCGTGCGGCCGTAGCGCGGGCTCTTGGTCAGGAGGCCTTCGATGACGCGCGCGAACTTTTCGCGGTCCTTCAGCATGAAGAGCGTCAGGAACGGCACCGCGGCGGCGTAGAGCACGAACTGGATCACGTCCCCGATCTGCGCGAACAGCGCGCGCGTCGTGTCGAGGGGGGACTCGCTGATCTTGACCTCGCGCACGCCGCGCTGGTCGGCCGGCAGGATGTTGCCCATCCGCTCGCGGAGCGTGTTGATGAAGTCCATCACGTTCGTGAGGAGCTGGCGGATGCGCGCCTGGTACCGGGGCAGGTCGCTGTAGAAGAGGTTGAGCTGCGCGGTGACGTTGATCACGAGGAGCACGATCGCGCCGATCAACACGAACAGGAGCATCAGGATCGCCGCGATGCGGGGCACGCGCGCCCGCTCCAGAAGCGAGACGAAGGGCCGCAGGGCGAACGCGAGGAAGAGGGCGAACGCCACGACGACGAAGAGGTTTCTCCCGAAGTAGAGCAGCGCGATGATCGCCACGGCCGAAAGGATCGCCGCGCCGGTCGAGCGGGGACCCGAGGCCGGGCTTCCGGCCGGTTTCGTGGCCGGAGTCAAAAAAGCCCCCTCCGCGGGAGGGGGCTCGGTGTCGTGCGAAGGGTCGGGTTTACTCACGCTCCGGAGACGAGTGTTACCACAATTACGGCCCGGCGGTTCTTGGCCCGTCCTTCCGGCGTCGAATTGTCGTAACCCGCCTCCGAGGAGCCCTTGGCGGCCGTGCTGATCCGGTTGGGGTCGATCCCGTGCCGGGTGACGAGGTACTCCTTGGCGGCCTCCGCCCGCTTGGCGGAGATGGCGACGTTGGCGTCTTCCTTCTTGCCCGAGTTGTCCGTATAGCCCGTGATGACGGCCGTCGCGTTGAGGTCGTTCTTCATGCGCAGGGCGATGCCGTCGAGCATCGCCTTGGCGATGTTGGTCAGGCGGGCGCTGCCGGCGTCGAAGAAGATCTCGTCGGTCGTCTTCTTGGGGGCGGCCGGCGGGGGGGGCGCGGGCGCGGGAGCCGGAGCGGGCGCCGGGGCCGCCTTCGACTCCTCGACGACAACGGGCGTCGACGGCGCCGGCGGGGGAACCGCGACGGGAGCCGGCGGCGGAGGGGGCCAGGCGGCGTAGGTGATGCCGATGATCCCGCCGAAGGGGGTCGGATTGTTGCCGTGCTTGAAGAGGAGATCCATGTTGACGTTGAACGCCGTCGACACCGCGACGCCCGTGTCGGCCAGCCAGAACCGGACGCCCGCGTTCAGGAGCGACTGGTTGGGCTCGGGAACGTCGCCGCCGTCGTAGATCGTGCGGTCGATTTCGCTGATGATGTGGACCGGCAGACCGGCCATCGGGACGTCCACGCCGGCGGCGAACCGCAGCAGGTTGGCCGGGCGCACGTCGAAATCCTGATGGCCCGCGAGCGTGTACGACACCATGCCCGTGAAGATGCCCCGGGTGACGACGCCGCCCCACTCCCAGTCGGTGCGGCGCGAGTTGATCTGCTCGTCGGACGGGACGCCGTTGATCTCGAGGGTCGCGTTGTTGACCGGCGCGTGAGCGGCGAGCCAGAGACCGACGCGGAAGTTCGCGTCGTTCTCCGAATACAACGTGACTTTCGTGCCGATGCGGACCTTCATCGCCTCGTTGGAGGAGAACGGCGCCGGAAGGAGCGTGCCGTTGATGGCGCCGCCCTGCCAGCCGCCGCGGCTGTGGTAGTTCTCGCCGCCGAAGCTCGCGAAGATCGACCAGTACTTGTTGAAGGCGAAGCCGAGCGAGAACTCGCCGGCGGTGTGGCGGTAGGTGCGGTCGCGGAAGAGCGTGTCATTTCCGGGGAGGTCTCCGGCGACCATCTGATCGAGCCATCCATACACGCCCAGCGTGAAGTGTCCGGGCTGCGGCTGGTCGGCCGTCGGGATCGTGAACAGACCGATGTCGCCTTGATTGTTCACGGCGAGCTGCGCGGGTGCCGCGGCGCCGATCAGGCACGCCAGCACCACGAGGAGCGCGGTCCGCTTTGCCTTCATGCAATCTCCTTTCGATTGGACGACCAGGGGACTGCCTAATAGAATAAGCTAAAAGTGCCTAATTGCCAAACAAGTTTATCTATCTCAGGCCCTTAGGCGGCGCGCCAAAGGCGGGACCGCCGATTTCCCTCGGTTTTTTGGGGTTTGGGGGTTCCTCTTCCTCCGCAGGGTGGGTGCGGAACATCCGCCAGAATGGCCTGATCGCTCGCGGAGCGCGGTAGCTCCCGAAGTAACCGAGGGAGGAGGCCGCGCGCCGCGGGAGCCGGAGCGCCGCGAAGGGCCAGGCGGGTCGTCGAGTCCCTTTGGACGAGCGACCCGTCGGTGCGAAGCAGGCCCCGAGCGAGCGAAGGCGACGGAAGCGAACCTAGACTTTTGGCTGCATGACCAGGGACATCTTGTCCTGGAACGCCTTGACCCGCGCGGGCCCGCGCAGGGCGGAGATCGCCTTCTCGGTCTGCCGGATCAGGTCCCGCACCGCCTCGACGCCGCGTCCCTGGTCGATCTCCGAGAGCGCCTGCCGGTAGGGTCGCTCCAGGTTCGGCAGATTCGATTCGCCGAGCGCCACCTCCGCTTCCTGCTTCACGCGGGTGCAGAGGATCATCAGGATCTTCTTCTCGTCGCCCAGCATCGCGGCGGGCGCGGGCGCCGACGTCGGGCGCGCGGTCTCCTTCGAGCGCATCTCCGCGAGTCCCGCCGTGATGAGCCCGTACAGGACCTTCGCGGTGTCGAACGAAGACGAGCCCATCGCGCGCGAGAGATCCTCGAGCGACCGCTTGCCGTCGATGTGGATGACGAGGTTCCACTCCGGCGGCGAGAGCGTGACCGGCTCGGCGAGATTGCGGGGCTGAAGCACGGGAACGTAGTCGAGCCCGGGGATCTTGCGCGACAGGACCTTCCACTCGTCCAGGCGGCGCGCCGACTCCATGAGCAGGCTCGTGTTCGGCTTGTCGATCGTGGTGGTGTCGGGCTCCTCGCCCTGCGTGAACTGGAACTCGCCGGTGGACCAGATGGCCAGTGCGTAGACCGCTTCCTCGCCCGTCATCTCGCCGACCTTGGCGTGGATCATCTGTCCGTTTTTTAGATAGATGAATCCCCGCTCGGCGCCGCGCACGAGCGTGAACATTCCGGTCTTGCCCGAGACCGAGACGAGCTGAATGATGTCCGGGACCGGAAGCTCCTGGATGGATCCCTGAAACGACATGCCTTGGCGGTCATGATAGCAAGGAAGCGCCGGCCGGCCCGCGCCGGAGGTCCTTTCAGCAGCCGCGGGGGGCCGCGTGCACGTGGCAGATGGCGACGGCCAGAGCGTCGGCCGCGTCGAGCGGAATCCGCGATCTCTGCCGGGCGAGCAGCGACAGGACCATCGCCCGGACCTGCGTTTTCTCGGCCTGCCCGTAGCCGACGATGGCCTTCTTCACCAGCCGGGGCTCGTACTCGAAGACCGGGAGGCCGTTCTCGGCGGCGGCCGCGAGGAGCACGCCGCGGGCATGGGCGAGCTTGACCGTCGAGGCGACGTTCTTGGCCGCGAACACCGTCTCGACCGACACGGCCGCCGGGCGGCACTCGGCGATGAGGGCTCGGGCCGCGCAAAAGATCATCTGGAGCTTCTCGGGCAGCCCGGCGCCTGCGGGAGGACGCCACACGCCGCACCGCTCGAGATGCAGGCTCCCGGCCTCGAAGAGGACCACGCCGTAGCCCGTCGCCGCCGTGCCGGGATCGAGGCCGAGGATTCTCACGAGCTTTCAGCTATCAGCTTTCAGCTCTCAGCCGGAACGATTCGTTCGACTCGGGCTGATAGCTGATAGCTGATAGCTGAGAGCTGAGAGCCGGCTATCCCGCATCCTCGAAATCGAAATTCGCCCAGACGTGCTGCACGTCTTCATGGTCTTCGAGCGCCTCCATGAGGCGCATCATCTGATCGGCTTTGCGCTGGTCGAGCTTGACCTCGGTCGTGGGCAGCATGTCCACTTCGGCGACGGTCAGCGGCAGGCCTTTCGCCTCGAGCTTCGCCTTGACCTCGGCGAGGACTTCCGGCGCGCACAGAATCTCATGCACGTCGCCGGCAACGCGCGCATCGTCGGCCCCGGCCTCGATCGCCGCCTCCATGACCTGATCCTCGGTCGCCTTGTCCTTCTCGACCGTGATGTAGCCCTTCTTCTGGAAGAGGAATCGGACCGAGCCCGACTCGCCGAGGTTGCCGCCGTTCTTCGAGAAAATGGTCCGGATCTCCGGAAGCGTGCGGTTCTTGTTGTCCGTCATCGCCTCGATGAGCACGGCGGTGCCGCCCGGGCCATATCCCTCGAACGTGATTTCCTCGTAGGTGACGCCGGGCAGCTCTCCCGTTCCGCGCTGGATCGCGCGCTTGATGTTGTCGGCTGGCATGTTGACGGCCTTCGCGTCGTCCACCGCCTTGCGCAGGCGCGGATTGCCCCCCGGATCGCCGCCCCCGAGGCGCGCCGCCATGGTGATTTCCTTGATGAGTTTGGTGAAGAGGCGCCCGCGCTTGGCGTCGGCCGCGCCCTTCTTGTGCTTGATCGTTGCCCACTTGCTATGACCCGACATCGGAGACTCCGTTCGTCTTTTTTCGGCGGGGATTATATGTGCGGGCGGGCGCTCGATCGCGCGGCGCTTCCTGCGGAAAGAGATCGCCGGACCTGACAGTCGAGTGATTGTCCTGTATCATGACAGCGAACTTTCCAGCAAATCGACACTTCGCAGATGGCCAAACGGGTCCTTCTCATCGACTATGAGCCGCGCTCCGTGGAACGGCTCCAGGGACTGTTGTCTCCGGAATACCAGGTCTCCGTGGCGCGGGACGGCGAGGAGGGGCTCGCGGCCTTTTCCTCGCAGCCGCACTACGACGCGATCGTGCTCGGCGGCATGCTGCCCCGGCTCGCATCGGGAGAGGTCATCCGCGAGATCCGGCGGAAGGGCGGCGCGACGGCCCCGCCGATCCTCCTCATGGTCACGGGCTACAAAGGCAGCAACCCCAAGGCCGACGCCCAGAAGGTCGGCGCGTTCGACCTTCTCGTCAAGCCGTTCACCGACGACGCGCTGCGAAGCGCCGTGCGCTCCGCGATCGACGCGACCGACGTCGGCGCGAAGACCGTTCGCATCCCGATGGCCTCGGCGCCTTCCGGCCCGGAGCTGACGGCCTCCGACATCTTCGCCGACGTTCTGAAGGACGTCGCCGGAGAGGCGCCGGCGAATGAGGCGAAACGTCCGGCTCCCGTGGCGCCGGCCGCGAAACCCGCACCGACTCCGCCTCCGGCTCCGATCCCGGCGAAGGCACCGGCGCCGCCGGCGACCGACGTCGAGCAGCGGCTGCGCGAGACGCTCTCCGGAATGCTCGGCGGGCGTCCGACCGAGAAGACTCCCGCGCCTGCGCCGCCGGCCGCAAAGAAGTTCTCCGGCGATGCCGACATCGACCGGATGATCTCCGACACGCTGTCGGGGCTGCCGACTCCGCCCAAGCCGCGGCCGGCGGCCGATCGCACGCCCCTGCCGCCGTTGTCGGCCGCCAGGCCGCCCGCGGCGCCCCCGCCTCCTCCGGCGGCCTCGAAGCCGGCGCCTCCGCAGCCAGCCGCCGTGCCGAAGCCCGCGCCCGCGCCGCCGGCGCCGGTCCCGGTGGCTCCCGTATCGGCCGCGCCCGCCGCCGGCGAGGGGGCCTCCGTCTCCGACCACTACGGGCAGTACGAGATCCTGGAGCGGATCGCGTCCGGCGGCATGGCCGAGCTTTACCGCGCGCGGCGCAGCGGCGTCGAGGGCTTCCAGAAGATCGTCGCGATCAAGAAGATCCTTCCGCACCTCGCCGACAACGAAGGATTCATCACGATGTTCGCCGACGAGGCCAAGCTCGCGGCGCAGCTGAACCACCCGAACATCGTCCACATCTACGACCTCGGAAAAATCGAGGGCGGCGGTTACTTCATCGCGATGGAGCACGTCGAGGGGCGCGACCTGCGCGCGATCCTCGACTCGGCGCGCGAGCTCGGCACGCCCCTGCCGGTGCCGCTCGCGGTGTACATCGCGTCCAAGGTGGCCTCGGCGCTCGACTATGCGCACCGGCGCCGCGACGCGGAGGGACGCGACCTGCACATCGTGCATCGCGACGTCTCGCCGCAGAACATCCTGATTTCGTACGAGGGTGACATCAAGCTCTGCGACTTCGGGATCGCGAAGGCGGCGTCCAAGGTCTCGCAGACCGAGTCGGGCGCGCTCAAAGGCAAGATCCAGTACATGTCCCCCGAGCAGGCGTGGGGAAAGCCGATCGACCGGCGCAGCGATCTCTTCTCCCTCGGCAGCGTGCTCTACGAGCTGCTGACGGAGCAGAAGCTCTTCCACGGCGACTCGGACATGACGGTGCTCGAGAACGTTCGCAAGGCCATCGCCGAGCCGCCCTCGGCCGTCAACCCCGACGTGCCGAAGGCGCTCGACGGCGTCGTGCTCCGCGCGCTCGCGAAGGAGCCCGAGGACCGCTATGCGAACGCGTCGGACCTGCTGCGCGACCTCGAACAGGTTCTGTACTCGTACTCGCCCGCGCCGGGCAGCGCCGACCTCGCGATCTTCCTCCACCGGCTCCAGGCGGAAGAGTCCGCGGTCGCCGAAGCCCGGGCGCGCGAGGCCGCCCGCGCGGTGCCCGAGGCCGAGGTCGAGCAGAAGCCGCGGCGCGCCAAGGCGGCGCCGGTCGCGCGCCGCACGGGCACCGTTTCGAAGGCTCCCGCTCCCGAGGCGCCGGCTCACGCGCCCGCAGAGAAGCCCGCGGCCGCGGCGGCGCCTCCACGCCAGGGCACGGCTCCCGGCGTCTTCGGCTCCTACGCGTCGCGTCCGACCGAGTCCGAGGCGAAGAGCCGGACGGCGCTGATCGCGACGATCGCCGTCGCCGTGCTCGCGCTCGGCGCCGGCATTTTCTGGTTGACGGCGCGCAGGCCGGCGCCGCCCGTCGCCCCCCGGCCCACGCCCGCGCCGGCCACCCCGATTCCGGCGCCCGCCGTCGTGCCGACCGCCGCGCCCACGATCGACGCGAAGAAGGTCGAAGAAGAGGTCCAGCGCCAGATCGCCCAGAAGAAGAAAGAGATGCAGAAGGCGCTTGCGGCCGAGAAGAAGCAGGCGGATAGCGCGGCCACCCCGGCGGCGGCGCCTTCCGGAGTCCAGACGGTTCCTTCGCCCGTGCCCACGGCCGAGCCCGTCGTCCCGACGGCCGCGCCCGCCCCTGCGGTCGTTCCCACCGAGGAGCCGACCGAGGCGCCCGCTCCGCCGACCGCGGTTCCGGCGCCGCCCCGTGCCGCGCCGGCGGTCGCCGAGAGCAACGAGGTCCACCGCGGCGACCTCGTGGGCCCCGGGCCCGGAGTCGTCGAGCCGGAGATCATCGCCAAACCGAAGATCGCATATCCACCCCTCGCGAAGCAGGCCGGCATCGGCTCGGGGCGCGTCGTCGTGCTCGTCCTCGTGGACGAAGACGGGCACGTCGCCGAGGCGAGGCTCCAGCAGGGCGTGGCGCCGAAGAGCGGCGTCAACGAGGCGGTCGTCGACGCCGTGCAAAAAACGAAATTCCGGCCGGCCACGAAGAACGGAGTTCCCGTGAAGATGTGGCGTCCGGTCGTCGTGGACGTGAAACCCTAATTCTCGCGGTAGGATTGCGGCCAGCCTCGGCTCGCCTGCAGGAGGGGAAATGAGCCTGTCGTCGGATCAGAAGAAGTTCTACGAGAACACTCTCGCGGTGACCAAGCGGGAGATCAATGATCTGGAAGTCCTGATTCAGGAGGAGCTGGCGAAGGTCAAGGACCGGCTGGCCGAGCTTCAGAACGCCCAGAAGGCGGCGCGTCAGATGTACGACGCCGCCTGCATGCGACTCGGAATCGCGAACGACCTCGAAGAAGCCGAGACCCAGGGCTAACCGGCTCGCCGCCGTCGCCGCCGCCGCGTTCTTCTCCTGCCGCGGCGCGCCCGGCGCGAAGCCGGCCGGCGATCTTCCGCGGCGCGTCGTGGCGCTCGCTCCCAACCTCACGGAGATCGCCTTCGCGGTCGGTGCCGGAGATCGCCTGATCGCCGTCTCGGATTTCTCCGACTTTCCTCCCGAGGCCCGCAAGCTGCCGCGCGTGGGCGGGCTCGACGCGAGCGCCGAGGCGATCGTCGCGCTCCACCCGGATCTCGTTCTCGCGAGCCGCGATGGAAATCCGCGCGGCGCGGTGCAGGCGCTCGAGGCGGCCGGCGTCCCGGTGCTCGCGGTCTCCGGCGAGTCGCTCGACGCCGTCCTCGCGGGGATCCGGCAAATCGGCGAACGTCTGGGCAAGGGCGACGAGGCGCGGCGGCTCGCCGAGGAGCTCTCGCGGCGGCGCCAGGAGGTGCGGCGCCGGGTCGCGGGACGGCCGCGCCCGGCCGCGCTGCTGCTCGTCTGGCCCGATCCGCCGCAGGCGGCGGGCGCAGGCACCTTTCTTTCCGACGTGCTCGAAGAAGCCGGCGCGAGGAATCTCGCCGCGGGGCGCGGCGGCTGGCCGGTTCTGTCGGCGGAGTTTCTCGCGACCGCGCCCGTCGACGTCCTCGTCTTGCCCGACTCGCCGGATGCGCGGCCCGTTTTCGAGAAATCGCGGGCTTCGGGCGCTCTCTCCCGCGGCGCCGCGGTGACCGCGCGCGTCCTCCGCGTCCCGGACGACGAGCTGTCGCGGCCCGGACCGCGCGTCTTCGACGCGCTCGAGGCGCTCGCGCGCGGTCTGCATCCGGAGGCCTGGGAGAAGGCGCCGTGAGCTCGCGCGCGGGCGCGCACACGCGCCACCCGTTCGCCATGGCGTTCGCGCTGCTTGTCGGAGCATGCCTGCTGGGAGTCGTGGTCGGCGGCGTCCGCCTGTCGCTCCCCGCGCTCTGGTCGGGTTCGGGAGCGGAAGGGGAGGTGGCGCGGCTCGTGGCGTCGATCCGTCTGCCGCGCGTGGCGCTCGCCGGCCTCGTGGGCGCCGCGCTGGCGCTTTCCGGCGCGGCGATGCAGGCGCTGCTCAAGAACCCGCTCGCCGACCCGTTCCTCCTCGGCACATCGGGAGGCGCGGCGGCCGGCGCGGCGCTCGCGTCGCTCGCCGGAATCTCGCCGCTCCTCTCTCCGGGCGCCGCCTTCGTCGGCGCGGCGGCGTCGTCCCTCGCGGTGGCGGCGCTGGCGCGTCGCGGCGGCCGTCTCGACCTCCAGCGGCTGCTCCTCTCGGGCCTGATCGCCAACGCGTTCTTCTCCGCGCTCCTTCTCGGCGTGTTCTCGATCGCCTCGGCCTCCGCCGCCCGGACGATGCTCTTCTGGATGATGGGGAGCCTCGCGGACGCCTCGTTCGGGAAGGTCGCGGCGCTCCTGCCGTGGGCCGCGGCGGGCGCCGCCGTGCTCCTCGTCTATGCGGCGCGCCTGAACCTGCTCGCCGTCGGCGAGGACAGCGCCGCGGCGCTCGGCGTCGACACCGAGCGCGCGAAGCGCCACGTCTTCCTGGCGTCCTCGCTCCTGACCGGAGCCGCCGTCGCCTTCGCCGGCATCATCGGGTTCGTGGGATTGCTCGTGCCGCACGCGGTGCGCGCCGTCGCGGGAAACGACCAGCGCCGCCTCCTGCCGCTCTGCGCCGTGAGCGGCGCGGCTCTGCTCGTCGCCGCGGACGCGCTGTCGCGCGCGGTCTTCGCGCCGGCGGAGCTGCCGATCGGCGCCGTCACGGCCACCGTGGGCGCGCCCCTCTTCGCGTGGATGCTGCTCCGTGAGAACTGACGCGAACGCCGGCGCGCTCCGGCTCGAGACGCGCGGTCTCCGCGCGCTCTACGGCCGCACGGAGGCGCTGTCGGGACTCGACGCCGCGATTCCGGCCGGACGCATCGTCGCGGTCCTCGGGGAGAACGGCTCCGGCAAGTCCACGCTCCTGAAGGTCCTCGCGCGCATCCGGCCTCCCGCCGGGGGAGAGGTCCTGCTCGACGGCGCACCGCTGCTCGCGCGCCCGCGCCGGGAAACCGCGCGGCGCATCGCGTACGTGCCGCAGAGCGTGGACCTCGTCTTCCCGATCCGCGCCCTCGACCTGGTGCTCCAGGGCCGCGCGCCCCATGCCCCCGGCTTCTCCGCCGATTCCGCCGAGGACCACGCCCGCGCGCTCGACGCGATGAAGGCCTGCGACGTGCGGGATCTCGCCGAGCGGGACGCCTCGGCTCTTTCCGGAGGCGAAGCGCGCCGCGTGTTTCTCGCACGCGCGGTGGCCCAGGAGGCGGAGATCTGGCTCCTCGACGAGCCGACGGCCGGGCTCGACCCGCGCCATCGCCTGGAGTTCCTGGGCGTCCTGCGGCGGCGGCATAGCGAGTCGCGGCTGACCGTGCTTCTCGTGACCCACGAGGTGGATCTCGCCGCCCGGATCGCCGACCGCGTCCTGCTTCTCCGGCACGGGCGCGCCGTCGCGGAGGGTCCGCCGGACGAAGTCCTGACCGCGGGGAACCTGCGCCTTGCCTTCGACGTCGAGTTCCGGCCGGGCGCCGCGCGGCTCGAAGCGGCGGCCCTGTCCGAGCGGCCGCCGCTGACTCAATAAGTCTTTCTATTTCAGCGAGTTACGACGACTGTTA
>Ga0335080_10005247_pt1 | contig 13311 bp, 9 predicted proteins | sample Lox_Sample_34_FD_206720 | JGI IMG/M metagenome (GOLD analysis project Ga0335080, IMG submission 206720) | Soil microbial communities from Loxahatchee National Wildlife Refuge, Florida, United States - Lox_Sample_3.4 | ecosystem: Environmental > Terrestrial > Soil > Wetlands | place: USA: Florida... | reverse complement strand
CAGACGGCTGTAACGAACCTGGGGGGCAACGCGGCAGCGTGCACGACCACGGTGATTGCGTGCATCAACGGGCAGCCGGCCGGCGTAATCAATCCGGTCACCTCCAACCTCTACAACTTCTGCAACACGAAAGGCGGATGCTCCGGAGGAACTTCGCCGTGGCCCGCGGCCAACCTGAGCACGCCGGTGAACGGCTTCAATAACGTATCGAGCGACCCGTCGAAGAACGACGTGAACAGCGTGATCGCAAAGATCGACCACGCGTTCAACTCGTCGAATTCGATTACCGGGCGATATTTCTACGGGCGCAGCGACCAGAGCCTGCCGCTGGGCACGGGAGGCGGCAACAACATCCCGAACACGAACACCGAGTCGCCGACGAACGTGAACCTGGTATCGGTGAGCTTTACCAGTGTTCTGTCGCCCACGAAATTCAACGAGGCGCGCTTCGGCTTCAACCGGTTCAGCGAAGGCTTCTTCCCGCAGGACGCGGGGCTGTTCGGCAACCCGAACACGAGCATCGGGCTGAACACCTGTCTCGGCCTGCTGGTGGGTGACAGCTTCGCGAACTGCGGAGCGGCCTCGCTGGCGTCCGCCAGCCCCAACGACTATGGCTTGCCGCAGATGACGTTCGGCAGCGGCCTTTCCGGCCTGGGCTCCTCGCGGTTCTCCAACCCGCGCCACCGCATCGACCGGAACTACCAGTTCGTCGACAACTTTTCGTGGAAGCACGGAAAGAATGACGTCAAGTTCGGCGGCGAGTACCGGCATACTTCGGTGGACTCGTTCCAGGACCTGAACTTCCGCGGGCGGCTGAAGTTTGACGATCTGACGGGCTTCCTGGGCGGCAACGTGGTTGGTGGCGCGATCAACTACGGCACGACACAGCGCTACACGCACCAGGATTCGATGGGCTTCTTCATCCAGGATTCGTACCAGTTGTCGCCGCACATCACGGTGAACGCCGGACTGCGCTGGGATTATTACGGCGTGATCCGCGAAGGCGGAGGCGCGATCAGCAGCTACGATCCCGCGGTGGGCCTGGTGGCGATGAACCAGCCCTACAAGCCGGACTACAACAACTTCGCTCCGCGGCTGAGCGTCGCGTGGGACCCGACGGGGAAGGGCAAGACCGTGGTTCGCGCCGGCGTGGCCATGTTCTACGACACGTTCTCGTTCGACTACTTCCTGGCGCAGCTCTACGAGAACACGAACAACCTGGGACCGGCGTACAACCCGATCGGCGGGAACCCGGTGCTGCAGGGCTTTGTGTCGGGCACGCCCCTGGCCGTGAACGTGCCGGTGTTCGACAACACGGCGGCGGCACTGGGCGTGGATACCTCCGACGCCTCCACAGTAGGCAAGCTGGTGACGCCGTACGTGTACAACATCTCGCTGAACGTGCAGCACGAACTGGGTTGGAACACAGTGCTGCAGGTCGGATACGTGGGCACCTACGGACGCAAGTTGCAGCGCATTCTGGACGTCAACCAACCGAGCAACGCGGCGGTCACAGCGTTCGACAACACGTGCGTGGACTTCTCCCTTGGCGTCTCGAACCCGACGGGGTTGCCGATCAGCAACTGTCTGTTGGGAAATACAGTGCCGCGCAACTTCAACAACATCGGGAACGCCTTTCCTCAGCTTCCCGGCCAGGACAACAACGCGGCGATCATGAGCCCGTTCGCTCCGCAGACGCCGTTCTACCTGCAGAAGCTGCAGACCAGCGCGCGCTCGCAATACCACTCACTGCAGGTGCAATTGACGCAGCGTAACTGGCACGGCTTGACGCAGCAGATCGACTACACATGGTCGCACTCGCTGGACGATGCGAGCGACGGCCAGGACTTCGTGCCGCACGTGGGGCAGCCGAACGACAGCACGGACCCGCACAACAGCAACTACGGCCCGTCGAACTTCGATGTGCGCAACCACTTCGTGTGGTCGGCGACGTACGCCTTCCCGAAAATCAGCTCCTGGGGACGCTGGGGCGAAGGCTTCCGCGTGTCGAGCGTGGTCACGCTGATGAGCGGCCATCCGTGGGAACTGGTGAACGCGCTCGACGACTACGACGGTTCGGGCGAGTTCTTCGGCCGGCCGGACATGGTGGGCAAACCGGTCTACAACTCGGGGAATCCGTTCCAGTACCTCAACCTCACCTCCTTCGCGGTGCAGTGCACGCTGGACGGCACGGGCGCTTTCGCGTCGAACTGCCTCTCGGGTACCCGCCACTTCGGCAGCGAAGGCAGGAACGCGCTGATCGGCCCGGCGTTCCGCCAGTGGGACTTTGCGTTCATCAAGGACACGAAGCTCACCGAGAACCTGACGCTGCAACTGCGCATGGACGCGTTCAACCTGCTCAACCATCCGAACTTCTCGAACCCGCTGCTCCCGTCGTTCTTCGCAGACATTTCGGGCTTTGCTACCCCGGATCCCGCGACAGGTCGCTTTACGGGCTTCACGGCGGGACAAACACCGTTCTTCCCGATCGTGGCCACAATAGACAGCGGCATCGGCAACCCGATCCTGGGCAGTGGCGGCCCGCGCAGCTTCCAGTTTGCGGCGAAGCTGATCTTCTAGGCGCACCCTCGCAGCGAGGGTTCCGTCGGCTGGGCACGCCGTCGCGGCGGAGCGGCGGTAAGCGGCTGCCGCTGGAATCTTTGGTGAAAACTTCTGCACAGTAGGCCGTGTCGTGCCACCAGCAGCCCTCAATGCTGTCCCCAACTCGTGTGAAATCAGGCGATTGCGGGTCAATCGTGGCAGGCCCGCTGTGGTTGGCTGATTGCACTCGTTGGTGTAGCGACCCGCGAGAGCGGTGCGCTGCTCACTCGATGAGGGGGCCTGTCCGCCTGCCGCTTGCCCGCGGCGGTGGGCAGCGCCCTCCTCGCCAAATCTCTCCTCTCTTTCCTGAGTAGATCCTCGCCGTGCGGCGCCTTTCAGGCTTAAGCACACCTGCCATAGTTTTGAAACCTGCGGAACCACTGCGCGGAATAGATAACAAGGAATGATGCGCCCCGAGGCCGCAGACGGGACGCTCGGTCCATACGGAATGGCAATGGTGGTATTCAGGAGACTGTGATGAAACTGCGATCGAAGCTCTTGTTCTCCCTGGTTGCTGGCGCGCTGGCGGTCCCGCTGGCATTCGCGCAAGGCACCACGCCCGCGCCCGATGACGCGCAGGCGCCGAATCAGGAACAGGGCGGCCCGGCCGGCCCCGGCGGTCCGCCGCCGGGCAGGAGAATGGAACCGCCCCGCGACGGGCGCGGCCAAGGCAACGGCGAAGGAAGAGGCTGGGGCCGCGGCGAAGGCCGCGAGCGCCGCGAGGGCTGGGGCGGCAGGGCCGGCCGCCACGGGCGCGAGTTCGGCCTGGCGCGACTGGTGGAGAATCCGGCGATGCGCGAACGCCTGGGCATCACGGCGGAACAGGCCGACAAGATTCGCCGCGAGACCGACGATTTTCGCAAGGGCCAGATCCGAGCGCGGGCCGACCTGCAAATCAGGGCTCTCGAACTGCGGGAGCTTATGCGGGGCGACAGTCCGGACCGCGCGGCGATCGACAAGAAGATGGACGAGATCAGCGCAGCGCGCGCCGTGCAAGCGAAGGCGGCCATGCATTACCGGCTGGATATGCGGAGCGTGCTGACCGCCGAGCAGCGCGAGAAGCTGCGCGGTATGATGGAACAGCGCGGGCGGCGCGGCCCCACAGGCGGCCCCGGCGGCCCGCCACGCGGGCCGAGGTCGCATGACGGCGAGGACGACAGCGACTAGGCGCTCAGCGCGAATCTGCGACGTCAAGAGATGAGATTCGTGAAGTCTGCAAGCTTCCGGGCGAGCGCTGAGAGCAGCAGCCTCCGCGTTCGCCCGTTTCCTTTGGGGCGGGCGCTTTGCAGCGCCGCGCTGTCGGCGCTGTTGCTGCCTGCCGGCGCCGCCACCGGCCAGGACAAGCCTCAGGACACGGTTCCGAACAAGCCGCAGCAGTCGAAGGTGTCGATCGAGGTGAAGGTCGTGACCGTGTACGCCACGGTGCGCGATAGGAAGGGGCGGATCGTGCCCGACCTGGGCCGCGAAGCTTTCAGTCTGGAAGAGGATGGACGGCCGCAAACGATCACCTACTTCGAGAAGGAAAGCGGACTTCCGCTGACGCTGGGATTGCTGGTGGACACGAGCTACAGCCAGTGGAAGGTGCTCGATGGGGAGCGGACGGCGAGCAACTCGTTTTTGGATCACGTGCTTCGTCCCGACAGAGACAAAGCCTTCGTGATGCATTTCGATCGAGAAGTGGAGTTGCTGCAGGACCTGACGGCATCGCGAGGCAAGCTGGAGAGCGCGCTGAATCTGCTGCAACTGCCGCGGTCGAATTCTTCCTACGATCGAAGCGGCCCGCCAGGAGGCGGAAGCGGCGGTCCGGGAGGAGGCGGCCCCGGAGGTGGGTCTGGCAGCCCCGGGCGGCGACGTGGTGGCGGTGGCGGAACGCTGCTGTATGACGCTGTGTATCTGGCGTCGAACGAGCTGATGCTGAAGCAGCAGGGCCGCAAGGCCGTGGTGGTGCTGACGGACGGCATGGATCACGGAAGCAAGGAGACGCTGGAAGCGGCGATTGAAGCGGCGCAGCGGTCGGACACAGTGGTGTATTCCATTTACTTCGAGGGCATTGAGGGGCCGCCGGGCGGCCGCGGAGGTTTCGGAGGGGGGCACGGCGGACATCGTGGAGGCGGCCGGCCACAGGAGAGCCATCCGGACGGGAAGAAGGTGCTCGAGAAGCTGTCGAGCGAAACAGGCGGGCGCATGTTTGAGGTGTCGAAGAAACTGCCCATTGACGCGATCTACGCGCAGATTCAAGAAGAGCTGAGGAACCAGTACAGCCTGGGCTACACGCCGGACCGGCCGGATCCCGGCGAGGGCTATCACCTGATCCACGTTGCGACGGACCAGAAAGGCATGACCGTGCAGGCGCGCAACGGGTACTACTACCAGCCGCAGACGCGAGGCGCGCCACCTTCGTGATAGAGTCGCGCGATGCGACGTTCTAACTCCTTCTGTGCGGCCATCGTTCTCGCGGCGGCCCTGGCGCTCATAGCCTTCCCCCGCTGCCTGAACGCGGCAGACTCGCGGCTGGAGCAGGCCCGCGCTGAAATCGAGCAGAAGATCGCGGCGAGCGGCGCGGACGTGGCCGTTGTGTTCCAACCTCTGGAGGGCAAGCACGGGATCAAGATCCGTCCGGACGAGTCGTTCCATGCGGCCAGCACGATGAAGGTGGGCGTGATGCTGGAGCTCTTCCGGCAGGTTCATGCCGGGACGCTCCGCATGAACGACACAATTCCGATCAAGAACGACTTTCACAGTGTCGTAGACGGAAGCGTGTTTCATCTGAACGCGGCCGACGACTCCGACAACGACGTGTACGCGAACATGGACCTGACCATGACGGTCGCGCAGCTCTGCGAACACATGATCACGCGAAGCAGCAACCTGGCAACGAACCTGCTGATGGAAAAGCTGGGCGTCGCGAACATCCAGCGGACCGTGGACGCGAACGGAGGCTCGGGTCTGGTGATCCGCCGGGTGCTGGAGGACCAGAAGGCCTTCGATCAGGGCATCATCAATTCGACGACGGCGGCTGCGCTGGCCAGGCTGCTGAAGAGAATCGCCAAGGGCAAGGCGATTGACCGTGGATCGAGCGAACAGATGACGGCCATCCTGAAGCGGCAGACGTTCAATGAGGCGATTCCCGCCGGCCTGCCTGCGGGAACGCCGGTAGCGCACAAAACGGGTGAGATCACGAAGATTCACCACGACGCGGCAATCGTGTACGCGGCGAAACCGTTCGTGCTGGTGATTCTGGTGCGCGGCATCGAGAAAAGGGAAGAGAGCGCAAAACTGATGGCGGAGATCGCGCGCATCGTCTACCAGGCTGCCGAGTAGGAACGCGCGATGCAGCCGCGCGCCGCCGGAGCGCATCCGTTGTAGTATGGGGCAGCGAGGCCGCCGGCACGGCTGCGGTCCGGCCACGCCGCTTCGACGAGGTGACCCAATGTTAGCCAGGGGATTGTGGCGTGTGGCGCTCGCGCTGGTGGCCGGCCTGCTGCTGGCGGGCGCGGTTGCCGCGGATACGCTGACGCTGAAGGACGGCCACGTGATTCGCGGCAAATACGTCGGCGGGACGGCCGACGCCATCCAGATGGAAGTGGACGGCGTGGTGCAGACGTACGACGTGCGCGACGTGCAGAGCTTGTCGCGGGATGCCGGCTCGCCGCCGCCGCCGCTGCCGCCTCCAACCGCCGGGGCCATTACGGTTCCGGCTCCGCCGTCCGGACCGGCACAGGGTCCGCCCCAGGCCGGGAACACGGTCACCATTCCGGCGGGGACGCGCATCCTCGTGCGGATGATTGACAGCGTGGATTCAGAGAAAAACCACGTGGGCGACCGCTTCCGCGCGACGCTGGAAACGAATATCGAGCAGGACGGCTGGTTGGTGATCCGCCGCGGCGCGGACGTGTACGGCCGGCTGGCGTACGTGCAGGGCGCGGGCCGCGTCGCAGGGCACGCGGAATTGAAGCTGGAACTGACCGGCATCCTGGTGCGCAACAACCTGGTGCCCATCGTCACCGGCGAGTATGAGCAGGCGGGCAAGGGCCGTGGCGGGAATACGGCCAAGAAAGCGGCGGGAGGCGCCGCGCTGGGCGCGATCATCGGCGCGCTGGCCGGAGGCGGAAGAGGCGCGGCAATCGGCGCGGGAGCGGGAGCAGCGGCGGGAACCACCATCAACATTGTGACCAAGGGCGAGAAGGTCAAGGTCCCGAGCGAGACGCTGCTGGAATTCCGGCTTGATGCGCCACTGACCATGGTGCCGGAGGGCGCGCAGCCGCGGTAGGCCGCGGCGGGTTCGATTCGATTCATCCCAATCACACAACCTAGAAACCACGGGGGGCCTGAGTGCCTGAAGAAACGACAGCGGATATTCCTGCGCCTCCGGTGGCCCGCAGGCAGGTGCAGGTATCGGAACTGCACGGCGACCGGCGCGAAGATCCGTACGCGTGGCTCCGCGAGAAGGAAAGCGCGGAGGTGCGCGCGTACCTGGAAGCGGAAAACGCCTATGCGGACGCGCTGACGGCCCAGGCAGCGCCGCTGCGCGAGAAGCTGTACCAGGAGATGCTGGGGCGGATCAAGCAGACGGACCTGACGGTGCCGGCGCGGCAGGGAAATTACTTCTATTACACGCGGACGGAAGAAGGGAAGCAGTACAACATCTGGTGCCGGCGCGCGGGCAGCGAAGACGGCCCGGAAGAGGTGGTGCTGGATGGCAACCTGCTGGCGGAGGGGCATGAGTTCTTCGCGCTGGGTGGCTACGAGGTAAACGACGAGGGCTCGCTGCTGGCTTACCTGACGGACTTCACCGGCTTTCGCGAGTACACGCTGTGGGTGAAGGACCTGCGCACTGGCGCGCTGCTGCCGGAGCAGGTCGAGCACGTGACGGGCGTGGCGTGGGCGGCCGACGGGTGCACGCTTTTCTACGGCGTGGAGGATGAAGCGAAGCGGCCCTACCGAATTTTCCGGCACACCCTGGGCGAGGCGGCGCACACGCTGGTCCACGAGGAGACGGATGAGCGTTTTCGCGTGGGGATCGGGCGAAGCCGGAGCCGCGCGTTTCTGTTTCTGGATGCGGCAAGCCACACGGCCACCGAGGTGCGATACCTGCGCGCCGACCAGCCCGAAGGCGAGTGGAAGATTGTGGCGCCGCGCCAGGCTGACCATGAATACGAAGTGGACCATCACGGCGGCCTGTTCTACATCCGCAGCAACCGCACCGGCCGGAACTTCGCGCTGTTTTCCGCGGCGGTCGCCGACCCTCGGCCGGAGAACTGGAAGGAAGTGATCACCCACCGCGGCGACGTGATGCTCGCGGGCATGGACCTCTTCGAAAATCACTCCGTGATTTACGAACGGGAAGGCGGCCTGCCGCAGATGCGCGTGACAGACCTGCGGACGGGCGCATGGCACCGCATCGAGTTTCCCGAGCCGGCGTACCTGGCCGGCGCCGGATTCAATTTCGAGTTCGAGACGAAGATGTTCCGGTACACGTACGAGTCGATGGTTACGCCCCGGTCGGTGTTCGACTACGACATGGAGACGCGCGAGCGCACGCTGCGGAAGCAGACGGAGGTGCTCGGCGGCTATGACCCGTCGCACTATGTGACGGAGCGGCTGGCGGCCACAGCGGCGGACGGCACGAGCGTGCCGGTCTCGATCGTGTACCAGAGAGGGCGGCCGCGCGACGGTTCGAAGCCGCTGCTGCTGGCGGGCTACGGCTCGTACGGGTATTCGCTGCCAGTGTCGTTCAACTCGAATCGCATGAGCCTGCTGGACCGCGGCTTTGCCGTGGCGCTGGCGCACATCCGCGGCGGCGGGGAAATGGGCAAGCCGTGGCACGACCAGGGGCGGATGCTGCAGAAGCGCAACACGTTCGCCGACTTTATCGCTGTGGCGGAACACCTGATCGCGGAGAGGTACACGTCGCGGGAGGAATTGGCGATTCAGGGCGGCAGCGCGGGCGGGCTGCTGATGGGCGCGGTGCTGAACATGCGGCCGGACCTGTTCCGCGCGGCGATACTGCAGGTGCCGTTCGTGGACGTGCTGAACTCGATGCTGGACTCGACGCTGCCGCTGACTGTGGGCGAGTTCGAAGAGTGGGGCAACCCGCAGGATGCGCAACAGTATGCGTACATGCGGACGTACTGCCCCTACACGAACCTGGAGGCCAAAGCATATCCCGCGATGCTGATCCGCACAGGGCTGAACGACAGCCAGGTGATGTACTGGGAGCCGGCAAAGTATACGGCGCGGCTGCGCACGCTGAAGACGGACGGGAATCCGTTGCTGCTGAAGGTGAACCTTGCGGCCGGGCACGGCGGGGCCTCCGGGCGGTACGACTATCTGCGAGAGGTGGCGTTCGACTACGCGTTCCTGCTGCAGGTGTTCGGGATCGCGGGCTAGGCCCCCCTCCCCTACTTTACGGAAGTGCAGAAAATGCGGGAGTTAGCAGGCGTCTGAGCGCAACCTCCTGAAGACAGGCAGTTTGAAATGGCTGTGGAATGAACAGTTCCATGAGGGTCGTGCAAGTGCAGAAACTGCAAGGGTTGCGTGTGCGTGGTCTCGCAACTGCACATTGCAATAGGGTTAGGTAAAGCGTACTCGCCCTGACCGTCTCGGCGCTTACGATGCCCATTCATCCACCATGTAGTTTACTCTATGGGCATCATGATGTAAAGGGGAAAATGAGGCTGCTGGAGGGAAGGTTGGAGGCAGCGGGCTGGCCGGGAGCGTCGGCAAGCGGGTTGTTCCGAGATGGTTCGCGGATGGTGTGGTCTGTGCATTCGATAAGCCTCCGCGGCCGCGCCCGGAACGCTCCGGCGATCTCCGGTTGCAGAGCGAAACGCGTTCTGCAACAATACGCGTCGGCAAGACTTGGCCATGCCGAAAGAACGGCCTAAAGTAAATATCGGCGAAGTGATCAGGAGCTATCGCGGCGAGCGCGGTCTCTCGCAAGGCGATATCGAACGGCGCACCGGCCTCCTGCGCTGCTACCTCTCCCGCGTGGAAAACGGCCACACCGTACCCTCCCTGGAAACGCTGGCAAAGATCGCGGAAGCGATGGACATGAGTCTGGCGGATTTCTTCCCCAGCATGGAGACGGCGCGGGAGCGGGACGCGAAGAAGGCGCTGGGCGAACTGTCCGCGGACGAGATCCGGTTCCTGGGCGAGATCAAACGGTACAGCTCAACGCTTTCGGATGAGAACAAGCGGCTGGTGCTGGCGATGATTCGCAAGATGGCGACGGTGATCCCCACGCAGAGGAAAGCCACGGCAAGAAGAGTGTCGTTCTAGCAGAACCCGAAGACCGAAAAACGAAAGTCGAAAAACGCTGGAGGGGCGGAGCTGTCGCTCAGTGGGCGTCGTGCCCATGGAGAAAGCAGATCCCTCACCCGTCCGCTGTTCGGCCGGCTCAGGAAAGGCGGCGCTACTTGCCGTGGCGGGAGGGGTCGACGATGGCGCGGAAAACGCGGCCGCGGCCAATCAATTGTTCCCCGCAGTGCGCGGCGACCTCGAACGCGAGGAAGCGGCCCTTTACCGCACCTTCAAAGCGAGCCCAGGCGCGGACGCGCTGGCCCACAATGCATGCTTTCAGGTGATCCACTTCGATGCGGGTGCCGACCGTGATCTCGCCGGCAGCGAGTAAGGGAGCGACGGCGCGAGCGGCGGCGACTTCCATCAGGCCGATCATGGCCGGAGTGGAAAGCACGGGCGGCAGTGTCGGGTCGTAGTGCCGGATGGTGAATTCGTGAGGGACGTCCTGCTCGATCGTGTGCTCGAGACCGAGGGGCAGGGAAGCGGGATCGGTAGGCAAGGTGGTCCGGGCCTCAGCGTGAGACCGCGCCCAGATTGCGGGCCGCGGGCGCGGAGCGGAAGAAACTGCTGAAGATTTCGCCCATGGTGAGGCCCAACTGGCCCCAGAGGCGGCGCTTGAGGGTGCGGTAGTCCTGCGAGCCGCTGAAAAGGTCGCGCATGAGCGCGCAGAACGCGGGGCTGCGGCGCGTGAACTGGATCATGCGGGTGGTCACCGCACCGCCGAGGAACGTGCCGGTGAACATCCGGCGGGCCATGTGGACGGCGAATTCAAAATCGGCGGCGAATTCATGCCGCGCCCGCGCCGGGTACTGGTCCGGACGGCCTTCGGCGAGCGCATCGGCCAGCAGATGACCGGAGCGCAGAGCATAGTGCAGGCCTTCACCCGTGAGGGGGTCCACCCAGGCGGCGGCGTCGCCCACGAGCGCCCAGTTGCGGCCGACGACGCGGCGGAGGCGCAGGGTGTCCACCTGGGGCGAGGGCAGCACGTGGCTGTAAAAAGACGCGCCGTGGGCCGAGATGCCCTCCTCGTCGAGAAAGCGGTGGAGATGTTCCTTCATGGTTCGCGTGCCGCCAGGCACGAGCCGGCCGCAGATGCCCACGGAAAGATGGTCGGAGCGGGGAAAGGACCAGATGTAGCCCGCGAACTTCGTGAGGAATTTCACGGTGATGCGGTCGGAAGACGCGGGAACGAAGTAGCCGACGGTCTGCTCGAGGTCCTGCCGCTTGAGCGGCGTGGTGCCGGGAAGCAGCGGATTGCGCGCGCCTGCCGCGAGAACGACGAAGTCGGCGGCGAGTTCTCGTCCGGCGGCCGTCAGTCGAACGCGGCGGCCGGAGGTGTCGAGGTGAGTGACGCGCGAGTGGATCACTTCGCAGCCGGCGCGGCCGGCTCGGTCGAGCAGCAGGCCGTTCAACACCTTGCGCGAATAGATGACGATGGGCTTGTCGAGGGAAAGCAGCGCACGATGGCCGGCGCTGGAGACCAATTCGCATTCACTGATGATTTTTTTGGGGTAAGGGCCCTCGCGGAGGTAGGGATAGGCGCGGAGCGCCTTCTGCGTCAGGCCGCCGCCGCAGGGTTTTTCCCACGCCAAATGCTCGTCGAAGATTGCAACGCGGAAGCCTGCGCTGGCTAGGCGCTCGCCGCAGAGAGCCCCGGCGGGGCCCCCTCCCACGATGGCGATATCGCGCATCAAGAGGCCGGGTTCAGGCGAGCGGAAACGTGGCTGCCAGAAACCACGCCGCGAGTATAGCACTGAAAACAGCCGCCGATGCCGGGGAGGCGGTGCGCCTGCGCAAAGCGTCAGCGCCGAGGCGCTGGCCGACGGAGAGGAGAGCGAGGAAGAAAACGAAGATGACGACGAGCAGGGCATCGGAAGCGGCGCCGGACCACCAGGCGGCGAGCATGGCGAGCCAGACGATGGTCCGGAGAGCGAGGAACAGGGAGAAACGACGCGGGCCACCGAGGGGGCGGTTGGGCAAGGGATTGCCGAGGGCGAGTTCTTCGGCATAGCAGATGGGAAGAAGTGCGAGCGCGAGGAAGGGAACGCGAGCCCAACGCGGCGCGATGGACCACTCGCTGACCTGCCAACTGAAGCATCCAGCGACGGCAAGAACCGTGGCCACGGCGAGCGCCGCGCCCGCAACGGCGCCGTATGCCGCACGTGCGGGGAGGGGCCGGCGTACGGCGAGCAGCAACGCCAGAGGCACGCCGGACAGCAGCAGAACCGAAGCGAAGTAGGCGGTGCCGTAGAGGTGTAGGGGTTTCAAAGGCGTCCATGGCGTTGCGACGGCGGCGGCCAGCGCGGTGGCGCCCACCCAGGCGGCGAGAGAAAGCGCGGCGGAGGGGGCGGTTGGGGGCGGCGCCGTGGATTCGGCAGAAGCAGGGAAGCCAGCCACGCGGGCCGCAGTCGAGGCAGCGGCGGGGACCATCAGGAGGATGCCGAGGAGGCCGAAGCCGCTGCCATAAAGCGCCCAGAAATCCAGAGCGGGGAAGACGTTGGTTTGGCCGACGGCGCGGAGCGCCCATTGCACCATGGCGCGTTCCGCGCCCGGCTCGAAGAGAACGCCGGCATGGGAACCCCAGGGGACGTACTGCAGGCGGAAGGCGCGTGACTGGCGGAAGTCGTCCGACGAGAACCGGTCGGCGCCGGCGGCGGAGGCAAGTTCGCGCTCCTGGCGAAGGACGGCCCACATGTCGAGCAGCGGCGCAACGAGCAGGAGGTTGGCTGGGATGCGGTGCGGGCGGACGAGAGGGGCGGTGGCGACAGCGATGGTGCCGGCAGCGAGGAAGTCGTCCGCAAGGCGCACGACCAGCGCTGCTCCCATCGAGTGGCCGAGGAGCACGGTGCGCGTCGCGGCGATGTCGCCGCGACGTTCGAGCGCGGCGAGCAGGCCCTTGGCGCAGGCTTCTGCGGCGCCAAAGGAAAAAGGGGCGGGGTTCGCGCCGTGCCCAGGCAGGTCGGGAATGTAAACGTGGAAGCCGGCGGCGGCGAATTGCCGAGCAGGCGTGAGCATCACGACGTGATTGGCGGCGAGTCCGTGGAACATCACCACGGAACCGCGTGCGGGGATTCCCTGCGGTTCGAGGACGCGCACGGGGGCAGCCGGGCAGGCAGGGCCGCCGTCGAGCACAAGGTCGCGCATCGGGCCCTGGCCGTGCGCGACCATCATGGCGCCGCAGGCCAGCAGTACGGTCCCGCCCGTTGCCAGAAGCAGTTCAGAACGGCTCATGAGCGGTTTACGAGTCGCCCGCGGCTCGCGTGATAGGATTCCCGTGGAGCGCGGGCGGAACGGTCGGCGCGCTGAGAGGGCACGATTTGGGTCGCGTGGTTTCGCAAGAGGAACTGATTCTCCACTTGAAGCGCGCGCGGCGCAATGGAAGCCGCATCGTGTTCACGAACGGCTGCT
>Ga0335080_10005246_pt1 | contig 13311 bp, 14 predicted proteins | sample Lox_Sample_34_FD_206720 | JGI IMG/M metagenome (GOLD analysis project Ga0335080, IMG submission 206720) | Soil microbial communities from Loxahatchee National Wildlife Refuge, Florida, United States - Lox_Sample_3.4 | ecosystem: Environmental > Terrestrial > Soil > Wetlands | place: USA... | reverse complement strand
CGGCTGCTCTACTCCTCGCGGCGGTTGAGCGAGGTCATTTACCGCGAGGAGCTGCTCGGCTACTCGAAGCTCGACCGGGTCGACGTCCGCTTCGCGCTGACACGCGAATGGCCAGACGACTGGCAAGGACATCGCGGCCGGATCGACCAGGCGCTGCTCGCCGAGATCGCCGGGCCGCCGTCCGGCATGCCGCGGGTGTACATATGCGGCCCGAACGGCTTTGTCGAAGCCGCCGCGGGGTCGCTCGTGCAGCTTGGACACGACCCGAGCCGTATCAGGACCGAACGGTTTGGACCGACCGGGACCTGACGCGCTGTTCTCGCTGTCTCCCGCGCGCGCGGCGTCGGTGGCCGCCGAGGCGATGGTCGCATCCAGCCAGCCGCTGGCCACGCTCGCCGGCCTCGATGTCCTCCGCGAGGGCGGGAGCGCGGTCGACGCCGCGATCTGCGCCGCCGCGGTCCTGTGTGTGACCGAGCCGCCCATGACCGGGGTCGGGGGAGACCTGTTCGCGATCGTCCGGGACGGCGAGGGCGCGCTACACGGGCTCGATGCCGCCGGCCCGGCGCCGCGGGCCGCGCCCGCGGAGCCGCCGGCCGAGTCCGGCCCGCGGTCGGTGGACGTCCCGGGAGCCGTCGCCGGCTGGAGCGAGCTGTCCGAGCGATTCGGTCGAGTCGGTCTCGATCGCTGCCTCACCCCCGCGATCGAGTTCGCGCGGTACGGCGTGAGCGCGGGGTTCAACTCCGCCATGGTGTGGCAGACGAGCCCGCGGGCGCCGGTCGCGTTCGGAGCTGCGCCGGATTTCGGCGCGCGCTACCGGCTGGTCGCGCTGGGAGACACGCTCGCGGGGATCGCGAGCGAAGGCCCGCGGTGGTTCTACACCGGGCCTCCGGCTCGCGCCATCGCGGAAGCGACGTGGCTGTCCGGAGACGATCTCGCGGACTACGCGCCTCGCTGGGTCGAGCCGCTGGTCGGTCGCTACCGCGGCGTCGACGTCGCCGAACTGCCGCCGCCGACCCAGGGCGTCGCGGCGCTCGAGGCGCTCGCGATCCTCGGCGACGAGGAGCCGGCCCTGCCCGAGCTCGTCCGGGCGGTGGCGCTCGCGCTCGAGGACGCGATCGCGACGGTGCGCGACGGAGCCGATGTCAGCGGGCTGCTCGCGCCCGAGCACGTGCGCGCCCGGCGGTCGCAGCTCCCGGCCCGCGTGTCCGAGCCCGCCGGCGGGACGGTGTGCGTATGCGCCGTCGACCGTGACGGCATGGCGGTGTCGCTGCTCCAGAGCCTGTACGAGGCATTCGGATCGGGCGTGGTCGCCGGCGACAGCGGCATCGTCCTCAACAACCGTGCCGCCGGGTTCGCGGTCCAGGGCACGGTGGTCGGCGGAACTCGCCCGTACCACACACTGATCCCGGGCATGCTCACGCGGGGGCGCGAGCTCGTCGGCCCGTTCGGGCTGATGGGCGGCTTCATCCAGGCCCAGTCGCACGTGCAGTTCCTGTGCTCGCTGCTCCCCGATGGAGACCCCCAGGTGGCGCTCGACCGCGGCCGCTTCCGGATCGACGGTGGCACGCTCAGCCTCGAGCCGCCGCTGTGGGACCACGCCGACGAGCTCGCCGCCCTCGGGTTCCAGATCGACCTCGACGCCGGCCGCACGGTGTACGGCGGCGGCCAGGCGATCATCGTCCGCGACGGCGCGCTGTTCGGAGGGTCGGACGCCCGCAAGGACGGCTGCGCGCTCGGGTTCTGATTTTGGGCCGCCTGCGGCGGCGTCCGTGGGGCCGGGAAGGCCCGTCCGGACCGTGGCGGAGGACCAGAGCGGTGCCGTCGGCGACCGGAAACGGCGGGCACCTGGAGCATGGCTTCGGTGGACCCGTGGCGGACGCACGCCGACCGGACCGGCCCGGCCCGGCCCGGCCCGAAAACACGCGCATAACTCGGCAACCAACCGGTTCTGTCCCGACCTCGCCGAGTTACCCGCGATTATCGTGCACAGCTCGGCAGGGTCTGGCTCGAAGCCGCGCTTTGTCGCGTTATTCATGTCCCGGCGCGGCGGCAAAGCCCCATCTCCAGGTGCCCGCCGTTCAAACCCGCCGGCCCTTACCCACTCCCGAGCTTCACCAGCCCCGACTCATACGCGACGATCACCGCCTGCACCCGATCGCGCAGCCCGAGCTTGCGCAGCACGCTCGAGATGTGCGTCTTCACCGTCGCCTCGCTGACGACGAGCTCGGACGCGATCTCGGCATTCGACATACCGCCCGCGAGCAGCCGCAGCACCTCGGTCTCGCGCGAGGTCAGCTCGGCGAGCGCGTCGCTCGAGTCCTCGCCGGGCGGAAGCGTGGTCGCGAACCGTTCGAGCAGCCGGCGCGTCACCGAGGGCGCCAGCAGCGCGTCTCCGCCGGCGACGACTCGGATCGCCTCGAGCAGCTTGGCCGGCGTCACGTCCTTGAGCAGGAAGCCGCTCGCTCCGGCCCGGATCGCGGCATGGACGTACTCGTCGAGGTCGAACGTCGTGAGTACGAGGATCCGCGCGGATGTGCCGGCGGCCACCAGCCGACGGGTCGCCTCGACCCCATCGAGCACCGGCATGCGGATGTCCATCAGGATCACGTCCGGGCGGCGGCGCTCAGCCAGCGTCACCGCGTCGGCGCCGTTCTCGGCCTCGCCGACCACTTCGATGTCGCCCTTCGAGCCGAGGATCGTCCGGAAGCCGGCGCGCACGAGCGGCTGGTCGTCGCAGATCAGTACCCGGATGCTCACGACATCCCCTCGACCGGCAGCCGTGCCCGGACCTCGTAGCCCTGCCCTGGCCGCGGCGACGCCGTCAGCTCGCCGCCGAACAGCGCCACTCGTTCGCGCATCCCGATCAGCCCGTGGCCACCGGCCTCGCCGTTGGCCACCGACGTGGCGCGACCGTCATCGACGACCTGGAGTTCGAGCGCGTCGGCGGCGTAGCGCACGTTGACCCGCGCGCCCGTGGCATCAGCGTGCTTGAGCGTGTTGGTGAGGGCCTCCTGCACGATCCGGTAGGCGCACAGGCCGACTCCCTCGGGCAGCGTGCGCGGCTCCCCGATAACCGACAGCTCTACCGGCAATCCCGCCTCGTTCACCTGCCGGACTAGATCGTCGACGTACTCGATTCCCGGCTGGGGGGTGAACGCCGGCTCCTGGCCCGGGTCGTCCTCGGCGCGGATCACGCCGAGCAGCCGGCGGAGCTCGGTGAGCGCCGCGCGGCCGGTCGACGCCACCGCTGACAGCGATTCGCGCGCGCGCTCGGGGTCCTCGTCGAACACCTCCTCGCCGGCCGCGGCCTGCACGACCATCACGCTGACGTTGTGGGCGATCACGTCGTGCAGTTCACGCGCGATGCGGGCGCGTTCCTCGATGACCGCACGGTCGGCCTTCTCCTCGCGCTCGCGCTCGAGCCGGGCCGCCCGCTCCTTGAGCTCGGACAGATAGGCCCGGCGCGTCCGCAGGTTGTCGCCGATCACCCACGCGATCGCGATCACGGCGAGCTCTGGAATCACGCGCCCGGCATGCGGCCCGTTGTTGACGATCTCCCCGACCGTGATAGGCAGCGCAACCCAAGCGGCGGCGCGGATCGACACCCGGCGTTCGCAGTACGCGGCGACCGTGTAGAGCGCCACGATCACCCCGACCGGTACCGGAGAGTCGTTCGAGAACACCAGCAGCAGCGTCTCGGCGATGACCGTGACCGCCAGCACCGCGAGCGGCCGGTACCGGCGGAGCGCGATCGGGAGGGTGGTGAACAGCGCGGCGATGGCCGCGAGTACCGGGAACGGATAGCCGTACCGGGTGCGGGAGCCGACGACCGAGCCGACTGCGATCACGGTCAGCGCCAGCGCCAGCAGCGAGTCGGTCCACCACGGATGGCGGCGGATCGCGTCGCGCACCGCCGCCACCGTTGTGGAGACATGCCGCATGCGGTCAGAGTAACCCCGGATGTCAGGCGTCCCGCGTCCGCATCCGCCACGCCCCGAGGCCCGGCAGCACCAGGAGCCACGCGATCGTCACCACGACCGCCACCACGACCGGCATCGGGATCACCGGAGGGCCGGTCAGAGGGCCGGGCTTGAGGAACAGCAGCACGGCGTCGAGCATGCCGCGCCTGAGTGAGCCGAGCGAGCTTGCCTGGACGACCAGCGGGCTCAGCACGAGCTCCCACCCAATCAACGCCGTGATAGTCCCGGTCCGCGACCCGGTGAGGGACGCCAGACCGAGCGCGATCACGCACACGACCGAGTTCGCGAGCGCGAGCCACGCCACCGACTGCAGGATCACCGACAGGCTCGGCGTTGCCAGTCCGCCGGCGAACCCGAATGTGACCGCGAGCGCGATCACAAACGCGATCCCCGTGATCGTCAGCGTGACCGCGACCGCGGCGGGGATCCGGGACAGGAATAGCGACGTACGCGAGCGGCCGGTGAGGACGTTGTCGCGGAACACGCCGGCAGCCAGGTCGCCGGCGCCCGCCTCGGCGCCGATCAGGATGGCCGCCACCGGCCCCATGAACACGCCCAGCAGGTCGAGCAGCCGTCCGTAGTTGTTCATGCCGCCGGCGGGCGAAAAGTGAGCCGGGTCGGACGCGTGCTTGACCACGTCGTACCCGGTCATGATCACCAGCGGCACGAGCAGCGCCGCCAGCGCGAGCGCGATCATGCCGCGTTTCTTGCGCAGACGGAGCAGGTCCGCGCCGACCATCTGCCGTGCCACTGTCAGGTCCAGATTCATGCGGCCACCTCCAGCCGTGTCGTCATCTCCAGGAACCGGTCCTCGAGACTCCGCCGCGCCGGCTCGAGCCGGGTAACGACGATCCCGTCGGCGACCAGTCGCGAGTTGATCTCGCCGGCGTAGCCGTGGTCGAGCAGTCTCATCCGCAGCGCGCCGTGCTCCGTTCGCAGATCGCGCACCGCCGGGTCGCCGGCGAGCACCGCGAGCGCGCGCTCGGCGTCGTCGCATTCGACCACGAGCTCACCGGCCTCGTCGGCGACCAGCTCGTCGATCGAGCCCTGCGCGATCACGCGGCCGCCGTCGATGATCGCCGCGACGTCGCACGTCTTCTCGACCTCGTCGAGCAGGTGGGAGGAGACGAACACGGTGCGCCCCTCGTCCTCGACCAGCGCCCGGATCATCAGGCGTACGTCGAGCATCCCGCCTGGGTCGAGCCCGTTCATCGGCTCGTCGAGGATCAACAGATCGGGGTCCGACAGCAGGCACCGTGCGACGCCGAGCCGCTGGCGCATGCCCAGCGAGTACGTACCGACGCGGTCGCGAGCGCGCTTGTCAAGACCGACTCGCGCGAGCACGCCGTCGATCCGGGACCGGGTCTGCGGCCCACGGACCGCGGCGGCAATCTTAAGGTTCTCGTAGCCCGTGAGATGCGAGTAGAACGACGGCTCCTCGACGATCGCCCCGACGCGGGCGAGTGCCTGCGCCCGCCGCTCCGGCACGGGAAGGCCGAGGACGTTCGCGCTGCCGCCGCTCGCCCGGGTGAGCCCGAGCAGCATCCGGATGAGCGTCGTCTTGCCGGCGCCGTTGTGGCCGAGGAACCCATAGGCGACGCCGCGCGGCACGACCAGGCTGACGTCATCGACGGCGGTGCGCTCGCCGAAGCGCTTGGTCAGTCCACGGGTCTCGAGCGCGGGCGCACGATGATCTTGATCTGTATGTGTGGTTGGCATGCCGTCCAAGCTAAGCCCGTCCGGTGCTCCGCACATCGGCTGCGGGGATGGATCTGGGTCAGTCGAAAGTAGGAGACCGCGGTGCACGGTGAGGGCCCGCTCCGGCGATCCGCTATGGTCCGTCGTAGATGGCGAGTCGTCCGCGGAAGCGTTCTCGGGCCGCCGCTCCGCCGCCGCTGCACGAGCTCGAGTCCGAGGTCATGGAGCAGCTCTGGTCCGGCGGAGAGACCACCGTCCGGTCCGTGATGGAGGCGCTCAACAAGCGCTCGCGCCGGGACCGGGCCTACACGACGTACATGACGATCATGGCGCGCCTCTACAAGAAGGGGCTCCTACGCCGGCGGCGCGAGGGCAAGACCGACCACTACGCGCCCGCCTACGAGCGCGACGAGTACATGGCCCTGCGCGCGCGGGCCGAGGTCGAGAGGCTCGTCTCCGATTACGGCGACGCCGCCCTCAGCCATTTCGCCCAGCAGCTCGCGAGTCTCGACCCCGCCCGTCGGCGGGCGCTCCAGCGGCTGGCTCGCAAGACCTGACGGCGTTTTCCGCGACCACGTGGAAGGGATCGGCCGTCGTCGGCGTCTACACCGATATGAGCCGCAAACGATCCGTCACGCTGAAGCCGATGTCGGCGCTGATCGACGCGGTCATGGATGGCTACGTCGCCTGGCGCGAGGCGAGCGCCGGCGTGGAGACGGCCTATCGCCGCTGGCGACAGGCGCCGCTGGGCGAGCGACAGCTCGCCTTCGATCGCTACTTCGCGGCGCTCGACCGCGAGGAAGACGCCGCCTCCGAGTACCGCCGCCTGGTCGAGCTCGCCGAAGCTGCCTAGGCTCGCGGCACGGGCCTCACCCCGGCCCGATTCGGTCCTGCTCCTCGACCGTGCGCTCCGCCGTGGGGAACGCCTCGAGTCGGCCGTCGGGGATCGGCTTGCCGCTCTCGACCGACAGGCCGTACGTTCCCTTGGCGAGCCGCGCCTCGGCCCGCTCGACCGCCTCCAGCTGCCGGCGGAAATCGTCGGCCCGGCCCTCGTTGTATTCGTCCTGGTAGAGGTCCTCGTCGTCCAGGTCGCCGGGTTCGACCTTGGTGTCGCCCTCGAGCGGTCCTTCGTGCTCGATCGCGGCGAGCGACTCCTCGATCTTGGCGCGTTCTTTGGCCAGTAGTTCGCGAGCGCGTTCAGGGTCCACGGGTGGAAGCCTACTCGGCATCGCCGTTTCGGCGACGCCCGGCTCGGTCGGTTAACGTGCGCTCGTGGGTTCCGCTGAAGGCTTCGATTCGATCACGCTGACCTCGGCCGACGGGTCGACCACCGCCGAGTTCGTGCCCGACGCCAACCTCGTGTGCTGCTCGTTCGCCGTCGACGGGGTCGAATGGCTGGAGCGCCGGCGTGGCGTGCGGGCGTACGCCGAACAGGGCAAGACGATGGGCATTCCGCTGCTCTACCCGTGGGCGAACCGCTTGGCCCGCTTCGGCTACTCGGCGGCTGGCCGCGAGGTCGTCTTGTCCGAGGACGACACGCGAATACCCCGCGATTCCGGCGGCCTTCCGATCCACGGCGTCTTGCCCGGGCTGCTGCGTTGGGAACGTGGCGACTCCGGCCGGGGGGACACGATCGCGGCGCGTCTGGAGTGGAGTTCCCGCGAGCTGCTCGAGCTGTTCCCGTTTGTCCACGAGGTCCATTGCGAGGCGACCGTCGGCCGGGCCGAGCTCAACGTGCTGACCACCGTTACCGCGGTTGGCGACGACCGGGTGCCCGTGTCGTTCGGCTACCACCCCTACACCCGCCTCGCCGGCGCCGACCGCGGCGAGTGGCAGGTCACGCTCGCCGCGTCGAACCGGCTCCCGCTCGACGACCACTCGATCCCGACCGGCGAGCGCGCGCCCGTCGGTCCCGACCGCTTCTCACTTGCCGGCGCGAGCCTCGACGATGCGTTCGTCGCCGTTGGTTCCGCGCCCGAGCCCGCCACGTTCGAGGCCGCGGCCGCGGAGACGAGGTTGACTGTCGAGTTCCTCGGCGGCTACGGCTACGCCCAGGTGTTCTCTCCCGACGGGCAGCAGTTCATCTGCTTCGAGCCGATGACGGCGCCGGCGAACGCCCTGAACAGCGGCGACGGCCTCACGTTCATTTCGCCGGGGGAGACGTACCTCGCGCGCTTCCGGATCGCGCTCGCACAGAGCGCGTGAAGGCGGGCGGCGTGCGCGTGGCGTGCTGTCAGATCGCGCCTGACGTCCTCGAGCCCGAGCGGAGCGTGGAGCTCGCGGCCGACGCAGAGGATGTGGCTTCCGCGTGGGCTCCGATCGCAGCCCGCGGCGGTGCGGTTGTGATCGGCGGGTTCTGCGAGCGAGCGGCCGACGGTCGCCTGTTCAACAGCAGCGTGCTCGTCGACGGCGACGGGCTCAGGGCCGTCTACCGCAAGCTTCATCTCTGGGGCGAGGAGACACGATGGTTCTCAGCCGGCGACGAGCCGGCTCCCGTTGTCGACACCCGCCACGGCCGTATCGGGCTCGCCGTCTGTTACGACGTCGAGTTCCCCGAGTTGACGCGCGGGCTGGCGCTCGCCGGCGCCGACTTGATCGCGCTGCCCGCCAATTGGCCGCGCGACCCGCGTGCAATCCTCCAGTCACTCGCCGCGACGACCGCCTACCTGAGCCGTGTGTACGTGGCCGTGTGCGACCGGTGCGGCGCCGAACGCGGACTCGAGTTCGAGGGCGGAAGTGTGATCGCCGGCCCCGACGGCGACCTCCGGGCCGGCCCGGTCCGCGACCGTGGCGTCGAGACGTTGTCTGCTGAGTGCGACCTGTCGGAGGCGCGGCGTAAACGGAACGGCGAGCACAACGACGCATTCGCCGATCGCCGACCCGCGTACTACGAGCCGGCGCTCACGGCGAGGGGTTCCCGATCCTGAACGCTCGGGAACCCCTCGCTTCGCCCCCATTCGCCCCCAGTCCCCGCGCCCGCGGGGACGTTCCCTTCGTAAATGACTAGGACGTCGGCGATGCGGCGATCCTTTCTCCGGTGTCGGCGCGATCTCTGAAAAGTCACGATTCCCGTCCGCGCGCCGGCCTCCGGATCGCGGCGCTGGGAATCGCGGTCGTCGCCGCGGGCTGCGGCTCAAGCGGTGGCCAACCGCGCGCCACCGGACCGGCGCTGTTCGCCGAGGACTGCGCGGTGTGCCACTCGCTCACCGGCCATGCGTCGGCGCGCCAGCAGGGCGGCGACCTGCTCGGGTTTCAGATGACCCGCTCCCAGATGCTCGAGTTCGTGCGCGAGATGCCCGTCCCACACCGGTTGAGCTCCGCTCAGGAGAAGACCGTTGCCGACTACGTCCGAGCCGCCGAGGCGCGCGGACCGTGAGCTGAATGCTTACGGCGCGGGTGCCGCCGGGACGAGCTGACCAACGCCGGCGACGGTGGTCGTGGGGGCCAGCCCACCGGCGACGACGATCGTCCCGCTGATCGGGACCGACGCCGTGTCCGACAGCGGCTCGGGCAGGTGCCCCGCCACCGCGACCGCTCCGGTGCGCGGGTCGATCGACCACACGGTCGCGGTCTGCGAGCCGAGGTTGTTGCCGCGGCCGCCGATCAGATACGCATACGAACCGAGGGTGGCTGCCGAGGCATGGGTGATCGGCCGGGGCAAGCGCCCGAGCTTACGGACCTGCCCGGTGGCGGGATCGAAGCTGTAGATCGCGTCACTCGCGCTCGTCGGTGTCGAGCCCCCGATGATGAGGACTCGGCCGCCGACCGCGGTCGCGGCCGCGTAGCGGAGGCCGACCGGCAGTTGCCCGGCGACGTGGACCGGCGATCCGGGTCGCCAGGCGAGGATCGTGTTCATCCAGTTCGTGCCGTCATAGCCGCCGACCACATAGGCCGTCCCGCCGGTCTCGGCCACGGCGACGTCCGACTGGGCGTGCGGCAGCGTGCCTACCGTGTGTACGGCCCCGCTCGCGGGATCAAAGCTCACGATGTGATCGAGCTCGGAGGCCGAGCCGCCGCCGAACACATACACGACGCCGCCGAGCTCCGCGGCCTGTGCGTCGTGCTGGGCGAGCGGCAGGCTCGCGGTGTGAAGGACGCCGTGGAGACCGGCGACCTCGATGCCGGCGCTCGAGACCTCGGAGGAATCGAGCCCTCCGAGCAGGGCGAAGCGGGCGGAGCCGAGCCCGGCGAACGCCGGGTCCTTGAGCGGCGCCGGCAGCTGATAGCGCGAGCGGTAGGCGAGCATGGCCGGACGCACCGGCGCAGCGTGCGGGTTCGCGCGCTGCGACGTGCGGGCGCGGACTCCCGCACCGTGCGCCGCCGTACTCGTCGATGTGGCGCTGCCCCCGCAACTCGAAGTGGCCAGCGCCACGAGCAGCGTGGCCAGGAGTGCGCGTGGAGGGCGGATGACGGCGATGCTAGCCAGCCGTATGGCGAGGCCGCACGGGTGTGGAAAGTCTCATCGCACACTTACTTGGCTCCGCCGATCTGGCGGCAAACTCGTCGGCTTGCCTGTGACCGTCCTGGGTACACGATGCCGGGTGAGGAACGCGGCCGTCCTGGTCTCCGCGCTCGTAGCGCTGCTATTCGCGGGGTGCGGCTCGAGCCATCGTTCGGTAAGCACTTCGTCGAACACACTGACGTTGACGACGAAGCCGGCGCCGCCGGCGGATGACCGGAGCAGCCTGGTTTCCGGTCACGGGAACCTGTACAGCGCCGACGCGCCCGGCGACCTCAGCCCGGTCGTGCGGAACGATCCGGCGCTCGTGTACGTGCCGAACAGCATGAGCAACACCGTCGACGTGATCAGCCAGCGGACGCTGAAGATCGTCGAGCAGTTCCCGGTGGGAGGGCTGCCGCAGCATGTGACCCCCTCCTACGACCTGCGGACGCTGTACGTCGACAATGACCTCGGGAACAGCCTCACGCCGATCAACCCGCAAACCGGACGTCCCGGTCGCCCGATCCCGGTGGCGGATCCGTACAACCTGTATTTCACCCCCGACGGCCGGTTCGCGATTGTCGTCGCCGAGCGCCTCGAGCGCCTCGATTTCCGCGATCCCCGCACGATGCGTCTCGTCCACTCGCTGTCGGTGCCCGAGTGCCGCGGCGTCGATCACATGGACTTCTCCGCGGACGGGCGGTACGCGTTCGCGAGCTGCGAGTTCGCCGGCCGGATGATCGAGATCGACCTCGACACGCAACGGGTGATTCGCACGCTCGTGCTCGACCACGGCCTCGCGAGCCCCCAAGACGTGAAGGTCTCCCCCGACGGGCGCACGGTCTACGTGGCGGACCAGCAGGACGGCGGGATCTGGGAGATCGACCCGTCGTCCTTCCGGGTGACCGGCTTCCTCAAGACCGGCGCGGGCGCCCACGGTCTCTATCCGAGCCGCAACGCGACGATGATGTACGTCTCCAATCGCCAGTCGGGTTCGATCTCGGTCGTCAGCTTCCGCACGCGGCGCGTGATCCACACCTGGCAGCTGCCGCTACCGGCCAGCCCCGACATGGGGGGCGTCTCGGCCGACGGCCGCACCCTGTGGCTGAGCGGGCGCTACAACGCGGTCGTCTACGCGATCGACACCCGCAACGGCCGCCTCCGTGCCGCGATCCCAGTCGGGGACGGCCCGCACGGACTGTGCGTCTGGCCCCAACCCGGGCGCTACTCGCTCGGGCACACCGGCATCCTCCGCTGAGGGACGAGCCCACTACCCGCCCGGTACCGAGGGCGGACCCGGTGGCGGATTCAGCGGCAGGATCAGCGGCGGCTGCGGTGCCTGGTCGAAGTCGAAGTCCGCGGTCATGTCGCCGAGCTGGTCGGCGTTCTCGCGCACGTCGGGGCGGGGATCTGGGCGCCCGTCGGTAGCCGGGTCCAGGCGCTGCCCGCCGAGGAAGTCGTCTTCGATGAACTTGTTGATCGCGTCGAAGCTGAGCGTCTGGTGATCGATGAACCCGCGCCGTGCGTAGGGGCTGATCACGAGCGAGGGCACCCGGAATCCGTATCCGTTCTGGTCGACGACCGGTGGCAGCACGTGGTCGTAGAAACCGCCCCAGTCGTCCCACACCAGGAAGATCGCGGTCGAGCCCCAGTCCGGTCCGGACATCACGGTGTTGATCAGGTTGGTGACGTACCCCTGCCCGGTCGCGATGTTCGCGGGCGGATGATCGGAGTGCTGCTGGTCGGGAACGATCCACGACACCTCGGGGAGCGTGCCCGCCCGGGCGTCCCTGAGGAAGTGGGAGACATCCTGGATGTTGCCGAGCTGGTCGTCCTGGTGAACGTCGGTGAACGACGGGAGCGGATTCCAGATATCGGGCGTCCCGACGCTGAACGGCGAGCTCGCGCAATTCGCGTTACCGCCGACGCAATCGGGTTCACCTCCGGGGGTTAGGAAGTAACCCCAGCTGACACCGTCCTTGTGCAACAGATAAGTGATGTCCGTCCATGCGTAGTTGTAACTCGTCGAGACCTGGCGCGACACCGTGGCGCGAAGCTTGGCCAGCTCGTCTTTGATGCGGCGCCGGCACTGTGCGACTGCCAGGGGATAGCGCGCGCTCGACCCCGTGGGGATGCCGCTGCCCGGTGAGCCCGTTGTACCTCCGCTGCCCGGGGAGCCCGTTGTCCCGCCGCCGCCCGGGGAGCCCGTTGTCCCGCCGCCGCCCGTCGACACCGGGCTCTGAGCCAGCCGGCAGAGCCGCAGCTGCTGCCGCGCCGTGCGCAGCAGCCGTCGCACGCGGTTGGCGGCTACGCGCCCCCTCGTCCCCACCCCGATGATGTCCGAGGTCTGGTACCCCCCGAGTTCGTCGTCGTTGACGCAGCTCGACGCGTCACCCGGCACGGAGCAGTGGGCTGACCACCCGGAGACCTCGTACAGGTGGGCCGGAAGGCTCCACGACGCGTCCGACTGGAACATGTGATCGTCGAGTACGAAGTTCTCGGCGTACGTCCAGTAGTTCGGGATCTCGCGGGCGTCGTGGTAGCCCATCACGTCGGACGGCGCAAACGAGCTGCACACGCCGGCAAACCCACCGCAGCCGCGCCCGCCCGGGCTCTCGGACTCGCGGACGAACCCGTCCATCTTGCCGCCGTCGATGTCGTCGATGACCGACCCCTCGCCGTGCGGACCGCCGCCGTTGACGAGCGACGGGTTGTGGAATGGCTTGTCGCACCCTCCGGTCAACGGGTCCGGCAGGCAGACCGTGAAATGCCCACCGATGGCGGGGATCCCATCCGCACCCGGATAGGTCCCGAAGTACGAGTCGAACGAGCGGTTCTCCTGGACGATCATCACGATGTGGCGGATCTTGTGGATCCCCACGTCGGACGCGTGCACGGTGCTCGGTGTGAACGCGTTCGACGCCGCGCCGGAGTGGGGCCGCCCGGCCACGCCACAGCCGGCGAGCGCGATCGAGGTCAGCAGCAGGAGGCGACGCATCGTGGGGATCCTTATGGATCGGCGACCGGCTGCGCTAGTCGGCGTCTGCCAGGGGCGTCTCGATGAGCTTATTCACATGCGACTTGTGGGCGTCACCTTTACGAACATCTATGCCATCCGCTTTACTACTAAGCAAATGGCTATAACACTGACGCAGCTGACGGCCTTCCTCGCGGTCATCAGAGGGGGCTCGG
>Ga0335080_10005244_pt1 | contig 13312 bp, 11 predicted proteins | sample Lox_Sample_34_FD_206720 | JGI IMG/M metagenome (GOLD analysis project Ga0335080, IMG submission 206720) | Soil microbial communities from Loxahatchee National Wildlife Refuge, Florida, United States - Lox_Sample_3.4 | ecosystem: Environmental > Terrestrial > Soil > Wetlands | place: USA... | reverse complement strand
AACTTCATCAATGAAGTTCCGGATATTCGGACAGTGAAGATCGAGTGGGTTGCACCGGGTTCAATGGCCGACCAGGCGGGGCTGAAGCCCGGCGATGTTGTCAGGCGCTTCGACAACACCCCGAATCCCGATTATCAGCAATTCCACGATATTGCGGGAGACTGGGAAAACAAGTCAGTCGCGATCGTTGTTGATCGGAATGGGATGACGATACAGACGTCGATTCACCTGCCGGGTAATATTGACCCCCTTCACTATGACCTGAGCAAAGCCGGTCTGTTTGTTCAGTACGGAAGCAGCCCGATCGGAATAGAGCAGGTGAGCCCGGACTCGCCAGCGCAGCGGGCGGGCCTGCAATCGGGCGACAAGATTCTCGCGGTCGATGGTCACCCGTTTCACACGGTGATGCCACTTGTGGACTACATGCAGGAAGGCAAGGGGAAGCCGGTGACCCTCTCCGTTGAACGCAAAGGAGAGATGCTGCCGCCGATGACGATTCAGCCTTATCAGCAGGATGGGGGCTGGCGACTCGGATTTCTGTGGGCGATTCCAGATGACATCGCGATGCGTGCCGAGCCGATGAAGTTTTCGAACGCGGTGACGGAGTCACGGGATTTCTGCGCGGACAGTTCGCTGCTTATCGTCAATATCCTGAAGAAGATCTTTACGCACCAGGTCTCTGTTAAGCAGCTTTCCGGTCCGGTTGGCATTGCTGTGGCGGCGGGACAAGCGGTGAAGGAGCCTTACTGGAACGCGAAGTTCGGCTTGGCGGCAAGCATCAGCCTGAACCTGGGAATTCTCAACTTGCTGCCATTCCCGATTCTCGATGGTGGACTGATCCTGCTGCTTGCGATCGAGAGCATCATGCGACGCGACATCAGCATGATCGTGAAAGAGCGGATCTACCAGGCGGCGTTCGTGGTGCTGGTGGCGTTCTTCGCGTTTATCATGTTCAATGACTTCAGCAAGCTGCAGGTATTCAATCATCTCAAGCCGTAAAAGACAGGGATTAGGGAACAGGGAACAGGGATTAGAAAACACCTTTCCGTGTTTTGAGGATTCCGAGAGTGGAAGCTCGTCAAATGCCAGTGACAACTCATCAGGTCCGGGTGCGGTATGCGGAGACCGACCAGATGGGGATCGTGTACTACGCCAATTACCTGGTCTGGTTTGAACTGGGGCGTGTTGAGTTGCTGCGGTCACTGGGGCTGGCTTACAGCCAGCTTGAAAAAGAGCATGAATGCATTCTGCCCGTGGTCGAAGCTTCGTGCCGGTATCGTTCGCCTGCGCGATATGACGACGAGATTCTGATCGAAACGCGGCCGGCGATGCTGCGGGGATCAGTGCTGAAGTTTGCTTACCGAATCCTGCGCAAAGGCCATGATGGAACCGAGCCGACGTTGCTGGCGGAAGGCGAAACAGTGCACGTGGTCTGCGACGATCAGCTGAAGCGGAAGCCGCTGCCTATGCATTATGCTGAGGCGCTTCGAAAGCTGATGCCGGAGCGGCACGCGCACAAATAACCACTCTGTGGAGTTGATTCAGTCACGACGGCTATCACATGGCTTTTCGTTGTCCGCGACTGTTGCACTCGGCGCAGGTGGTCACGAGGTTCTCAGTGCTTTCATCGCCACCCTCTGCGGGGGACCTCACGTAATCGGTCGTCGCGTTGAAGCGCGTCAGCTGTTTACCGCATTTGGCGCATTTGTAGCCATCGCGTTCAAATACCTGCATACGCGTTTTGTGTTGGCTTTTGGTGGAGAGCGGAAACAGCGCATTCTCTTCGGCCAAACGCTCGGCGCGAAATTTGCGGCAGGCTTCAATCTCATCGGGAATCAGGACGCGATAGAGGGTGCCCTGGCGGTTGGGCTCGCCGAGTTTCTGGATGGCGCCGATCTGTTCGAGGGCCTGGAGGGTGTCCTGCACTTTGCCGAAGGAGATGTTGTTTTCGGCGGCATTCGTGTAAGAGGACTTGACGACTGCGCGCCGGAGAGTGCTGCGGCTGACGCGGATCTGGGGATTGCCGTCTTTCGCGATGGAGTGACGGAAGAGGAACCAGTAGAAGGCGGCATCGTAGGCGGTGAGGATGGGCTGAAGGTCGTCGACGATTTCGCCGATGATGTCGGGTAGTTCGAGTGCGGAGAAGCCGGCATCACCCTTGGGCGCGGTCGCTGTTTCGGCATCCAGCTCGCTCAGGAGTTGGCGAATCTTTTCGATGCGCGGATTCATCTGGGAAGAATTCTACGCCTGCCATTCGACGATGGAGCAGCGCGGTTCTCAAGCCGTGCCAGGATTCTTGTTCAATCGCCGGATTCATGCGCAGGCGCCGTGACCCCGTCGCTGGATGGGTTTTTAGTGCAGGCAATTCCCGATCCTGCTAAAGTTCTGGATGTTCCGGATCGTCAGCCGGCGGGTACGGCTGTTGAGCGGTTCACAGGCCAATTCCCCGGGGGTCGAAGCCCGATGTCGTTCCGCTCGGTTTTTATTGCGGTTGTCAGCGCGTTTGCGCTGATAGTTGCGGCATTTCTCATCAATCGCGCACGTCCGAAGGTGGAGACGGAGCAGCCGACAGCGGATTTCGTGCGAGCCTCGGGCAAGTGTGCCGAATGCCATGCGCGGCTGCAGTACTCCGTGGTTCACGAATACGAGATGTCGAATCACGCGAAGAAGGGCGTGAACTGCCTCGATTGCCATCAGCCTACGGCCGGGCAGGAGAAGGTGGACCATCACGGCTTCGTGATCAGCAAGCATTTGACGGCGGGTAATTGCCGCGGATGCCATGAGCCCGTCTACCAGGAGTATCTGCGAAGCAGGCATGCGGTGCCGAGCTGGGCCGCGGTGCATGGTACGGAAGGACTGACGCCGGAGCAAGTGGATTTTGCCGAGACGTATCAGCCGGGAAGCGTGAAGCGGCCACCGAATCCGCTCACCTTGCCAGAGGGGCATCCGGCTGTGACAGCGGGGTGCGAGCAGTGCCATGCGGTGGGCAAGCCGAACAGCGATGGCACGGTCGGGACGTGCACGGAATGCCATTCGCGGCACACGAGTTCCGTGGAACTGGCTCGGCTGCCATCGACATGCGGACAGTGCCACATGGGCCCCGACCACTCGCAGATCGAAATCTACAACGAGTCGAAGCACGGCATTATGTTCGCCGCGCAGCGGAACCTGCTGCGGCTCAATGCCGATCCGCGGACGCTTACAACGCGCGAGATGTTTGTACCTACCTGCGCGACGTGCCACATGAGCGGGATCAACGGGCTAAAGGTGACTCATAATCCGTCAGACCGGTTGAGCTGGTATCTGGCAGCAGAGGTGACCACCAAGAGGCCCAATTACCTTCAGGCGCAGATCAATATGAAGCAGGTGTGCTCGCAGTGTCACACCAAGGCGACGATTGATCGCGTCTACACACAGGCGGAACTCGTGGTTGCGAGCACGAATGAAAAGGTGCTGGCTGCGAAGGCGATTATGGATGGATTGCGCAGGGACGGCACGCTGAGCGGGAAGCCGTTTACGCAGCCGATTGACTTCACCTACTTCAACCTGTGGCACTATGACGGGCGCACCAGCAAACATGGGGCGTTTATGGGCGGGGCCGACTTTGTGCAATGGCATGGGAACTACGAACTATTGCTGAAGCAGACGGAGTTGCAACACGAGGCCGATGAGCTGCGGAGGGAGCATGGGCGCAAATAGCATTCTGCCCAGCGTGCAGCGCATTGTTGCGGATCCGCGGATTCGGTGGGCGCACGATCCGCAACTCTGGGTCGAGCTGTTTGTCACGATGAATCTCGCGATCCTCGCGGGGGATATTTATATTGCGCACTCGGTGAACCGCTTTCAGAAGTGGCCTGAGTATATACCGCTTTATTTTTCGATATGCGCGCCGATGGTGCTGGGAGTCGTGATTGTGCTGCGCTGGATATGGGGCGCAAGCGCCGCGTGGCGCGATGTTGGATACCTGGTGGGGTGGATCTCGATTTTCGTGGGATTGGGTGGAGTGCTGTATCACCTGGAGAGCCGATTCTTTCTCGATCGGACGCTCAAGAGCCTAACCTACGCTGCTCCGTTCGCCGCCCCGCTGGCATACACGGGACTCGGTTTTCTGCTGTTGGTGAACCGCATGGTCCTGGTGCGGACATCGGAGTGGGCTCGATGGGTGATCTTGCTGGCGCTGGGAGGATTTCTGGGGAACTTTGTTCTCTCGCTCACAGACCATGCTTCGAACGGCTTCTTTGCGCATACGGAGTGGATTCCGGTGATCTCCTCCGCATTTGCAACGAGCTTCCTTCTGGTGCCGCTGGTCACGCCGACTACGCGGCGGTATCTGGATCTATGCATGCTGGTGATGGTGGGGCAGGCTGCCGTGGGCGTGCTGGGATTCTGGTTTCATTTGCAGGCGAACCTTGTGGAACCCGGGGTGAGCTTGTGGGACAAGCTTGTGAACGGCGCACCGCCGATGGCCCCGTTGCTGTTTCCGAACCTGGTGGGGCTGGCGTTTATAGGGATCTGGGCGGTGCTTCCGCACGTGCCGGAGTCTGAGTCGGGCAGTTCGTGGCTGGGAGCGGCGTATCAATGGTCGCACGCGGAGCGGCAGTGGTTCGCCGCAGACTAGCTATCCGAGCGACGCGACCTGTTCTTCGAGTTCTATGGCGCGTGGGAACAGGATCTCGTCTTCGAGCCGGATGTGGAGTTGAAGATCCTCTTCGAACGAGCGCAATCCGTCGCTGAATGAATCGCGCGTTGCGACCGCGGACGCGGGCAAGTGCAGGCAGGTTGTGAAGCGCTTCAGCTCGGCGAGGATTCGTTCCGTGGACGCATGGTCTTGCATCATCATCCGAACAGGTTGTGAAACTCCGCGGAAGCACTTGCTGCCGGTCGGAGCTGTTGTCTCGGCGGGCTGATCGAGATAAGCGATGTAGGGGAAAAGGATGTTCTCTTCCTTTTCGATGTGCGCGATCAGCTCTCCCTGGAGTTTGTCCGCGAGCTGCTCTATTTCTGTTTGTGTCGCGTGGTCGGCGCATGTGGATGCGAGTTCGCGCGCCAGCGCAAGGAGCGGCGGCAACTGCTGCCGGACTGAACGGTGATGGAGGCGCACGATGTGCTGGATCAGCTTCTGGGGAGACATGGTGGAGGGATCGACTGTCGGTGCGCCGGTTTCATCCGCCTCAGCAGCGGCGAGTTTCTCAAGGACCTGTTCGACAGAGAGCTGCAGGTCTGCGCAAGCTTCATTGAGCGACTGGTTGGCATGCGAGCAGAGGTCGATTTCAAATCGCTTGAGAATGGGAGCTGCCGAGGGCTGCGTTGCGACGATCTGATTGATGGACTGGGTTGCGGTGGCCATAGAAACTCTCCACCTTCAACGGTAGCGCTCGGTGGATTTGCCGCCAGTAACTTATGTCACTCGGAAGACTGGATCTTTTAGCCTGCGGATTCGAGTTGTGCTGCCAGGCCTTTCATGTCTTTGACGACGATGTGTCGGGCATCGACATCGAGGAGGCCTTCGGCTTGCAATCGCATCAGGTTGCGCGAGATCAGCTCGCGCACGGTCCCGAGCTGGCTGGCGAGTTCCTGGTGGGTGGCGGGCAGTTGGAACTCGATGCCGCGCTCGCTTTTGGTGCCGCTGGTTTGCGCCAGTTTTACGAGGGTGGCGATGAGACGCTGGCGGATCGTGGTGAAGGAGAGCTCTTCGATGATGCCGACGAGGCGTCGCAGGCGTGAGCCGACCTGGGCGAGCACTTTCAGAGCGACTTCGGGGTGCTCCAGGCAATAGGCGTGGAAGTCGCGGCGGGAGATGAAGGCGACCTCTGCGTCCTCTGCGGCGAGGGCTGAAGCGGGGTATGGGCCGCCGTCGAAGACGGGAAGTTCGGCGACTGTATCGCCCGGGCCGTTGAGGGCAAGCACCTGTTCGCGGCCGTTCATTGAGGTTTTGAAGATGCGCACCGTGCCGCGTGCGATGATATGAAGGCCATTGCAGGGCTCGCCTTCTGAGAAGAGGAGTTCGCCGGAAGCAAACAGCTTGCGTACAGTGCGGGCGGCGAGAAGATGCAATTCGTTGGGTGAGAGGTCCGCGAGGAGTGGTGCCTTGGCGAGAACCTGGGCGAGATCGATGCGTTGTGTGCTCACTTGGGCGATTTTACGGCATTCTTGTGGGACATTGGTCACTGCACGTTACAGGGCTCCGTGTTGTGATCGAAGGAGACCTCGGATTGCTTGAGCACATCTAAACTTCAGGACAGAAAGCAAGAGAGAACATGGGAATTCAGATTGGAGCAAAACCAGATAGCGGATTCGATGATCCGATAGGCATGCTGAAAGATTGCCACCGCCGGATCGAGCAGTTTCTTCAGGTACTTTGTCTCGTAGTGGAGCGGGCGCCGGGGAGACCGCTGACCCAGGAGGAGCATGCGGCAGTGCAATCGGCGCTGCAGTATTTCAGGTTGGGGGGCCATCGGCACACGGCTGATGAAGAGGAGTCGCTCTTTCCACGCATGCGCGCGGAGAAGGCCACGGCTGGTGCTTTGAAGGAAATCGAGGCTCTGGAAGCCGATCACCGGGAGGCGGATGAGCTTCATCTCGCGGTGGAGAATCTGTACGCCGCCTGGACCGAGGGGCGGCCCCTGAGTCCAGAGGATGAGCAGCGGCTGCACGCGGCAACACAGCGCTTGAAGCAGTTGTACGAGGGACATATCAAGATCGAAGAGAATCTCGTGTTTCCGCGGGCTTCGGAGTCGCTGGATGCGGACACAATCGCGGCGATGGGTGTTGAGTTTCGCGAGCGGCGAAAGTAGATCGAAGTTCCTTATCGCCGGTCGAAGATTTCGTCTAGCCAATCAAGGGTCCGCCGGTTGACCAACGAACGATTGTGCATTTCGCAATGACCGTCGGCACCCTCAGCAGCGGTGAATCGGAGGATAGCCTTTTTGCATTTCAATGCGTCATAGAATGAGGGTGCGGAGCTTCCCAGCGAATCATTCTCCGCCATCGTCAAGAGCGTGGGGCACTTGATCCGTCCGGCATACCCCTTCATCGTGAACTGCTCTGCCGAACTCAGGTAGTCGCGTAGATTGTCGACACCATGGACCCAAAAGCCACGCTGAATCACCTTCCACTTCAGGCCGGGATCGTTACGAACTATTGCATCCATCCTGGCCAGGACGCGGTCATCCAGGTGTCCGAGGTCTATCGCTTCTTCCCGAGGGACTTTCAGGTTGTGGATGACGAATTCTCGAAATCCGTCGGCTATGCTCCACGTTCCCGGATCAGAGATCAATGCAGCAATTCGATGTTTACCCGAGGCCGCACGTGGAGCCAGAAAACCACCGAGGCTCCATCCATGGAGCGCTATTTTGCGGCCATCCACAATGTGCTGGCCAAGAGCAAAATCGACGACTGCTGCGATTACGGTTTCCCAGTCGGGGCGGAGGTAGATGCCTTGCTCGTAGAGCATCGCTCCCTGTCCCGGCACATCAAAGAGGAGGCAATGATAGCCGCGCCGAGTTGCCGCTACCGCCGAAGCGAAATACATGTCGGTCATTGTCCCGTCATATCCGTTCGTGAGGATGATGAGCGGTCGAACCTCGGTTTCATGGCCGACAGCAGGAATTAGGTAACCTGGCATGCCTGTTTGCTCGAATGGAATGCGTTTCGAGCTGATGGATTCATTGAAGAGAGAGAACCCTCGGGCCATCGCGTTCGATTGTTTTCGGAATGCTTCCAGCAGGCGGTCATCAACCGGCTTACCGTAAAGAGGGTGGTAAGAGGCTGCATAAAAGACGCTCGCGCGAAGGAATAGTTCTCGTGCGGAATCCTTGTGGTGTCGGGCTAGAGCGGCCTCCGCCTCGTTTACCATCCGATCAGCAGCGGCGTTCCACGCGGCATAGAAGGTTGAATCGTCTCCGTCCCCTACGCTGGTTGCAACGGCCTGAATTTCCCCGAAGTCAGGCACCACCATAAGGAATGTAGGCGATTGGCCAGGTGCCGAAGGCATCGTGGAGTTTGTTCACGAATAGATCGGGCATGGTTAATCCTCGAGCGAATCGTCTGTCGCTAACAGAAGTATTCTTCGACGTGTTTGTCGCTGATGCGTGAGTCGGATGGGAGAAACAACTCAGACCCATATATACCATCCTTAAAAACAATTGGATCAGCAACCTTACCATTGAGCTCGAAGTATCGATTGAAGATTGAAGTCGGATCTCGGATGAGATCCGACTTTGCTTGTGGAAGTTGGATAGGCTCTTTGGCTACATGCCAGGGTGTGAGAGCTGGTTGGCGTTCGGAACCAGGTGCATGTAGACGGACTGCGGTATGTTGGTCTGCCAATGGTTGGTGGCGCGGGCAAGGAGCACCAGCCCGAAGAAGATATAGGCCAGGACTCCGCAGACGGCCAACGGGCGAAGTGAACGCCGGCGCCAGCGTTCTGCTGCGGTAGCAGCCTTGCGAGGAGGCAGAGCTAGTTGCAGCGCATCCTGAACGGGGCATACGGAAACGCAGGCCATGCAGGCGGTGCATTCGACAGTACGAATCTGGACCAGCTTGTCGACGGCGAGGCCGGCTGGGCAGGCCTTTGAGCATTTGGAGCAGTCGATGCAGGCTTCGGTGTCGCGGCGGATCTTGACGGGGCTGAGCATGGAGGCGAGTCCCATCAGCGCGCCGTAGGGGCAGAGATAGCGGCACCAGAAATTCTGGACCACCATCGAGAGCAATACGAGAATCGCAATGACGACTGCAGCCGTGATGCCCATGTCGCGGAAGAAGTTGAGCATCTTCACGTCGGCTACGAGGCCGTAGGGCGTAGACATGAAGCCTTCGAGAGCTTCGGCGGACATGGCGCCGATTACGGCGACGAAGAGCCCGAGGAGGATGTACTTCAGGCTGCGCAGAGGAATGTCGAACCAGCGGGGGAGTGTGAGATTGCGACCGAAGAGACGGCGGCCGAGGCTCCACAGGAATTCCGAGAATGTTCCAACGGGACAAAGCCAGGAGCAAAAGGCTTTCTTGAGCAGGAGGCTCATCAGCAGGAACCCAATGAAGAGAAACATCGCAGCGGGATGAATGGCGGGCACTCGGCCGGTCATAACGAAGTACTTGGTGTTCATCAGACCGGCGATGGGAAGCCAGCCTTCGACGCCCGCAGGCCGTGCAGCGGAAAAGCCAGTGCCTCCGCGCTCGAAATAACGTGCCCACAAATAGAACTGGATTCCGAGCCAGCCGTTCAGGAGCAGAAACAAAACCTGGACAACATGGCGAGTGCGTTGGGAACTGTCCGGGCGGAAGCGGCGGACGATGGCTTTCTTTTTCGGGAGTGGCGGAGGTTGAGTGGTTTGCGTTGCCATGGTGGCTGTCTCTTACACCCACGGTACGATGGCCCGGATAAATGGGCAGCGACTTTGGTCACACCATCACCACCTCTGACGATGTCCTTCCGGGGCTTTGCGGGCCGGTATCATTCTCGCAGGAGGAGGGCCGATGTCCATTGAAACGCCGGAAGACCTCGCCGGAATGGAAAGGGCGGGAAAGGTGACGCGCGCGGTTCTTGAAGCGATGAAAGCCGCTGTGCGACCGGGTATCAGCACACTCGAACTCGACAAAGTCGGCGCATTGGTGATGGAAAGACACGGGGCGCGCTCTGCTCCGAAACTGGTTTACGGTTTCCCGGGACACAACTGCATCAGCGTGAACGAGGAAGTAGTGCATGGAGTTCCATCCGCGCGCAATCTTGAGAATGGCGATCTGGTCAAGCTCGACGTCACAGTCGAACTGAACGGTTACATGGCCGACGCCTGCGAGACGGTTGCGGTAGGGACCGTTTCCGCGCATGCGAGGAAACTGATGGAGTGCGCGCAACGGGCCTTTTGGGCAGGGGTCTCGGCGGTGAGGCCGGGCGCGCGCGCCTGCGATATCGGTCGCGAAGTCCACCGCGCCGTCAGCGCAGCCGGCTACTCGGTCGTGCGCGATTTGACGGGCCATGGCATCGGCCGCACGATTCACGAGCGTCCCACGATCCCAAACATCTACGATCGCCAGTTTTCAGATGTCCTCACGGAGGGTCTTGTCTTCACCATCGAGCCGATGATCGCCGCCGGCACATCCCGCTCTGTCACCCTCAAGGACGGATGGACTGTGCGCACGCGTGACCGATCGACATCGGCCCATTATGAGCACACACTGGTGGTTACAAAAGTCGGGGCGCGCTTGCTGACCGCATAGAGTTATTGAGAAATCACGATGGGGGCTCTCCAGAAGGCGGCCTTCGAGGTCGAGGGGTCTAATACGGTGACCTGGCACTCGTACTGACCCGGTTTGAGGGCGCTCGCGCTTACGTCAAAGGTGAGAGGTGTTACTCCGAGCCGTGTCGCGGAGTTCGGCGTGACGGCGACTGGCTGGGTCTTGAGCGCCTCGGTTCCATTTGAGTAGAGCGTGACGAATGCCATGAGTGGTTCTGATTTTGGCGAGGAACCTGGAGTCGTCGCGGTGGGGGCAGGGATTGAAGCGGCGGAACCAGCGGACGGTTTGTAGGCTTGCAGATACACGTATATGCTGCGGTTCTGGCTGAAGACGCGAGTCACACTGGGAACCAGTTTCTTGCCGTCCTGCACCAGCGGATTCACCGCATCCTCTTTGGCACGGTCCTTGGCTTTGGCCGCGTCGTAGATCGCCTCCTTCAAATCGACTCGCTGACTGGCGAGCACGACAGAACTGATGGGGATGCGCTTCTCCTCCTTGTTCAGGTTCGGGATCACGAAGGTAGATTGATAAGTGCCGATGCGGCCGGTCTCGTCGTCGCGAGCCAGGAATTTGATCATGTAGCGGCCCGGCAGGAGGGTGAATCCGGTGTCATACTCGACGGGGCGATGTGCAAGCTCAGCGGCCGTAGCGTCGGAGAGTTTGATGTTGACGAAATCACGCACATTTGAAACGGTGGTGCCGCCGACAATGTCCTTGATTTCGCCGACGAAGTCGATGAGCGTATGCTCGGCGCCTCCGCGCTTGGCGAGCGCGAGTTCGCGGCCTGGAATTTTGACGATGATCGGAACGAAGTACTCGGCGCGGTTGAGCTGGAAGTGATCGATCTCCATTGCGATGGAGAGATCGGTGATGGGGTCCTCGAGCATGAGCGCGTCTTCGAGCTGGCGCTCTTTATCGACCGCGGTGAATTTACTGAACTCCTTGTCGGCGTAGTAGCCCTGGCGGTAGTCGAGCTTGGCTTCGAGATCCTGGTTCAACGAAATCTTCACGCGACGGAAGTGGCCGTTGCGCGCGGGGTTTGTGGTGTAGTAACCGATGATGTAGTAATCCGAGATCGAATCCTGCGCCTGGACGATGCCGCGATCGAGGTCGTTGGTATCGAGCAGAGCCTTGCCGCCGGTGTCGGCAGCGAGGGAATACAGGGTGTCTTGAGAATACTGAAGGTTGGCGGTTATAGCGTTGGCTGCCGTGCCGGTGTAGATGCCGGAGTTGCCCTGGGATCCCTGTGTGGCATCGCCGAGCGGCGCCTGGGCGATGAGACCGCGCGCGTCGATCGGCCAGAATGTGACGCCTGCCTTGATTGCGGCGTCGACGGTAGCGTGCAGCTGCGCCTGATTGTCGACGCCATTCAAGCGCAGGCCGCCGGCAAAGTAGATGAGTGATTTTTTCTCATTGAGCTGACCAAGCATTTTGGCAGCAGTTTCGAGCGCCGAGAGCTGGCGATCTGTATTGAAGATGTTGAACTCGCTGTCGTCCTGGCCAAAGGCTGCGCCGGTATCGGAACTGCCGGCATCGTCGACGTCTTCCGCCGAATCCTGTCCTTCGCCGACGATCATCGTTTCGAGGATGCTGAGGAGGCGATCGCGATCAGAGGTAAAGTCCTGCAGAATGTCAACTGAGCCGACGTTGTAGCGCATGATTGCAACCAGGTCGACGGAGGTCATCTGGGTGCGAATGAATTTCTCGGCCGCCTCGAGTGCCCGGAGCTGATCCGCGGGGCGCATTGCCGACATGTCAAAGTAGAGCGCGAGCAAGCGCCGGTTCTTGTAGCGTTCTTTGTCGATGGTTTCCGGTGCGATTTTCTCGCGGGCGAGGCGCTTGTATATCTTCAGATTCTCATCGTCGCGTTTTGACGCCGGCAGGGGTTTGGCATTTGCGGTGAGATCCTGGTGCTCAAAGATCTTTATCGTCTGCGACACATTGTCTTCGGTCAGGGTGAAGTCTTTTGCGGTGAGACCGTGGACAGGGTTCCCCTGCTTATCCTTCACCACGACAGCTTCGACGACGAGTTGCACCTTCAAGGTCATGGTGAAGTTATCCGGCGTGTCGGGAGAGCGATTCTGGCCTATCTGCTGGGCCGACGACGATGCGGCGAATGCGATTGCAAGCGAGAGGGCGGCGAATCTGCGGATCATTAGAATCTCACCCGGAAAGTGGCTTGCAGGCTGCGCATCCGGCTTGGGGACTGGGGAAGGCCGAATTGAGTGTTACCGACGATCGTGTTCCAACTGGTGAAGACTGGATGGTTCAGGAGGTTTGTTGCGTTGATGCGCGCGTCAAGGAAGAAATGCCTGCTGGGTCGAAAAGTGCGCTGCATCGCTCCGTCGAGGCTGAATGTGTTCGGCCCGGTGATTGAGTTTCTCCCCGCTGTTCCCCAGGCGCCTGCAGCAGGTGCGGTGAATGCAGAGGGATTGAGATGAGCGCTGTTCTGTCCCGCATAGATTGGGGCTCCTGTCAGATCGGGTCGCAGAGAGCCGATGGAGCCGGTGCCGGGAACGGTAGCCGGAAAGATTGGAGTTTCCGGCAGCCCTGTGCCGACGGTCAACTGGGTCAGCAGCGTCCATTCCTTCAGAGCACGGCCGCGCCACCCGCCCAGCAGCGTGTTTCCCTCGAGCCCCTGTCCTGTGGTGTACTGCGCCTGGAGAGCAAGGAGGTGGCGCTGGTCGAATGCGGAGAGCGAGCGCTCGGCAGGGAGGTTGAGCCAGTCCTGGGCGATTTGGTCGTTTGTTGAAGGGGATTCTACGGAGGAGGTCGAGAAATCAGTCTGAGATGCACTTGTGCTGGACTGGTGGCCCTGGCCGCCGAGTGCCGCATCGTCATCGATCGACTTCGAGTATGTGTACAGGAGCGATGCGGCGAAACCAGCACGGAGCCTGCGCCGCAATTGCAACTGGCCGGACTGGCGAGTGGAGTTGCCGCCGGTTGTCTCGTAGACGAAACCTGAGAGGCAGTGGGGGCAGGGATCGGCCGCGCCCAGCGGATAGCTGTTGGGAAAGAATTGCTGTATGCCGTGCGTGCCTTTCACGCCGAGGTAAGTTGCGGTCATCTGCAGGGCCCA
>Ga0335080_10005243_pt1 | contig 13312 bp, 7 predicted proteins | sample Lox_Sample_34_FD_206720 | JGI IMG/M metagenome (GOLD analysis project Ga0335080, IMG submission 206720) | Soil microbial communities from Loxahatchee National Wildlife Refuge, Florida, United States - Lox_Sample_3.4 | ecosystem: Environmental > Terrestrial > Soil > Wetlands | place: USA: Florida... | reverse complement strand
TGATCCGATGCGTGCAGCGGGCCTTGGCGAATGGCGTGGAGCGGATACAAATAAGGGAGAAGGACCTTCCCGCGCGCGAGCTGTGCGCGCTCGTGCGCCGGGTTCTGGACTTGCCGAACCCGCATGGTGCGCGGATGCTGGTGAATTCGCGCGCGGATATCGCGCTGGCAGCCGGCGCGCACGGCGTACACCTGAGCGGAAGCTCAATCGCACCTCGAGATCTGCGGCGAATCGTGCCTTCGGGATTCCTGATCGGGGTATCGACGCATTCGGTCGCCGAGGTGCGGGCGGCCGAACGCGAGGGCGCGGACTTCGCGGTGTTCAGCCCGGTGTTTCACACCATTTCGAAGGCCGCCTATGGTCCGCCGGTCGGTATCGGGAAATTGCGCGAAGCGGCGCGCGCGGTGCGCATTCCGGTGCTCGCGCTCGGCGGCATCACCGGCGAGAACGCCTGTCAATGCATCGAGGCAGGTGCCGCGGGCGTTGCCGCCGTCTCGTGGTTTCAGCGGGAGTTGTGATGAACCAGGCGTTGGACCGGCGTGTGCAATCCCATGCGCATGAAGAACACGATCTTTTCCTCGCTACTTTTTACGCTCGCCGCGGCTGTGCCCGCGTTCACGCAGAGCTTCACGGGCTTTGTTGGGGGTGGTTTCACAAACCCGGTCAATCCCATCGCGAGCCGGCTGGATACCGGCTGGAACGTCACGGCCGGCGCCGGCTATAATTTCACGAAACACGCCGGGCTGATGCTCGATTTCATGTTCGACCAGACGCCCATCAACACCACCTTTCTGAACCAGGTGCAGGCGCCGGACGGCAACGTTCGTACATGGGGCTTCACCCTCGACCCGGTCTTCCACGTGACGAAGGAAAGCCCGGTGGACGTGTACATCACCGGAGGCGGTGGCATATATCACCGGACGGTGGAGTACACTCAGCCCGTCGTAACCACCGGAGTCTTTTTTGACCCGTGGTTCGGGTATTATCCGGCCGCGTTCGCCAGCAACCAGGTAATCGGGTCCTTCGGGCAATACAAGGGTGGAATCGACGGGGGCGTGGGATTCTCGGTGAAACTGGGCAGCAGCCATCTGAAGCTGTTTGCAGAAGCGCGCTATCACCACATTTTCACGCGGCAGGTTCCGACGGACCTCATCCCGGTGACGTTCGGAATCCGGTGGTAGGGCGCTACTGTTCGGGCGCAGTGTAGCCGCGGCGCCAGGAGGGATATACTTTCGCTACTCCTGGAGGCGGCTGCACCTCGATCCGGACTCGGTGGTAGCGGCCGTCGTTCTGGAGAGCCGCTGGGCTGTAGCTGACCAGGTATTCGGAGCGAATCTGGTCGCTGAGTTCTTCCACCGCGGAAGGTAGGTCGGTCATGTGACGAACCCAAATGGCGCGCCCGCCGGTCTCTTCACAGATCCTCTGAAGGAACCGGGACCGCTCGATGATGCTGAGGGCATAAACGCGAACATCCGCTTCACGCAGCATCGAGAGAAGTTCGCCCTCCGAGTATCGGCTGTTGTTGTCGTTGCCGTCGGTCAACACGACGAGCACCTTCCGCTGATACTTGCCCTTGCGCACATGCTGAGTGGCAAGAATCACTGCATCGATCAGGGCGGTCCAACCCTTGGCCTCCACTCCGGCGATCGCGCGCCACAGATCGGACGGATTGCGGGTGAACCCGGAAGCTAGCTCGGCGGTATCGCTGAAACGGACCAGGAAAAACTCGTCCAATGGGCCGCTGGTAGTCAAGAATTGATCCAGAGCGGTGCGCGAGTCGGCTATTCGCGGCTTCATGCTGCGGCTGGTGTCGAAGACAATGCCGGCGGAGATGGGGGCATCCGACACGGACAATGAAGCGATGGGGCGCGCGACGTCGTCTTCGAACAGGCGGAACTTCTCCTGGGTGAGACCCAGCACAGGCGCGCCTCGCAGGTCTGTCACGGTCACCGGGATCTGGACCAGGTGAACGTCCATACGAAGATTCGTGCGCATGGCTAGCGCGGGTTCGGGGTGTGCCCGTGGGGTGATGACGACCCGCTCCTGCGCGCAGGTCACACTGCCGCCGATAACAGCGACGTATAAACCAAGGATAGGGGCCCGCAATCTGGTCTCCGTAGGGCGACCAGTATATCAGTCCACAGCCCGCAATGCCTTCACGCGGTCGCGAATTTGTGCGGCTTTTTCGAATTCGAACCTGCGGGCGGCTTCCCGCATACGTTCTTCCAGTTCCCGGACCAGGTGCGCGCGCTGCTCGGGCGTGAGGTTCTCGGTTTCCTCGTCGGGTTCCAGCGGCACCGTCACGTAGTCGGCTTCGGCCACCGCCACCAGGCTCATGTCGATCGGTTTGACGATGGACTGGGGCGTAATATTGTTGCGCTGGTTGTACTCGGATTGCGTCTGGCGGCGTCGCCCCGTTTCGTCGAGCGCCTTGCGCATGCTGTCGGTAATCACGTCGGCGTAAAGGATCGCGTGCCCCTCGACGTGGCGAGCGGCGCGCCCGATGGTTTGAATGAGCGATCCCGAGCTGCGCAGGAAGCCTTCCTTATCGGCATCGAGAATCGCGACCAGGGAGACCTCGGGAAGGTCCAGGCCCTCCCGGAGAAGATTGATACCGATCAGAACGTCGAATTCGCCGCGGCGGAGATCGCGCAGGATCTTGATCCGGTCGAGGGTCGAGACCTCGGAGTGCAGATAACGGCAGCGCACGCCGACTTCCGAGTAATACTCGGCAAGATCTTCCGCCATCCGCTTCGTGAGCGTGGTGACGAGCACGCGCTGCCCGGCGTCAACTCGCTTCCGGATCTCGCCGAGAAGATCATCGACCTGGCCTTTGACCGGACGGACCTCGACAGTGGGATCGAGCAAACCCGTGGGACGGATGATCTGTTCGACCACCACGCCTGCCGCCTTGGTGAGCTCGTAAGGGCCGGGCGTCGCCGAGACATAGACAAGCTGGTTGACCCGGTGCTCGAACTCCTCGAACGTCAGCGGGCGATTATCGAGCGCGCTCGGCATGCGGAATCCGTGCGCCACGAGGACCTCTTTGCGTGAGCGGTCGCCGTGGTACATGCCGTGAAGCTGCGGGATCGTTTGGTGGCTCTCGTCGATGAAGATCACGGAATCGTGCGGAAGGTAATCCAGCAGGGTGGGCGGCGCTTCGCCCGGGAGCCGGTTGGAGAAGTGCCGCGAGTAGTTCTCGATTCCGTGACAGTAGCCGATCTCCTTGATCATCTCCAGATCGAAGAGCGTCCGTTGCCAGAGGCGCTGGGCCTCGATGTGCTTCCCCTGTTTGAGCAGCTCCGGGTGCCACCTTTCGAGCTCGTTGCGGATGCTCTGCATCGCCTGTTCTTTGGTCTCGGTGGACATGACGTAGTGGGTCTTCGGATAGATCGGGAGGCGCTGGTACGTCTGCCGGACCTGGCCGAGCAGGGGATCGATCTGCGCCAGGCTTTCCACTTCGTCGCCCCACAGCTCGATGCGGTAAGCGTTGTCGTCGTAGGTGGGGTAGACCTCGATCACGTCGCCGCGAACGCGAAAAGTGCCGCGTTTGAAATCCGCGTCATTGCGATCGTAGAGAATCTCCACCAGCTTGGAGAGAATCTGGTCGCGCGAGACGCGCTGCCCCTTTTCGAGCATGAGCAGCATGCCGTAGTAGGCCTCGGGCGAGCCCAGGCCATAGATGCAGCTCACGCTCGCCACGATGACGCAATCGCGGCGCTCGAACAGGGACTTGGTGGCGGCGAGCCGCAGCTTGTCGAGTTCGTCATTTACAGTGGCGTCTTTTTCGATGTAAACGTCGCTGGCGGGAATGTAGGCTTCTGGCTGGTAGTAATCGTAGTAGCTGACGAAATATTCGACCGCGTTATCGGGAAAGAACGACTTGAATTCGTGATAAAGCTGGGCTGCCAGCGTCTTGTTGTGGGCCAGGATCAGCGAAGGTCGGTTGATCTGCTCGATCACCTTGGCCATGGTGAACGTCTTTCCGGAGCCGGTGACGCCGAGAAGCACCTGGTGCTGCTCGCCATCGCATACGCCGCGCGTCAGTTCGGCGATGGCGTTCTCCTGGTCGCCGCGCGGCCGGTAGCTGACCGCCAATCGAAAGCCCATGCTTTCAGAGTGGCACATGTGTCAAGGGCCAAGGACTTGGGCCTCGGAGCGGGACGAGCCTACTTCTCCGGGTTCAGAAGTGCCTGGTAGACGGACTCGTGCGTGATGGTGTCCATGTCGGGACTCCCGGGGAGCTGGATGCGTTGGATCATACCGACGAAGGCGATGTCTGTGGCGGGATCGATCCAGAACCACGTCCCGGCCGCGCCACCCCAGGTGAAAGTCCCCTGCCCCACGGTGTGCCCGATAAATCCCGGGTCGGTGTAGATTCCAAAATCGAAGCCGAATCCGAAGCCGGGATTGATGTGGAAGAACCCAATGCCGAATTCCCGGCTGTTGCGCATCGCGGGAGGAAGCCGGTTGGTCCGCATCAGGGCGACCGTCGAAGGCGCCAGAATTCTGGATCCGCCCAGTTCGCCGCCGTTCAGCAGCATCTGGCTGAAACGAAGATAATCTCCGGCAGTGGAGAGCAGCCCGCCGCCGCCGGACTGCATGGTGGGTTCTTTGGAGTAATCCATGGCCACGTTCCCACCGTTGCTGACTACAAGGGCGCCTTGACTCGCGGCATACAGAGTTGCGAAACGGCTGGCTTTTTCGGGCGGGATGTGAAACGACGTGTCCTTCATGCCAAGCGGCTGCCAGATGTATTCGCGCATGAAGTCGCCTAGCCTCTTGCCGGATAGCTTCTCGACCAGATAGCCCTGGATGTCGACGGAGACGCTGTAGACCCACTTCGTCCCCGGCTGGTACAAGAGAGGGATCGCGGCCAGCTTGTCGATCATCTGCTGCAGGTTGTCGGACCCGAGCACCCGGGCCTCGCGGTACATCTGGTCAACCGGAGTTGCCCCGAAAATGCCGTAGGTGAACCCGGCGGTATGGCTCATCAGCTCCGCCATCGTTGGCGCATGAGCGGGATCCTCCACGGTGGGCTTGCCGCCCGCATCCATGCCCTTGAAAACCTTCAGATGGGCGAACTCTGGTATGTATTTCGCGATGGGATCGCCGGGACTCCATTTGCCCTGCTCGTAGAGGATCATCATGGCCACGCCGGTAATGGGCTTGGTCATGGAGTAGATGCGGAAAATGGTGTCTTTCTCGATCGGGGCGCCGGACGCGAGATCGCGCTTGCCGTAGGTGCGGAAATCGGCGATCTTGCCGTGACGCGCCAGGACCGTAACGATGCCGGCTAGCTGTTTCTCGTCGATGAACTGTTCCAGACGGCCGTGGAGGCGTTCGAGGCGCTGCGAGGAGAACCCGACAGACTCCGGCTTCGCTACCGGAAGATCGGACGGCTGCGCGGCAAGTGCGAATGCCAGGAGCGCAGGAAAGAAAGACGGAATCAGCCGCATGAGGCCTCCGGGCAGCCAGTCTAACAGAATCCGCCAGCGCCATGAGACTGCCGCAAAAGCCACCATAAAATCGAGCCACAGCGCGTACCGATGTTGAAGATTTCTACACTCCTTATGCGTTGCAAATGTCTATAGTGGAAAACCGCAACTGTAAGACTATAATAGGAGCTGAATAGCTGATTTGTAGAGTTTCTCTGGAACAGGAGTTCATAATCATGGGAGTCATAGCAAACCGACGACTTCCCAGGGCGCTAGCTGGTCTTCTGGCAGTGGCGCTAGTGGCTGTGGCCGCGACGACCACATTGAGTGCGCAAACCACCTTGCCGCCGCGGCTGGTGGTGCGGCCGCTGACAACCGGCGACATCTCCGTCTACAAGTTGCCGTCCACTACCCAGCTTTCCGGTGGATTGAACACGGTAGCACTCGGCGAGCCGCTGTATCTGGAAGTTCAGGTAGACGCCACCATTCCCGCCGGTCAAATTGCGGGAGTGCTCTGGACCCTGACGACGAGGCCCTCGGGTTCGACGGCCACCCTGGCCAGCAGTCCGCTGGCATCGAGTGTGCCAATTTACGAGCCCTCGGAGCGCCCGGTCTACCAGGTCGCGGGACGGCAGCTTCTTCGCCCGGATATTCGTGGGGAGTACATCGTGTCGGCGACAGTAACCGCCGGCAGCAGCGGGTCGACGACTGTCGCGCAGACCTACATCGCAGGCACGTATGTGGGTGTAGCCGCCTGCAATGTCTGCCACAGCGGCGGTCTCGCCCAAGTCATGGTGCCCTCGTGGTCGCAGACTGCCCATGCCGGCCTTTTCGCCAGCGGCATCAACGGACAGCAGGGAACCGGTTACGGACCGAATTGCATCACATGCCACACGGACGGTTACGACGCGAATTCCACGGTGAATAACGGCGGATTCTCGTCGATGGCCCGCCAGTTGGGTTGGACTTTCCCCACCACGTTGCAGCCCGGCAACTTCGCGGCGCTGCCGCCGGCCCTGCAAAACCTCGGTGCCATCGAATGCGAGAACTGCCACGGGCCGGGCAGCGAGCACGCCAACAATGGCGGCAACATGATCGCGATTTCGATTCCCCCCAACTCGGGCCAGTGCAGCCAGTGCCATGATGCGCCGACACATCACATCAAGAGTAGTGCCTGGTACAACTCGATGCACGCGGTGACGACCCGCACGCCGGTCGGGAACGCGACCTGTGTCGGGTGCCATACCGGCGCCGGCTTCGTCACCAGAATGGCTGGCAAAACGATCACGGATACAACCTATCACGCGATCGATTGCTCGACTTGCCACGAACCGCACGGGCTGACTACTCCAGCCGGCAATGCGCACCTGATCAGGAAACTGGGGCCGGCGACCCTGGCCGATGGGACTAAAATTGCCACCGCCGGAGAGGGTTCCCTCTGCATGCAGTGCCACCAGGCGCGGCAGAATGCCTCGACCTATGTGGACAGCACACCAGGGAGCGCCCACTTCGGACCGCATGACGGGCCGCAAGCGGACATGCTGGCTGGGACCAACGGCTATACGTACGGACAGAAGATCCCCAGTTCGGCACACCAGTACGTGGTTAAGGATACCTGCGTCACGTGCCATATGCAGACCGTGGCCACCACGGATCCAGCCTTCTTGAACGCAGGCGACCACACGTTCAAAACGACCTACGCCCCCGCTGGGAAGCCGGCCGAGGAACTGGTGGCTGCGTGCCAGACCTGTCACGGGCCTGACATCACGACGTTCGACTTCTCGTTGTTCGACTACAATGGCGACGGCCAGATCGAGGGCGTGCAGACCGAAGTGCAGCATCTCCTGGATCAGCTTTCCACCATGCTGCCACCCAATAACTCGGTGAAGACCTCGTTGACGATCGATAGCACGTGGACCAAACCGCAGTTGGAAGCGGCTTACAACTGGCAGTTCGTAAACAACGACGGCAGCAAGGGAGTGCACAATACAGCCTACGCAGTGGGGCTGCTCAAGGCCTCCATTGCCAACCTGCAACACAAGTAGAGGCGGCCAGCCGCAACCCTGCGTTTCAAGCCGTCCCAGGCACGGGTTTCCGCGAGAGGAGACCCGTGCCATCCCCATGGCGCGCGGGACCGGGCCTAAACCATTCACACTACCCTCCCTCAATTTTTCGCTGATTCCGCTCCACTTGTCCGATTCGCGGCCCTGATCCCCGCCGCGCCCGTGTTACTGTCCTCTCAGGAGGACACCATGCGTGTCGTGCGTATCCAAATTCAACATCCCGTCCGCAGGCTCTCCTCCCGCCGAAAACGCGCCCCGCACCCCCGCGCCATGCCAAACGAACCCACCATGTAATTGAAAACAAAGAGGCGCGGAAAAAGTTAATACTAACTTCCAACGGCCCGGTGGCCCCCCTCAACCGTTCGGCCTTCCGAATTGAGCTGACGGGAACCCACCGGGCTCGGCGCCACCCGATCGTCCTCCGTTTGTGCCGCGAGGAATGGTCACGCGAGGTGGAACAAAATCGTCGGGTTGTTTTCAGCCTCTTAGGCGTTTTCGTGCGGCGGCACGCGAAAACGCGATTGTTAGCATGTGGCTGGAGAGACGGCTCGCGGGTGGGCCGCGAAAAAGACGCCTCTCTCGAGAGCATCCAGACCATGAAGACTATTTCTTTCGATTCGACCGAGGGCGGCTGCGAGGGGCGCGCGTGTCATCGCGGTTCCAGCCGGGGAAGGACCAGCGCACTGCCGTGTCTCGCGCTTGCGTTGATTGTCGCTGGCGCAAATGCGCAAACCAAAATCGATCTCAGGACTCAGGCCAAAAGCATCGACTTCTCGGCCGCGGGTTCAACCAAGCCTTTCCGGACGGGGACCGTGCTTCCCTCGTCGTGTTCCGTGGGCGAGACCTTTCTGAAGATCGATGCGCCGGCGGGCCAGAACGTATACGTGTGCACAGCCGCCAACGTCTGGGCCGTACAAGGGGCCGCGGTTCCAAGCATGACGGGTTACGCCAACATGGTGCTGGCGACAGACGGCACGGCCTTGATCTGGAAGGCCCTTGGCGGTGACATCAGCGGAGCGCCTGCGTCCGTAACCGTGTCCAGATTGCAAGGACGGGCGATTTCTCCTGCCGCGCCGTTGAGCGGCCAGGCCCTGGTTTGGGATCCGGCCACGGCTCAGTGGGAGCCGCAGAACCTCGGATTCGGGCAAATCTCAGGCACCGTGACCAACGCGCAGGTGGGCGCCGGAATCGATGCCGCGAAGATCGGCGCCGGCACGGTGTCCAGCACGGTATTCGGATATCTGGCGAACCTGACGTCGGACCTGCAAGCGCAGTTGAACGGCAAGGCGTCCGCCGCCCATACGCACACCACTGCGGGAGACGTCAGCGGCTCGCTCAGCTCGCTGATTGTTACCGGGCTGCAGGGGCGGGCAGTCGCCGCCACCGCGCCGGCGAACGGGCAGAGCCTGGTTTGGAACGCGGCGACCTCGCAGTGGCAGCCCCAGAATCAGAACGGCGGCGTCTCGGGCGTGTTCGGGAGGACCGGAGCCGTCGCTGCACAGACAGGGGACTATTCCTTTTCGCAGATCTCGGGAACAGTCACCGATGCGCAGATCGGCACGGGAGTCAACGCTAACAAAATTGGCGGCGGCACAGTCAGTAATACCGCGTTCGGCTACCTCGCCAATGCGACGTCGGATCTGCAGGCGCAACTGAATGGAAAGGCGAACACGAACCAGGCCGTGGCCGGCGATGTAGGCGGGATTCTCAGCGCGACCACCGTCACTGGACTGAGAAACCGATCGCTTTCGTCGGCCGCTCCCCTCAACGGGCAGACGCTGGCTTGGAATTCAACCACGTCCCAATGGGAGCCGCAGAATCCGGCCGGCGGCGTTCCCAGCGTGTTCGGACGGACCGGCGCCGTTACCGCGCAGATTGGCGACTACTCGTTTTCGCAGATATCGGGAACGGTGACGGATTCGCAGGTGAGCGCGGGGATTAACGCGGCGAAAATCGGCGGTGGAACCGTGACCAACACTGCCTTCGGATACTTGTCGAGCGTGACCTCGGACCTGCAAGCTCAGTTGAATGCGAAGGCGGCGTCGAACCACACGCACACACTGACCGGAGATGTCACGGGGAGCCTGAGCTCCACTACGGTGACCGCTCTTCAGAACCGGGCAATATCCTCCGCTGCTCCGGCAAACGGCCAGAGCCTGGTGTGGAATTCGTCCCTGTCGCAATGGCAGCCGCAGAACCAGAATGGCGGTGTTTCCGGGGTGTTTGGAAGGACTGGTGCGGTGGTCGCACAGGCGGGTGACTACTCGTTTTCGCAGATCTCGGGAACCGTGGCCGATTCGCAGGTAGCCACGGGCATCAACGCCAACAAGATCGGCGGCGGAAGCGTCGGCAATACGTCGTTCGGTTATCTGGCGAACGTGACCTCCGACATTCAGAACCAGTTGAACGGCAAGGCCTCGGCGACTCAGCCGCTGTCGGGCGACTTGAGCGGCAGCCTCGCGTCTCCGACGGTGGCGGCGATCCAAAATCGCGCGATTTCGCCGGCGGCGCCGGCAAACGGGCAATCGCTGGTGTGGAACTCGGCGGCCGGGCAGTGGCAGCCGCAGAATCAGAGCGGAGGAGTCTCGGGAGTATTCGGAAGGACCGGCGCGGTAACCGCACAGACGGGCGACTACTCCTTCCCCCAGATTTCCGGGACGGTTACCGACCCGCAGGTGGCGACGGGCATCAATGCCACGAAGATCGGCGGCGGGTCGGTGAGCAACACGGCGTTCGGTTACCTGGCCAATGTGACCTCCGACATTCAAGCGCAGTTGAACGGAAAATCGGCGGCCAGCCACACGCATTCGATCGGCGGAGATGTGACCGGATCGACCCTTGCCGCGACAACGGTGACATCCGTACAGAGCCGCTCGGTGGCGTCTACTCCGCCCTCGAACGGCCAGGCTTTGATTTGGAATTCCAGCGCGAACCAGTGGCAGCCGCAGTTCCCGGGTGGAGCAAGCCAGTCCTTGGGTGGGGACCTGTCGGGCACCGTAGCGAACGCGACGGTGGCGTCAATCCAGAACCGGCTGGTTTCCACAACGCCGCCTACCGGTGGCCAGGTGATGACGTGGAATTCGGGCACGAACCGGTGGGAGGCCCAGACCCTGCCGAACACCTTGAACGGGAGTTACTCCAGCAGTTTCGCTTCGCAGACCACGGTCACGATTCCAGGCACCGTGCATCAACTGGGCACGGCGAATCTGCTCGTCGGGTGTTATGACACTTCGAGTCCATCCCAGCAGGTGCAGCCGAATACCGTAGGAGTGAACACAGCCACCTATGACGTCACGATAACCTTCCTGGTGCCGCAGAGCGGGAGGTGTGTGGTTTCGGCGGGCGGCGCTGGTGGCGTTGGCGGGGGCGCTGGCGCTTCGATGGCTTCCCAACTCGGCGACTTCGGCGTGACCTGGACCAGCGGGGCGATGTTGACGCTGGGTCCGAATTGTTCTGCAAGCACGCCCTGCAATGTCCGGCTCGGGACCAACGTGTACCGGTTCGTGAGCGGCACGTCGGTCACGGTGAGCTCGGGAACCGGAACGGCCTACATCTATATCGATGCGAATGGCGTGCTGACCGTGGGTCACAATCTGACGCTCGCGTGCGCATCGCCGTGCGCGGCGGTGTCCGGAGTGAACGGCTTCCCGCTGAACTCGATTCCTCTGTTTACATGGACCGCGACCGGCGGCGCTTGGGATGCCAGCGGGGGCATGGATCAACGAGCGGCTCTCAGCACCAGGCTGCTGACTGCGGGCACAGGCATCGTCACTCTGGATACGGGCTCGGCCACGAATATCTCGTTGGACACAGCCGTAGTTCCCAGGTATCTGGCCGCCGCGGCGTCGCTGACGTTTGGTGCCATCGCGGGCGGCACATGCGCGGCGGACCAGACGTTCGCCCTGGCCGGCGCATCGCTGGGCGACTCGGTGGCTCCCGGGTGGCCCAATCCCGCAACGGGGCTGATCGGGAACATGTGGGTGAGCGCGCCGAATACGGTATCGGTGAGGCTGTGCAATCTCTCCGGGGGGACGGTGAGCGCCGCATCAGCTACCTATCGCGGCACGGTAGTGAGGAGCTTCTGACGATGCAAGGGTACACTAAGAACAGCTTGAGAGTCACGCGCCACGTTCTGCCGGCCGTCTTCGCCGCTCTGTGCGCCACGGCATCGGCGGACGTCACGAATGTTTCGGTTCAGGGCACGACCTCGACGCAGGCCGTCCTGCGGTACACCGCCCCGGGTTCGGGTGCGTGCACGGTAGAGGTCAGCGAGTCTTCCAGCCTCAGTCCGCTGGTGCACGACGTGGACGCGGTGCTGTTCGCGGGCGCCAACCTGGATAGCCGCAGCGAAAGCGCATCCAACGGAAACGAGCGGGCCTTCGTCATCGGCAAGCGCCGCGCGGAGAGAGCGGCAAACGGATACTGGTATTCGCGGGCCCTTCAGGCTTACACCGTTCATTATTACCGGATCACCTGCGGGACTGACCAGGCAACCGGCAGTTTCTCGACCACGAACATCCCGCTCGGCAACACGTACAATGACGAACTGCCCAGCGCGCCCGGCGCGGGTGCGACGAATTATTTCGTCAATGCAGGACAGTACGCCTGGCCGGACTTCGTCAACTGGGACGCCGCGTCAGGACGGGCTGAGACGGTGATCGACCCCCATACGGGAATGCTGCTCAAGCGGATCACGATGCCCGGGGATCAGGTAACCGGCAACCGGCCTGCCGGCGATCATACGTTTGGCGTCGCAAGTAGTCTTGACGGCGCATGGAACAATCCAGCGAACGTTTTGGCGGATGACGGAGCGTCGGCGACCTTTTCTGGAACGGGAAGGAACTGGCTGCTGATGACCGACCCCGGTCTGGACTATAACGGCTATGGGCTGGAGTCTTTGACCTTTTCCGTCAAAGGCTGGTGCAGCGGCGCTTGCGCGGGCGATAATGCGAAAATCCAGGCCTGCCTGACGGTGAACGGTGTCTCCTGCTGGCCCGATCAGAGCAACACGATCGACGTTGCGCTGGGCACGAGTGCCAATCCAGGCTCCTTTGCCGTGGCAGGCAGCAGCCTCCCGATCATGGCTGCGTGGACGCCCGCGGGGGTGTCCCCGCTGAACGTAACGGATACGCGGCCGCGCGGGGGCAGCGTGAATGTGGACAGCTCGGGGAATGTGACCTACGTTGGCGGCGATTTTTTCTATCCGAATTGGACCGCCGGGAGCAAGTTCACGATCGCGGGGTCGGTGTGCGCCATTCGCAGCGTGGCTCATCCGAAGGCGCTTACGATTGACACGTCATCGTGCGCGCCCGCGCTCTCGCTGCCCTTGTCGAGCGCACCGTACAGCGCGGCGAACTTCGGAGTGATGGTCCGGAAGAAGACTTCGAGCTCGGACACGATTGCGATGCAGTTCGCCAAATACAACCTGACGGAGACGAACTCTCCGGGCTGGACCGCCTCGGGGTCGCCGCAATACTGCAGCGATACCGCGACTCAGAACACGGTCACGGGCGCAATGGGCTATCACTGCATCATGCAGGGTAACGAGGCCTATTGGATCGACCGGGCGACGGCTGACGCCAACTATCTCGGGCTGTGGTTCTACGGCTCCAAAGGTGGACCCGACGGTTGGTCGAACGACGGCTGCGCCGCGGCATCGGTCACGCTGCTGGGCAAGGGGCCCCTCGACCCGGAGCAGTTCTACTGCCTCGCCGGGGACAACAGCGGGCATTCGATCCTTCTATCGTGCACCCTGACGAGCAGCAACCAGCCGAACGATTTGGGAATCAACTGCAATAACATTACGCCCGG
>Ga0335080_10005242_pt1 | contig 13312 bp, 5 predicted proteins | sample Lox_Sample_34_FD_206720 | JGI IMG/M metagenome (GOLD analysis project Ga0335080, IMG submission 206720) | Soil microbial communities from Loxahatchee National Wildlife Refuge, Florida, United States - Lox_Sample_3.4 | ecosystem: Environmental > Terrestrial > Soil > Wetlands | place: USA: Florida... | reverse complement strand
GATTCCTTCGACGAATGCGGGCAGGCGGAAGCCCGCCTCGTCGTTGCCCTGAGCACTCCACAGCGGCACGACTCCGTCGCTCGGGTTCTTAGCCAGGAATGCGCCGACGTTGAAGAACGGAACGAGAACGGTCGTCGGCGGCGATGGCGGAAGGCCGATCGGCACGAGGCCCTCGGTTTCCATTCCCACCAGGAACGCCTCCGGCGGCGGAATGATGAGTGGCGCGTCGTACTGAACTGAATCGGTGCCCGCGATCAGGGCCATCTTGTCGGCCGATGCACTGCAAGGCCGCTGATTCAGGTCGGCCAGATATGGGTTGCCGCTGGCCTCCGGGTCGACGCCATCGGTGTAGTCGAGGAGGTCGGCCGTACCGGGCGAGTTGTTCTGGATGACCTCTCTCAAGGTCTCACCGGGGACACCCGGAATTCCGAACGGATTCAACACGTCCACTTCGAGCATCGAGTCGAGGCGATTCAGCCCGCCGTGGTGCGGAGTCGCGATTTCTACGGCGCCGAGGAGACCGACGTCCGGCAGACACAAGAGACTGCGCGCAATGAGCCCGCCCTTGCTGAAGCCGACGGTGTCGAAGTTCTCGAATCGGCCGCTGTTCGGGTCCGTGGGGTCGCTGGGAATTCCACGGATGATTCCCGCGAGGTTGTTCTTCACGACCGTGAACATGGTAGAGGCCGTCGATCGCGCGAGGTTCCGGGGGTTGTAGCTCGTCCAGATCGGGCGATAGACCCCCGCAGTTGCATGCGCGACATCGCGGATGATCGACGCGTAGCGCTCGTCTCCATTCGGGTCGTCGAATGGATCCGCCAGCAGCTCCGAGTCGTGGTAGAGATTCTCTGGATCCCAGCCATGGATGAAGACGACGGGAGAAGCGTTCGGATGCGGCTCGGCGTCTGGGAAGTCTTCGTTCCCGAGGACGCCCTCGTGTGCAAGATCGTGGAGGAGCACGGGGGCGAACGGTGTGACCGGGTCCACCGGAAGCGGCGGAGCACCGAGCTGCACCGTGATATCGAACTCGTCCGCCGTCGGCTGCGGCTCGATCGAGGCCGCATACAGCGGACGCGACTTTCCCGCGAGCGAGAACAGCGGAGCCCCGGTCTCAGTGGTGCTCGGGTTCACCGCCTCGACGACGATGCGGTCGACTTCGTCGACTGCATGTAGGTAAGGAAGCGGGTCGAGCGCCGTGAATTGCGAGCCATTCCAGACGAATGGAACAAGGTGACTCTCCATCGCTCCCGCCGACGCTGCCTCGGAAGCCGTATAGCGCTCCACCAAGAACCACGGTGCGACCGGCCGCGGGACCGGCCCGCCCGGGACGAGGGGCTTCAGAACGATCTCCATCTCTGCGCCCACGGCGCGGATCCCGGTGGCGTTCAGCGCGGGATCGATCGGGAGCAGCTGACCGGACGCCACGACGGGATCGGCCGACATGCGCACCGTGACGAGCGCGTCCTGGGTCAGACCCAACCGAGGCAGGACCAAGGTGAGTCGGCCGGATGGATCCCTGACCTGACCGCCCTGCGCGAGATGGATCGCGATGGGAGCATCGGGAACCGAAGCGCTGGTCGCGGACAACGAGAGATCGACCGGCGTGGTCGTGGGCGTCGTGGCATCGACGTCGGCCTTCACCGCGACGTCGCGCGCCGTGACGGGGTAGCCGGCGGCCGTGATCGAGAGCGTCGTCATGCCCGCGGGGAGCGCCGCCAGCGCGTAGTTGCCTTGCGCGTCACTCGTCGCGCTTGACGATCCTGGACCTGTGATGGTGGCACCGGCGATCGGCGCGCTCGTCTGCGCGTCGAGGACGCGGCCCGCGATTCCCCCGACGACCGGTCGATGAACCAAGCTGACGCTGGCCGGAGCCGTCGCTCCGGAATTCACGATGACCGAGGCGACCGTTCCAGCGAGATACTGGGGCTGAGTCACTTCCAGAGCGTATGTCCCTGGCGACACGGCATCGAGCACGAACGAGCCATCCGACGAGGTCCCCACCATCTGGTCGAGTGAGCCTGCGATCTTGATGCTTGCACCTGCGATGCCGCGGTGCGTGACGGCGTCCTGTACAACACCGGCGATCGATCCAGGCGCGTGCGACAGCAGGTCGAAAGCGAGCGGATCGGTTGCTCCCGGCGCCACCACGATCCGCAGAGTCTCGGGCTCGTAGCTCGGCGCCGTTGCCAAGAGGAAGTGAGAATCTCCCTCGCTCAGCGGGGGCACCAAGAAAGCACCGTTCGCATCCGTGACCGCGGTGTTGCCGTCCGCGCTGACCTGCGCGCCGACGATGCCGCGGCCCGTGAACCGGTCGCGCACGTACGCGGTCGAGCCTGCCGACACCGCGATGAAGCGGCCGGAGCCGGAGTTCGTGGGATACGAGATCGCGAGCTGGGTCGGGCTGCCGTCCGCTTTCGGATTCGCGTCGAAGATTACGACCGCGTCGGTGAAGCCGGGCTCTTCCAAGCGCAGCGCGTTGTGACCGATCGGGACGTGCGTGAACTGGAACTGGCCTTGCACGTCCGAGAAGGCCTGCGTGTTCGGACCGAGCAAGGTCGCGCGCACGTTCGGCTGCGGCAGGCGATTCGACGGGTTCTGAACGAGCGCGGCGACGGTCACGTCGGTCGGAGCGGTCTTCAACGCGGGGGTGAGGCGGACGTCGACGGCTTCGGTGTTGTCGATCGCGTAGCTGGCGGGGAAGAAGCCCGTCTTCGTCACCGCGACGGCGAACGGCCCGACCGGCAGGCCGTTGAAGACGAAGCTGCCGTCGGCGGCAGACACGGTGTCGAAAGTGGCAGACCCGGCAGTGACACGGACCTGCGCGCCGGCGAGCGGCTGGCTCGTGGCGGCGGCGGTCACCGTGCCTTCGAGGTGATCACTGCCGACTCCCGAGCCGGTGAGCGTGGCGGGAAGTATGCCGGTCGACCAGCGCAGCATCGCCTGATCGGTCTCGATCGTCTCGCCGAGCAGTGCGACGTCCGGGCCGGACGCGGGAATGAAGCCTTCGTGGCGGATCACGACCGTGTACGGCCCGGGCGGAATCACGACCCGATAGCGGCCGTCGCTGCCGGTCGTGACCACGAGGTCGTCGCTACTGAGCGGGCTCACCGTGATGGTGGCGCCCGCGAGTGGAGCGCCGGTCACCGAGTCCGTCACCAGGCCCTGGAGCGACGTGATCGGATTGACTGGAGTCACGACCGCGGTCGAGGTCACCGTCGTGGTCAACGTCTGCTTCGGGAAGCCGAAGCGGTTGTACACGATCCGGATGTCGTTTGGCCCCGTCTTCAGCGGCAGGCCGTCGAACTCGGTGAATCCGGCCGGGATGTTCTGGCGCAGGGACGGCAGGAGGGTCCCGTTGACGTACACCGCATCGATCCCCAGTGCCTCCACGGCTTGGAGCTGCAGCGACGTGGTGAACGAATCGACGCTGCTCCCGACCTCGGGTGCGAGGATCGTGAGTGGCTTGTCGGTGCGCATGAGTGTGATCGGGACGTCAGTCTCGTTGCCGGCGCGGTCGACGAGCGTGAGCACGATGTCGTTCTCGCCGAGCCCGAGCGGGAAGTCGTCGAACTCGAAGGTGTCCAGCTTGAGCGGCGTGAAGGTCGGGAACGGCTGCACCGGCGCGAGGATCGGGATCGTGTGGCCGTCCAGCTCGTCGAACTCGGACGCGAGCGAGAGCTGCGCCTGCTCTGACACCACGCCTTGGAAGGTCACCGTCTCGTTCAGCAGCAAGAGGCCGTCGGCGGGCACCATTGCGATCACCCGCGGCGGCGTCGTGTCTCGCACCACGGTCTGTACCGCGCGCTGGCCAAAGGGGTAGGCGAGCGCCGTGAGCTTGTTCGTGCCTTCGACCAGCGGGACTTGCGCGGTGAACGTCTGCAGGTCCGCGCCGCGCACCGCGTCCACCCCGTTCACGGTGACGAACGGCGTGCCGAGAGGCGTCGTGACCGTGACCGGAACCGACGTCGTGTTGATGAAGGACTCGGGCGGACTCGTGATCGCGATCGGCTCGTTCGACTCCGCGCGGAAGAAGGTGAACGCGAGCATCGAAGTGCCGGCGTCCGTCGCGAGCTCGAGCTCGAAGCTGTTGGGCCCGAAGACGAGCGGCAGGTCGAGGACGCCGGAAGCGAGCCCCGCCGGGAAGCTGCGGCCGTCGGGCACGCCATTCACCGAAACGAGCGTGGTCGGCGCGGCGAAATCGAGGTCGACGGGGACCGCCTGGAGGAGCGTCGTCTCGCCGTCGTGAAAGCTCGTGAGTGTGGCGACGGGAGCGTTCGGGTCGACGGTGAAGACGGTCGAATTGGTGTTGGTTCGGCCGTTCGCGTCGCTGGCTCGGATCACCAGTTCGTTCTGTCCGAAGAGGGTCGGCAGATCGGGAATCGCGAAATGCCCGTCGATCACGGGCGCGTTTCCATCGGCGACCCCCACGCCGATGCTGCGGTCGATCAGCACCCAGCTCAGCGTGCGAGGGGCGTTTCCCGGCGTGTTCTCGGAGAGACCCGCGTAGTCCACTACGGTGCCGGTCACCGTCACCGTCGTTCCGCCGATGACTGAGCCGGTGACCGGCGTCAGGATCTCGAGCGTCGGCGGGGCGAGATCGACGAGCACGTCGAGGTCGTCGGTGGCGCCGTTGCTGGTCGCATGGAACGTGAGCGGTCCGGCGCCGTCGCTCGCGGCTACTGCTAGTCGCCCGACCACGACCAGCACGGCGGCGAAGAGCATTGCGGTGTGGCGCGCAGTGCGACTCATTCGGGGTTCTCGTTCACGAAGTGGAGGTCGTACACGGCGTAGAAGCGCGGGGCGAAGTCGAGCGGCAGGACCTGTTGCTGATCGGCGGGATCGAGCTCCGAGATCGGCGCCAGCGTCTGAGTCGGCTCGGCGCCATAGGCCTCGACCTCGGGCACGGTCACCTCACCCGGATCTTCGGTGAACACGAACAGCGAGATCCTCGTCGAGGGAGAGATCACCGTGCGATCGAGCGGCGGCGAGAAGCTCGACGGCGAAAGACCGCGCGTCTGCAGCTGGCTCACGAACGCGTCGAAGCCGTCGACGACGAGCGGTCCGAACGGGTGGAACAGGACGAGGCGGACCACCTGCGGCAGTGCGTCGTCGCGCGTGACCTTCGCGGTGTCGGTGCCGACGAGTCCGTCGAGCGACACAGCCTGAGCGTTCAGCGTGTTGTCCCCGAGCACGAGCGGAACGCCACGCGCCACGAAGCCACCGGATTCGTTTACCGTCGCGGCGATGCCGTTCACGCTGACGGCGGCCGAGAGATCGTCGACGAAGCCGGAGACGTCGGTCGCCGCCTCGCGCAAGCGCGTGCCGTTTGCGGGATGGAGGATGAAGATCGTGGGCGGCTTCTCGTAGCGCACGGTCACCGTGTCAGTCGCCGTCTCACCGCCGCGCACCGCGCTGGCGACGAGCTGGTTGTCGCCCTCGCTCAGCACGACTACGGGCGCGACGAAGCCGGCGTCGGTGGTGTCGGCGCCGACGGCGTTCACCGACACCGCCGCGTTCGGATCGCTCACGGTGCCACTCACAGGCAGATATGGCGTCGACACGATCGAGTGATCGGGGGGGGACTGGATCGCGATCGAGAGTGGCGGGCCTTGGTTCGCGAGCGATACGGTCACCGTGGCCGTTCCGATGTTGCCCGCGGTGTCGGTAGCCTGGACGGCGAAAGGATTCGGACCCGGCGCGAGCGAGATCGACTGCGAGAACGCATTGCCGGGCGGCGCAGGCGCTCCCGCGACCACGAGCGATGCGATCGGACTCGCGTCGGTCACCGTGCCCGCCAGCGTCTGCGACGCGCTCGAGAACACGGCCCCGTTGGGCGGCGACGTGATCGTGACGACCGGCGGGGTGGTATCGAGCGTCACCGCCACCGACGCGTTGACGGATCCCGCGAGGTTCGTCGCGATCGCCATGAGTGTGTTCGCACCCTCGCTGAGTGTCACGTGCGCGGTGAACGAGCTTCCCGTGACCGAGGCCCCGATGCCGTTCACGTTCACGCTGATCGGCGGCGTGCCGCTGACCGTGCCGGTCACGTCGATCGGGGTATGTGCCGTCAGCAGGCCGTCCGCGGGCGCGCCGATCGCGATCGTCGGAGGCGTGGCCCTGGTCACCGAGATTGCGCTCGTGCCCGTATTCCCTGCCGCATCGGTGGCGCTGGCCGTGATCGGGTTCGCGCCCACCGTCAGCGACTGGGTCGTCGTGAAGGCGCTCCCGGACAGCGCGACCGGCGCACCGTTCACCGTGAAGGTCGCGATCGGGCTCGCATCGGTCACCGTGCCGGTCACCGCGGTCGAGCCCGTGGCGAGCGTCGCGCCGTCGGCGGGCGCATTGATCACGACCACGGGCGGGGTGGTGTCGAGCACGACCGAAGTCGACGCGTTCGCGGTTCCGGCCGCGTTCGTCGCGGTTACCGTCAGAGTGTTTTGGCCTTCGGTGAGCGGGACGGTCGCGCTGTAGGAAGTACCCGTGACGCTGGCGGCGACACCATTCACGCTCACCGTGACCGGAGTCGTGCCGGTGAAGGTTCCCGTGACCGGCGCGGGCGTCGTGCGCGTGAGCAAGCCCGTCACCGGCGCGCCGATCACGACCGTGGGTGGCGCGGCGCGCGTCACCGAGATCGCCGCCGTGCCGACGTTTCCCGCGGCGTCCGTGGCGCTGGCCGTGATCGGGTTCGCGCCGACCGTCAGCGACACGGTCGTGGTGAAGGCGTTCCCGGACAGCGTGACCGGCGCACCATTCACCGTGAAGGTCGTGATCGGGCTCGCGTCGGTCACGGTGCCAGTCACTACGGTCGAGCCCGTGGCGAGTGTCGCGCCGTCGGCGGGCGTATTGATGGCGACTACCGGCGGGGTAGTGTCGAGCATGACCGAGCTCGACGCGTTCGCGGTTCCGACCGCATTCGTCGCGGTCGCCGTCAGGGTGTTCGAGCCCTCGCTGAGCGGGACGGTGGCGCTGTAGGAAGTGCCCGTGACGGTCGCGGCGACACCGTTCACGCTCACCGTGACCGGAGTCGTGCCGGTGGAGGTCCCTGTGACCACCGCGGGCGTGGTGCGCGTAAGTGAGCCGTTCGCCGGCGCCGTGATCGCAACCGTAGGTGGCGCGGCTCTTGTCACCGAGATCGCCGCCGTGCCGACGTTTCCCGCCGCATCCGTGGCGTTGGCCGCGATCGGATTCGCGCCGAGCACGAGCGACACCGTGGTGCTGAATGCGCCGTTCGTGAGGGTCACGGCTGCGCCGTTCACGGTGACGCTCGTGATCGGGTTCGCGTCAGTCACGGTGCCCGTCACGACGGTCGAGCTCGCGGCAGTCACCGTGCCGTTCGCAGGCGAGGTGATGGTGACCACGGGCGGCGTCGTGTCGAGCTTGATGGTGACCGAGGCCGTCGCGGAGCCCGCCGCATTCGTTGCCGTCGCGGTCAGCGTGTTGCTGCCCTCGGTGAGCGGCACGCTCGCCGAGTAGGTCGAGCCCGAGAGCGTGGCCGCCACGCCGTTCACCGACACGGCCACGGGAGACGCGCCGCCGAATGAGCCGGTGACGGTAGTCGGCGTGTTGCGCGTCAGCAGCCCGTTGGCGGGGGCGCTGATGGTGACCGTGGGCGCGTTGGCCCGCGTTACCGTCAGAGAAGCAGTGCTGGTGTTGCCCGCCGCGTCGCACGCGACGGCTGTGATGGTGTTCGAGCCGACGGCGAGCGATACCGTGGTACTGAACGCGCCGTTCGTGAGGACGACGGTATTGCCGTTGATCTTGAAGCTCGTGATCGGGCTCGCGTCGGTGACGGTACCGGTGACCACGACCGAGGCCGCCCCGGTCGTAGAGTTGTTGGGTGGTGACGTGAAGACGATCGTCGGAGGCGTCCGGTCGAGGGTGACCTGCACCGATGCAGAAGCCGAGCCGCCGGCGTTCGTCGCCGTGGCCGTGAGCGTGTTCGCGCCCTCGCTGAGCGGCACGCTCGCTGAATAGCTGCTGCCGCTCTTGGTGGCCGTCACGCCGTTGACCTTGACGGTCACGGTCGCGGTGCCACCGAACGTGCCCGAGACCGTGATCGGCGTGGTGCGCGTGAGCAGACCGTTGGCCGGCGATCCGATCGTGACCGACGGCCCGGTCACGCGCGTGACCGCGACGGTCGTCGAGCAGGTGTTGCCTGCGGCATCGGTCGCACTCACCGTGATCGTGTTCGAACCGAGCGCGAGCGCGACCGTGCTCGAGAACGAGCTGCCGCTCAGCGTGACCGCGGTGCCATTTACCTTCACGCTGGCGACGCCGTTGGCATCGGTGACCGTGCCAGTGACCACGATCGAAGCCTGAGCCGTGGTCGAGTTGTTGCCGGGGGCGGTGACCGTGATCGTGGGCGCGGTCCGGTCGAGCGTGACCTGAACCGACGCGCTGGCGCTACCCGCTGAGTTCGTCGCGGTGGCAGTCAGCGTATTCGACCCCTCGGTCAGCGGAACGCTCGCGGAGTAACTGCTGCCGCTCTTGGTGGCGGTGACGCCGTTCACCTTCACGGTGACGGTCGCCGTGCCGCCAAACGCTCCCGAGACGGTGACCGGAGTGTTCTTCGTCAGCAGATGATTCGCCGGCGAAGTGATCGTCACCGTAGGCGGAGTCGAGCTCGCCTGCGCTTCTACCGCCCATGCGAAGACGAGCGTGACTGCAAGCAGACTTGCGGCTCGCGACACACTCCCCGAGAACAACGCCACGCCCTGCCCCGATTGGACCGGCGCGATTCTGCCCGGATCTCACTCGGGAACACAAGACAATTCGCACTCACTGACTGTCGTGGGGCGCCAAGGCTCACCCGCAAGCGATCTTGCGGGGTCAGTGGGCTATTTCGCCGAGGTCTTCAGGAGCTCCACGGATGCGGTCGGTTCCTGCCCCACCCCATACCCCCCGATGACCCAGATCGTGCCGTCGGCAGCAGTCACCGCGCATCCCACGGTGATCCGACCTTCGGCGTAGAACCCAGCCCGCCCACGAGATACAGCCATCAGGCCCGGTCGCAGTTGCACCTTGTTGGCGCTCCCGCCATGAAGGACTCGTCCCATCGAGCCAGCCGAAAGTCGCGACTGCTGGACAAAACGTGATCGAAGCGAAGGAACCCGGGGTAGACGAACCGGTAGGCGCGGCCTCGACTGTCGGCACCTCCCAAGGGCAGCTCGATCTCTGGCGCGACTCTCGAGTGCTTGACCGCGCTGGGACTTCCGTTTTGAACGAATTCTCCGGTAGCAGGGTCTCGCTTGGCTTGGTGTACCACGACGCTCGTCTGATAGAGCGGCTGGTGAGGGGCTCGCGTCCAGCGCCGTGAACGGGGGTCGAAGAACACAAGCCCGAGGTCGCCTGCGCCGTAGTCGTAAGTCCGCCGTTCCCCCTTCAAGACGCGACCCGCGAAGGCCATCACGAACCCGTCGGGCGAGGCTGCCGCGGCGAGATGCCAGCGAGGCTCGGGCAAAGGAGGTCCCTCGACCCAGCCTGCTTCCGCTCTGACCGCAACGGACAGCAGAGTCAGTGAGAGTGACAGAGGCGCTGCGAGTCTCACGGAGGACTGATCGGATGGAACGACGCCGACTCAACGGGTGTAGGATTTCAGGCCGCAATGAAGCTGCGGACGCGGGATCCTTGGATGAGCGGGCCGGCCTATGCGGCGACGCTGCGGGGGCTGTCGGTCAACCTGCTGGTGGGCGCGATCGAGCCGTCGCTGGCCTTCGCGCGGGGGGTGCTCGAGGCCGAGGTGGTGTATGCCGATCCGGATTTCGCCGTCGTACGCGGGTACGGCAGTGAGTGGATGCTGCATGCCGATCACACCTACGACCAGCATCCGCTGGGCGCCGAGATCTGGGGGGTGACTCGCCGCGGCGGTGGAGTCGAGCTGCGCCTGCACGGCTGTGACCCCGATCGCGCCGAGGCGGCCGCGCGCCGGCTCGGCTACCGGGTGCTGGAGAGTGCGCGAGCGAAGGGCCACGGCATGCGCGAGGTGTACCTGCTCGACGCCGACGGCTATCTCTGGGTGCCGGACGTGATGATCGAGTAAGTCCCGCCGTCCTCGCCGGGGAGCGGGATGAACTCGGTGTGGTCGAGATCCGGCAGCTTCAGCCGTCCCGCGCGCCAGTCGGCCTTGGCCTGCTCGATCCGCTCGCGCGACGACGAGACCAGGTTCCACTCGATGAAGCGGTGACCCAGCGGCTCGCCGCCCAGCACCATGACGATGCTGGGCTCGAGCGCGCGGACGGTCACCGGCGTTCCGGCCGAGAAGACCAGCATCTGACCGGTGCCGAAGCCGTCGTGACCTACCTCGATCCGGCCCGCTGCGACGTAGGCGGCTCGCTCGGTGTGGCCGTCAGGCAGCTCGGCGCGCGCGCCGGGCTCGAGCTCCCAGTGGGCGTAGAACATCGGCGAGTGAGTCACCACCGGCGAGCGCGCACCGAACGCCTCGCCCGCGATCAGCCGCCCGCGCAGGCCCTTGGCCTCGTGCCGCGGCAGCGCGGCCGCCCCGTGGTGCGCGAACGCCGGCGCGATCTCCTCCTCGCGCTCGGGCAGCGCCACCCACGCCTGGATGCCGTGCATCGACCCGCCCTCGCGCCGCGCGTGCTCGAAGCGCTCGGAGTGAGTGATGCCGCGGCCGGCGATCATCCAATTCACCTCGCCGGGCCGGATCGCCTGCTCGGAGCCCACGCTGTCGCGGTGCATGATCTCGCCTACGAACAGGTACGTGACCGTCGACAGGCCGATGTGCGGGTGCGGGCGCACGTCGACGCTGCGCGGGATGCCGCGCGGAAAGTCGACCGGCCCCATGTGATCGAAGAAGATGAACGGGCCGACCATCTGGCCGCCCGCGTAAGGCAGGACGCGGCCGACCTCGAAGCCGCCCAGGTCGCGCCGCCGCTGCTCGATCACCCGCTCGATCATGCAGCCAGTGTCGCCTCCCGGTCGGTAGGTCGAGCTGGGCGGGACGAAGTCACTACTCCTGCCAAGTGAGTCGGCCCTGGCCGTTGATCAGCCCCGTACCCGGCATCAGGCGGATGCGCCAGGGCTCGAGCCGCAGTGCCGCGAACGTATCCGCGGTCGGACTCGTCCAGACCGGGATCAGCGCCGGGTCGTAGCCCACCGGCGCAGGGCCGTTCTTGAACAGGTTCCAGACCTCGGTGCGCGTGCGGTCGTCGAAGCACCAGGCGGCGCGGCACTCGGCCTGCGCGGTGTCGTGAGCGGGCGTCCAGTACGACAGCGACAGGTTCGGCGTCGATTCGAGGTGCGCGCGCTTCAGCGGCGTAGGCGAGGTCGCGATCCAGCCGGTCAGCCGGGTGCCGTCCCACTGCCAGATCGGATGCAGGATGCGGGTGAACGGGCGCCCGCGCGAGTCGACGCTGGCGGCGCTGCACCAGACGATGCGGTGGGCGAGCTCGACAAACTTCGGCGCGATGTCCTTCAAGTCGGTCAACGAGGACCCTCCTGCGCACGATTCTATCGCTGCGCGCCGGCGCATTTCAGAATCCGCTGAATCCCGCCACTCACTGCGCGCGGATCGTACTATCTCGCTCAGGAGCTGCGGTGGGTCTGTGCAAGCTTGCTTGCGGGGGCGCTGGCCCTACCCCACCGACATCCCGAGCCCGCCGAGCCGGGCACCGGCGCGCTGGGGTTGGTCTGTACGGGCATCCTGACCTACGTGCTGCGGTATCGGACGGCCTCGTAGAGCCGCTCGCAGCTATCGAGTCACTTCGAGCCCCTTGAAGCTTTCGCTCTCTTCGAGGTCTTCCTTGCTCTGTCGAACCGGGAGTCGAGGTCTCCGGTGCTCCTCCGCACATAGGAGCAGCCGACGCTTTGCTGTGACGGTCGCTGACAGTGACAGAGGAGCAGTAGACCGATCAGGAGACCGCGCCGAGTCATCGCCTCGCCAAAGCTAGGCGGAGCGCAGGCGCGTGTACAGCGCCTCGCAGCGCGCGGCGTAGCTCGCAATGGTGAAGTGCGCGAGCGCGCGTTGCCGCGCGGCGGTCGAACGCTCGCGCCAGGTCAGCGGGTCGACCGCGACGGACCGCAGGGCGGCTGCGAGCGTGCCGGGCTCCTCGTCGCAGAAGAGCGCCGTCTCGGCAAGCAGCTCCGGCAGCGCTCCGCGGCGCGAGGCGATCGCGGGGATGCCCATCGCCATCGCCTCGAGCGCGGCGCGGCACGAGCCGTCGGAGCCGGGCACGAGATAGACCAGCGCGTCCAGCTGAGCGAGCACGTCGAGATACTCGTCGCCGCTCAGGTAGCCGGCGCGGATCACCGCGTGGTCGAGGCCGAGCTTCCGCACCGGCTCGTCGAGCACCTGCCGGGCGCGCGTGCCGCGCCCCACGACCAGGAGGCGCAGGTCGGGGGTTCCGCGCAGCGCGCGCGCGAGCGACTCGAGGATCAGCTCCACGCGCCGGTGCGGCTGGAGCCGCGCGACGAGACCGATCACGCGCTGGTCGGGCTTCAGCCCGAGCGACTCGCGAAGCTCGCTGCGCCGCGGACGCGGCGCAAAGCGCTCGGTGTCGACGACGCCGGAGACCACGCCCACCGGGCAGCCCGTGAGCCGTCGCGTCTCGAGCGCGAGCCGTTCCGTCAGCACCGCAACGCCGTCGCAGCCGCTCGGCCCGTACAGCCAGCGATTCCAGAATCGCGGCGGGATCGGCTCGCCGTGTGTCCAGCCGGACACGAGCCGGGTCTCGGTCCGGCGACGACCGAGCGCGAAGCGCGCCAGGAGCTGAGCCCGGGCGTGAGTCGCGTGCACGACGTCGTAGCGGCGCTCGCGCAGGAAGCGCCGCAGGCGCACCACCTCGCCGTGGTCGGAGAGCGGCCGATAGCCACGGCCCGGCGCGAGCTCGAACGCGGGAGTCACTCCGCGCTCGCGCGCGCGTTCCGGCAGCCCGCCCGCGTGCCCGGGCGGGGTCTGGGGGAAGGCCGCGTCGACCTCGTGCCCGCGCGCACGCAATCCGGTCAGCGCGTGCAGCATCGGCTCGGCGGGACCCGTCCACTTCCAGTCACTCGTGAGCTGGAGGATCCTCATTTCCGAGCCGAGGTCTCGAGCTCCCAGAGCTTGGCGTACTTCATGAACACGTAGTACGCGGTCGCTGCGCAGACGATGAAGCCGGGCAGGCCGTTGCGGAAGCCCTGGCGCAGTACGTAGCCCTTGAAGAAGCGGCCGAGCGGCCGCAGCAACAGGTCGCTCACCCGGAAGCGCACGCCCGACTCCTGCATCGAGCGCGCCATGCGCGCCGAGAAGCGGTCGGTGGTCTGGATGTGCTCGGACAGGCTGCGGTAGTTCCAGTGCCAGAGCCGGCCGGGCAGGCGC
>Ga0335080_10005239_pt1 | contig 13317 bp, 10 predicted proteins | sample Lox_Sample_34_FD_206720 | JGI IMG/M metagenome (GOLD analysis project Ga0335080, IMG submission 206720) | Soil microbial communities from Loxahatchee National Wildlife Refuge, Florida, United States - Lox_Sample_3.4 | ecosystem: Environmental > Terrestrial > Soil > Wetlands | place: USA... | reverse complement strand
CTCGATCCTGCGCTCGGTGCCGAGGTCGACCGAGCTCGTCGCCTCGTCGAGGATCAGGATCGCCGGGTCGGCGAGGAGGGCGCGCGCGAAGGCGATCAGCTGACGTTGCCCGAGCGAGAGTCGGAATCCGCGCTCGCCGAGGTCGCTGTCGTAGCCGTGCTCGAGGCGGTCGACGAACTCGTCGGCGCCGACGGCGCGCGCCGCGGCGACGATCTCCTCGCGGCTCGCCTCCGGCCGGCCGAAGGCGATGTTCTCGGCGACCGAGCCGGCGAAGAGAAAGCCCTCCTGGGGGACGATCCCGAGCTGGCGGCGGAGCGACTCCTGGGTCGTCTCGCGGAGGTCGACGCCGTCCACCGAGATCGTTCCCCGTGTCGGGTCGTAGAAGCGCGCGATCAGCTTCGCGATCGTCGACTTGCCGGCGCCGGTATGCCCGACGAGGGCCACGGTCGTTCCCGCCGGGACGTCGAGATCGATGCCGTGGAGCACCTCGGGGCCCGTTCCGTAGGCGAAGTGGACACGGTCAAAGCGGACATGGCCGCGGAGCCGCGGCAGCTCGGTCGCTTCGGCGGCGTCGGTGACCTGGGGCTCCTCGACGAGCACCTCCATGATCTTGTCGAGCGCCGCAACCGCCGAGAGGAAGGTGCTGTAGAGCTGCGACAGCTGCTGGACGGGATCGAAGAAGCTCGTCGCGTAGCCCAGGAACGCCACGAGGACGCCGTAGCTCGTCTGCCCGTCGAAGACGAGGTAGGCCCCGTAGCCGAGGATGATCGCGGTCGCGAGCGACGAGAGCAGGTCGACAAACGGGAAGTAGACGGCGTTCTGGACGACGGTCTCTTGGTTGCGACGGCGGTAGGCCTCCCCGACCCGGCGGAAGTTCTCACGCGCCTCCCGTTCCCTCGTAAAGGCCTGCAGCACGCGCATGCCGGCGATGTCCTCGGCCAGCGTGGCGGTGACGTGTCCGAGCGTCTCGCGTACGAAGCGATACGAGCGGCTCGATTTCTTGCGGAAGACCACGGTTCCAACCGCCAGCGCGGGGATCACCGTCAGTGTGGCGAGGGCCAGCTTCCACGAGAGGAAGAAAAGGATCACGCCCGCCCCGACGAGCGTGAGCGTGTTCTGGATCAGCGAGGTGAAGCCGTCGGTGACGAGCTGGTCGAGTGCCTCGACGTCGTTGGTGAGCCGGCTGATCAGGACGCCGGCCCGGTTGCGCTCGTAGAACCCGAGCGACAGGCGCTGCAGGTGGCGGAAGAGGTGATCGCGAAGGTCGGCAAGCATCCGCTCGCCCGTCCACCCGGTGAAATAGGTCTGCGCGTACGAGCAGGCGACGCCGACGATGCTGACGATCACGAAGAGCGTGACGATCACGCCGAGCGAGCCGTGGCTCTTGCCCGCCACCACGTTGACCGCCCATCCGATCAGCACCGGCGGGGCAAGTGAGGCGGCCGTCGCCGCGACCAGCGCGACGATCGCCACGACCGTTCGGGCCCGGTAGGGACGCGCGAGGCGGTAGAGCGCGGTCAGCCGCCGCTTGGTCGCCGCCCACGACCAGTCGTCGACCTCCGCCTTCCGGTGCGAGACGAGGCTCGATCCGGGTTGCCAGACCCTCATGCGACCTCCTGCTCGGCGATCGAGTGCTCGAAGCGGCCGTGCTCGTAGATCTCGCGGTAGATCTCGCTCTCCGCGAGCACCTGCTCGTGGGGGCCGCGGGCCACGACCCTGCCGTGGTCGAGGACGACGATCTCGTCGGCGAGGGCGATCGTCGAGGCCCGGTGGGCGACGATGACCGTGGTCCGGCCCCGCATCGCCTCGCGCAGCCCGAGCCTGATTCGCGCCTCCGTGGAGGGGTCGACCGAGGCGGTCGCGTCGTCCAGGATCAGGATCCGCGGGTCGACCACGAGTGCCCGCGCGATCGCGAGCCGCTGCCTCTGGCCGCCCGAGAGCGTGATCCCGCGCTCGCCGATGATCGTGTCGTAGCCGTCGGGCAGGCGCTCGATGAACTCGTGCGCCTGCGCGAGGCGGGCGGCCTCGTAGATCTCCTCGTCGGTCGCCTCGGGCCGACCGAACGCGAGGTTCTCACGCACCGTCGAGGAGAAGAGAAACGGATCCTGCGCGATCACGCCGATCTCACGCCGAAGCGAGGCGAGCGTCACATTGCGCACGTCGGCGCCGTCGACCGTCACCCGGCCGTCGTCGGCGTCGTAGAAGCGCGGGATCAGCGATGCGAGGGTCGTCTTCCCCGAGCCCGTGTGGCCGATCAGCGCCACCGTCTTACCGGGCTCGAGCTCGAGGTCGACCCCTGAGAGCACCGGCCGGGCCGGGTCGTAGCCGAACGTGACGTTCTCGAATCGAACGCGGCCGGGTCCTTCGAGGAGCTCGTGTGCGCCCGGGAGGTCGCGGATCTCTTCGGGCTCGTCGATGATCTGGAAGATGCGCTCGCCCGACGCGGTTGCGCGCTGGCCCTCGCCGATCCACATCCCGAGCATGCGCAGCGGGAAGATGACCATCGAGCACCAGAGGTTGAAGGCGACGAATGCGGGGACCGTCATCGATCCGTTCTCGACCATCCGTCCGCCGATGAGGATCACGGCCGCCTGGCCGAGGAGCGGCACGAACGCGAGCACCGGAACGTAGAAGGCGCGCTGCCTGTTGGCGCGGACGCTCTGCGCGAAGAGCGCCTCGGTCCGTTCCTCGAACCTGTCCTGCTCGGCCTGCTCCTGGGCGAACGCCTTCACCACGTGCACCCCGACGACGTTCTCCTCGGTCACCGTCGCCACGTCGGCCATCTTCTGCTGGACGTCGCGCAGCACCGGGTGGGAGACAATCGAGTACCGGTAGGCGATCGCGATCAGTGCTGGGGACACGGTCAGCACGACGAGCGCGAGCTTCCAGGAGTAGACGAAGAGCAGCACACCCACGCCGACGACGGTGAAGACGTGCTGGAAGAAGAAGATCAGTCCGTACCCGAGGAAGAAGCGGACGCTTTGCAGGTCGACGGTCGCCCGGGACATCAGCTGTCCGGTCTGGTGGCGGTCGAAGTAGCCGAAGGAGAGTCTGACGAGCTTGGCGTAGATCGCGTCGCGGAGGTCGAGCTCGACCCCGAGGGCCTGCTTGCCGGAGATCAGGCGGCGGCCGAGCGTAGCGAGGGCCTTCACGACGCCGACTGCGAGCACGAGCCCGATCAGCTCGGGTACCGCGCTGCGGTCGTCGTGTTCGATGGCGTTGATGACCTTGGCGGTCAGATACGGGAACGCGAGCGACCCGAGCTGCGAGACGACCGCGAGCCCGATCGAGACGTAGAGCGACGCCTTGTAGGGCGCCAGGAAGGTGAGCAGGCGCCAGAAGGTCGCGCGGTATTTCGCACCCTCCGTCGGCACCGTCCCAGCGTACGCACCGGGCCAGCGGTGGGGCGGCCTAGCATTGCGCCGTGCTGCCGCTGGAGACGGTGCCGAACTTCTCGGAGGGACGCGACCCGGCGACGATCGACGCGCTCGGCGCGGCGATGGGCGCCCATGCACGCCTGCTGGACGTCCACTCCGACCCCGACCACAACCGCTCCGTCTTCACGCTCGTGGGTGACGGGGACGAGCTGGTCGAGGCGCTCGTGGCGGGGATCGGCGTCGCCCGCGAGCGGATCGATCTGCGGACGCACTCGGGTGCCCATCCGCGGATCGGCGCGGCCGACGTGGTGCCGATCGTGCCGATCGACGAGGGCGATATGGAGCGCGCCCGGGCGGTGGCGTTGATCCTCGGGGCCCGGATCGGCGCGCTCGGACTGCCGGTGTTCGTCTACTCGCCGCCGAAACGGGGGCCCGCCTTCTACCGCCGCGGTGGCACCGCGCAGCTGGAACGGCGGCTTGCGACCGGCGAGCTCGCTCCGGACTTCGGCCCGGCCACGCTCGACCCCACCGCCGGCGCTGTCCTCGTCGGTGCGCGTCGGCCCCTGATCGCTTTCAACGTCAACCTCCGCGGACCGCTCGAGGCGGCCCGTGAGATCGCGGCGGCCGTCCGGGAGAAAGGAGGCGGCTTCGCCGGCGTCCGCGCGCTCGGGATCGAGCTGCCGACGGCCGGGCTCGTCCAGGTGTCGATGAACATCGAGGATTGGCGGAGCTCGCCACCGCACGCCGTCGTGGCGCGGATCCGCGAGGAGGCCGAGCGGCGCGGCTTGGAGGTGGCGGGCAGCGAGCTGGTGGGCCTGATTCCGGCGGGGGCGGTCGCCGCCGCCGCCGGGCCCGCGCTCGGGCTCGAGCCGCTAGACCCTACAAGGGTGCTGGAGCTTCGCCTGGTCGAGTAGCCCGCGAGGCGACCCAGGCGCCGCCGAGGCCGGTCACCGCGACCGCGGCCGCGGCCACGCCGAACAGCGGGCGCGCGGCCGCGATCGCGAACAAGGGCGCGACGAGCAGGAGGCCGGTTGCGTGCGAGCCGCGGTGCACGAACGAGATCACGCCCAGCACCCGTCCGAGCACGGCGTCGGGGATCTCCTCCTGCGCGGCCGAGTTGAGCAGGACATACGACGCGCTCTCGGCGGCGCCGGTGCCAACGGCCGCGGCGAAGGCAACTGGCACCGAACCTGCCACCGCGAGCAGGAGGTAGGCGGGCAGATCGACCACCCAGGCCAGCATGCTCGCGCGGGCCTTGTGGCGGAGCCGGACGCGCGAGAGCCACGCGCCGACCGCGATCGAGCCGACCGCGAAGCCGATCATCACGATCGAGAAGCCGCCGGCGCCTTCGTGCAGCGCGTGCTCGATCAGCGTCGGGACGCCGGCGATCCAGCAGCCGGTCGTGATCGTCATCGCGACGGCGGACGTCACCACCGCCGCCGTCAGGGTGCGGCGTGGACGGAGCGCGGCGATCCCCTCGTGCAGGCGAGACGCCTCGTCGTGGGCGGCCCGGCCGCGACCTGCCCGGATTCTCATGATCAGCACCGCTGAGACGAAGAAGGTCGCTGCGTCGACGGCGAAGAACGTCCCCAGCGGCACGACGGCGAGCAGTCCGGCCGCGAGGGCCCACCCTCCGACCGACAGAGCCTGCGCCGTCGCCTGCACGAGTGCGTTCGCGCCCTGGACGTTCTCGCGGTCGACGACCGCCGGGATCGTGGCGCCGTAGGCAGGGGCGAAATAGCTCGTCGCCGCTTCGAGGAGGAACGCCGCGACGACCAGGCCCCAGAGTGGCAACGAGCCGGCGATCGCCGCCCAGGCGACCGGCACGAGCACCACGCCGCGCACGAGGTCGGCGCCGACCATCAGCCTGCGCCTGCTCCAGCGGTCGGCCGCGATTCCGCCGTGGAGCCCGAAGACGAATGCCGGCAGGCTGTCGGCGAGCCTGACTGCGACCACGCCGAGCGGGCCGCCCGCTCGCAGCGCCACCCACATCAGCGCGATGTAGTTGAGGGCGTCGCCGAGCTCGCTGATCGAGACCGCCGCGTAGAGAGTCGCGAAGTCGCGTCGGCGCAGAAGCGTCAGCGACGACCTGCCGGCCGGCTCGGTGAGCTCGACCTCGCGCGGGACGTCGAAGACCGGGTCGGACACGCGCCCGAGTCTGGCACGATGCGAGTGCATGGCAACGCGCAAGCAGCGGGCGAGGCGGGCGAAGACGTTCCGTCACGACTACGCCCTCGTGGTCGACGACGAGGAGGGCAACGAGGTCGAGATCTCGGGCTCCGAGGCGCGAGCGAAGAAGCAGGACGGCACCACGCCGGTCCCGAAGCCCGGGGCGAAGAGCACCTCGAAGGGATCCCAGGCGAGTCGCGGTCTGCGCGAGCCGCCGAAGCCGTCGTGGAACCGCTCGCTCAAGCGGGGCCTGCCCTGGGGGCTGCTCGCGGCTGTCGTTGTCACCTTCCTCCTCCACGGCCCACCGCTGCTCGGACTCGTCTACGCGCTGATGTTCGTCCCGCTCACCTACTGGACCGACTCGATGGTCCACCGCCGGTGGGAGCGCAAGCAGGGTGGGGGCACGACGCCGCGCTCGGGCAAGACCCGCTGAGGCGCTCACTACACTCGGTCATCCAGATGGCCGAGAGATTCCAGGCGCCGCGCGCGACTCACGACGTGCTTCCGTCGGAGCAGCCGCTCTGGCAGCTCGTCACCGGGACGATCGCCGAGGTTGCCGAGCTCTACGGCTACCGCCGCATCCAGACGCCGAACTTCGAGGACACGGACCTGTTCCAGCGGACCTCGGGCGAGGGCTCCGACATCGTCCAGAAGGAGATGTACACGTTCACCGACAAGGGCGGGCGGTCGCTCACGCTTCGCCCGGAGGGCACCGCGCCGATCGCGCGCGCCTACGTCGAGCACGGGATGTACCGCGACCCGCAGCCGGTGAAGGTCTTCACGGTGGCGCCGATGTACCGGTATGCGGCGCCGCAGAAGGGCCGGTACCGCGAGCACTGGCAGTGCTCGGTCGAGGCGATCGGCTCGCCGGATCCGGCCGTCGACGCCGAGCTGATCCAGCTCTACACCGAGTTCGCGCGCCGGGTCGGGATCACGCAGTACGAGCTGCAGCTCAACTCGATCGGCGATGAGGCCTGCCGTCCGGCGTATCTGGAGCGCCTGACGGCGTGGCTCGACGGGCATGCGGGGCTCCTGGACGAGGATGCTCGTGCAAAGCGCACCACGAACCCGTTGCGCGTCTTCGACGTCAAGAGCCCTGCGGTGCGCGAGGCTCTCCGGGAAGCGCCGAAGATCGGCGAGTCGCTCTGCCCGGATTGCGCGGATCATTTCGCAGAGGTTCGGCGCGTGCTCGATGCCTACGGCGTTGCCTACACCCTGGAGCCGACGCTCGTTCGCGGCATCGACTACTACACGCGAACGGTGTTCGAATTCGTCGGGCCCGAGGAAAAGGCGCAGTCGGCGATCTGCTCGGGTGGTCGGTACGACGGCCTCGTCGCCGAGATCGGTGGGCCCGCCACCCCGGGCGTCGGGTTCGGGGCCGGCATCGAGCGTGCAGTGCTCGCGCTCGAACAGGAGGGCGTGACCGCCGGGGGCCGGCCCCTCGACGTCTTCTTCGTCGTGGACGGTGTTCCACGGGACCCGGTGCTTGCCGTGATGGCCGAACTCCGCCGGCGGGGGCTCGCCTGCGATACCGACTACGCCGGGCGCTCGCTCAGGGGGCAGATGACCCAGGCCGGCCGGACAGGCGCCCGGGCCCTCGTGATCGCCGGGCCCGACGGGGTGTATCTGCGCCGTGAGGGCGAGGAGCAGCCGGTGGTGCTCGAAGATCTCGTGGCTACGCTCACGCCATGAGCCGCTGGCGCGACCTTCGAGGCAGCTCTCTCCGGATCGGCGACGTGGGGAGGACGGTGAGGGTCGCCGGATGGGTGGCGACCCGCCGCGACCACGGTGGGCTCGTCTTCGTCGACGTCCGCGACGAGGAAGGCGTCGTCCAGGTGGTGGTCAATCCCGAGCACGCGCCGAATGCGGCCGCGACCGCCCACCAGCTGCGCAACGAATTCGTCGTCCAGGCATGCGGCTCGGTCGTCGAACGGTCGCCCGAGACGCTGAACCCGGCGATGGCGACGGGGGCGATCGAGATCCAGGCGGAGGAGCTCGAGATCCTCTCGCGCTCGACGACGCTTCCGTTCCAGCTCGACGACGAAGGCGTCGACGAGGCCATCCGCCTGCGCTACCGCTGGCTCGACCTCCGCCGCACGAAGATGCAGGCGAACATCCGCACCCGCGCGAGGCTCGTCTCGATCATCCGCGCCGAGATGGAGGCCGACGGGTTCGTCGACATCGAGACGCCGATCATGGGCAAGCCGACTCCGGAGGGCGCCCGCGACTTCCTCGTGCCGACGCGCCTGCAGCCGGGGCGGTTCTTCGCCCTGCCACAGAGCCCGCAGATCTACAAGCAGCTGCTCGTGATCTCCGGTTTCGAGCGCTACTACCAGATCGCGCGCTGCTTCCGCGACGAGGATCTCCGCGCCGACCGGCTACAGGAGATCACGCAGCTCGACGTGGAGACGGCCTTCCCCGACCTGGAGTACCTGTTCGCCCTGATCGAGCGGATCATGTGCCGGATCTGGCGAGAGCTCCGCGGTGTCGAGCTGGAATCGCCGTTCCCACGCCTCACCTGGGAGGAGGCCGACCTTCGGTACGGCTCCGACAAGCCCGATCTGCGCTTCGGGCTCGAGATCGAGGAGGCGACCGAGGTCACGAGAGGCTCCGGGTTCAAGGTGTTCGCGGACGCGCCGGCCGTCCGGTTCCTGCGGATCCCGCGGGAGCTCTCGCGGGGCGACCTCGCAAAGCTGGAGGAGGTGGCGAAGCAATGGGGCGCGAAGGGGCTCGCCTACCTCGTCTACGGCGATGACGGCGAGGTCCGCTCGCCGATCGCGAAGTTCCTCGACGCTGCCGAGCTCGAGCATTTTCGCTCCGAACCGGGGTACACCGTCGTGTTCGGCGCCGACGAGCCCGCGATGGTGTCACGGGTGCTCGGGGCGCTCCGGCTCCACCTGGGCCGCGAGCTCGACCTGATCGACCAGGAGGCCCAGCGATTCCTCTGGGTGACCGACTTTCCGATGTTCGAATGGGACCCGGAGCTCCAGCGCTGGGACGCCGTCCACCACCCGTTCACGCGGCCGAACGCAGAAGGCGAGGCGCTGCTCGACACCGACCCCGGCGCCGCCAGGGCGATCGCCTACGACCTGGTCGCGAACGGGATCGAGATCGCCGGCGGCTCGTTCAGAATCCACGAGGCCGAGCTCCAGGCCAAGGTGTTCGGGCTCCTGAACATCACCCCCGAGGACCAGCGCTCGAAGTTCGGCTTCCTGCTCGATGCCCTTGCGATGGGCGCACCGCCCCACGGCGGCATCGCCTCGGGCATCGACCGGTTGTGCATGGCGCTCCTCGACGAGCCTTTCATCCGTGAGCTGGTCGCGTTCCCGAAGAACCAGGCGGGCATCGATCCGATGTCGGGCGCGCCCACGCCGGTAGAGAAGCGGCAGCTCGAGGAGCTGGGGATCGCCGTGACCGTCGAGGAGCCGTAGCGCCCGATGCCGAGGCACAGCGCGCGCCGGTTTCTCCTCGAGGTGATCTTCCTCGCCGGTGTCGCCGCCGCCCTGACCATCGCCGAGCTGCGCCCGGCGGTCGTGATCGTGCTGATGATCCTCGCCTGGGTCGTCGTGGCGTTGCTCGAATGGACGGCGTGGCTCGACGAGCCGCACTACGGGCGCGGCCTGCCGCCGCGCTACTACGTGCCACAGGTTGCCCTGCCGCCGCCGCACGCAGTCGAGCAGCGCGCCGGCGCCTACCAGGGAACGGCGGCTCCGTTCGCCGACGAGCGGACATTCGTGGCCTCCACCACCCAGTGGGCAGAGGGCGCCCAGGACTGGCCCGTGCTCGACTCCGCCGTCGGCGAGGACATCGCGATCGGGCTCCCTCCCGAGCTCGAGGACGAGACCGTTGTTGTCGTGCCGCTCCCGCCGCGTCTGCCGGGGTCGGACGAAGCCGACGACTCCGACGAGGAGACCACGGAAGATCCCATCCGCGGAGAGCACGTCGCGGTCGAGGCAGCTGAGGCGCTCGCCGCCTCGGCGCTCGTCGGGCGCGAGCCGGTCGAGAGGCGGACGGTCCGCGAGCCGCCGGCCGAGCCGCTCGTGATGCCCGCGCGCGTCTCGGGGCGGGCACAGCACCACATCGATCCGCTGGCCGTCTCCGGCCGCAGCCGGTTCGGCTTCCGCCGGCGCGTCGACGACTCGGCGGCGGTCGGAGTTCCCGACGGTCCGCCGCCCGACCGAGTGCTTCCGATGAGGATCGCCGAGGAGAACGGAGGGGCGCTCGGATGAGGCGACCGCTGGCGATGCGCCAGGTGGTGCTGGCCGGGATGACGCTCCTGGGCGTGGTCGTGTCGCTCGCGTACTCGACCCGGCACGGTCACCACGCCGCCGCCGCCGCGCTTCCGCCCGCGAGTGGGTCGTACACGGCCCTCGTCGCAGCGACCGGACCGGCCGCGATCGGGAAGAAGACCACCTGCGGCGTCGTGATCGAGGGGTCGACGGTGGGGATCTCGAGCCCCGTGCTGCCGTGCGGCATCCGGCTGTACCTCACCTATCAGGGCCGTCACGTGCTTGCGTCGGTGATCGACCGTGCCTCCGTCCCCGGCGCCGAGCTGCTGCTCACGCCTGCGCTCGCGCGACACCTCGGGGTGACGGGTATCCGCAGAGTCCAGTGGAGCTACGCCGGGGCATCGTGAGCGGCTACAGTGGCGCGCTCGGAGTGCCCGATCTCGTTCGCGAAGCCGCGCTTCCATGTAGAACCAACACCATGTGAAAGGGAGCTCGTGTCGGGTGGGGGAACCCATCCGCTCGGCACCCACCTGGCTTGCCAGGTTCACACGGGCGCGGTTAGTCGGCGGGATCGGGGCACTCCGTCTTCGGTCGCCACCACTACGCTGGTGGGCATGACCGATCTGATCGGAGACTCCTGGCGCGGAGCCGAGTGGGCGGCCGTGCGGCTCGAAGTGGAAGGGCAGAGGATCGCCCGCGCCGACGCGCCCGGCCTCGACCGCGATCTGGCGGGGTTGACCCTGCTCGAGGCGGCTGCGGTCGGTGGAGAGACGCTTGCGGTCGACGCGCTCGCGAACGCGATCGGGCCTGCAATCGCGGCTGAGCCCAGTCCCGGTCGGACGGCGGTCGCGATGAGCGGCGGCGTCGACAGCGCCGTCGCGTTGCTCGCGGCCGGCCGCGCCGCCGTCGGTGTCACGCTGCGCCTCTGGGTCGATCCGGACGCGAGGGCGAGCGAGCGGGTCTGCTGCTCGCCCGCGGCCGTGATCGCCGCCCGCGAGACCTGCCACCGCCTCGGACTCCCTCACGTTACGCTCGACCTGCGCGAGCGCTTCCGGAGCGCCGTGGTCGAGCCGTTCGAGCGAGGCTACATGCGAGGCAAGACGCCGAACCCCTGCGTCCTCTGCAACGGCGGCTTCCGATTCGAGGAGCTGATCTCGTTCGCCGACCGCATCGGTGCTGACCGGCTGGCGACCGGACACTACGCGCGCATCGTCGAGCACGGCGGCGGCCTCGCGATCGCCCGCGCCGCTGACCCGGTCAAGGATCAGAGCTACATGCTGGCGACACTCGCCCTGGCCTCGCTCGCGCGCCTGTGGTTCCCGCTCGGCGGGCAGACGAAGAAGGAGACCCGGGCCCAGGCCGAGGCTGCAGGGCTTGCCGTCGCCGGGCGTCCCGAGAGCCAGGAGGCTTGCTTTCTCGGCGGCGACGACTACCGCGCGTTCCTGAGCCGCCGGGGTGTTCGGGCTGCTTCGGGACCGCTCGTCGACGAGGAAGGTCGGCAGATCGGCAGGCACGACGGATACTGGCGCTTCACCCCGGGCCAGAGGCGCGGCCTCGGGGTCTCGGCCGCCCGGCCGCTCTACGCGCTCGAGACTCGGCCGCAGTCGAACACCGTCGTCGTCGGGCCCCGCGAGGCGCTTGCGCGCCGGCGGGTCAGCGTTCGAGGTCGCCTCGACCGTGGCGCAGGCCGCGTCGAGGCGAAGCTCCGGCATCGCTCGCCAGCGGTGGGGGCGACCGTGACCGCGGCGGCACGGGGATTCGAGCTGTTGCTCGACGAGCCGGCCTACGGCGTCGCGCCGGGGCAGACGGCCGTTCTCTACGACGAGGGCGCGGTCGTGGGCGCCGGGACGATCGTGTCGGCCTCGGCCGACTAGGATCCTGCGCATGCTGGCCTCGACCTCGAGCGACGACTGGGTCAACTACGCCCTCGCCGTCTTCCTGATCGTCACCGGCCTTCTGCTCGGCTACGCCCTCTTCAGGCTGGCAGGAGTCTTCGGCCGCCTCGCCTCGTTCGTCCGCAGCTCCGAGCGCGAGATGATGCCGGTGATCAACAAGGTGGGCGGGTCGGTCGACCGGGTCAACCACCAGCTCGACAAGATCGACCCGGCGACCGACAGCGCAGTGGATGCCGTCGTTGCAGTCGACCAGACGGTGCGTACCGTCAGCTTCGCCGTCAGGCGGCCGATCGAGAAGCTCGTCGGGTTAACCACCGGCGCTTCCCACGGCTGGGCGACCCTCCGGGCGCGGCGCAACCTCAAGGCTGCCGTGCAGAGCGGGAAGGAGGCGGCGGCGCGCCGCGAGGCCGACTTCGAGGAGGAGATCAGCCAGGCTCACGGCTGAGCGCAGCGAGGCCCGACCTACACTGTCAGCGTGCTCACGACGGCAGAGCTCCGTGAAGCCTTCCAGCGCTTCTACGAGGAGCGCGGGCATCTGCGCATCCCTTCCCACTCGCTGATCCCGCCGGCCGACGACCCGTCGACGCTGTTCATCGTCGCCGGCATGCAGCCGTTCAAGCCGTATTTCCTGCGGACCAAGGAGCCGCCCGGGCCTCGCGCGGTCAGCGTCCAGAAGTGCCTGCGGGCCGGAGGGAAGGACACCGATCTCGAGGACGTCGGGCGCACCGACCGCCATAACTCCTTCTTCGAGATGATGGGCAACTTCTCGTTCGGCGACTACTTCAAGGACGAGGCGGTCGACTACGCCTGGGAGTTCGTCACCGGTCGACTGGAGCTCGATCCGGAGCGGCTGTGGGTCACGGTCCACGAAGGAAACGCGACGCTCGAGCTGGATGAGGACTCGGTTGCGATCGAGGCCTGGCAGCGAGTCGGCGTGCCGCCGGAGCGTATCGTCAGGCTCGGCGACGACAACTTCTGGAAGGCGGCGGAGACCGGCCCGTGCGGGCCCTGCTCGGAGATCTTCTTCGACCGCGGGCCCGAGCACGGCTGCGGCGAACCGGGCTGCCTCCCCGGTCACTGCGACCGCTTCTACGAATTCTACAACCTCGTCTTCATGCAGTACGAGCTGCGGCCGGGCAACGAGCTCGTGCCGCTCCCCGCTCAGAACGTCGACACCGGCATGGGGGTCGAGCGAACGGCTTGCGTCATCCAGGGCGTGGCGTCGAACTACGACACCGACGGCTTCCGGATCATCATGGACTGGATCGAGCGCGAGGCGGCCGTCGGCTACGACGAGAGCGAGGCCTCGCGCAAGGCCTACCGGGTGCTTGCCGACCATGGTCGCGCCGTCACATTCCTGATCGCCGACGGTGTCACTCCCTCGAACGAGGGACGCGGCTACATCTGTCGCCGGCTCCTGCGCCGGGCGATCCAGCACGGGCAGCGGGTCGGGCTCGAAGGCGTCTTCCGGTTGCCCGCGGTCGTGATCGAGCAGATGGGCGACGCCTACCCCGAGCTGCGCGCGCAGGGCGCCGAGATCGAGCGGGTGGTGCGCGCCGAGGAGGAGCGCTTCCGCGAGACGCTCGCCCGCGGGATGAAGGAGTTCGACGAGCTGGCCGGCAAGGAGGGGATCACCGGCGAGGAGGC
>Ga0335080_10005236_pt1 | contig 13320 bp, 10 predicted proteins | sample Lox_Sample_34_FD_206720 | JGI IMG/M metagenome (GOLD analysis project Ga0335080, IMG submission 206720) | Soil microbial communities from Loxahatchee National Wildlife Refuge, Florida, United States - Lox_Sample_3.4 | ecosystem: Environmental > Terrestrial > Soil > Wetlands | place: USA... | reverse complement strand
GTAGGGCTCGAGCCAGGCGTCGAGCTCGGCCAGAGGGCGGAGGTCGAGCGCGTAGATTCGCTGCTGGCCCTCGGTCCGGGAGATGACCAGGCCGGCATCGCGGAGCACCCGCAGGTGCTTGGAGGTCCCCGGCTGGGTCAGGCCGGTGCGCGCCACCAGCTCCCCCACGGGCCGGGGGGACTCGCGCAGCAGCTCGAGCATCACGCGGCGGTGGGGATCGGAGAGCGCGGACCATGCGGACGGCACGAGCCTATATAACCAACCGGCTATATGCCTGTCAAGGCATGAACGGCTTCAGATGAGCGTTCTCGTCGAGAGTGCTTGTGGCCGGGTGCCGCGCACGGTAGCCTCGTCGGAGACACACGGGGACACTCAGGCGGTAACGAGGAGCAACGGACATGGCTAGGCGAGCGACCCTGAGGGCATCGGACGCGGATCGCGAACAGATCGCCGAGCGGCTCCGCCTTGCCGCCGGTGAGGGCCGGATCGTGGCCGAGGAGCTCGAGGAGCGCCTCGAGGCGGTGTTCACCGCGCGCACGTACGGCGAGCTCGACGCGGTCGTCGCGGACCTGCCGGGCACGCCCGCCCGTCGCCGCGAACGCCCGCGGACGCCGGCGGTGCCGCGGCCCGCGCTGATCGTCGCGATCGTGTTCCTCCTCCCCGTGCTCGTCTCGATGCTGATCGCGGCCGTGGTCGTGATCACTACCCTGTTCACGGCCTGGGCGCTCGTGCTCGCGCTCGGCTGGTGGGTGTTCGGCCAGCACCGCCGCTACCCGCCCGGCCATCGCTACCCGCCCGGCAGGCGCTCGCTGCACGCGTACGGCCGCTGGCCCGCCGGTCGCCCGGGTGGCCCCCGGCCCCGGCCCTGGGTCTGAGCTCCGCTGAGCCGCGACCCTTACACCGTTCTCGGGGTCCGGCCGGGCGTCTCCGACGAGGAGGTCCGCGCCGCCTACCGGCGGCTCGTGCAGCTGCACCATCCCGACCACAACGCCGGCTCGCCCGAATCCGCGCGGCGCTTCGAGGAGGTCCAGGAGGCCTATGCACAGATCATGGCCGAGCGCCGGCGGCGCCCGACCCCGCGGCGCACCGGGTTCCCGCTGCCAACCGATCCCGACGTCGAGCAGCGGATCGCGAACCTCGAGCGCGAGCTGCGCGAGAAGGCCCGCGCGGCCCGCGAGAAGGCCCAGCGCGCGGCGCGCGAGGCGGCCGCGTCGGCCACCTCCAAGAACCCGAAGCGGGCCTCGGACGAGGAGCTCGGGATCTTCCACACCGACGACTCGATCGGCAAGATCCTCCACGACGCGCGCGAGGAGTTCTCGCGCCGATTCGACGATGTCCGCGAGGAGCCGGTCACCCACCGCGCCGCCGACCTGCTCGACGACCTCGCCTCGTGGCTCAAGCACGACCCCGGGTCTGGCGACGACGGCAAGAAGCAGGCGCGCAAGCGCTCGGGCTAGCTCTTCTCGCCGAGCTCGAGCACGGCCAGGAACGCCTCCTGGGGCACCTCGATCCGGCCGACCTGCTTCATCCGCTGCTTGCCGCGCTTCTGCTGCTCGAGCAGCTTGCGCTTGCGGGTGATGTCACCGCCGTAGCACTTGGCGATCACGTCCTTCCGGTAGGCCTTGATCGTCTCGCGCGCGACGATCCGCGACCCGATCGCCGCCTGGATCGGGACGTCGTACTGCTGGCGCGGGATCGTCTTGCGCAGCCGCTCTGCCAGCGCCCGGCCGGCGTCGTATGCCTTGCTCCGGTGCACGAGCATCGACAGCGCGTCGACGGGGTCGCCGGCGAGCAGGATGTCGAGCTTGACCAGGTCGGACTCGCGCAGCCCGATCAGCTCGTAGTCGAGCGAGGCGTAGCCGCGCGTGCGCGACTTGAGCTGGTCGAAGAAGTCGAGCACGATCTCGGCCAGCGGCAGGTCGTAGGTGAGCTGGACGCGCTCGGAGGACAGGTAGTGCAGGCCGGCGTGATCGCCGCGCCGCTCCTGGCACAGCTCCATGATCTGCCCTATGTACTCCTTCGGCGTCAGGATCGAGGCGCGGATGTACGGCTCGCGCACGACCGCGACGCGCGTCGGCTCGGGCATGTCGTTGGGGCTGTGAACGGGGATCGTGGCGCCGTCGGTGAGCTCGACCTCGTACTCGACGCTCGGCATCGTCGCCAGCAGCTCGAGGTCGTACTCCCGCTCCAGGCGCTCGCGGACGATGTCCATGTGCAGCAGCCCGAGGAACCCGCATCGGAACCCGAACCCGAGCGCGTCTGAGGTTTCCGGCTCCCAGCTCAACGCGGCGTCGTTGAGCGACAGCTTCTCGAGCGCGTCTCGCAGGTCCGGGTAGTCGTCGGAGTCGATCGGGAACAGGCCGCAGAACACCATCGGCTTGACCTCGCGATAGCCCGGCAGCGGCTCGGTCGCCGGCCGCACCTTGGTCGTGAGCGTGTCGCCGACGCGCAGCCTGGTGACGTCCTTGATGCCGGTGATCAGGAACCCGACCTCGCCGGCGTGGAGCTCCTTGGCCGAGGTCATCTGCGGCGTGAAGAAGCCGATGTCGTCGATATCGGCCTCGGTGCCGGCCTGCATCGCGCGGATCGCCTCGCCCTTGGTGAACGTCCCGTCGACGACCCGGATGTACGCGATCACCCCGCGGTACTGGTCGAACTCGGAGTCGAAGATCAGCGCGCGGGCGGGTGCGTCCGGATCGCCGCTCGGCGGCGGCACGCGGGCGATCAGCTCGTCGAGCACGTCGGTCACGCCCTCGCCGGTCTTGGCGCTGATCCGCCGCACGGTGCCGGGCGGCTCCCCGAGCAGATCGGCCACCTCCTCGGCGACCCGCTCCGGTTCGGCGCCGGGCAGGTCGACCTTGTTCAGGCACGGGATCAGCTCGAGCCCCGAGTCGATCGCCAGGTACGTGTTGGCGACGGTCTGGGCCTCGACCCCCTGGCTGGCATCGACGACCAGCAGCGCGCCCTCGCACGCGGCCATCGACCGCGACACCTCGTAGGTGAAGTCGACGTGGCCGGGCGTGTCGATCAGATGCAGTTGATACGTTTGCCCGTCGCTCTGAGACGTGTAGAACACCCGAACCGCCTGCGCCTTGATCGTGATCCCACGCTCGCGCTCGAGCTCCATCGAGTCGAGCAGCTGGGCGCGCATCGACCGGGGGTCGACGGTGTGGGTGAGCTCGAGGATGCGGTCGGCCAGCGTCGACTTGCCGTGGTCGATGTGCGCGATGATCGAGAAGTTGCGGATGTGGGCCTGATCGGCCATGTCTCAAGGGTAATCGGACCCACCCACCCTTAGTGGGCCGCGCCCTCGGCGCGTATCCGTCGGACGTGGCGCGGGAGGGTGAGCGGATCGTTCATTCGAGGCATGGATGCCGAGCGGGGCCGTCGCCGCGACCGCCGTTCGGCCGGGCATCCGTGCCCGGCGGGCGCGAGCCTTGCCCGAACCGAGTCACGTTCCGCGGCCGAATCCCGAACAACGCATCACTCGGCATCCGCCCGAGGTCGAGTGGCGATCCGGTCGGCTATGGCACGAGTTCCGGCGCACTCGGCGCCGGCGCGAGGTCGAGTGGCGCGTTTTTCGGTCTGGCGGGAGCGCGGTGGCGCTGGACTCGCGACCGCCGGGCATGGATGCCCGGCGGAACGGCCCCAAGGACGCCGCCGCAGGCGGCCCCCTGATGACCAACCCAGCGCTCGAGCGCCGTCGGGGGCAACGAGCCGGAGCCTAGGTGGAGCGCAGGCGGGCCATGATCAGCCCCTGGATCTGCCGCGCCTCGGGCACGCGCATCGTGAGCACGAGCTTCGCGTAGAGGATGCACGCGAGCGCGCACGAGATTCCCACCGACACGATCTCCGCCGCCAGCGACCGGCCGAGCACGTGGTCGAGCAGGACCCACACCCCCCGCGCCAGGGCCGCCATGATCACGGTCGCGACCAGAATCCGGAGCGTGATCATCGTCGTCTGGCCGCCTTCGAGATAACCGTTGAACCCGATCCGCAGCCGCCATATCTGGAGGGCCGTCATCACGATGTTCGCCACGGCGGTCCCGATCACGAGGCCCGCGATCCCGAGCGGCTTGTACAGCGCAATGCTGACGATCGCGTCGACCACGATGTTGATCGCGGCGAGCTTGGTCGGGATCCACGGGCGCTTGAGCGCGAAGAACGCGCGCGTGAGCAGGAGGTTGACGCCGGCGAACGGCAGGCTGAACGAGAACCAGAACAGCGCCGTCGACACCAGATGGGTCGAGTACGGGCCGAAGTTGCCGTGCTGGTAGACGAGCCGGGTGATCGGGGTGGCCAGCACCAGCATCAGCGCCGAGGAGGGGATCAGCAGCAGGTTGATCTGGCGCGTGCCGGTGCCGATCGTGCGCCGCATCCCGTTCGCGTCCCGGCGCGCCGCCATCCGGCTGAGCGTCGGGAACAGCACGGTCGCGACCGCGACGCTGAAGATGCCCTGGGGCAGCATGTAGATCCGGAACGCGTTGTTGATCGCGCTCGGGGCGTGGCTCGAGACGAGCGACCCGAAGCCGGCGTTCAGGAAGATGTCGAGGTTGATGATCCCGATGCTGATCGTCACCGGGATGAACAGGACCAGCACCTGCTTGACGCGCGGGTCGCGCCAGTCGGCGACGAACGACAACTTGTACTCGACCTTGCGAAGCGCGAAGAACACCATCAGGAACTGCACGATGGTGGCCGCCAGCCACGCGATCGCGTATGCGTAGATCCGGTCGGTGCCGCCCCACTGGTGGTACAGGCCGACCAGCCCGACGAGGATCACGAGATTCCACACCGCCGGCGCGATCGCCGGGATCGTGAACTCGTCGTAGGACTGGAGGATGCCCACCAGCAGCCCGGTCAGGCTGAGCAGCAGCACCACCGGGAACAGCACGCGCGACAGCCCCGCCGTGAGCGCGTTGGGGATGTGACTCCCGGTGAACACCGGCACGACGAGCCCCGCGACCAGCGTCCACACCACGGTCAGCGCGCCGAGCGCGATCAGGATCACCCAGAACAGCGTCGAGGCGACGCGGAACGCCTCGCGCTTGCGGCCCTTGCTGAGCAGCTCGGTGAACACCGGGACGAACGCGGCGGACAGCGCGGCCTGCGAAAACAGGTTGCTGAACAGGTTCGGGACCTGCGAGGCCAGCGTGAACGATGACGCGGCCGCCGACGTGGCGAAATAGGCGGCCTGCACGACCTCGCGCCCGAGCCCCGCGATTCGCGAGAGCGCGGTGGCGAACGCGAAGATCGCCGTGTTGACGGCGATGCGACGGCGCGGCGGGTTGGCCGCGCCGGGTCCCTGGGGAGGTCCGGGCGGCCTGGGCTGGGGGCGCCGGGCGGACGAGGTAGGCGGGGTCGGCGGGACTCCATCTCCCGGAGTCCCCGTTTGGGTGTCGATCTGGGCCAGGGCTGGCTATAGTAGGGCGCGCCGCGGCGAGCGAAGGCCGCGGCCTGAGGTGCTGCCGGCACGCGCGGGCGACCTCTCCACTGAGGTGCCGCCGTCAGGCGCCGCCGACCGTTGCCAGTCCTCCTGCTCTATGGCCAACATCAAGTCACAGAAGAAGCGGATCTTGCGCGCCGAGCGCGAGCGTCTCGAGAACCGCCGCTACACCTCGAAGGTCAAGACGTACTTCCGCCGGCTCGAGACCGCCGTGGCCGGCGGCGACGGCGCCCGGGCGGACGCCGAGCATCGCGAGCTGGTTCAGGCGATCGACAAGGCCGTCAAGCGCGGCGCCCTGCACCGCAACGCCGGCGCCCGCAAGAAGTCGCGCGCGGCGCGCGTGAGGCGCGGGTAGTTGCTCGCGCCTGATGGCGCCGGCCGCAACCGCCCCGTGGCGCTCGCCGAAACCGCTGGTCGGACCCCGCCGGAACCCCCGCCGGCGCCGGCCGCAACCCCTCCCCGCCCTGCAAGGCCGGTTGCGACGACGCGCTTTCTCGGCCGATCCGGGTAACTTGTGGTCCCCATGGCAGAGGTTCTCGAGCCGGCAAGGACCGGAACGAACGGCGTGGCGTTCGAACTCGATCGGTTCGAGATGGCAGACGGAGACCGGTTCGAGGTCGGCGGCCGCTGGTTCGGCGTGCGCGGCCGGAGGTTCATCCGTCCGAGCCTGACGCTCGTCGCCGACGAGGAGCAGCGGCGCCTGCTGGCCGACCTGGAGCACAAGCCGTGGGCCGCCGAGGACGGCCAGCCCTGGGAGGCCACGTTCCCTTATGGCGAGGAGGACGCGGGCTGGACCGAGGCCGAGTTGAACGTCGCGCCCGACATCACTATCAGGCTCCCGCTGCCCGGGGCCGAGCGCTCCCGCCCGAGACGGCGCGGGCCGTCGTCGGAGCCCGCCACGCCCCGGTCGTCGGAGCCCGCCACGCCCCGGTCGTCTGGATCCGCGACGCCCCGGTCGTCGGGATCCGCCACGCCCCGGTCGTCGGGATCCGCCACGCCCCGGTCGTCGGGATCCGCCACGCCCCGGTCATCGACCGCCATGCCCCGTCGCGGCGAGCCCGCCTCCGAGGCAACCGCCCCCCCCCGGCGCCCACCTGCGCCGTCCCCGGAACTCGTCAAGGCGCGCCGCGAGACCCATCGCGTGCAGCGCGAGCTCGAGCAGAAGGAAGCCGAGATCGCCGAGCTGTCGGCCGAGCTCGAACGCCGCGGGGCCAAGCTCGAGGAGGTGTCGGGCGCGCGCGACGTGGCCCGCGAGGCGCGCGAGCGTGCCGCCGAGGAGCAGGACCGGCTCACGCGCGCACGCGGCGAGGCGCTGAAGGCGCGCGATCAGGCTTTGGCTGACCGGGACGCCATCGCCCGCGAACGCCAGGACGCCCAGCGGTTGCGCGACGCCGCGCTGGCGGCCCGCGACGAGGCGCTGGCCGAACGACGCGCGGCGCTCGACTCACGTGACGAGGTGGCCGCGCGACTCGACGCGGCCGTGGCCGCGCGCGACGAGGCCCTATCCGAACGCGACGCCGCACTCGCCGCCCGCGACCAGGTCGCGGCGGAGCGCAACGCCCTGCTCGGCGATCGCGAGGACGCGGTCCGCGTCCGCGACGGCGCCCTCGCCGAGAGTGAGAAGACGGCCGCCGAGCGCGAGACGCTGGCGGCGACGCTCGATCAGCTGCGGACGGAGCGAGACGATGCGATCGCCTCCCGGGGCGCCGCGATGGTCATGCGCAACGCGGCCAATACCCCACCGGCGTACCGGCGGGAGTCGAACCGGATCCTCCATTTCCTGCCCGCGCTCGTCGTGATCCTGGTCGCGATCGTCGTCGCGGTGGCGCTGCACGTGATCTAGCCATGCGGGCGGTTCTGGCGCGAGCCGCGATGTGAAAGCCCGCCGGGCCGATCCGGCTGCCCTGCTCCGCGGTTGAACGCGGAAGCGGGACTCTAGCCTAGCCGGAGACGCGCTGGATCGCCAGCAGCGCCGCAGTGTCCTCACCGACGGCACCATTACCGCCGCCGCGCGAGGACAGCTCGAGGTCGGCGAGCTCCTCGATCGTGCGCTCCAGGTTCGCCGTGCCGGCGCGGCGGGCGTCGGCGATCAGCCGGTCGGCGGCGCGCGAGGGCATCCTCAGCCGCCGCTTGACCTGCGCGTCGGACTCGCCGGCCTCGAGCGCAACCGCCACCTCGTGGGCGGTCCGGACGCGCTGGCTCATCCAGTACAGGAGGCCGGGCAGTCGCTCGCCCTGGCTGCGGAGCGACAGGTACATGCTCGTGGCGGCGGCCGCGTCGGCGCTCAGGAGCGCGTCGGCGAGCGACCAGGCCTTGTGCTCGGCCGACGGCGCGGTCAGCTCGTCCACGGTCGCGGCGTCGAGGCGGGCGTCTGGACCGGCGTACAGCGCCAGCTTCTCGAGCTCGCGGAGCAGCCGCTGCTGGCGGTCGCCGACGTGCGCGATCAGCGCCCGGGCCGTGTCGGGCTCGAGCTGGAGGCCGAGCTCCTTGGCGCGGGCGATCACCCACTTGGGCAGCTCCCAGGGCTTGACGCTGTCCTCGGCGCTGATGTCGCCGCCTGCCTTGCGCACCGCCTCGTGCAGCCGCTTCGGGGCCTTGCTTCGGCTGTCCTCGCGCGCGAAGAACGCCACGGTCGTGTTTTCCGGGATCGACTTGAGGGCCGCTTCGAGCGGATCGAACTGCTTGTCGGTCCACCGTTCGGTGCCGTCGACGACGATGAACCGACGACCCAGAGCGAAGGTGAGGGCGTTGAGCGCGTTCGCGACGGCCTCGGGCGTCGCGGCATCTCCCTCGAACAGCTCGACCCCCTGTGCGCCGCTCTCCTGCTCGGCGAGCGCGCGCAGCCGGCGGCGGCGCTCGGCAATGCGTCCATGGTCGTCGCCATGGATCAGGTACGCGGGCTTGAACGCGGGCATGGTTGGTCGTCTGAGTCTATGAGTCGTCCCGGCCGGCGGCCCTCTGCAGGGCGCAGTGGACGGCCTCGGCGGGTGTATCGACCCGCTCGATGCCCTCGATGTCCCAGCTATCCAGGCCGATGACGGGTACGTTCGTCCTCAGCGCGAGCGCGATCTCCGACAGCGTTCCGTACGCCCCGCCGACGGCGATCACGGCGTCCGCGGCTCTGATGACGAGGCCGTTACGGAGCTCGCCGAGACCGGTCGGCAGCGCGATCTGGACCCATTCGTTGGCGCTGGTGCGGTCGGGGCCAGGCAGTAGTCCGATGCTCACGCCGGCCGCTGCGGACGCCCCGCGGCAGGCGGCGGCCATGACGCCGCCGAGTCCGCCGCAGACCACGATCGCGCCTCCGTCCGCCAGGCCGCGGCCGATCGCCTCGGCGGCGCGCGCCTGCTGGGAGGTCGCCTCGCTCGGACCTATGACCGCGACATACGGCCCGTGCGCCACCGCGGCTCAGCGGACGACGACGTTGACCAGCTTGTCTGGAACCACGATCACCTTGGCGATCTCGTGCCCGTCCAGATGGGCCTTGACGCCGCGCGACTCGAGGCAGAGTTTCTCCAGCTCATCCCGCGGCGCGCCGGTCGGGGCGTCCACGCGGTCGCGGACCTTGCCGTTCACCTGGCAGACGAGCTCGAACGTGTCGGCCTGGAGCATGTCGGGGTCGGCATCGGGCCACGGCTCCTTCCAAACGCGCCGGCCGGTCAGCATCTCGTACGCCTCCGCGGCCAGATGCGGAGCGAACGGGAACAGCAGCGAGGCCGCCGTTGCGGTCGCGAACCGCCGCGCCGGCGGGTCGGCGTCGGGATACCGGTAGATCTCGTTGAGCAACTCGATGATCGCCGACAGGGCGGTGTTGAACGCCCAGCGGTCCGCGGTGTCGCGCGTCACCTTGTCGATCGCCCAGTTCGCCTTGCGGACGATCGTCAGGGCGTCGCCGTCGGGATCGACGGGCTGAGCTGCATCCTCCGCGTCGCCCGCGTCTTCTGAGAGCTCATCGGCCAGGCGCCACAGCCGGGACAGCAGTCGTCGATACACGCCGTCGATGCCGGTCTCAGACCACGCGGCGTCCTGGTCGGCGGGGCCGATGATCAGCACATAGCAGCGTGCGGCGTCCGCGCCGTACTGCTCGATGATCTCGCTCGGTGCGATCACGTTCCCCTTCGAGCTCGACATCTTGTTGCCGTCGGGGCCGAGGATCATCCCCTGGGTGAACAGCCGTTGGAACGGCTCCTGGAAATCGAGCAGGTCCATGTCCGCGAGCGCCTTGACGAAGAAGCGCGAGTACATCAGGTGCAGGATCGCGTGCTCGACGCCGCCGATGTACTGGTCGACGGGCATCCAGCTGCGCAGGACGTGCCGGTCCCAGGCCGCCTTGTCGTTGCGCGCGTCGCAGTAGCGCAGGTAGTACCAGCTCGAGTCGACGAATGTGTCCATCGTGTCGGTCTCGCGGCGGGCGTGGCCGCCGCAATCCGGGCACCGGGCGTTGACCCAATCCTCGGCCGCCGCGAGCGGGGAGCGCCCCTTTGGCTGGTAGTCCTCGATCTCAGGCAGCTCGACGGGCAGATCGTCTTCGGGCACCGGGACCATGCCGCATCGGTTGCAGTACACGATCGGGATCGGGCAGCCCCAGTAGCGCTGGCGCGACACCAGCCAGTCCCGGAGCTTGTAGCTGACCGAGAAGTGGCCCTTGCCCTCGCGGTCCAGCCACTCGACGATCGCCCGCTGCCCCTCGAGCGCGTTCATCCCGGAGAATTGCCCCGAGTTGACGAGTTGTTCATTCTCGGTGTGCGACACGAACGCCTCGCCCCCTTGCATGGCGGCTTCGGCGTCGCCGTCTTTGCCGGCCCGGGCGACGACCTGGCGGATCGGGAGGTCGAATGCCTTCGCGAAGTCGTAGTCGCGCTGGTCGTGGGCGGGGACGGCCATGATCGCGCCGGTGCCGTATTCCATCAGCACGTAGTCCGAGACGAACATCGGGATCTGCTCACCCGTGACCGGATTCGTCACGGTGCGCCCGAGCGGGACACCGGTCTTCGGCTTGTCGACGTCGCCGCGCAGCTCGACCGACTCGGTGATCGCCTGGTTGACGTACTCGTGCACCTGGTGCTCGTACTCGGTCCCGTCGGCCAGCCTGAACACGTCGGGGTGCTCCGGGGCCATCACGAAGAACGTGGCGCCGAACAGCGTGTCGGGGCGGGTGGTGAACACCGGGTAGTCGATCGGGTGGGCGGGATCCAAATCCTCGCAGCGGAACACGACCTCCGCGCCTTCGCTGCGCCCGATCCAGTTGCGCTGCATCGCCTTCACGTGCTCGGGCCACTCGATCGTGACGAGGTCGTCGAGCAGGCGGTCGGCGTAGTCGGTGATCCGGAAGAACCACTGCTCGAGCTGGCGAACCTCGACCTGCGCGCCGCAGCGCTCACAGTGCCCGTCGATCACCTGCTCGTTGGCGAGCACCGTCTGGTCGTGCGGGCACCACTTGACCGCCGCGTTCTTGCGGTGCGCGAGATCGCGCTCGAACAGCTTGAGGAAGATCCACTGCGTCCAGCGGTAGTACGACGGCTCGTGCGTCCCGAGCTCCCGGCTCCAGTCGATCGAGATCCCCCAGCGGTGGAACCAGTGGCGGTAGGCGGCGATCGACCGGTCGGTGGCCACCCGCGGGTGGACCCCGGTCTTGATCGCGTTGTTCTCGGCGGGGAGTCCGAACGCGTCATAGCCCATCGGGTGCAGCACTCGGCGGCCGATGCGACGGTGAAAGTGCGCGATCGCGTCACCGAGCGCGTAGTTCTTCAGGTGCCCGATATGCGGCTCGCCACTCGGGTAGGGCAGCATCTCGAGCACGTAGGACTTCTCGCGATGCTCCGCGCCGCGGCCGTCGCGCATTGACTCGTTCGCGACCTCCCACGTGCGCTCGCGTGCCCACAGCTCCTGCCATTTGGGCTCGATCTGCTTGGGATCGTAACGTCGTTCTGACACGTCCGTATGAGGTTACTTGCGAGGGCGGGATCGGGATGTGCGGCGGGTCGCCAGTGGGCTCGTCCGTACGTCGTGCGGCACCGAGAGTGTTCACTGGCGGATGTCGCTGGCGGATGCCGCGCGCGCACGCAGGAGTCGATGTGAGGTATCGCGGGCGCGGCCCAAGCAAGCGAGGGCGGTGCCGGGCCGGCCGCAAAGGCGCCGCCGACCATCCCAAGGCGCCGCCGCCAGGCTCCGCCGGGGACCGCTCGAATCCCGCAGGACTTGCGGACGTGCCCGCAGGTGCAGGCGATTCGTCGCGCCGCTCTACCATCCGAGCGTGGCTGAGAACGCCGGATCCGGCTCGAGTGGGCCTCGTCCTGGCGTGAGCGCGGCCATCGCGGCCGAGCGCGTGGCCGCGATCATCGCGGCCGCCGAGGAGACGGCCGAGCGGATGCGGCTCGAGACCGAGGAGCGGGTGAGTGCTCGGATCGCCGAGGCACAGCGGGCCGCGGACAATCGGGTGCGCGCCGCCGAGGAGGAAGCGTCCGAAGCGGTCCGGACGGCACGGGCGGAGGCGACCCGGCTGCGCTCCGAGGGACAGGCAGACGCGGAGGCGAGGACCATCGCGGCCACGAACGAGGCCCTGGCGATCGTCGCGCGCGCCGAAGACAGCGCCGCGCAGATCGTCAGCGAGGCCCGTGAGTCCGAGGCTGCGACGCTCGCCTCGGCGGATGAGCGGGCACGCGGCCTGCTCGAGGACGCCCGGGCCACCGCGGACGGCGTGCGCTCGGAGGGACTCGAGCTCGTCTCGAACCTTCGCGAGATGAGCAACTCGCTTCGCGCCAACGCCGAGCGGCTGCTCCGCGACGTGCAGCGGGTTCACTCTTCACTCGTCGCCCAGATCGCGCGCGTCGAGCGCGCCACCGGGGCCGGCTCGTCTCCCGCGGGCGGCCCCGGTAGGAGCAGCGCCGGCGACCGTGCCGGCGATGGCGACCGGACCGCCGGTGCGGCCGACGGGCTCGACGTGCCCGAGTTCATTCCGCCGGGCTAGAAGCCGGCCCGTCGCGCGTCTCGCCCGCGCCAGGTCCGGTTTTCCGTCCGGCCCTGATGCGAACATACGTTCGTCGCCATGATGAACTCAAACGTCAAGGGAGCGATCGCGGAGCAGGCGATCGTGCTCGCGGCCACCAGGCTCCGGGTGCCGGTCTGGCGACCGACCAGTGAGCACGGCCGTGCCGATCTCGTGCTCGAGATCGGCGGTCGGCTATGCCGGGTGCAGGTCAAACGGGGACGGCTGAGCCCGTCCGGAGACGCCGTGATCGTTTCCCTACGTTCCGCCCGGTGCACATCACGGGGCTACGTGTTCCGCACGTATACCGAGGATGAGATCGAGCTGTTCGCGGTCCATTGCGGCGACGTGGACCGATGCTCTCTGCTGGCGGCTCCAGGGTTTGCGGGCAATGCGGCGCTTCGTCTGCGGTTGACTGCGCCGCACAACGGACAGCGGGCATGCATTAACCTTGCACACGACTTCACATTCGACGGGGCTGTAGCTCAGTTGGCCAGAGCGACGCGCTGGCAGCGCGTAGGTCAGGGGTTCGAGTCCCCTCAGCTCCATTCGAACCCCGGACAGGCGGCGGCCACGGTCGGGGCGCACGCCTGCCGCATGTCTTTCGGATACCGGCTAGACCGGGTCGGCGCCGGCGAGGGCGTGGTCGTCACTCGACGCGGGAAGCCGCTGGTCAGGCTGACCGCGGGTAGGGGCGCCATCGGAGCCGGCACCGGGCCGGCCCGCGGCCACGGCCGCACTGCCGGCGCCGGCGTTGCCGGCGACCCATCCCGAGCCGGGCAGGCCCGTGGTACCGCCCCTCCTGCCTCCCGGAATCGCGGCGGGATCCGCATGACGATCGGCGTGAGTACCGCCGTGCGCGCCCACCCCTCCCTCCGGGCTAGGAACC
>Ga0335080_10005235_pt1 | contig 13320 bp, 14 predicted proteins | sample Lox_Sample_34_FD_206720 | JGI IMG/M metagenome (GOLD analysis project Ga0335080, IMG submission 206720) | Soil microbial communities from Loxahatchee National Wildlife Refuge, Florida, United States - Lox_Sample_3.4 | ecosystem: Environmental > Terrestrial > Soil > Wetlands | place: USA... | reverse complement strand
CTCGACGCGCTGGCCGGCGCGCAGGTGTGGGTCAAGCACGAGAACCATCAGCCGGTCGGGGCCTTCAAGGTCCGCGGTGGCGTGAACCTGGTCAGCCAGCTGACCGCGGATGAGCGGCGCCGGGGCGTCACCGCGGCCTCGACCGGCAATCACGGCCAGTCGGTGGCGTACGCGGCGGAGCTGTTCGGCGTGCGCGCGGTCATCTGCATGCCCGAGCAAGCCAACCCGGTGAAGGTCGAATCGATGCGGGCACTCGGCGCCGAGGTGGTCTTCCACGGCCGCGACTTCGACGAGGCGCGTGAGCACTGCGAGAAGCTGGCCGCCGAGCACGGGTACCGGTACATCCATTCGGGGAACGAGCCGGCGCTCATCGCCGGGGTGGCCACCTCCACCCTGGAGATCCTGGAGGAGCGGCCGGACACCGAGGTGATCGTGGTGCCGGTCGGTGGCGGCAGCGGGGCGGCGGGAGCCTGCGTGGTGGCCACGGCGGTCCGTGGATCGGTCGAGGTCATCGGCGTGCAGTCCGAGGCGGCCCCGGCCGCGTACCGCTCCTGGCAGGCCGGGTCGCTGGTGGCGGACACGATGGGCACGTTCGCCGAGGGGCTGGCGACCCGGACCGCCTTCGAGCTGCCGCAGCGCATCATGTGGGAGCTGCTGGACGACTTCGTCCTGGTCTCCGAGGATGCGCTGAGGGCCGCCACCCGGGTGATGATCGAGAAGACACGCAACCTCGTCGAGCCGGCCGGGGCGGCCGCCCTCGCGGCGGTGCTCGGCGCGCCCGGGCGGTTCGCGGGCCGCAAGGTGGCGGTCGTGTGCAGCGGCGGCAACATCAGCCCGGCGCAGCTGGCCGGGCTGTGGCCCCATGAAGCGCCCTGACGGCGGGCCCTAGCGGGACGCGGCGCCCTGGCGGCGGTGGGAGAGAACGGGAGGTTGCATGGCGTACCCCTGGTGCGAGACGGTTATGGACGAGACGGTTATGGACCTGCGCACCGGTTGAGACGGCGCGGCCGCCGCCGCGGATGTGGGGAGGCCTCCCCATCGCGCAGCCGGTGACGGGAGCGGGCAGCCGCCTGCCATCCGGGCAGCGTGGGGGCCACGCACGCGAGGATGGGCCGGATGAGCGCTGGCGATTTCGACGACAGGCAGCCCGGCGTCCCCACCGGGGTGACGGGGCCGGTCGAGCGCGTGGTGGTCGTCGGCGCGGGCATCGCCGGGCTGACCGCCGCGAACGCACTGGCGCACGGCGGGGTGGAGTGCGTGGTGCTGGAGGCCCGCGACCGGATCGGCGGCCGCCTGCACACGGCCGACCTGGGCGGCTCGCCGGTCGATCTGGGCGGGTCGTGGATACATATGCCGGGCGGGAACCCGCTCCGTGCGTTCGCGCAGCAAGCCGGGGTGCCCTGCCGCAGCGCGGACCCGGTGCCGGAGATGGCCGTTTTCGACTGCGGTGAGGGCCGCCGCCTGCCGGACGCCGAGGCCGAGGCGGCGCTCGGCCTGTACCTCGAGGCCTTCCCGGAGGCGGCCGGCCAGCTGGCCGCCGAGCTCGGGCCGGATGCGTCCGCGGCGGACGGGATCGAGGCGTTCGTGGCCCGGGCCGGCCTGGCGGCGGGTGGGCTGAGGCGGGCACGGCAGATGCTCTACGGCGCCGTCGAGGCCGAGTCCGCCGGCCTTGCCGAGCGCCAGTCGCTGCGCTGGATGTGGAACGAGTTCGAGTACGACGGCAACTATTTCGGCGACGTGCCGGACGGCGGCTACCGGCGGCTGGTGGACGCGATGGCCACCGGCGTCGACCTGCGGCTGGGCGTGGACGTGACCGAGGTCGTGCTCTCCCAGGACGGGGTGCGCGTGCGGGGCGCCGACGGCACCTCCGAGGAGGGCTCACACGCGGTCGTGACGGTGCCACTGGGCGTGCTCAAGCGGGGCACGCCGCGGTTCTCACCCGCGCTCCCGGCCGACCGGCTGGCGGCCATCGGGCGGCTCGGGTTCGGCCGCTTCGAGAAGGTGGCGCTGCGGTTCGACGAGCCGTTCTGGCGCGCCGCGGGCTTCACGCACCTGACGATCTTCCCTCGCGATCCCGGGGAATGGATCATCTGGGTGCTCGGGCTGGACGCGTTCGGCGCTGGCCCGGCGCTGGTCTTTTTCCTGTTCCACAGCGCCGCGGGTCGGCTGCCCGGCCAGGCCGGGGACGAGACCGTCCGGTGGGCGCTTGACCTGATCGCCGAGGTGACCGGCGGCCCGTGCCCGCCGCCGTCCGCCGTGGCCGTGACCTCATGGGCGACCGACCCCTACACCGGCGGCGCCTACACCCACATCCCGCCCGGATCCAGCCCCGCCGACGCCGACCTGCTCGGCGAGCCGGTCGGCGGGCGCCTGCTGTTCGCGGGCGAGCACACCCAGAGCGCCCGGCTGGCCTACGCCGACGGTGCGATGACCAGCGGCGTCCGTGAGGCGAAGCGGCTGCTCGGCCAGCCCAGCGTCCGGCTCGGCCCGCTCCCCGCTTGATGCCGCGCTGAGGGCCCGGCCGTCATGGCGCGCTGAGGGCCCGGCCGTGATGGCGCGGGGTGCCGTCATGCCGTGCGGGGGTGGTCATCCGCGGGCGGGCGGGCCAGCATGCGGGGTGGCGGCCGCGGTGGCGGCCCGCTGCCGCCCGACGGTGATCCAGTGCCCGATGAGCGCCTGGTCCGCCCCGGCGGCGATGCACAGTTCGGCGATCTGCCGGTACCGGGCGGCGTCCTGCCCGCCTTCGCCGAAGCCGAGCGCGGTGCCTGCGCATTCGGCCAGCAGGTCAGCCCGGCCGGCCGCGGCCTGTCTCAGCTCGGCGACCGCCGCGGCCTCCTGCTCCGCGGTCAGCCAGGCCTGGGCGTGTCGCGCCGCGGCCCCGGCGATCTGTGCGTACCTGAGGCGGTCAGGATCCGGGCCAGTCATCCACGCAGGATAGAACTTATGTTCTATATGGGGCAAGACGGTCATTTCGCATCGAGCAGCCGGGCGATCCCGGCCATGTCCGCGGCCGGCAGCGGGCCCAGGCGCAGCGCCGCCGCGTTCTGCTCAGCCTGGCCGACGGTCCGGACACCGGGGATCGGCACCGCGCGCGGGCTGCGTGCCAGCAGCCAGCACAGCGCGCCCTGGGCCAGGGTGCGCCCGCCGCTGGTGAGCACCTCGCGGACCGCGTCGAGGCGGGCCAGCCATTGCGGCGCCGGCCGCCCGCCGGTGAAGTAGCCCACCCACGGCTGGGCGGCGCGCACGTCGTCGGCGGGCAGCTGTGAGTCGGCGCCGTACTTGCCGGTGAGCAGGCCCATCGCCAGCGGGCTGCGGTTGATGCTGGCCACACCGAGGGCGTCGCAGGCGGCGAACATGGCGGGGGCGTCGTCGAGCACGTTCGCGTCGTGCTGGATGGCCGCGCAGTGCGCGCCGGCGGCGAACACGGCCGCCCGCTGCGGGTCGTCGGTGCTCCATCCGTAGCTGCGGATCAGCCCGTCGCCGACCAGCCCGTCGAGTGTGCCGAGGACCTCCTGCGCCTGGGCGGCCGGCAGGTTCCCGATGTGCAGCTGGTACAGGTCGATCCGGTCGGTGCCGAGCCGCCGCAGCGACGCCTGGCACGCCCGGCGGATGTAGCCGGGTGAGGCGTCCTCGCCGGTGATCGCCCGCTGGCCGGCGTCAAAGGTGTAGCCGAACTTGGTGGCGATCACCACCTCGTCCCGGCTGCTGGCCAGCGCCCGGCCGAGCACCTGCTCGCTGTGCCCGGCGCCGTAGACATCCGCGGTGTCGAAGAGCGTGACCCCCAGCTCGTGCGCGCGGCGCAGCGCGGCCACGGACTCGTCGTCATCGACGTCGCCCCAGCCGTCCGCCATGCCGTCCATGGTGGCCGGCCCGCCGACCGCCCAGCACCCGCACCCGATGTCGCTGACCTCGATCCCGCTGTGTCCCAGAAATCTGCTCATTCCTGTCCCCTTCGCCGTGGCCGCCCAGGTGCCGCCGGGCCCCATCCACCGGGAGCTGGGCCCGCATCCACCGGGATCTAGTGTCACGCACGAGTGTGCCCCGGGTTGCGGTGCGGCGGATGAGCCGGCATGGTGGCAGCGTGACCGGCCCGGCGGCTGAGGGCGTCCGCCTTGTCGCGATATGGCCGCGCGGCCAGCCGGGAAGCCCTGGCCGCGCTGGCCTGCGGCCTGGTCGGCTACTTCACCGAGCGGGCGCTGCGGCCACCGCCTCCGGGGCTGCCGACCGTCCGCGCCTTCCAGGCCGCGCAGGGCACCGTCGCTCGCCGCTGGCTGGCGGAACTCATCTAACGGCCGATTCCGGCGGGCCGCTCGGCCTCCTGCCACCCCGTGAGCCCGGTGATCGTATAGTGACCGCCATGGCAGCAGGCTCGCCAGCACCGCAGGCGCCACCCCCGGTCACCTCGGTCGCCGGGGCGATCGCGCGGATGGAGGCGATCGGGGCGGCGCTGCCCGCCGGGGACGGGCTGGCCTGCTTCAACCGCATGTACCTCGGGGTAACCAGGCAGGTGAACAGCCGGCTGGGCCAGGGCTTTTTCGCCGACCCCGCCTTCATGACCCAGCTCGACGTGACGTTCGCCAGCCTTTACTTCTCCGCTGCCGACGCCACGGGCGGCCAGGCGGCGGTGCCGCTGGCCTGGCGCCCGCTGGTGGAGTCGCGCGCCGAGCCGGGGATCGAGCCGATCCAGTTCGCGCTCGCCGGCATGAACGCCCACATCAACCACGACCTGCCGCTGGCGATGGTCAGCGCCTGCGCCGCCCTGGGCACCTCGCCGCAGGCGGGCTCGCATCACGCCGACTACCAGAAGGTGGACCAGCTGCTGGACGCGGCCGAGCAGTCCGTCCGGCAGTCCTTCGAGTCCGCTGCCGAACTCGCCGTCGACCGCCACCTGACCGCGGTCGCCAACCTGGTCGCCAGCTGGAGCATCAACAGCGCCCGGGACCTGGCCTGGGACAACTGCCTGCTGCTGTGGGGGATGCGCGACGACCCGCCCGTGCGCGAGCTCTTCCTCGGCAGCCTCGCCGCCTCGGCGGCGCTCGCCAGCAGGCTGCTGCTGGTGGCGGTCTGAGCGCGGCCTGTCAGCCGGCCGCCCTGGCGAGCTCAGGGACGAACAGCGCGGCGTCGACCGTGCCGATGCCGCTGACGAGGTCGTATCCGGGCCGCGCGGCAAAGCCCCGCACCGTGTACGTCTTGCCCTGACTGACGAAGTGCCAGCTGTTGTTCCCCTGCCGGATGTCCACGATGCCCGGGTCATGGCGGGCCGCCATCGCGTACAGCGCCGGGTTGATCGCGCCCAGGGTGTGCCCCGCCGCCTGGTCGGCGAGCGCCACGATCCCGGCGAACAGCGGCGCCGCGACGCTGGTGCCGCACGCTGTGGACCAGGACGGCTCCGCCAGGTAGCTGGCGTACACCACCACGCTGCTCCCGCAGGAGGCGTCCATGGAGATGTCGGGGATGCCGCGCTGGCCCCCGGTGACGCCCGCCACGCCGGCCTGGTAGGCGGGCCGCGCAAAGGTGGCCGAGCGGCCGCCGCCGCTGCCGGACCAGGCCACATCCGGCCTGAGCCGGGCGCCGCTGCGGGCCAGGTCGAGCTGCGTGCCGCCCACCGCGGTCACCAGCGGGTCGCTGGCTGGCCACGACACCTGGCGGGTAGGAAAGAAGCTGCTCAGGTTGTACGTCGGGCCGGCCGCGCCGTTGTCGCCAGTGGACGCGACCACCGTCACCCGGTAGCCGGGCCGGGCCGCCAGCTGGTAGGCCGCGCGCAGTTGCAGGAGCGCGGCCTGGGACCGGAAGGTGGCCTCGGTCGCGCCGAAGCTCTGGCTGATCACGCCGCCGAGATGATGCCTGATCACGTACTCCTCGGCCGTGACGATCTGCGGGAAGCCGCTCCGTCCCTCGATCTCCGCGGTCGGCGTCTCCACCAGCAAGATCTTCGCGTCCGGCGCCATGACGTGCGCCCACTCCACGTCCAGCGTGGTCTCGCCGGCGGCGCCGGTCCGGTTGCCCGTGCGCCGGTAGCGGGCCACCGGGCCCGCTGGCTGTATCACCCGCAGCGAGGGCGGCGGCGCCAGGCCGAACCGCTGGTCGAACACGGCCAGGTCGTGCCCGATGGTGGGCGAGCCGAACGGGTCGACGATCACGATCGTCTGGCCCCTGCCGTCGATGCCGTCGTGCAGCAGCGGTCCCAGCTTGTAGGCCGCCCGGATCTGCGCGGGGCTCAGGCCGCCGCCGGGCACCGGCGGCGGCGTGCTCACCCGGCGCGGGCCAGGGGCCTGCTGGTGCGTGGCGCTGCTCGTGCACCCCGCCAGCGCTGCGGCCAGGCCGAGCGCCATGCCGAGCGCCATGCCGCTGGCGCTGATGCGGGTGGTGACCGGCCGGGCCTTGCGCACAGGCTGCTCCCGTCGGGTCGTGGTCGCGATCACGCTGTCTGGCTCACATGCGCACCCAACGTTATGTCAGCCCCGGCGCGGGCCCGGATCGTTCGGGCAGCCCGGCCGGCCCGGCCGCGGGGCCGCCAGGGTGGCGGGTCAGGCCGGCAGGTCAGGCCGGCAGGTCAGGCCGGCAGGTCAGGCAGGCCCTTTCCCGAGGCCGCCGATGCCGAGCGATCCGTCCGGCCTGGCAGGCGTGGCCGTGCTGGCCGGCGCCGCGATGCCGCGCTCGGCCTCGCGCACGTAGGCCTCCGGGTCCTTGTCCACCGGCGGGATGCCCGCGAAGTGCCTGGCCTCGAAGGCCGCGAAGGCCACCGCCAGGGTGTGGCGCAGCTGCAGCCCGGCCCGGCGGCGGAAGTCGGTGAGGCCCTCACGCTCCTCCTCGGCCATGTGGTCGCCGTTCGCCAGGTTCACCGCGGCGACCGCCGCGAGCCATTCGCCGCTGCCCACCTGGTGCCCGGCGACCGCGGCGATGGCGTCCCGGATGTCGTTGTGGTCGTGGATCGCATCCAGCGTCTCCGCCTCGGCGCCCGCCGCGATGCCGGCGCCGATGCCCACCCGCAGCAGCTCGGGGTAGAAGATCTCCTCCTCCGCGGCGGCGTGCACCTCGAGGAACGCGGACAGCCGTGCCCAGATCGCCGCCAGGGTCGCGGTGTCGGCGCGGTCGATCTGCTCCAGGATCGCGAAGAGCCGCCGTTGCTCGTGATGGTCATCCAGGATCAGCTGGGTGATGTCCAAGGTCTCCTCCGGATCAGATCCATTGCCGCTGCGCCCGCGGACGGGCTGCTACAGGACGCGCAGGGCCTCCACGGGGTCGCGTTCGCGGCGGGCCAGCGCCCGCAGGACCGCCATGTCCCCATGCCGGATGCGGGCCACGCCGACCAGCACCTCGATCGCGATGGCGGTCGTTCCAGGCTGCGGTGGCACCAGCTCCGCGCCCACGCTCACGGCGAGGTCGTCGGCGTGGACGGCGAGCTCCACCACGCGGGTGCGCAGGTACTCGTCCAGCGTCATGACCAGGCCAGCCGCGACGCGGACACGCCGGCCCGGCGCTTCCCTGGCGAGCCGGGATGACAGCCGCTCCAGGGCCGCCCGCGCCTCGCCCGCCAGGGCCGCGGGGCCGCCCGCAGCCGCCTCCGCACCGCGGGCCCTGACCGCCTCGTTGCCGGCATCGCTGACATCGGCAGAACGGATCACGGTGTCGAAGTAGCTGGCGGCGCTGATGCCCGGCCCGCTGGGCTCAGGCCCGTCAAGGTAGTGCCCGACAGTGGCCATCCCGCGGAACAGGTGTCCTGCCAGGGCTGCCACCGGGAACTGCCGCAGGACGCTGTCTTCGCCCCAGTGCTCTGCCAGTTCGCGCCGCTCCAGCAGGTCCACGGCCGTGGCGGCAGCGTCCAGGAACGCCGCGGCAGCATCAGCCATGACCACATTGTGCCCGCCGGCCCGGGCGGCGAGGGCCCGCGGGGGACGGGAGGAGCCGGCGGCGTGCGCCGCGGCGTGGAGCCGGCCGGAGCCCGGGCGCGCGGCGCCTGGAAATCAGGCCGGGTCCAGGGAGTGCGCCGCGGTGAGGATCCTGGCGCGCAGGTCGTCGTGGCTTGGCCGGTAGAAAATGGGGCTCCTGGCGTCGGTGAGCAGGGCGCAGGCCTGGGCGATGCCCTGCGCGGAGACCGGGCCGGGAGCGAGCAGACGGCGGATCAGGTCCTCGAGTTCCTGCGAGCAGTCCTGGACCCGTTCCCGGCAGACCGGGATCGCGGGGCGGCTGGCACGCGGCTGTACCGCCGCGGCCAGGACCCGCTCCGCGGCCTGGGCGAGGGATCGCCGGACCCGCACGCGTATCAGCGTCTGGGCCCGCAGCGCCAGGCCCACGGTCGCGTCGGGTGAGGCCCCAGCGGCCAGGGCCGTGTCGAGCCGGGACGCGCGCAGCCGGGCCAGGAGCCGGTCGCGGGGGTGGACAGCAACCGGGACGGGACATCCCTCGTGAAGCAGCACGAGCATCGGGCACCTCCGGGCCCATCCGGCCCGCTGGGGGCCATGGCGTGACCTCTAAACAAATTATACAGGTCATGCGTGACCGGTCAACGGCTTTAACTGGTCACGTATGGGGTAAGCTGGCACAGTGACGCTGCCTGCCTGGGTCCCGCACGCCGAGCTTAAGCCAGCGCCGGCACCGCTGCTGCTGGTGCAGGCGTTCGTCAACACCAGGGACCTTGATCTGGGCACCGACCTGCTGGCCGACCCCGGAACGGCCAGTCAGTGGCTGCACCAGAGCGCGCTGCTGGCGCCGGGCAGCGGTGCGGGGGCCGGGGACCTGCGCGCCGCGCGGGATGTGCGGGAGGGCATCCGGGCCCTGCTGGACCACAACAGCGGCGGGCCGCCGCCCGCCGCCGCCGACCTGCGCCCGCTGGCCGCGGTGGCCGCCCGGGCCCGGCTGCCGCTGGCCGTCAGCCCGGACGGCCGCGTCCAGCTTGATCCCCAGCCAGGCGGACGGCTCGCGGGCGGGCTGGCCAGGCTCCTGCTGATCATCCGCGACGCCCAGCAGGACGGCAGCTGGGCACGCCTGAAAGCCTGCCGCAACCGCGACTGCCGCTGGGCGTTCTACGACCGCTCCCACACCCGCCAGGGCGCCTGGTGCGACATGGCCGTGTGCGGCAACCTCATCAAGAACCGCAACCTCCGGGCCCGGCGTGGGCGGGCCAGGACCCGGCCACGGTAGCGGTAGCCGGCGGCACGGGCGGCCTGGCCGCCGGGCGCCGCCGGCCTGCCGCCGGGCGCTGCCGGCCTGCCGCCGGCCACTGGCGGTCCAGCCGCCCCCGTGCCTGCCCAGCCGCCCGCCGCTGCCTGTCTAGCCGCCCGCCATCGCGCCCACGATCAGATACGGCTCCGCGCCGGTGGCGACCGCCTCCGGCAGCGGGGCGTCCGGCTGGTCGTGCGACAGGTCCTGCTCGCAGGCGAAGAACCGCACGAACGCCCGCCGCCGCCCGCTGCCGTAGTCGCGGATCGTCCCGCGCAGCACCGGGTAGCTGGCCTCCAGCGCGTCCAGGACCGAGCGCTGGGTGACCTGGCCCGCGACGGCCAGTTCCACCTCGCCGTCGACCCGGGCGAGGTTACGCAGGTGCGCGGGCAGCACCACCCGGATCATGGCAGCGTCTGGGCCTCGACGGACAGCACGGCCGGCAGGTCCCGGACGATCGGCGCCCAGTTGTCACCCGCGTCGGCCGATACATACACCTGGCCGCCGGTGGTGCCGAAGTAGACGCCGCAGTCCTCGAGGGAGTCGACGGCCATCGCATCGCGCAGCACGTTGACGTAGCAGTGCTCCTGGGGCAGGCCCCTGGTGAGCGCCTGCCAGTCGTCGCCGCCGGTCCGGCTGCGGTACACGCGCAGCCGTCCGTCCGGCGGGAAGTGCTCAGAGTCGCTGGTGATCGGGACCACGTAGACGGTGTCCGGCTCGTGCGCGTGCACCTCGATCGGGAATCCGAAGTCGGTCGGCAGGTTGCCGCTGACCTCGTGCCACGACTCGCCGGCGTCGTCGCTGCGCATCACGTCCCAGTGCTTTTGCATGTAGAGCACCTCCGGCCGCGCGGGGTGCAGCGCGATCCGGTGCACGCAGTGGCCGACCTCGGCGTCCTCGTCCGGGATGCCCTCCGAGTGCAGGCCACGGTTCACCGGCCGCCACGTCTGGCCCGCGTCATCGGAGCGGAACGCGCCCGCAGCCGAGATGGCCGCGAACATGCGCCCCGGCCTGGCCGGGTCCAAGATGATCGTGTGCAGGCACATCCCGCCAGCGCCCGGCTGCCACGACGGCCCCGAGCCGTCAGTGCGCAGCCCGGGCAGCTCCTGCCAGGACTGCCCGCCGTCGGCCGAGCGGAACAGGCCGGCGTCCTCCACCCCGGCGTAAACCGTGTCCGGGTCCTCCAGCGACGGCTCCAGGTGCCAGACCCGCGCGAACTCCCACGGATGGGGCGTGCCGTCATACCACTGGTGCGTTCCTGGCTCACCCTCGTAGCTGAACTTGTTGCCCACCGGCTCCCACGTCTTGCCGCCGTCGTCCGAACGCTGGATCAGCTGCCCGAACCAGCCGTTGGACTGGGAGGCGAACAGCCGGCCCGGGTCAGCAGGTGACCCCTTGACGTGGTAGACCTCCCAGCCAGCGAAATATGGCCCGCTGACGTCCCACCGCTCACGCTTGCCGTCCGAGGTCAGCACGAAAGCGCCCTTGCGCGTGCCAACCAGCACCCGTACACCGCTCACCGGAACTCCCTCCTGGCACGGCTGGCCGCGGCGGCCCTACCCGGCCCCCGCCTGGGCACGGTCCCGCCTGACCCGGCCGCTGCCTTGTCTCTCCTGGACTATCACAGCCTCCCGACAGTCCTGACTGCCGCCAGGCGGCAAACTCATCGCCCGCCCGGGGATTCCCGGCCGGCCCGGCCGCCGGGGAAATGATTCGTGCCCGGATGCGTGCGGAAGGATCATGGCATGGTGGATCATCTTGGCACCGCCGAGCTGCACGCCGGCCTCGATCACATCCGGGAGTCGCCGCCGGACAACGGCGTGGTCGAGCTGATCGTGCGCCGGCCTGCCGTGGACGAGCGTGAGGTGCTCGCCGTGGGCAGCCTCGACGTGGCAGCCGGGCTCACCGGCGACACGTGGCAGGCGCGCGGGAGCACGAGGACAGCCGACGGGTCGCCGCATCCCGGTATGCAGCTGACCGTGATGAACTCGCGTGCCGCCCTGCTCGTGGCCCAGGACCCCGGCCGGCGGATGCTGGCCGGTGACCAGCTCTACGTCGACCTCGACCTCAGCCCCGCGAACCTGCCGGCCGGCACCCGGCTCGCCGTCGGATCGGCCGTTATCGAGGTGACGGCGCAGCCGCACCTCGGCTGCGCCAAGTTCGCCGCCCGGTTCGGCAAGGACGCGTGGCGGTTCGTCAACTCCCGGGCCGGCCGCGAGCTGCGGCTGCGCGGCCTCAACGCCCGGGTCGTCGCCTCCGGGACCGTCCGCCCCGGCGACCCGATCCGCAAGCTGCCCGGCTGACCTGGGCGCCACACCTGAAGCCCACCGGGTGGCGCCGGCGGATCAGCCGCCGCGGACCCCGCACAGGATGCGGTTGCTGCCGCGCTGCCAGAGCGTGCCGACCTCGCTGAACCCGGCCGCGTGCAGCGCCTCGACATGCGTCGCGAGCAGGCCCGAGGCTGACCCGTGGTGCTCGGAGTCCAGCCGGAGGCGCTCGCGCCGGGCAGTCAGGCCGGCCAGGGCGGGATCGGCGGCGGCCGCCTCCCACCAGCCCGCCCACGTCTCAGTGTGGCCCTGCGGGAAGCGCCGCTGCTCCTCCCGCTCGATCAGCACCTCGGCCAGCTTCTCGATGACGGGGCAGGCGCTCTCGTCGCCCTTGAAGTGGTCGCCGTCCAGGAGCAGGGCGCCGGGCCGCAGCACGGTGGCCAGCTCGGCGTACATGGCCCGCAGCGCGGGGCCGGGCAGCCAGTGCAGCGCGGTGGTGCTGACCGCCGCGTCGGCCGGGCGGTCCAGGCCGAGCGCTGCCGCCCAGCCCGGTGTGCGGAGGTCGCAGTCGGCGAACCTCAGCTGTGCCCGCTCCCGGTAGGCGGCCCGGCCCAGCTCCAGCAGCAGCGGGTCGGCGTCCAGCGCGACCACGGTCGCGGCCGGGATCCGGTCGAGCAGCCGGACCGCCAGCGAGCCGGGACCGCAGCCCAGGTCCAGCACCAGCGGGTCGGGACGGCCGGCGCCCTCCTCGACCGCGTCGATCAGCACCGTGAACCGGTCCTCCCGGTCCGGCAGGTAGTGCTGCTGCTGCAGATCCCACCGGCCGACCCACCCCTGCGCTATCTGCTGGTCCAGGTCCGGCACGCCTGCCTCCTTGTTACTGGCGACTATGCTTTCGGCAGTCACAACCTACGAGCCGAGGGCGTAACTGGTCAAGTGAACTTCAACAGTCACATGGACATCGTGGTGGCGGTGGCCGTCGGCCTGGTCAACACGCTCACTGCGGGTGAGGCATGCGGCCGCAGCTACACCCCGCCGGACGGGCCGGACCTGGCCCGCGCGGCAACCGGCATGCTCCGGGCCGCCAGCCCCGGCACCCGCCAGCTCTCCGGCCATGAAGCCGCCCAGCTGGTCGAGCTCGCCACGCAGCTACGTGGCGTGTTCGCCAGCGTCGCCTGCGGCGACGTCGACGCGGCGGCGCGGCGGGTCAACGAGCTGATCGCGGCGACCGGGGCACACCCGTGGCTGGACCGGCATGACGGTGAGCCCTGGCACCTGCATTTCCACGGGGCGCAGGGCTCGCTGGTCACCGGGTGGGCGGCGGGCTGCGCCACCGGGCTCGCCGTGGTGCTCGGCAGCGACCTGCACGGCCGGATCGGGGTCTGCACGGCCCCGCACTGTGACCGTGTCTACGTGGACGCCTCACGCAACGGCACCCGCCGGTTCTGCTCCACCTCCTGCCAGAACCGGGTGAAGACGGCGGCCTTCCGCGCCCGGCAGGTCGCTGCGAGCTGAGCAATGGATGACATCGCTGCCATCTGGTGAGGATCTTTACCTGTGTCCCTAGGACGGCGTTAGCATTCGATCAGCACGCGCCACGGGGCCTGCACGACGGGCGGTGACAGGGATGGAGTTCTGCCTGCTCGGGCCGTTAGCGGTGCGCTGCGGCGACACGGTGGTACCGGTACAGGCGGGCCGGACCTCCCGCCGGAGGTCTGGAACTGACGGACATCGGGAAAACAAGGAGGCCCGGCCGCTGTCCTGGCCGGGCCGGGCCTCATGACCTGCTGTTTCAGTGGGGTGGGCGAGGGGACTCGAACCCCCGACCCCCAGGACCACAACCTGGTGCTCTAACCAACTGAGCTACGCCCACCATCGCCCGGCTGCCCGGTGG
>Ga0335080_10005234_pt1 | contig 13321 bp, 11 predicted proteins | sample Lox_Sample_34_FD_206720 | JGI IMG/M metagenome (GOLD analysis project Ga0335080, IMG submission 206720) | Soil microbial communities from Loxahatchee National Wildlife Refuge, Florida, United States - Lox_Sample_3.4 | ecosystem: Environmental > Terrestrial > Soil > Wetlands | place: USA... | reverse complement strand
TAAGCGCGGCAACGTGTTCACGTGCGCGTTCGACGGCTGCGCGGGCGCGCTGGCCAAAGGAGTGGATCGAACTGGCGTTGCCGGGCTCGCGCGTGAAGTACGGCAGCATGGCGTCCAGCACTTCAGGCGCAACCGGAGTCGTCGAGTTGTAATCCAGGTAGACAGGCTGCATGGCGAAGGTAAGAGCCGAAACTCTAGGAATCAGAATAATCGGGCAGCGGAAGGGGCGTCAAGGCGGACGCTTGCAGGGCGCACTACAAAGGTGTATGTTCCGCGCCAATGTTGCAGCGAGTGGTGTGGTTTTTGGCCGGGATGGCCCTGATCCCGGCGGCGACGCACGCTCAATCGCCAGCCGATTGCCGCAGGCTCGCCATTGAGACGGTTCAACTGACGGGCGCGGCCCACCTGCCCGACGAGGTCCAGGAGCAACTGGCGACGGCGCTGCACGGGCACGAGTACGACGAGTGCTCGAACTGGGTAAACGACCTGCAGAGCCGCGTGCTGCGCGCGGAAAACGAGGCGTGGCCTGAGCGCGAAAGCGAAGGCTACATGGACTTCGCGGTGAGCGTGGAGTGGAAAGCGGTGAGCCGGAGTTCCAGCCCGCTGCACATCGCGGTGACGATTCGCGTCTATGAAGGACGACAGAAGCCGCTGAGCGAGATTGAATTCCGCACGGTGGGCATCTACTCGGTGCCACCCGTGATCACGCCCATCATCCCGGCCGCGGAGTTGCGCCGGATGATTCCGCTGCGCGACGGCGAGGCGTTCCGCCCGGACAAGCTGCACGACGGGCTGCTGGTCATCGCGCGAGCCTACGGACGGCGCAGCTTTATCGATTGCTCGATCACGAGCCATACGGACGTGGATCAAACCGGCGAGGCCGTGCGCATCACGCTGGACCTCGACGAAGGCCCGCGCTACACGGTCGGCACGGTGAACGTGGCCGGACTAGACGCGGAATTGACGGCGACGCTCCGTTCGCAGATAGCGGAAGGAGACCCGGTGAACCCGGCGCTGATCGAAAAGTTCTACACGGCGAACAGGGCGCGCCTGCCCGAAGGGGCGTCGCCGCAGAACGTGGTCTGGCAACGCGACAAGGGGCGCGCGGTGGTGGATCTGTCGTTTGACTTCCGCGGCAGGACGCTGACAGCCGAGCACCAGTAGCGTTCCACACAGCGCGATTTGCTACTGAGGGGCCGGTTCGGGGATGGCGGCGCCGTCCTTGCGCGGGTCGGAAGCGCCGTAGTTCACACCGGTTGCGAAATCCCGCATGACGGCCTGGCCGCCGCCGAAAGAAGACGAATACCCTGCGTGCAGTTGAATCTTGTGGCCGCGAGCCTCGAGGGCGGCGCGCACGTCCGCCGGAATGCGGTCTTCCATCTGCACGTCGCAGCCGTCGAAGGTGATCTTGGTGAAGCGAGGCGCCTCGAGGGCCGCCTGGAGGTTCATGCCGAAATCAACGACGTTGGCGACGAATTGCGCGTGGGCCTGCGACTGATTCCATCCACCCATGATTCCGAAGGCGACGCGGATGTCTCCTTTCTCCATCTGCGCGGGAATGATGGTGTGCAACGGACGCTTTCTTCCCGCGAGGACATTGGGAGACTTGGGGTCGAGCGTAAAGAGCGCGCCGCGGTTGTGCAGGGCAAAGCCCGCGCCGTCGGCGACAATGCCGGAACCGAAATGGTCGTAGTTGCTTTGAATCAGGGCGACCATGTTGCCGTCCTTGTCGACGGTGGTGAGGAAGGTGGTGTCGCCGGCCTTGAGGGGCAGCGTGACCGGCGCAGGCTCGCCGGCGGAAGCGGTTTGGACCGGCAGCGGGTCCACATTGCAGTTAGCGCGCTGCAGGTCGAGCTTCGCGGCGCGAGCGGATGTGTGGTCCGCGGCGAGCAGCTGGGCCACCGGAGTCTTTGCGAAGCGCGGATCGGCCACGTAGTGCCTCATGTCGGCGTAGGCAAGTTTCTTGGCCTCAATCTCAATGTGAAGCGCGTCCGCGGAGTTCTGCCGGAACTTGCTGAAGTCGAACTGGCCCATGATGTTCAACATAAGCAAGGCGGCAATTCCCTGCCCGTTCGGCGGCATTTCGTAAACAGTCCACCCCCGGTAATCGGTGGAAATAGGCTCGGCCCACTCGGCGGAGTATGCGGCCAGGTCGTCCGCCGTCATGGTGCCGCCGAAACGAGATTCGGCGGCGAGGATCTTCTGGGCCGTTTCGCCGCGATAGTAGCCGTCGTGGCCGGAAGCAGCGATGCGGCGCAACGCCGCGGCAAGTTCCGGGTTGCGGAAGATCTCGCCCACACGCGGCGGGCGGCCACCGGGCAGGTAGAGCTTCGTCGCGGCGGGATCTTCGTGGGAATCGAGCACGGACTTCGACCAGTAGAGGGCCACCCACTCCGTAACCGGGAAGCCGTCCTCTGCAATGTGGATGGCGGCGGAGAGATCTTCCGCCAGCGGGCGGCGGCCGAAGCGCTCGTGGAGCTTGATCCAGCCGTCCACGGCGCCAGGGACGGTGACGGTCTGAATGCCGAACTCGGGCATGGCGTCGATGCCCTTACCGTGGAGGAACTCAGGCGTGAGGGCCTTGGGCGCCCAACCGCTGGCGTTCATGCCGTAGCGTTTGCCGGTTTTCGCGTCGTAGACGATGGCGAAGAGGTCGCCACCGATGCCGTTCATCATGGGAGAGACGACGCCCATGACGGCGTTCGTGGCGATGGCCGCGTCCACGGCGGAGCCGCCGCGCGCGAGGGCCTGGGCGCCGGCCTGGGCCGCCAAAGGCGACTCCGCGGCCGCGATGCCACCGCGTGTGACGGTCATGGAGCGCCCCTGCGTGGACCGCTGGGATTCGGCTTGCGGCGCCAGCACTATAGCCCCCAGAACCAGCAGGCCCGCTGCGGCGAGCGTGCGCCAAGGCTTCGCAACGCGCATGATACCTCCCATCTTCGTGTCTGCGCCGGAGATCCGCACACGCCGCGCAATGTATATGCATCCGTGGGGCGGGTGCAAGGATGGGCTGACATTTTCGTAACGGCCGCGGCAGTGGCGCGAATGACGCACGCGAGGCGGACGTTGTAAGATGTGCGGACCAGCCACTTTTTCGAAGGGCGGACGGGCTCATTACTCAGGGGATTCTGGCAGGGATTTTACTGGTTCTGGTTTTGGCGGCGGGCGGGATCCTGGCAGAGAGGCGTCGAAGGGCCAGCAGGAAGCCGAAGACCTGGTCCGACGCTTCCTTTCCAGATCTCTCGCCGTGTCTTTTCTTCCAGTGGCTGGACGACGCGGGGCCGAGACTGAAATCGATCGGCTGGCTGGCGAAGAACAGCCCCTACAAGCGCGGGTCGTCCGACCCCGCCGCGTTCCAACGAATGACGACGCTGCTGGCCAGTCCGTGGTCGCCGGCGTGCATCCCGCACCGGATGGAGTGCCCGTTCTGCCCGATCATCAATCCGGACCACGGAAAGAAGAAGCAGCCGTGGTGGGTGACGCGGAGAGCGGAGGCAGACGGCCTAGAGCTGGTGCAAGCGCGCACTCCCGAGGCGATGGCGCACGTGGAGACCCACCGGCTGAGCAAGAGCGGCATTCACAACTTTTTCCAGTCGGCAAGCCTGTTCGTGCCTGGGGAAGGGTTTGTTTTTGTGGCGCACCCGATGATTGCCCACTTCGTGGACGCACACGGCTACAACCCGCCGGCGGATTTCTGGGAGGCAATTCGCAAGTGCCCGGACATGGGGTCCGTGCTGTACCGGCAGGCGCTGATCGACAACGGCCCGCAGAACAGCACGTGGCTCTCGGCGATCTGGGCCGGGCAGAAGGAATGGGACCTCAGCGAGTCCGGCAGGCCCGCGGAGAAGCCGGCGCGCCGGTAGGGTGACGCCCTCCTGCTATTTCGGCGCGGGCCTGGAATCCGGCGGGACGATGCCGTTCAGGCGGTAGTAGACAACCAGCTGGCCGTAGTGCTCTCCGGGATGCTCGCAGAAATCGCTCCAGAAACGGTAAGGGTTGCGCGGGCCGCGCGCGGTAGCGATGGTCTTTGAGAAGTCGGCCTTTTCGAGAATGGCGGTGCCGTCGGCGACGGCTTTCTTCACATAGGCGACGATTTCGGCCTTGTTCTTGAAGCTGGCGCGCTTCGGCTCGTCTTCGTCTTTCGGCGTTTTGCCTTCGAGGATGTCCTTGAAGAAGTAGACAGAACCGGTGGCGTGGAGCAACTGCTCGGCGAAGGAGCGGACCTCCGGCCTGGGCTTGAAGTCGTACTTGTCTTCGGGGAAATCCTCGGCCATGGCGACGAGCTTGCCGGAGATTTCCTTCCAGGTGATGAGGAAGCCTTCGTTGGGGTTGGTGGTGGCTGCCTTCTGCTGCGGCGCGGGAGGCGCGGGACGCGCGGACGTCGGGGCAGCACAAGCCAGGGAAGTTAGCAGCGCCGCGATGGCGGCAAGCGACACGGTGTAGCTACAGCGTGTGATCATCGGATGTTCCCTCTTGAAGGCCGGCTGCGAGTATGGACGGCGGATTCCAATCGCGCATTTCCGGGCCTAGCGGCGAATCTGGCGGCGGCGTCCGACCGCGGCCGCGGCAAGAAGCGCCAGAGTCGCGGCGAAATAATACAACGTGATGCGCGGGCTGGCCACGGGAGAGGCGCCCATGAAGTCGAGCGCCGGCGTGGGCTGAACCGGTCCGGCGTACCAAAAGCCGGTGTAGAGACCCTCGAAGAGCTTGCTGGTGCCGCTCCAGACGCCGAGGACGAGGGCCATGGCGGGAATGAACATGGCTCCGGTGAGCCATGCGAACAGGTGAGGCCAGTCGCGCGCGACCAGACTGCGCACGCCGAAGCCCGCGCTGGTGAGAAGCGCTACGCAGACCCCGGCAACCCATACAGCGGGCAACTGGCGGCCAAGCGCGCGGGCAGAGGAAAAAATCAGCGGGCCGGTGCCGCTCTGCGCCTCGCGCGTGCCCATGGCGGACCAGAGCAGAACGGGCCACAGCCAGGCGAAAGCCAGCAGCTTGCCTTGGGCCTCGCCCGCGGGGACGGCGCATGTGCCGATGAGCAATCCGAGCGCGACGAGATACCACCATTTTGAGCGGCCCTTGAGCATCAGGCGCAGCTCGGCGGCGACGACCGCGCCGAATCGTGACGTACTCTGGAGTTGAGCGAGGGGCGTGAGGTGCGTGGGCGCGGTAGCGGACGATGGCGCCGGTAAGGAGTCGGGAGCGGCCGTTTGCGCTTCAACGGTCTGTGGTTGCGCCGGCGCGGCGCGCAACGAACGCAGACCCAGTGCGACGGAAACACGATGCAGCAGGCCGCGGGACGGGTCAAACCGGTCGAAGAATGCCGCGGCGAGCAGCAGGGTGAGAAGAGCGAAGACGAACCAGGAAAGGCGCGGAATGACCTGCGCAGCGGTCCAGTGGAACCCGTCCCAGACAAACGTCTCGAAAGCCTTCCGTTCGTGGGGACCAATCTGGAACGAGAAGCCGCCCTTGTAGCCGGGCAGGTCTTTGGCGCGGGCGACGACGCTGGTTTGAACGATGTCGGCTCCGACAAGGTCCAGGTAGCCGTTATGCAGCTCCATGCCTGCGCCGAACAGCCCTACCCAGCAGAAAAAGTAGAAAACGTTGCCGAAGCCGCCGCGGAGGCCGGGCACACACTCAAACAGGACGGCGAGGGCGGCAAGAAAAGCGAGGGCGGGCAGGGTGAGGAAGAGGAAGGGAGAAACCAACTGCCAGAGGTCGATGCCTGCGGCCTCCGCACGCCACAACTGCATCACGAGCGCGGCGCACATGAGGATCGCCGCAATCACACCGACGACGGCAAAGTTGCTGAGAGCCTTTCCGGCCAGATAGGTAACACGGTCCACAGGAGTGGACGCGAGAATCTGGCCGACGCCGGTGCGGCGGTCGCGTTCGACGGTGTTCTTGATGATGTAGAAGCCGATCCAGGTGATGAGAACGGTGGCGGTCAGCGAAAGCAGGAGGCCGACCCACGCGGAGTTGTAAATGCCGCGGTACTGGCCGACGTTCACGACGATGTTGCCGCGATTGGCCTCGAAGGCGGCGTAGAGCGTGAAGGCGAGGGTGACGAGAAAGCTGTAGCGGCGAACGCGCTCGAGAAAGTCGGCGCGGGCGATGTGGTAGAGGACGCGGGGATTCATGCAGGCTCCGCGCGGTGAGTGGAGACGGCGTGAAGGTAGGCGTCTTCGAGCGTGGGAGAGGCGGGCGTGGCGCCAGGGCCGGGAGCAGCGTCGGAGACGACGCGCGCGTGGACACCGTCACTGCGGCGGGTGACGGTGGAGATGAGGAATCGCTGGCGCGCAGCCGGCAGGTCGGCGCTGGGAACAATCCACTCCCAGACTTTGCCTTCGAGGCGAGCGAGGAGTTCTTCGGGCGCGGCGTGAGCCAGCAGGCGGCCGCGGGAAACGATGGCGATGCCGGTGGCGGTGGCTTCCACGTCGCTGACGATGTGCGTGGAGAGAATGACGATGCGCTCGCCGGAGAGTTCAGAGAGAAGGTTGCGGAAGCGGACGCGCTCTTCAGGGTCGAGGCCGGCGGTGGGTTCGTCGACGATGAGGAGTTTCGGATCGTTGAGCAGCGCCTGGGCGATGCCCACACGCTGGCGCATGCCGCCGGAATAGCCGCCGAGGGGGCGTTTGCGGGCGTCGGTGAGGTTCACCAGGGCGAGCAGCTCGTCGATGCGGCGGCGCGCGGCACCGGCGGCGATTCCCTTCACCGCGGCGAGGTATTCGAGGAATTCGACGGCGTTCAGGTTGGGATAGACGCCGAAATCCTGCGGCAGATAGCCTAGTTCGGCGCGCAGGCCGTCGGGCTGGGCGGCGATGTCCGTGCCATTCCACAGGATGGTGCCGGAGGTGGGATTGGAGATGGTGGCAAGAATCCGCATGAGCGTGGACTTTCCCGCCCCGTTGGGACCGAGAAGACCGAGGACGCCGGGGGCGAGGTGAAGCGTAAAGTCGCGAAGCGCCCAGACCTTGCCGTCGTACTGTTTGCTGACGTTCTGGATTTCGAGTCTCACGTGTGCCTGCTTTCCCCTTGAACGGCGCCATCGGAAAGAAGAGCGGAGGAAAGGACAGGCAACGAACAAAGGATGTCAGGCGCGATTTGGGCGCGACTCATGCTCCGGGAGGCTACAGAAAACCGCCGGAGGTGTCACGGCGAAGTTTTTGAGCACGAACACGCGGGGGACTTTCGCGCGGCGCGCGATAGTCAGTGAAGTAGAATGGCGGGCGGGGTGCGGCAGTGAGCGCGAGCGACCAGACCAATACGGCGGCGGAGATCGAGCAGATCGTGCGCGCGGAGCATTCGGATCCCTTTCACGTGCTGGGGCCGCACGCGGCGGACCTGAACGGGACGAGGCAGCTTGTCGTGCGCACGTTCCAGCCCGGCGCGGAGGCGGTGAGCCTGCTGCCTGCGGGTGGCGCCGCCCCGGTGGAAATGAAGCGAGTGCATGACGCCGGCGTCTTTGAGGCGCCGCTGCCTGCCGTGAAGACTCCGAAGGGCGCCGCTCAATACCAACTGGCGGTTCGGTATCCCGGCGGGGCCAGCGCGACGATCGAAGACCCGTACCGCTTCCCGCCGATTCTTTCGGATTTCGACCTGCACTTGCTTGGCGAAGGCACGCACTACGAGAAGTACGAAAAGTTCGGCGCGCACATTTCGACGGTGGATGAAGTGCGCGGCGTGGGTTTCGCGGTATGGGCGCCCAACGCCCTGCGCGTGAGCGTGGTGGGCGACTTCAATGACTGGGACGGCCGCATGCACCCGATGCGGCTGCGCGGGGAGTCCGGGTCGTGGGAACTGTTCATCCCCGGGCTGGGAGAAGGCGCGGTCTACAAGTACGAAATTCGCTCGCGTCTTGGACCGACTCCTTTCCTCAAGTCCGATCCCTACGGGTTCTTTGCAGAGGTGCGGCCGAACAACGCGTCGGTGGTTGCACGGCTGGACAGGCACGCGTGGAAGGATTCGGCGTGGATGGAGGCGCGCGAGGAACGCAACTGGCTGGCCGCACCGATCGCGATCTACGAAGTTCATGCGGGCGGCTGGCGGCGCAAGCCCGGCGGTGAACTGCTCAGCTACCGCGAACTGGCCGCGGAGCTGATTCCCTACGTGAAGGAGATGGGCTACACGCACATCGAGCTGATGCCCATCATGGAGCACCCGTACGACGGCTCGTGGGGCTACCAGACGGTGGGCTACTACGCGGCGACGAGCCGCTACGGGCGACCGGAAGACCTGATGGAATTTGTGGACCGCTGCCACCAGGCGGGCCTGGGAGTTTTTCTGGATTGGACGCCGGCGCATTTTCCGCGCGACGCGCACGGGCTGGCGGAGTTCGACGGCACGCATCTGTTCGAGCACGCGGACCCGCGGAAGGGCGCGCATCCGGAGTGGGGCACGCTGGTGTTCAACTACGGACGGAAGGAAGTGCAGAACTTCCTGATCGCGAACGCGCTGTTCTGGCTGGGGAAATACCACTTCGACGGGCTGCGGGTGGACGCGGTGGCCTCCATGCTCTACCTGGACTATGCGCGCAACGCGGGCCAATGGGTGGCAAACCAGTACGGCGGGCGGGAGAACATCGAGGCCATCGACTTTCTGCGGCACTTGAACGAGGCGGTGCACAAACACCACAAGGGCGCGCTGATGATCGCGGAGGAGTCCACGGAGTGGCCGCTGGTGACCAAGCCTCCCTACCTGGGCGGGCTGGGCTTCAACCTGAAGTGGAACATGGGATGGATGAACGACATCCTGAAGTACTTTCGCTGGGACCCCATCTACCGGAAGTTCCACCACAACCAGATCACCTTTTCGATGATGTACGCGTTCAGCGAGAACTTTCTGCTGCCGTTCAGCCACGATGAAGTGGTGCACATGAAAGGCTCGATGATCGGGAAAATGCCGGGCGACGACTGGCAGAAGTTCGCGAACCTGAGGGCGCTGTACGCCTATCACTACGCGCACCCGGGAAAGAAGCTGCTGTTCATGGGGGGCGAATTCGCGCAGTGGCGCGAGTTTGACGAGAAGCGCAGCCTGGACTGGGAACTGCTGGCGCACGCGCGGCATGGTTCCCTGCAGCGCCTGGTGCGCGACTTGAACGGCCTCTACCGCGATGAAGCGTCGCTGCATGAAGTGGAGTACGACTGGACGGGCTTCGAATGGATGGACTGCAACGACGGCGACAACAGCGTGCTGAGCTTCGTGCGCCGCGGCAAGGACCCCGACGAGTGGCTGCTGGTGGTGTGCAACTTCACGCCCATCGTCCGCCGCGGCCACCGCGTGCCGGTGCCGGCACTGGGCTTCTACGAAGAAGTGTTGAACACGGACGGCGAGATTTACGGGGGGAGCAACGTGGGAAACTTCGGCGGGACGGATGCCTTGCCGGAGCCCTATCTGGGCAAGCCGTACTCGCTACGGTTGACGCTGCCGCCGCTGGCTGTACTGTACTTCCGTCTGCGGCGCGAGGCCGAGACAGAGACGGCCGCCGCCGCATCTTCCGCCGGCGGCGCTGCGCGGAACGAGAACAGAACAAAGGGCGGAACGAAGAGCGGCGAGGACTCCCGGATCGCGGCGCCCGAGAAGTAGCGGGAAGGAACCGCCTATCTGGCCTGAGCGTGCAATCCGCCGTTGATGACGGAAATCATGTGCGAGACGAACTGCGCGCCTGCTGTGCCGTGACCCGCGCCGGCATGGTTGATCATCTCGTAGCGCTGGCCTGACTTCATCACGACGTGCAGATCGTGGCGGCTGCCCAAGTCGCCAAGGGTCTCGTAGGCGCGATCCACTTGAGCGATTTCAAATTCGTAGAAGAACTTGCCGCTGTCCGAGCGGTAGGAGATCTTGCCGCTTGCGACGGTCAGGGTTCCGCCGATGTACATGAGGGGGCCCATCTTGGCGGAAACGCGCAGCGTCTCAACGGCCGGGGCCGCGTGCACGGCACTAGGCGGGGGATCGACCGGCGCGAGGACCGCTTCAACTCGAGCATCCTGTCCCGCGCTAAGACTTACCAATTGCTGATAGTTTTTCTTGCCGGTGGCCCAGACGCGCAGATCGTGGGGTCCGGGGGCAATGCCTTGCAACACCAGGTTGCCGGCTGAATCCGTGGTTCCCCGGCGTACGTCGTCCAGAAGCACGTCGGCACCCGGCGCAGAATGGAGGGATATCGTGCCGACCGCGTCGGAAAGCGCGGCTTGCACGATGGCTTTTTCACCCGCAGCGATCTCGACCTGCTCCTGAAGATCCTTCTTGCCGCGCGCGGAAACGCGGAGTACATGCGCGCCGGGCGGCACGTCCGCGACGATCAGTTCGCCGTTGGCGTCCGCAGTTCCCCGGCGGGAGTCATCCAGCGCTACTTCCGCTCCGGGGATGGAGTGCACGACGATTCGGCCTGGCTGGTCCAGCAGCGTCGCTTGGACGCGGACGTCTTTTCCGGCTGCGGCCTCCACCTGCTCCTGAAAGTCTTTCTTTCCGCGCGTCGAGACCCGCAGGGCATAGGAACCGGTCGCCAGGTCGGCGAGCACGAGCTCGCCGTTTGCGTCCGTTGCGCCGCGGCGGGCATCGTTCAGGAATACGTCAGCACCGGGAGCGGAATGCACGACGATTCGGGCCGGCAGCTCGGCAAGGGCCACTTCTGCGGTCACGTCTTTTCCAGCGGCAACAGAGATGCTGGACTCGAAATCCTTCTTCCCGGCAAGGGTCACGCGCAGGGTGTGCTCGCCGGCCTTGGCATTGGCGATGACAACCCGGCCGGCGGCGCTAGCCCGGCCCTGGAACACGTCATCCAGATAGACCTCCGCGCCAGGGGCGGTTTCAACGACCACGCGGGTCGGCTTGGCCGGCTGCCTTTGCGCACCGGTTTCGGGACGAAGCTGGGCGGCCAGCGGGGATGCCCCCAGCCAGACAACGCCTGCAAATGCGGCCAACCGGGCGATCTTTGTGCTGAAGGACATGCGCTGCTGTGGACCTCAAAAGGCTGACCTGGCGGCCCGGCCGCTCAGGTGACCCCTGGAGCTGGAACATTGGGACCCCGGGGCACGTGGAAAAATGGTCCGACATCGAGGCGGGGAATGCTCTAGTACGTTGGTTTTGCTGTGTCTTAGGCCGGCAACCCCTCTGCCGGGGCCCCGGGACGGCGCCGGCTGCCGGGGGGGCGCCCCTTAAAGAAACTTTCAAGTCGCCGGGAACTTTCCCCGGGGAGGCCACGTACGTCCAAGTAGCAAGAACCGGAGGAGGTGGCAGATGCCCGAGACCCAGACACGCCGGACCGTTTTCCTGGCAGCCCTTGCGCTGGGCGCGACCGCGCTGCTGTTGGCCGTACTGTTGCGCGCGGCGCCGATTGCCCATGCACAGAGCACGCCCGCGGCGAATGCTCCGGCCGGCGGCGAGCGCTGGCTGCATGTGGCCGTAGACAGCAAGGACGAGAGAGGAGACCGCGTGCGCATAAACGTGCCAGTGTCGCTGGCGCAGACGGTCCTGGCCGCCGTGGACCACGGGCGGATGAGCCACGGCATCGTGCACATCAACGGCGCGCACCTGGACGACATAGACGTGCGCTCCATCCTGAAAGCGGTGAAGTCCGCGCCGGACGGCGAGTTCGTGACGGTGGAAGCGAAAGATACGGATGTGAAGGTGACGAAGTCGGGCGGGCTTCTGCTGATCCACGTGGTGGACGCGTGCGCGCATCACAAAGCGCGCATGGCGGCAACCTCGGGTGACGCCCCAGACAACGGCGATGCCTCCGGGAAGCCGAACCATCACAGATTCCGGATCGGGTGCAGCGATGCGAACGGGCAAGAGAACGTGGACATACGCGTGCCGCTGGAAGTGGCGGATGCGCTGTTCTCCGGTCCGACCAATGAGCTGAACGTCGCCGCGGCCCTGGACCTGCTGGCCAAGCACAAGGAAATGGAACTGGTCTCCGTGAAAGACTCCGAGAACACGGTGCGCGTGTGGATGAACACCAAGACGACGCAGGATTAATCGCGCCGCGGACAAGGAGACGCCGATGATCACAAAAGTCCTGATGGGAATGACGCTGGCCACGGCGGTGGTGATGCAGGACGGCCTGATCGAGGTGAACGTCCAGGAAAAGGGCAAGGACGGCACACACGTGCACCTGTACGTTCCGGCGACGGCGGCAACCTGGGGCGTCCATCTGGCGCCCACGGAAAAACTCAAAGAGCATCTGCGCGGCCATCGCGAGCAACTGCAACTGGCCCGGACGGTTGTGAAGGGGCTGGAAGAAATCCCGGACGCCACGCTGCTCGAGGTGGACACCTTCACGGAGCACGTGCGCATGGAAAAGCGCGGCGGACGCTTCCTGCTGGATGTGGATGACAAGGGCGAAGTGGTGCACATCTCCGTGCCGATTCGTGCGGCGCGCAAGGTGCTGCAGGATCTGGAAGCGGAAGCACCCGCGAGCTAGCAGCGGCCGGCGACGCCGGGGCGGTTCAGGTTGCCGGAGCGTTTTCCGGCAGGGGCCGCTTTGAAGGGATCCAATACACTTCCTGTTGCAGGGCGTCCTTCGCAAATCCCCGGCGCTTCAGGATCGACATCGCTGATTCGATCATCTGCGGGTGGCCGCACATGTATGCGGAGGCTTGGCCGGGCGCGCATCCCCATTGGTCGGCATACTTGCGGATCAATTCATCCACGCGTCCCGTTTCACCCTTCCACGAAGGATCTTCCCAGGGCCGGCTGACCGTCGGGACGTACTTCAACCAAGGAACCTCCGCGGCACAGCGCTCCAACTCCTCCCGGTAGCCAAATTCCCACGAGCGGCTGGCGCCGTCGAGGATGAACAGTTCGACGGGCGCGGGCATCGTGCCCTGTTTCCAGTCGCGATACAGCGCGCGCACGTAGCTGACGAACGGCGCGATGCCGGTTACGGTAGCGAGCAGCAGATGCTTGGCGCGCCCGCTCTTCAGGTCCAGCGTGAAGCGGCCCTTGCTGGCCTTGCGCATCAGGAGCGTCTGGCCCACACCGAGTTCGTGAAGCAGCGGAGTCAACTCGCCGCGCGGCACGAGTTCAATGAAGAACTCGAGTTGCGGCTCGTAGGGCGAGGAAACAATCGAGTACGCCTTCTCGTGCCTGGCGCCGCCGCGGTCGACCGCGAGCGTGGCGTACTGGCCAGCCGTGAAGCTGAACGGGCCCGACGGAGCGAGCCGGATGGTCCAGAGGTCCGGAGCCAGGTCCTTCCGCTCTACGATCGTCGCCGCGTAGTACTTGTCGGCAGAAAGAGCCATTTCGAGCTCCTTCGATTCACTGGATGGTCAGGGCGCCTGCCTGTTGGATGCCGGACGGAGCGGGGTGGAAACGTGCA
>Ga0335080_10005232_pt1 | contig 13323 bp, 13 predicted proteins | sample Lox_Sample_34_FD_206720 | JGI IMG/M metagenome (GOLD analysis project Ga0335080, IMG submission 206720) | Soil microbial communities from Loxahatchee National Wildlife Refuge, Florida, United States - Lox_Sample_3.4 | ecosystem: Environmental > Terrestrial > Soil > Wetlands | place: USA... | reverse complement strand
GGCTGGTCGAAATCGGCGTGGGCCTTCTCCCCGGCGGCGGAGGCTGCAAAGAAATGTTGCTCCGCGCGGTGGATACTGCTGCCGCCCTCCGCCAGGGCACTCGCCCCTCCCCGGGCAACATCGCCGACTCGGTCGAGCTGATGGAAGCCATAAAGAAGGCCTTCGAAACCGTCGCCACCGCCAAGGTAGCCACCTCAGCGCACGAAGCCCGCGACTTGGGATTCCTCTCCAATAGCGATGGCATCAGCATGAACCGCGAACGCGTCTTGGCCGACGCTAAAGCCCGTGCTCTGGAAATGGTGCGCGCCGGCTACGAGCCTCCGGTGGCGCGCACCCAAATTCCCGCGCCAGGGGAGAGCATCCTGGCCACGCTCAAGATGGGCGTAAACCTCATGCGCGAAGGCGAGCACATCACCGAATACGAAGTAAAGCTCGGGCACAAAATCGCCGAAGTCCTGTGCGCCGGCAACGTCACTCCCGGCACGCCCGTCAGTGAACAGTATGTTCTGGATCTGGAGCGCGAGGCATTCAAATCGCTGTGTGGAGAGCGGAAGACACAGGAGAGGATTCAGCATACGCTGAAGACAGGGAAGACGCTCAGGAATTGAAGGAAAGTGTCTGCCCGACCGGCCGGATCACACTGGCAAGTGTTGTCATTCCTCTTTACGGCCCTTAAACAGCAGAATCTTAACGACTTACTTTCTGACAAGAAAATCCGCTGCCAGGCGCTTCCCTGCCTCTGGCTGCCCTGCAGCACTACTCCTTCGCGCCTCTGCGCCACAACGGAGTTTCGGGTTTCCAGCGACGGACTTGATTCTCGAACTCTCCCGCGGGCCTGGGGGTGGTAGCCGAGCATGCTGGACTTTCGCCCACCTCCCCCGCGCGAGGCCGATCAGCCAGGCACTTCTCCAGGTTCGTGCGGAGATTACTGTAATTCAACAGGCCAAGCAGTTCGGCGCGGTGCATAGCATCGAGTCCCCGTAGCAACGGACATTGCAGTAGCTCTTCATCTGTCATGGAATTACTCCGGGCGCGAGATTTTTGGGCCACAGGCATCTTAGCCTGCCTAAAATTAGAGTCTTCCAGTGGGCTTGAGGATGTGACCCCAGATACTTGCGCTAGTGAAGGCTGTCACACGCCGGCAAGTAATCCAAGGGATGCTGGCTGGATCTCCTGAGAGATGGAGCCGCAGCGGCCGAGGCTCCCGCTTGGCTCCAAGTAAAGCCATACCGAAGTTCACCATCCCTGGTGATTACCATCACCCGGGCCTTTCTTCGCCTCACCGTTCAAGCGGTGGTTTGAAAATTATTCCCTGGCTGATTTTGCCGTTCATGAGGATGGTAAGGGGCGCCGCAAAGCGCAGATGACGCACACACTCCCGTTCTTCGATCGCGGGCTGCGAGGCCAGCCATTGCCAATCTACAAAGCCCTCGCCTGCGTCAGGATTGACGGTGAAATAGCCCACCTGAAATGCCATCAGATTCTGGAAGAAATGGCTGCCTTGCGACGGCGTGACGCGGAAGTCGCGGAAGCCGGCTTCAACGATCACGCGAGCTCCGGAAATCTGCTCCCAGGCCACCGGAATGCCCAACCACGGATCATCCGATCCCCAGCGGCCCACGCCAATTAACAGATAGGGCGTCTTCGCCAACTTGGAATTGAAGTAGGTGATGCCTTCGGCTACCTGCTTACTGTGAGCGCGCTCGAAACGGTGGAAATCCACAGCCACAATGTCATATATGTCGGAAATACGGCCATTGCCCAGCACCTTGGAGCTCTGGCAGAGGAGCCGGGCTGGCTCAACGTCTTCCAGGCGGACTTCCTGAGCTTCACGCGATTGCGCCAGCGGCCGGATCTGAAGAAAGCCGAAGTCAGCTGGATCGTTCAAGGCGCGCGGCATGCGCACGGCAAACTCAATTTCCACCGGACGCGCCAGGGCATCTTCGCCAATCTTCAGCAGCTGATTGAGCAGTGCAGGGAGCGGGAAGACCTCGTGCTTCAGCACCGGCGCAAAACTCACAATCCGGGCGCCGGGCCGGCTCAGACCGTCATAGATCGCATGGTTGTCACTCACGTACGTGGACCCAAGCGAGTGCAGCGTTCCGTCGGCTTCGGCCGCCTCGAGTCCAAAGCGCGCCTCGCGTAGACCGGCCAGCGGATCGGCTTCGCGCATACCGTGGCCCAGTTCCAAGGCCCAGAATTCCGACTGTGAATTCGCCAGCATGTCTTCGACGGTGGAGAACTGCACGAGACTGCGGGGATAGCGAGGACAAAAGCGCAGGCACTTGCCTCCGGCCACGACCTCGTGGCCCAGCCCGAGGGCGACGGCAGCGATGCCGTCTTCCGGAGCCATAGGCTCGACGGGATAGAAGTTGCGCGACCGAGCCACGCCGGAGAAATCCGGGTAGAACCGCCGACCGTGCTGTGTGCCCACGACCTCCTGAAGGATGACCGCCATCTTTTCTTCTTCCAGACGGTAGGGCGTGAGCCGCACATAAGCCTTGGCGCCCCGGCTGAAGGTAGAAGCGTACACGCGCTTGATGGCCTCCATCAGACGGAGCAAGCGGAGCTGAATATCGGGCTGATGATTGCCCAGCATGAAGGTCTCGTACACGCCGGTGAAAGGTTGGTACTGTGAGTCTTCCAGCAGGCTGGAGGAGCGCACCGCGAGCGGAAAGCGGACCGCGCGCAGAAAGGCCAGCAGGCTTTCTTCGAGCGATGCGGGAAGCGGGGCAGCGAGGAATCTCTGGCGAATCTCGGCATCGTCATTGCTCTGGATGGCGAAATCGAGCAGGTTATTGTCGTTCACAAAACGATCGAAGACGTCGGTGGCGATGACCACGGTGGGCGGGACCGTCGTGCGCACTCCACGCAAGCCGCGCGCCGGATTGTGCTGATGCAGCAGGTGGCGGGCAAAGGCCAGGCCGCGTGCTTTTCCACCCAGCGATCCGCCGCCGATTCGCAAGAAGAAATTACCCTCGGCTTTGAAGGTGGCGGGATTGAACTCGCCGATCAGGACTTGGCCCTGCTCCAGACGGTAGCCGGCAATGGAGGCGATGAGGTCACGGCGGAGGTGCTCAAGCGTGGGGAAATCCGAGACTTTACGCGGGCGGAGTCTCTGCGCGAGCGCGAATTCGGTGCGGGCAGTAAGCCAGCGGGAGAAATCGTTGCGCTGGGCGTGGTAAGCGATGCTTTCCATCGGCACCGTGCGGAGCGCGGCTTCCAGGGCATTGAGGTCGCCCGCGCGCGCGACTTCCCTCCCCTCGGGCAACCGGAAGACAAGATCGCCGAAGGAAAACTGCCGCACCAGAAAGCGGCGCAGGTCACGGAGCAGGGTTGGAGAGCGTTTACGCAGGAAGCAGAACCCTTCTTTCTGTGCCTGGGCCTTGAACTGGGTCCGGCTGGATTGCAGGACCACCGGAACATCGGGAACCAATTCCCGCACCAGGTGGGCCAGCTTGAAACCGGCTTCAGTGCTCAGTTCGCCCCCGAGGGGGAACTCTACGTCTGAAACAACGCCCAGCAGGTAGTTGCCATACTTTTTCACCTGCTCGGCAGCATCTTCGTAGTTGGAGCTGAGCAGGATCTTGGGCCGCGCCCGCATGCGCATGAGCCGGTGGGCTGCGTTGATGCCTTCGCGAATCACCCGCCGCGACTGGTTGATCAGCTCGGTATAAATCACCGGCAGGAACGAGGAGTAATAGCGGATGTTGTCCTCAACGACCAGGATCACAGGCACGCCGATGGTCTCGGTGTCGTGCTGCACGTTGCGCTTGTCTTCGATGTACTTGACCATGGCGATCAGGATGCGGGCGTTTCCTTGCCACAGGAAAATGCCGTCAATGTCAGAGACAGGGTTGCGGGCGACGAAGTTCTTGACCTCGCGGTAGTCATAGGCCAGGACCACGACGGGAGTGTCGAGCCCGGACTCCTTGACCTCATGGGCGAGTTCGGCGGCGTTCATGTCGCCAACCTGCAGGTTGGTAACGATCAGGTTGAAGCGAGGCTGAAAGCGGGCCAAGGCTTCGAGTCCGGTGGAGACCTGGGTGATGCTGGGAATGCGCTGAAGGTTCAGGTCGAGCGATTCGCTTATGAGGAGTTCGTTCAGACGTCCGTCTTCGCGCAGAATAAAGGAATCGTAGAGGCTGGAAACCAGAAGGATGTCCTGGACGCGGAAGGGCATCAGATCTTCAAAGCCTTCGAAGATGCGCTCGGGGGCGAGAGTGGGCTCGGGAGCGTGGATAATGGACATAGCAAAGCGCAAAGTCAAAATCCCCACCCTGGCCGCACAAAACGCGGCTAGGATGGGGCACACTCAAGGGTCCTTACCGCTGCTTACACCAGCCCCTGGTCCAGCATCGCGTTGGCCACTTTCAGGAAGCCGGCGATGTTGGCGCCGTTCACCAGATTGCCCGGAGTCCCATAAGTCTGTGCGGTCTCATAGCAATTGCGGTGAATGGCGATCATGATCTGGTGCAGGCGGTTATCCACCTCTTCTCGCGACCAGGTCAGGCGCATGCTGTTCTGCGCCATCTCCAGGCCGGAAGTGGCCACGCCGCCAGCATTCGCCGCCTTGGCCGGACCATAAAGAAGTCCTGCTTCCAGGAACATCTTGGTCGCTTCGAAGGTGCTCGGCATGTTGGCGCCCTCGGCCACCAGCTTGATGCCATTCTTAATGAGGTTCGCCGCGTCTTTCGTGGTGATCTCATTCTGCGTGGCGCTGGGGAAGGCGCAATCCGCCTTGATGTTCCACAGCGGATTGTGGTCCAGCTTGACGTCGGTGGGCATGAAGATCGCCTTCTTGAATTTGTCCGCATACTCGCGGATGCGTCCACGGCGGATATTCTTCAGCTCCATGACCCAGGCCAGCTTTTCGCGGTCAATTCCATCCGGATCGTAGATCACGCCATTGGAATCGGACCAGGTGATGGGCTTGGCGCCGAGATCGAGCAGCTTCTCGACCGAGTACTGTGAGACGTTGCCGCTGCCGGAAACCAGGCAGAGCTTGCCTTCGAGCGAGTCCTTGCGGCTCTTCAGCATTTCGGAGGCGAAGTACACGCAACCGTAGCCGGTGGCCTCGGGACGAATCAGCGAGCCGCCCCAGTTCAGGCCTTTGCCGGTCAGCACGCCAGTGAACTCATTGCGCAGACGCTTGTATTGTCCGAAGAGGAAGCCGATCTCGCGCCCGCCAACCCCGATATCGCCAGCGGGAACATCGGTGTCCGGCCCGATGTGGCGGGCCAGCTCGGTCATGAAGCTCTGACAGAAGCGCATCACTTCGTTGTCGCTCTTGCCCTTCGGGTCGAAGTCTGATCCGCCTTTGCCGCCGCCCATGGGAAGCGTGGTCAGAGAATTCTTGAACACCTGCTCAAAGGCCAAGAACTTCAGGATCCCCAGGTTCACAGAAGGATGGAAGCGCAGCCCGCCTTTGTAGGGGCCGATGGCGCTGTTCATCTCGATGCGAAAACCGCGATTGACTTGAATGTTCCCCCGATCGTCGAACCAGGGCACACGGAACATAAGCACGCGCTCGGGCTCTACGATGCGTTCGAGAATGCGTGCCGAACGATATTCGGGATGCTTCGCCAGGACCAGGCGGAGCGATTCGAAGACTTCCTGCACGGCCTGGTGGAATTCAGGCTCTGCGGGATTCTTGGCTTTGACTGTGTTGAGTACGTCCTCAATATAATCGCCCGGGACCTTGATTCCGGGCGGCGTCATGATACCTGCACCCATAAGAGTACCCTCCAGATTTTACGCAATCTATCTACATCTCTTCATGAATCTTCCTTACTCGAGGTTTCTACCGCCGTCACTTACGCCCGCTGCCCGGAAACGCGGCCAGCCGTTGCTTATGCAGCGCGGTGACATCAAAATCATCCTTGGCCAGTGCGGCTTCTTCCTCGGCCCACTCTCTGGATTCAGCCCGCTCCAGTTTCTCCAACAGGGCAGCGGCGCACGCAGCGCAGCAGAAGCCAGTGGTCTTTCGCGATTCTCCGTTCTCATCCAGCGCACGATAGTCAAAACCAAAGACCGGCGGGCGCAACGAGCAGACCGTGCACAACTCGGGCACTTCATGCAAAGGATCGAACCCGGCGAAGAACAGACTGTCGATCATGACCCCACCTCCAGTTGTCAAAATCCGTCTTTGGCCACACCCTCCAGTACATCTTTCCGTGATTCCGGGGCCGTGACCCGAGCCACCTGGCGGAGTGAGGCTCGTCACACGCATCGCCGCCCCCCTCTCTCGGCCTTGGGCGGCCGGTTCAGCTGCGGCCAGGGCGCTCAGCCAGCCACTTCTGGTACGCCTTCCATCCTGGACACCAGCGGGTGTGCCACCGCCAGAGACGCGCGATCAAGGAGTTCGGACGCTCCTGCGCGCGGCGCCGAACTCCGCAGTTTTCGCATTTCGGAGCTGAGTTCATATCGCTGACCTCCTTCTTCACTCTTACCACTGGCCCGTGGTCAAGTACTGGTCAATGGACTTTGCCGCCCTGCTGCCTGCGCCCATCGCCAGAATGACGGTGGCGCTTCCGGTGACGATGTCCCCGCCGGCGAACACGCCTCTGCGCGACGTGCGCTGGGTTTCGGGATCGGCCTGAATGTAACCGCGTTTGTCTGTGCCCAAACCCGGGGTGGTGCTCTGCACGATGGGATTTGCGCTGGTGCCAATGGCGATGACTACTACCGAGAGGGGAATTTCGAACTCCGAGCCGGCCACCGGCACCGGCCGCCTGCGGCCCGAGGCATCCGGCTCGCCCAGTTCCATGCGGAGGCAGCGCACCGCGCCCAGCCAGCCCTCACTATCCGGAAGGAATTCGACCGGATTGGTGAGCATGTGGAACTCAATTCCTTCCTGGCGCGCATGCTTGGCTTCTTCAGCTCTGGCCGGCATCTCGGCTTCGCTGCGCCGGTAGATCACGTGGGCCTTTCGCGCGCCCAGACGCAGCGCAGAGCGGATGGCGTCCAGCGCCGTGTTTCCTCCGCCGATGACGGCAACATCTTTGCCATGCAGATCGAGCATCGGCTGGTCATAGGCCGGGAACTTGTAGGCCTTCATCAGGTTGATGCGAGTAAGAAATTCGTTCGCCGAGTACACGCTGTTCAGATGCTCGCCGGGAATGTTCATGAATACAGGCAATCCGGCGCCGGTACCGATGAATACCGCGTCGTAGCCCTCTTCTTCCATGAGCTCATCAATGGTGATTGTGCGGCCGATCACGACATCCGTCTCGAACTCCACGCCCATGTCGCGCATGTAGTCCAGCTGTTCGCGGATGATGGTTTTGGGCAGGCGAAATTCGGGGATTCCATAGACCAGCACGCCGCCCAATTCGTGCAGCGCTTCAAAGACGCGGACTCGGTGGCCTTTCCGAACCAACTCGCCGGCCACTGTCAACCCCGATGGTCCGCTGCCCACGACGGCAACTTTCTTTCCAGTGGCAGGGACTTTGGGCAGAACGCGAAACCCCATGTGCTGCTCATAGTCGGCAACGAAGCGCTCCAGGTATCCGATGCCGAGCGGCTTAACCTTCTTGCCCATCAGACAGCCGCCCTCACAGTGATCTTCCTGGGGGCAGACGCGGCCCGTGATTGCGGGCAGCACGTTGTTTTCACGAATCTTGGCCGCAGCGGCGAGAAAGTCTCCGGCCACGATGAGCTGCACAAATTCGTGGACCTTCACTCCGACGGGGCAGTCTTTGGTGCATGCCGGCTTGGCGCATTCCAGGCAGCGCAGGGCTTCCTGGCGGGCGAGCTCTGGGCTATAGCCGAGATTCACTTCGCTGAAGTTGGCGGCGCGGATCTCCGCTGGCTGCTCGGGCATCGGCTGCCGAGGCACTTTCATGCGCTCTTTGAGCGGCAGCGGATTCAGTGACGGCCTGGCAGGCGCAGTCACGGCCGGGCCTCTTCTGCCGCGCAGACTGTTTCCGTCTTGGCAGCCGGCTGCGCCTCATGCCCACGACGGAATTGGGCCATGGACTCGCGCTCTTGTTCGCGGTAAGTGGTATTGCGCTGGACCAGCACTTCGAAGTTTACGCGGTGAGCGTCGAACTCAGGCCCATCCACGCAGGCGAATTCGCTGGTGCCGCCCACCAAGACGCGGCAGCCGCCGCACATGCCGGTGCCATCAATCATGATGGGATTGAGGCTGACGATGGTGCGGATGCGCTCGCCGCGGGTCATCTCCGCCACGGCCTTCATCATGGGGATCGGCCCGACCGCCAGAACCAGATCAACGGGCACGCCATTCTGGATCAACTGGCGAAGCTTGTCGGTTACGAAGCCCTTATCGGCGTAAGTGCCATCGTCGGTGGTGACCATGAGCACATCACTGACCGCGCGCATCTCCGATTCGAGAATGACCAGATCTTTATTCTTTGCGCCAATGATCGAGATAACGCGGTTGCCCGCGCGCTTCAAAGCGGCGGCGGTGGGATAGGCCATCGCGGTTCCGACTCCTCCGCCCATCACCACGACTGTGCCGAATTTCTGGATTTCCGAGGGCTTGCCAAGAGGGCCAACTACATCGAGGATGCTGTCCCCGGCGTCCAGCGAATTGAGAAGGTTGGTGGTCTTGCCGATGGATTGAACGACGATGCTGATCGTTCCGCGCTGCGGATCGGAGCTCTCAATGGTGAGCGGAATGCGCTCACCCTCCTGATAGATGCGAACAATTACGAACTGCCCCGGCTGTTGTTTGCGCGCAATCCGGGGCGCCTCGATGAGGAACCGCCTGATACCCGGAGCAAGCCATTCGGCGTGGAGGATATGGAACAATCGTGCCCCGCGAGCCTTGCACTATATTGTCGAGGAAGGTTGAGATTCCGGGCTGTGATTGTGATCACTCCTGCCGTGACTCTGGTCACACAGCACAAGAGGGGGGCAGCAAGCCCGATCCAGCCAGCCGGACGATGGGGGATTCGTGCAAGCCCGCATCGGGCGGGAATCCAACCGTATTCGCCAGGATCGCTCTACACGGCGCACCTAAAAGCCTGCGCTGACTTGCAGGCAGCCCGCCAGACTGGATTGTCAACGAAGTGGTCCCCGGCGGTGGCGAGGATCCGGAGATTGGTCCTGATGAGTCCGTTGATCTTTCCTTTAAGGCGGAGCCGAAAGGCATCAAGAAGTTCCAGACTCGGAAACCGAAAACTAATCTGGGCGTGCGTGGGTAATCGTCCATGAGCTTTCTGCCGGAGGAGGACCTGGAGTTTCTTGCCGGAAGCGGCACTGCATATGAGGAACTGACTGAGAAGATACCTGACGGGAAAGAGCGTCGCGGTGTTCTCTTCCCCAGCTTCTCATTCTCAAGCAATCTGCGTATGGTCGATAAACGGCTTGCTGGTCGTGACGACAACTTGCGACCTCCTGGTGTTGGTGCCCGACGGGTACACCACGACTAAGCTTGACAGCTTCTATACCCTCCCGAAGCTTAGGAAAGCGGACGGCACAGACCCTCAGAATGCAAAGTTGTCTGGAGCCAGGCCGGCCTCTCCGGTACTTATCGCTTTTGGAAATCGCACCACAGCAGAGTGATTCATCAATCGATTGTGGAATCTACGGATGATCGGCCGTAAGAGATCGAGAGTTGATATTACGCGCACGCCGAAATCCTGTTCCCGCGGTTCTGGCACACAATTGGCACACCGCACAGCTCAGGCCGTCCAAGGGTCGATGATAGGCACCGAGAGATCCTCGAAATGCACTAGATTGCGCGTTGCCAGGGTCGCATGCCGTGCAAGGACAATGCCCGCAATCATAGTATCTCGCAGCTCAACCGTCCGCCCCTTGCGTTGCCGTACGGCCATCAAATCTGCAGTCTGATCCGCAGCCTCGTCATCGAAGGGAGCGATTCGATGTCCCAATTGATCCAAGAGTGCCTCGAATGCCTCTAACAATAGAAACCTTCGTTTTCCCGCTGCCATGATTTGAAGCCCAAATCGGATCTCCAAGATCGTGATCGACGTCGTCCAGACAGAGGACCGAGACTGTCGGTCGAGCCACGCAACCGCCTTTTGATCGGGCACTTGGCGCATCAAGGCAGAGAGTACGTTGGTGTCCAAGACCATCATGACTCGAATTCTGCCGGGAGAATCGCGTGCCCGCGAAGCTCGGTGATATCCGAGGCGAGTCCTGATCGGGCAAATAACTTCGCGATGTCGGTTCCAAGCCCCCCGCTGGGGCTCTTCTCTTCAGCAACCGCGTCGCGCAGAATATCGCGCACCTCTTCCTCCATGCTGCGGCCATGGCGCTTGGCCCGACGCTGCAGACGCGCCTTGACGACGTTCTCAATGTTTCTGACCACAAGTTGTCCCACGATGGTCACCTCTCAATCGCGATATGATATCATGCTATCACACGCGGTATTAACGATCAATATCGCGATTTCGACAGATCGGCCGTGAGTCGGTTTGTCGCGATCGCGCCCCAGGTAAACGCGGACGAGCCACCTTGGCTCGCCGCGCACGATGATCTGACCAACCTTGCGGGACATAGATGTCCTCCTTTCTCCCGAATGAGGCACCCTTCCGGCGCATTGCGAATTCGCCTACCGGAAGGTGAGTTGTCAGTTATTCGGGGAGGCTACCCGAGCTTGTGTTTTCAATTGCTTAGAGGGACTTTGGCGGGGGGAGTTGAGGCTTGCCTTGATCCATATATGGATGTAACATACTCCGTAAATGGAGGTACAAGAATATGCCCACAGGAGGAGTGGCTACTCTGCAAGGGCCGATCGCGGGCTTCTCTTGGTACGTTCCAGTCGATCTATCAAAGAGAGAGGTTCAAGCTCGTCTGAGTCCGTCGGCTATCAAGGGATTCTTCAAGCTCACACGCTCCTGGAAGCTGCGGGACCAGGATGCCCGGCAGCTCTTGGGGGGAATTTCAAATGGAGCCTTCTATCATCTCAAGGGGGGCAAAACGAAGAAACTCGACCAGGACCAGCTCACGCGAGTTTCTCTAGCCATGGGGATATTCAAAGCCTTGAATATCCTCTACAGCGAACGGTTGGCCGACGCGTGGATCTCCTTGCCGAACACCAATCCGATATTTGGAGGAGAAACGCCGCTGACGTATATGAGAAAGGGAGGTGTTCCCGCTATGCTGCGGGTGCGTCAGCTACTCGACGCACGTAGAGGCGGCCGTTGAGGCTGCCCGGCACGACGGCCCTGCGACGGGACGATACACACCGCCTCATTCCAACCAAATACATCGGGAAGGGTAAGAGCGTCTTGGCCCGCCTGACCGTGGATGATGAAGATCTGGATCGCCTACTCGAGCTTGAGGGTGCCACCAACGATCGATTGCTCGGTGAAGCGGGTCTCCTGCCTGGCATCAGTGTTCATGAACTGGTATTTGGCTTATCCTACGCGCACATCGTTAACGCTGCCTTTACTCACGCACACCCTATGGGCAGCCGATTCAATCTAGCAGATCGCGGTGCCTGGTACGCAGGCTTCGCTCTGGACACTTCTCAAGCCGAAGTAGCTTTTCACAAAGCCCTGGAATTGAAAGAAATCAATTGGCAGGACGAGGAAGTCGTGAGCTATGCTGATTATCTTGCTGATTTCCGAGCTGATTTCCATGACATTCGAGGTGCGAGCGAATTTGCGAAGTGCCTCGATCCGGGCAGCTATCAGAATTCGCAAAGCCTGGCGCGAGAACTGTTAAAAAAGGGTTCTCCCGGTATTGTCTATCCGAGCGTTCGGCACAAGGGTGGCTCCTGCTTGGCGTGTTTCCGACCCGCACTGGTGATTAATGTTCGGAGGGGACCAACCGTTACCCTCACGTTCAAGGACGCCATGCTGGCTCGCGCAACGGTAGAGGAAGGCTGAAATACAACGCGACGGGCTGCCGGTGCGCGGCTTGAGCACACTTCTGACACACAAGAGAAAACTGAAGCTCGAAAAGCGCATGCGGTTGGGCTGTCCGACATCCATGTAAGTCTTCTGTCAAGGAAAAACACACGTGGCAGGCGCGCTCGCGAGAGCGCGCACCTTTTTGGTCAGGATCTTTAGCTCGCGCATCTGGTGCCTCGCGGCTGTGGTCCCTGCGTTCGCGGAACCGGCCAGTCAGATGAGCCAGTCGGCAATGGTTTTGTTCATGGACGCGACTGCCGCCGGCGAGGCTGGCGAGATCAAACTGCAGGAAGTGAAAGCCGAACTCCCTGTCGTTCCTTTTACGCACGCGCTTTCGCCGGGGGCGCTTTTGGCGCTGTCCAAAGAGCTCTATGGAAACACTCCGCCGGTCTTCATGATCTCAATCGGCGGCGAAAATTTCGAACCCGGCGAGTCGCTGTCGCCAAAGGCAGAGGCGGCGCTCACCCGGGTGCTCGCGCTGTTGGCTGAGTTGACCAAGCCGAAGTTCTCGGCCTGCGCCACGCCCGGGCGGGGAGCAGGCGCTGAGCAGGAAGGGTAGAGTCTGTGAATCTAACGGCCTTCAGAATCGCGGCTGAGGCTACTGCGTTGTCGGCAGGTACAGGACGGCGTCGCCGCCTTGCCCCGCGAGAAGGGTCCCGCTGATATCCGAACCTTCGGGCGGATTCAAGGAGAGGTTGTTGCTGAGAGACCCCAGATCAAGGCGAGCAATCCAGCTCTGGTCCGCACTCACCAGCAGGCCGTAAAGCTTGCGGTTGTACAGGCTCACGTAGGCAGAAATCGCGTTGGCATCGCTTGCCGCGGTGAATGGGCTGCCGTCCGGCATCGCGGGCATCGTGCCATGGCCATAAAGAAAGGTATCCACATCGGGCGGCCCCGAAATCTCGCCCGTGGGCATGCGCAGCAAAGCCACGCAGCTGCCCGATGGTTGGCTGGAGAAAATGACGTGGTTTAGCTGCTGATTTCCTATTCCTACTGCCAGTGCACTCATGGTCAGTGGCGTCGGAGCAGATGCACATCCGCCGGTCAGTGGAACCACGGTCTCAGAGGCTGCCCAGGTCGTCGGTGAGGGGTTTTGCAGCTCATTCATATTCAGCAGAACCAGATTGGGGCTATTGATATCGGCTACCACACCCACTGAAGTAAACAGGTCCACCGCCAAGGCCCCTGGCGTCGCAGTTCCGAGGGCGGCATTGGTCGTGACTGTGTTATTGGAGAGGCTGAGAATCTGCACTTCGCCCGCAGCATTCGGGTCCTGGCCGTAGGTAGGGCTGTAAACCTGGACGGCATTGGCATCGAGCGGATTGAGAATAAAACTCGCCGCCGGATACGCAGTGGGGACGAGCGGAAGTGCAGTGAAGGTGCCCGCGGTCAGGTCCATGGTGAAATATCCCTGGGCCGTGCTCAATAGCGCCTGGTCGCCGACAGGATTAATCACGACACCGCAGACCAT
>Ga0335080_10005231_pt1 | contig 13324 bp, 15 predicted proteins | sample Lox_Sample_34_FD_206720 | JGI IMG/M metagenome (GOLD analysis project Ga0335080, IMG submission 206720) | Soil microbial communities from Loxahatchee National Wildlife Refuge, Florida, United States - Lox_Sample_3.4 | ecosystem: Environmental > Terrestrial > Soil > Wetlands | place: USA... | reverse complement strand
AGGGCGACCAGCCGGCCATCTACTTCGCCATCCTCGTGATGGCGCTGTTCGTCGTCGTGATCAACCGCCTGTTCTGGCGGAGGCTGTACGATCTGGCCGAGCGCAGGTTCAAGCTCGACTAGCCAGCGCAATCGCCATGACCTCCGAAACGACCCTTGCCGACCGCCCCCGCGACAGCGCGCCCACAGCAGCCCCGCTCATCGAGCTGCGGCATGCGTCGAAGTCGTATTCCGACGCCTCCGGCGGCCCCCCGGTCACCATCCTCGACGACATCAGCCTCGAGGTCCGCGACGGCGAGATGCTCGCGCTCCTCGGACAGTCGGGCTCGGGCAAGTCGACGATCCTGCGCCTCATGGCGGGTCTCACCGAGCCGACCAAGGGCGTGGTGCTGAGCAACGGGGTGCCGCTGCGCGGCGTCAACCGGCGTCTGTCCATCGTGTTCCAGAACTTCGCGCTCTACCCGTGGCTGACGGTGCGCGAGAACGTGCAGCTCGGGATCAACCGCGCCGCCGCGGGGAGCGGGTCGCCGGCCGCGCGGGTGGAGGAGTGCATCGACCTGGTCGGGCTCGACGGGTTCGAGAAGGCCTACCCGAAGGAGCTCTCGGGCGGCATGAAGCAGCGGGTCGGGATCGCCCGCGCGCTCGTCCGCGGGCCCGAGCTGCTGTGCATGGACGAGCCGTTCTCCGCCCTCGACGTGTTCACCGCCGAGACGCTGCGCAGCGAGGTGTACCGCCTCTGGACCGGCAAGACCGCCGCCGGCGTCCACCTTCCCGCGACGGTCAAGAGCGTCTTGATGATCACGCACCTGATCGACGAGGCGGTGTTCCTCGCCGACCGCATCGTGATCATGGGGACGCGGCCGGGGCACATTCGTGAAGTCGTTCACAACCCCCTCCCGCACCCGCGCGAGTACCGCGACCCGGCGTTCCAGGAGATGGTGCAGCGGCTCCACGACATCATCGTCTCCGAGCACCTCCCGGAGCCGACCGCCGACGAGAAGGCGGCGCTCGCCGCCGGGAAACCCTCGCCGGAGCCGCTCCCGGCGGTCGGCATCCAGCAGGTGATCGGCTTGGTCGAGGTGCTGATCGACCACGGCGGGCGGATGGACGTGTTCGCCCTCGACGAGCTGACCGAGTACGACTTCGGACACACGCTCTCGGTGATCAAGGCGGCGGAGATGCTCGGCCTGCTCGACACGCCGAAGAACCAGGTCGTCCTCACCGACCTCGGGCGCGAGTTCCAGGGCGCCGACATCAACGGCCGCAAGGCGATCCTCAACCGCCAGCTGCGTGGCCTCGGCACCTTCCGCATGCTGATCCGCATGCTCGAGCGCGTCCCCGGCCGGGAGCTGCCGGCGGACGTGATCCAGGAGGAGCTGGTGATGCGGCTGCCCACCCAGGACCTCGAGGCCTCGTTCCGCACCGTGGTCGGCTGGGGCCGCTTCGCCGAGCTGCTCGGCTACGACCCCTACGCCGGCATCGTCTACCTCGACGAGCCGGGCGCCGCCGGCAGGCCAGGGTAGGAAGCTGGCCGTGAGCGCCGACGGCCGCGGCGCGGAAATGCGCTGCGCCAGCCGGCGGTCGGCGATGGGACTGTCGCGCATCATCCAAACGGGGCGTCTCGGGCGTGCGGCCCTGCTGCTCGCCGCCGGTCTCCTGTTGACGCATTCCTCGACCACCCCGCTTAGATCCTCAGCGGACGAACCCACCGCATCGAACAGGAGGGACCTTGAAAAGACGGTTGTTGCTTTGCGCCGCACTCGCGTTTGTCCTGGTCGCCGGGTCGGTGCTGGCCCAGGAAGCGCAGCCGGCTCCGGCTGCGGCCAGCCAGACCTCGAACCACTTCAACCCGTCGATCTCCGTGATTGGCAGCTTTGTCGCCGTCGGCGGCACCAACAACGTGGAGAATCTGCCGAGCGCGAGCCTAAGGGAGTCGGAGCTGGGCATGCAGGCGGTCGTGGATCCCTACGCGCGGGCGGACTTCTTCATCTCGATCGGCGAGCAGAACGACATCAGCGTCGAAGAGGGCTAGATACCTTCACGGTGCTGCCGTGGCAGCTGAGCGTGAAGGCGGGTCGGATGCGGGACGCGTTCGGCAAGGTCAACACCCTGCACCTCCACGTGCTGCCATGGCCCGACGAGCCGCTCACCGTGGTCGACTTGCTCGGCGGCGAGGAGGGGTGGATCGGCACGGGAGTCTCAGTGGCGAAGCTCATCCCGTTGCCGGGCGACGTGTTCTCCGAGCTGACCGTGCAGGCCTTCCGGGGCGACTCCGATAACCTGTTCGCCGCCACGAAGCGCTCCGACCTCGCGTACAACGGTCACTACCGGGTCTTCGCCGACCTTTCCGACTCGACCAATATCGACCTCGGGGCGTCGTACGGCATGGGGCCGAACGGCACCTCGGCCAGCGCTGACACCAGGCTTGCGGGTATCGACGCCACCTTCCGCTGGAAGCCGCTCCGCAAAGGGACCTACCGCTCGGCGATCGTGCGCGGCGAGTGGTTCCGGAGCGAGCGCAACCAGCCGGGAGGCACGCAGAGGCGCATCGCCTGAGGGCGGACCTGCTCCGGTCGGGGTTCGCCTGCCGGCGCTCGGCGGACGGGAGATGGGGCGCGCGAGCACGCGACGCCGAGCGGCGTCGGCTCGTGAGGAGCTTCACGAGCGGGCGCGCCGCCGTCGAAGGGCTGCCCGCAGGCCGGCAACCACGTCCTCGACGCCGAGACCGGGGGGCGGGGACGAGCGGCCGGGGACGAGCGAGGTGCGCGCCCACTCGAACAGCGCCGGGCCGTTGACTGGATCGCGGCCTGTCCCGGTCGCCTCCCGGTAGCGCTCGACCAGCCAGCGCGTGCGCGGGAAGAGGTGGAAGTGAAGGCGCGGCTCGACCTCGCCGAACGAGAGGCAGTAAACGCGCTCGGCACCGGTCTCGGCGGCGATCGCCCGCGCGGCGCGCGCAAGCAGCGGGCCGAGGCGGCGGGTCGCCTCGGCGCTGGCCTGCGGCAGCCCGAGCGGCGCGCGCTTGCACCAGAGGATCAGATAGCCGGGGACGAGGCAGCCGTCGGCGTGGACGAGGCGGAACGACGCGTCCTCGAACACGAGCAGCGGAGAGTGTCGGTCGGCAGTCATCGAGCGGTCGCCTGCACCGATCGGGAGGCGGCTACGTGCGCGACGCACTCGATCTCGACGCGCGCGCCGAGGGCGAGGCCGCTCGATCCGAGCGCGCTGCGCGCCGGCAGCCGGCCCGTGAAGAACGTCCGGTAGACCTCGTTGAACGCCGGCCATTCCGCGATGTCGGCGAGGAACACCGTGCACTTGACGACGGCGTCGAGCCCGGAGCCGTGGCGCTCGAGCACGGCGCGCATGTTCTCGAGCGCCTGACGCGCCTCGCCGCGGATCCCGCCGGGCGCGAGCTCGAGCCGGCCCGGCGGGTTGCCGATCTGGCCCGAGACGAAGAGCAGCTCGTCGACCCGGACGGCCTCCGAGAACGGCAGCGAGCGCAGCGCACCCTCCGGGGCCGCGAAGTACTCCACCTTGGACACCGCCCACCTCCAGGATCGCGTCCGCGATGCGGCGATTATGCCGGAGTCGGAAGGCGGTTGCCGCGGGGCGTGCGGGAGAGCGGCGGCGCGATGATGCCGCGGCTCAGGCGAGGATCTGCTCGAGCCGCGAGAGCGCGCGGTCGAGGCGGGCGGCGACGGTGCGGTGCCGCATCGGCAGCCCGACGCTGTCCCACAGCTCGCGGTCGGCGTCGGCGAGCACGTCGTCGCGGAAGCGGATGCCGTGGCGGGCGAACACCGGCTCGAGCTCCGCGCGCCGCCGCACCAGCGCGCGCCGGGTCGAGGCGTAGGCGTGCTCGGCGACGGCCTTGCGGGTGCGGAACGAGAAGATGCTGGCGAAGAACATGTCGTACTCGTCGCGCTGGGGCTCGAAGAGGACGGCGTCGGAGCCGGGGTAGCGGCTCTTGTAGGCGGCGAACCCGACCGTGAGCCGCGAGTGGACCAGGGTGCGGAACGTCTGCGAGAGCAGCGTCGGCAGGCCGCGGTCGAGGAGCGGCCCGCAGGCGGCGCCGGCCTTGTGGCCGCGCGTGCTCATGTCGGCGGGGACGAGCGGGTTGACGCAGATCACCAGCTTCGCCCCGTGGTCCAGGGCCACCGAGGCGTGGAGCGTCTTGAGCAGCACGCCGTCGACGTAGTGGTGCCCGTCGATCTCGACCGGCGGGTAGAAGCCGGGCAGGGCAGTGCTGGCCTGCACCGCCTGGGAGATCGGGACGTGGCCGAAACCGTCCGCGCCGAAGCGCACCGCGCGCCCGGAGCACAGGTCGGCGGCAACCACCACCAGCTTCGAGCGCAGGCGGCGGAAGTCGTCGGTGCGGCCGTCGAGCGAGAAGATCCGCTCGAGGAAGGCGCGGATCGGCTCGTTGTCGAACAGCCCGAGCGGCAGCGCGCGCCCGACCCGCCCCAGGGAGTCGACCAGCGTCTGGTCCTCGGGGTCGTCGAGGTAGGCGGCGAGCGCCTGGACGAGCAGCCGCGGCACCGCCGCGCCGGAGCGGAGGAACTCCGCGAACGCCGGCGTGAAGAACACCTCGCGCGAGAACGGGTGCTCGCCCGGCACCGGCTTGACGATCGCCCGGCACATCTGCGACGTGGTCAGGCCGTTGGCCAGGCACGCGGCGATGAACGAGCCGGCGCTCACGCCGACCGCCACGTCGACGCGGTTGAAGTCGATCCCGTCGAGCGCCTCTTCGAGCGCCCTGAGGGCACCGAGTTCGTACACGGCACCCTCAGGGCCTCCTCCGGCGAGCGCCAGGCCCAGCCGGAGCCCCGGCCGGCGCGCTTTCCCTGCGGCTGTCATCGCCGCGAGTCTACTTCACGGGCTCGCCGGCCGGCGCCGCGGCGACCTTGGGTTGGGCCTTGCGCACCGGGCGCTTGCGCGGGGCCGCCTTGCGCGGCGCGGGCTTGGCCTTCGCCTTCTCGAGACTGCGCGTCAGCTTCTCGACCCGCTCCGCGAGCGTCGAGATCTCGCGGCGGGTGGGCACGCCGAGCCGGTGCAGCGCCGCCGTCACCTGCTCGTCGAGCCCTTCCTGGAGGCGCTCCACGATGATGCCGACGTTGGCCTTGGCGTCCTTCATCGTGCCCTTGACCTTGTCGACCTTGCCCTTCGACCGGGCCTCGAGCTGCTCGCCCTTCTCGACCAGGCTCTTGAAGAGCGACTTGCCCTCCTCGCCTGCGGTCGCGAACGCACCCAGCCCCGCCAGCCAGACCTTGTACGCCGACTGCTTCAACTCCGCACGGACGTCACGTTCCTTCTTCATGATCGCCTCCCGATCTCGTCAGTTGGTCCCGGCCGGGCCGGTCCGGGCCCCGCCGGTCGTTGGTCGCCGTCAGGCGGCCGCCCCCATTCCGTGCACCCGCTTGCTGAGGCGCTCGACGCGCTCGAGCAGCGCCTGGATGTCCGCGTGGGTCGGGACGCCGAGGCGGTGGAGCGCCGCGGACGACAGCTCCTGCGCGCCCTCGGCGACCCTGGTGCGGACCGTCTCGACGCGGTGGCCGATCTCGTCCCGGAGCCGCCCGACCGCGTTCCTGCGCCGGGCGTCGAGACCCTTGCCCTCCTCGACGAGATCGGCGAACACGCGCCTGGCCTCCTCGTCCGCCGTCGCCATCACCCCGAGGCCCGCCAGCCAGACGTTGCGGGCGGCCTTGCCGAGGTCCTCCCTCAGTGTCGCGGGGTCCGTGTAGCTTCTCCAGTCACGCCGAGTCTTCGCCATGATGACCCCCCTCTCCTTCACCCGCGTCCGCGGGCGGTCCCGACTGCCCCGGAGCGCTTGCGCGCGCTCTTCGCCTTGCCGGCCGCACTCCGCTCCGCCGCCGCTCCGCCGCCGGCGTGCTGCCTCGTCTCGACCTGGATCAGCGATGCCTCGAGTTCGTCGAGGCGCCGCCGCAGCAGTCCCATCTCCTCGCGCGCCTGCCGCAGGGGAGCGAGCCGGTCGATCGAGACCTGCACCAGCTTGTCGACGCCGTGCTGGAGGCGCGCAACGCCGCTGTTGACCGCGGTCGCCCCGGCGCGGATCAGCTCGTGGAGCACGTCGTTCGGCAGGAACGCCGTGCCGCGCCGTCCCTCCTCGGAGATCACCTGGGTGAGCGTCTGGGCGGTGACGTCCTCGCCGGTCTTGTTGTCGATGACGCGCACCTCCTGGCCCTCGCGGATCCAGCCCGCGATGTCGTCGAGCAGGACGTAGCGGCTCTCCTCGGTGTCGTAGAGCTTGCGGCTGCCGTACCGCTTGATCAACCGGATCATCGCTCGCCTCCCGGTGGCGGCGTCCTCGCCGGCACCGACGGTGCTGCCCAGCAGCACCGGCCGGGAGACAATATACCGCGCTGCGGCATGAATGTCAAGTATCCATGCCGCGGTGCGTCAAAACTCGCTAACGGGTTTGCCGCTCGTGCGTTGCACGTCAAGCGCCGGCGGTGGACGGTCGGCCGGACGGCAGGTGCTGGCCGCTGAATGCCGCGCCACGGCGAGGACCGGCGGGGCCCGACGCCGGGAACTCGACCCGCCGGGGCGGGGCGAGCTTCGGGCGGCGCTTGCCCGACGGGGCCGGGTTGCTACACTGACCGCAGAGCCAGGACACGGAATGCGCCGTCACGGGAGCGCCCGGTCGGGGGGAGCGGCGTCGGATGCGTCGCTCTCGAGCGGGCGCGGCACCGGGAGCGTAGCCGGGCCGGTGGGAGGTGACATGGCCTTCGGGGGTCGGAGCAGCGAGTCCCTGTCGAACGTCGACAGCGCCTGGTTGCGGATGGAGGACCCGACCAACCTGATGACGATCACGGGCCTCCTCACGTTCGACGGCATGATCGACTTCGCGCGGCTGAAGTCGGAGATCGAGGACCGGCTGCTGCCGTTCGACCGCTTCCGCCAGCGGGTGGTGCAACCGCGCCTGCTATTCGGCAAGGCGCGCTGGGAGGAGGACGAGCACTTCGCGCTCAAGTCGCATCTGCGCCGCATCGCGCTGCCGCACCCGGCCGACCATGGCACGCTCCAGGAGGTGGTCAGCGACCTGATGAGCACCCCGCTCGACTACTCGAAGCCGCTCTGGCAGTTCCACTTCGTCGAGAACTACGCGGGCGGGTGCGCGCTGATCGGCCGGATCCACCACTGCATCGCCGACGGGATCGCGCTGGTGCGCGTGATGCTGTCGCTGTTCGACGAGGGACCGGGCGGGGCAGCGGGGGCCGCACGTTCGGACGCGGCGGCTCCCGCGGCGGCTACGGGCGCGCCGCAGCGCAAGCGGCGCTCGTCCGAGGGCGACGAGGGCATGCTCTCGCCCGCGCGCTTCCTCGCCGTCGCGCGCAACGGCGCCAATGCCGTCACCGAGCTGGGCAAGCTGCTCGCCCTCTCCGCCGACCCGGCGAGCGCGTTCAAGGGGAAGCTCGGCGTCACCAAGCGGGCCGCGTGGTCGGACGCCGTCCCGCTCGCCGACGTGAAGGCGCTCGGCAAGCGCCTCGGCGCGACCGTCAACGACACGCTGCTGGCGGCGGTGACCGGCGCGCTGCGCCGCTACATGGTCCAGCGCGGCGACGTCGCATCGGACCTCGCGATCCGCGCGGTGGTGCCGGTCAACCTGCGCCCGCTCGACGAGCCGCTCGAGCTCGGCAACCGGTTCGGACTCGTCTTCCTCGGCCTGCCGGTGGGTCTTGGCGACCCGGTCGAGCGCCTCGTGACGCTCAAGCGCGAGATGGACGAGATCAAGGCCTCGCCGCAGGCGATGGTGGTGTTCGGCGTGCTCAACGCGATCGGCATGGCGAGCTCCGAGATCGAGAGCCTCGCGGTGAGCATCTTCGGCCGCAAGGCGACCGCCGTGATGACCAACGTGCCGGGCCCGCAGAAGCCGCTGTACCTGGCGGGGCGGCCGATCCGCGACATGATGTTCTGGGTGCCGCAGTCGGGCCGGCTCGGCCTCGGCGTGAGCATCCTCTCGTACAACGGCAACGTCCGCCTCGGCGTCGCGGTCGACGGCGGCCTCGTGCCGGACCCCGGAATGATCATCACCCACTTCCACGACGAGCTGGGGGAGCTCGGCGCCTCGACCGCCCGCCGCCACAAGTCCTAGCGCCGTTCCGGTCGTGCGGGTGCGAGCCCGCGTGCCCGTGGGGATCCGGCGGGCCGCCGCCTAGTGCCAGCCGGCGGGGAACGAGGTGTCGACGCGGGACGCCGAAACCACCAGCTCCTTGGCGGCCGCGGCGTAGGGGACGAGGGCGAAGACGCTGCCCTTCGCCAGCTTGAGCTTGCCGCGGAGGAGGCCGAAGATCGGGTCCATCTGGCCGGCCAGCACCTCCTTCCACGTCGCAGGCGTCGCGCGGATCACGAACGGCGCGCTGCCGAGGTCCTGCTCGTCGGCGACCCGCGCCTGGCGGCACTCGCCGTGCCAGAGGTCGGCGATCACCGCGCGGTCGGCCGCGATCCCGAACCCCTCGTCCGCCGCCATCACCAGCACGATCGCGCCCTCCCAATTCGCGGCCGCCTTGCGGTACGCGTCGTTCTCGTTGATCTTCTTGTCCCACGCCCTCGCCCACTTCTCGGTGAAGATCTCGGACGCCATGCACGCCCCCTCTCGCGTCTCGCTCCGCGCCCCGCCGCTGCTCCCCCAGGGATTTGACTCAGCATAGCCGGGCGCCGCCGCCAGGGGCAAGCCGCGGTGCCGAGCCCTCAGATCAGGCCGGCCGGCAGCTGCTCGCGGAGGATGCCGGCGAGTTTGCCGAGGGCGGCCGTGTCCGACGGCTCGGAATCGAGGAGCGGCACCTCGACCAGCTCGCCGCGCGCCGCGAGCAGCGCCCGGAGCGACGCGACGCCGCGGCGGTCCCGCTCGCCCAGCCAGGCGAGGAGCCGGGCGGCCTCGAGCGCGTGGAGGCCGTCGGCCGTTCTGGCGCGTCCGGCCGGTGCCTGGGGATGGACCCGGTTGACGAGAAACGGCCCGAGCCGGTGGCCAGCGTCGCGCAGGCGCCGGGCGAAGAACATCGCGTCGGGGATCGCTTCCTCGCGGGGCATGCAGACGAGCAGGAAGAGCGTCTCCGGGGCGCGGAGCAGCGCCTGCACCTCGAGCGCCCGCTCGCGGAAGCCGCCGTAGAGCGGTGCGAACGCCCGGAAGAACTCCGCCATGTCGCGCAGGACGTCGAGGCCGACGGCGCGGTCGAGCAGCGCCTCCACGCCGCGGCCGAGGATGCCGAGACGGGACGTCGGGCGGAGGCGTCCGGCCTCGTCGAACCAGGGCTTGAGCGCGACCCGCAGCGCGCCCGAGTCGAGGAAGCCGATTAGCCGCTCGGGCGCCTCGAGGAAGTCGAGCGCCTGGCGCGTCGGCGGCGTGTCCAGCACCACCCGCGCGTAGCGGCCCTCTCGCGCCACCTCGAACAACCGCTCGACCGCCATGTACTCGAGGACGCCGGCGAGCGTCCCGGAGAGGTGGTCGTAGAAGCGGTTGTGCAGGATGCGGTCGCGCGCGACGGCATCCGGGGCGTAGCGCGTCACGAGTCGGTCGAACGTGCGGCGCGGGTCGAGCAGGTGCGCCGCGAGCAGCGCCGGCGCGCCGCACGGGACCTCGACCTCGCGCTCCGCCGCCTCGTCGCCCACGCCGAGCGCATCCTTGAGCCGGCGGGAGGGGTCGAACGTCATCACCAGGGTGTCGTCGCCCTCTCTCGCTGAGGCCATGCCGAGCGCCGCGGCGAGCGTCGTCTTGCCAACCCCGCCGGAGCCCACCACGACGATCAGCGACGGCGGCCGCGGGCTCATGCGGGCTCCGGGGCAATCGGGCGGTCGAGCTGCGCCGCGAGCGAGTCGGAGATGGCATCGAGCAGCTCCGGTCCCCGGTCGAGCGGGAGCATCGCCAGCTCCGCGACCGGCCCCCGCCAGTCGCGCCGCAGGCGGGCGAGCTGGCGCGCCGCGAGCTGTCTGCGCCGCCGGTAGAGCGACACGAGAGGGTCGTCGTGGTCACTCCCTTCGCTCTCGTCGCCAAATGACGGGAGGACCTCGTTGACGACCAGAAGGTCCGCCTGCCGGTGCAGGCGCTCTGCGAGCATCCGCTGCAGGTCGAGGGCCTCCTCGACCGGCATCTCCTCGGCGAGCGCGACTGCGACGATCGCGCACGACCCGCGGTCCGCGACGAAGCGCGAGAGCTCGGCGGCCATCCGGCCGAACGGGCCGCCGCGGATCACCTCCGCGGCCAGGGCCGGCGCCGCCAGCAGCGACACCCCGTGGCCGGTGGCGGGCGCGTCGAGCACGACCAGGTCGATGCGCGGCGCCCCGCGCCGCGCGAGCCCCCTGACGAGCCGGAAGGCGTGGCCGAGCACGGCGATCTCCTTCAGCCCCGGCGCGGCGTCGGCAAAGTGCCGGTAGACCGGGCTCGAGAGCACCCGGCGCGAGAGCGCGTCGAGGCGCAGCTGCTCGCGCACGAGCTCGTCGAGCACCGCCGAAGGTCGGAGGTTCTGCAGCAGCAGTCGCGGGCCGACCGCGACGATCTCGCCCCCGGAAGGGGGAACCGCCAGGTACTGGTGCAGGCTCTCGCGCGGGTCGGTCTCGAGGAGAAGGACGCGTCGGCCGCGCCCGGAGACGAGGCGGGCGAGGGCTCCCGCGACCGCGGACTTCCCCACGCCGCCCTTCCCGGTGACGACGATCAGCTCCTCCGCCGCGAGCCGGTCGAGCAGGGTGCTCGCGCGGGGCCGCCGGGCGCGCCTCGGCATCGCCTCAAACCGCGACCGGCGAGTAGATGTCGTCGATCAGGGCGGCCCACTCCTGCTCGACGACGCGGCGCTTGACCTTGAGCGTCGGGGTGAGCTGGCCGCCCTCGATCGAGAGCGTCGACGGCAGGATGCGGAACTCCTTGATCTGCTCGTAGCGGGCGTGGCCGGCATTCACGCCGTGGACGAGCTCGCCGAACGCCGCCACCACGCGCTCGTGGCGGGTCAGCTCCGCGAGGTCGGCGTAGACGATGCCCTGCTGCGCGGCCCAGCGCGCCAGGGCGTCGGCCTGGACGGAGAACAGCGCGGCGATGAACGGACGGCCCTCGCCGACGAGCACGGCGTGCTCCACCAGCGGCGAGCGCTGCAGCTCCGTCTCGATCGGTTGCGGCGCGACGTTCTTGCCGCCGGCGGTGACGATCAGGTCCTTCTTGCGGTCGGTGATGACGAGGAACCCGCCGTCGTCGAGCGCCGCGATGTCCCCGGTGCGGAGGAAGCCGCGGGGGTCGAACGCCTCGGCGGTGGCGGCCGGCTTGCGCCAGTAGCCGCGCATCACGCTCGGGCCGCGAACCAGCAGCTCGCCGTCGTCGGCGAAGGCGAGCTCGAGGTTGTCGAGGGGCTTGCCGACCGTGCCGAGGCGCAGCTGGCCGGGCGCGGGAGCGTTGACCGCGATCACCGGCGAGGTCTCGGTCAGGCCGTAGCCCTCGAGCACCTTGACGCCCGCGGCGTGGAAGAACTCGGCGACGTGGAGCGGGAGCGCCGCGCCGCCGGAGATGCAGTACCGCACCCGCCCGCCGAGCGCGGCGCGCACCTTCGAGAGCACGAGGCGGTCGGCGAGGCGGTGCTCGACCGCGAGCCTTGCGTCCGCCGGCCGCTCGGCCAGCTGGCGGTGCGAAGCCTCGCGTCCGACCGCGAGCGCCCAGCGCAGCATCCGCGCCTTGACCGGCGACCGCGAGGCCACCTCGATCACCCGGCGCTGGACCTTCTCGAAGAAGCGGGGCACGGCGCCGAAGATCGTGGGGTGGATCCCGGCGATCAGCTCGCCGACGTGGTAGACGGAGCAGTACGCCCGCGATGCCGCGCGCCACATGTAGGCGTAGCCCAGCATGCGCTCGAGCACGTGGCAGAGCGGGAGGAACTCGAGCGCGAGGTCGCGGCGGTCGAGCGGCACGCGCGGCGCGGCGGCGAGCACGTTCTCCACCAGGTGGCGGTGGGTGAGCGGCACGCCCTTGGGCTCGCCGGTCGTCCCGGACGTGTAGATCACCGTGATGAGGTCGTCCTCCTTCGCGTCGCGGGCGCGGTCCCAGAAGCGGTCACCGGCGGCGGCCGAAGCCCCGGACGAGACCAGCTCCGCGAAGCCGACGACGCCGGGCTCCGGGCTGCCGTCGATCTGCACCAGGTGGCGGAGGGTCGGGCACGACGCGGCGATCTGCCGGAAGCTCGCCATGTGTGCGGGTCCGTCGACGATCGCCGCCACCGCGCCGGAGTCGTTCGCCTGGTACGCGATCTGCGCCGGCGTCAGCGTGCCGTAGATCGGCACGTCGGCGGCGCCGAGCGAGAGCACGGCGAGGTCGGCGACGTGCCATTCGGGCCGGTTCTCGCACAGCAGCATCACCCGGTCGCCGCGGCCGACGCCGAGACCCGCGAGGCCCTCGGCGAGGCCCGCGGTCGTGCGGAAGAACTCGTCAGTCGAGAGCGCGCGGCGTCCGCCCGGGAAGTGGTGGGTGTAGTGCTCGCTGCGCGGCGCCTCGACGTCGTGGCGGAACAGGTCGAAGACCGTCTTCTCGCTCATCGCCGACCTCCGGGGCGCCTCCAGGGGCGACGCCACGATCGACGCGGCCCCCGCGCGACCCCGCGCCCGTTCAACCTGCGACCAGCGCCACGCCCGCGGGACGTGCCGCGCCAGCGGGCGGTCTCTTCGGGATTACGGTTCCGAGTTTACGCCAATCCGCGGTCCGGGGAGTCATCCCGGCCGGTCGGCTTCTCCGCGTTCGCAGCGCGGGCTACCATGCGCCGGAGGTGAGCGGATGACCCGACCGAGGACGCGGCGGAGCGGCGCCGAGCATGAGGGTCCCGGAGCTGGAGCGCCATGGGCGTAGACCTCTTCTCGCCCGACTGGGCCAGGCTCTGGCGCGAGGAGATCAACCGCAGCGCCGAGTTCCGCGCCGCCGGCGCCGGGTGGGAGGGGACGCTGGTGTTGCGGATGGCGGCCGACCCCGACGACGGCGACCGCCGGCCGCCGGCGGTGCTCGTGGACCTCGCCGGCGGGACCTGCCGCGCCGCGCGCGCGGCCAGCGACGAGGACGAGCGCGCAGCGGGGTTCGTGATCGTCGCCGGTGCCGCGACCTGGCACGACCTTTTCGCCGGCCGCGCCGACCTGGTCTTCTCGATCATCCGCGGCAGGTTCAGCCTCGCCCGCGGCACGCTCGCCGAGCTCGTCCCGCACGTCGCCGCCGCCCGCGCGCTGCTCGCCGCCGCCGGACGCGTCGCAACACACTCCCGGGACTAGCGGCCGCGCCGCGCCGGTCGGTCCCGGTCGTCGGGACGCCGCGCCCGCCGCCGTTCGTCGCGATCGTGCCGCGCGGCGGACCCGAATCCCCG
>Ga0335080_10005230_pt1 | contig 13324 bp, 11 predicted proteins | sample Lox_Sample_34_FD_206720 | JGI IMG/M metagenome (GOLD analysis project Ga0335080, IMG submission 206720) | Soil microbial communities from Loxahatchee National Wildlife Refuge, Florida, United States - Lox_Sample_3.4 | ecosystem: Environmental > Terrestrial > Soil > Wetlands | place: USA... | reverse complement strand
ACCGGTCGATTCCAGCTAAATCCTAAACCTCGACACAACGAAATTCCTGTTTTGTATTGGCGGTCCAATTTGCTCGTTGCCGGCATGGGGAACGGCGCGGGCGCGACAACGCCGTTTAATGTCCGGAAACGCGAGCTAAAACCCTTGCACAACCCACTAGTTAAGCCTCTTCGAGTCCGCTACCGAATACAGGAAATAATGTATTTTGCGCGAAACACGCCTGTAGGCCTAAACTGCCGGGTTGGATTTTCAATGAACAAAGTCCTCTCAGGCGGTCCGCCTGAGCCCTTCTTTGCCCACCCCTTGCGGCGGCATGGGCATTTCCACAACTTGTTGTCCCCATTGGTTGATTACGTCCTGCACTTGCTTCAGGAGGATGACTTTGCGCTCCGGTTCGCGCTCCGCAAACGCGGCCCGGTATAACTTCCCGAAATCCTTGCATTCCATCGTCATTCTCTGGTTCCTCCCTACGGGGATTGGTTTACTCTCCATCGAGCAGCAATCAGGAACAATCAGGTGTTCTTTGTATTTCTTGCGCACCCATTGCACACGAGCCAACACGCAAGCCGGCGGAATGCAACTCTGGTTTTCAACTTCGGGACTAGGCTAAAATCAATCAAAACTGCCGTCTTGCAACTGCCTGCCCCTGCGGAGAATCGGTTGCCCAGAAGCGTGCAGTAGCCGGAGACGCAAGCCCAGGCGCATACGGATCAATGTCGGAACGACAAACAGCCAGATGGGCGTTCGGAGCGGCGGCGTTTTTCCTTCTGGTCAGCGGCATATCGGCGTACGTCACCATCACTCGCCTGCTCGAAAGCCAACGTTGGGTCTTCCACACTCTTCAGGTACAAGCTGCGCTGGGCGCGGTGGATTCCGCCATCGCCCGGGCCGGAAGGCTGCGGGCAGGTTACCTCTATGCAACGGGAACGGTCTCGCATGCGGAATTCGACGATGCCGCCAACGAGGTGTACCGAAGAATTCAAGAGGTTCGCGCTCTGGTCGAGGACAGTCCGTACCAGCGCCAGCTTTGCGATCGCCTGGAAAAAGCCGCCAGCAGCCGTTTGGATCTGTTTCGCACCTCGATCAAGACCGGCACAGTATCCCCCGAAGACGACGAAACCCAGGGGCGGATTACTGCCGAGAGCGCAGTCTACGCCAACGAGATCACCTCAGTGATGCAGGAAATGCGTCAGCGGGAAAAGCAGTTGCTCAATCAGCGGGTTCAGCATTCGGGCCGTCTGTTCACTTTGGCGATCCTCATTCTGGCTTCTACTTTCATAGTGGCTTTAGTGTTCTTCTCCGTAAACTATCGGTTCCTTTCCAGCGAGCTGCGAGCCCGCCGCTCGGCCGAGCGAGCCGCCCACCAAAGTGAGCAGGCGCTACGGCGCCTGACCGCCCGCCTGCTTAAGCTGCAGGACGAAGAGCGCAGAAAGATCTCCCGCGAGTTGCACGACAGCCTCGGACAGTACCTGGCCGGCGTAAAGATGAATCTCGAGATGCATTCTCAGAAGACCGATCCTTCCGACCATCTCCTGCAGGATGCCGTTCACCTTCTCGACCAGAGCATCGCGGAAACCCGGATGATTTCCCATTTGCTGCATCCGCCTTTGCTTGACGAGACGGGCTTGGGCTCCGCCGCGAAGTGGTTCATCGAGGGATTTGCCCGTCGTAGTGGAATTGAGGTCAATGCGGATATACCCGAGCGGGTCGAGCGTCTTCCCGAGCCCCTGGAATTGGCGCTGTTTCGAGTGCTGCAGGAGAGCCTCACCAATATTCACCGCCACGCCAAGAGCTCTAAGGCTGAGGTTCAGTTACGAATTCTTCCCGGCAGCGTGCGATTGAACATAAGGGACTTCGGAAAAGGAATTCCTCGTGAAGTGCTGCGCAGCTTCAATACCGTTGGAACCGGAACCGGCGTCGGCCTGGCCGGAATGCGGGAACGTATTCATGAACTCGGCGGGGATTTCGAGATTGAATCCGGTCCCGGCGGAACACAAATCGCTGTAAACATGCCGCTCGCGGAGCAGGCCAAAGCTGCCGAAGCAGTGCGCTGAGCTGAAGCAACCTATGCAGCCGCGATTCGGCGAATCAGGTCCTGCTGCTCGGCGATGCTCTCGGCCCCAATCGTGAAGGCGTCGAGAATACCCAGCGATAATGCATGGTTCAGGGCTTCATCCTGGCGGTTCCGCATGTCCCCCGCCCCGAGAATCTTCATTCCCACCACCGCCTTGCCCGCCGCCTTCATCTCCTTCAGCACCGCGATGACTGCGGCCGGCTGAGCATCCATGTACGAGCCGATGGGATTGATCCTTGCAAGGTCAACCTCGACCCAGGGGGTTTTCGCCGCCGTGCGCAAAGCCTCAATACTGTGGCAGGAGCAGCCATGGGCACGGATGATTCCCTTCTCTTTTGCCTCCGAGAGCACATCCATCACGCCTTTGTAGCGCTCGGACCAGTCGCCTTCGGTGAGGCAGTGCATCAGGCAGATATCGATGTGGTCGGTCCCAAGTTCCTTCCGGAAGCGGTCCAGGTCGGCGCGCGCGGTTGCCGGATCACGAGCCCAGGTTTTGCTGAGCACTGTGACCTTGTCGCGCGGCACGTGTTTCAGCGCCTCGGCCACATGGGGATGACTTCCATAGGAATCCGCCGAATCAAAAAAGCGCAATCCCTGGTCATACCCGTGCAGAAGGAGATCGGACAGTCCCTGGATGCCCAGCGCGGTCTGATGCGAATGGTGGCCCACACCCACCGTTCCAGTTCCCATCGCCAGACGGCTGGTCTGAATCCCTGTACTTCCAAGCGTCACCGTATCGGCCGCACTGAATTTCCGAGATAGGGTTGGAAGAGCTCTGGCCGTCGACTCAAACCCGCGCGCGGCCAGCCACGCCGCTCCTACACCATAGCCTGCCCGAGCAATGAATTCTCTGCGCTTCATGGAGTGTGCCTCCTCCCGCGTCTCGCGATAACTTCGCGCTCCTAGCAAATGATAGGCCCGTGATTCCGCATTCGCAACGGCAGACCCTGGCGCGAACCGGATGGCCCCTGCCGGCAATATCCGCGATCTCATGCATTCCGCAACGGAACCGAGACGCTCAAACGTCAAACATGCGGTAGACGCTGGGATTTGCTTGGGCCTGCAGCAGGCTGATCGCGACATTGTGTACCGGGATGCCGGCCGTGGTTCGGCCTTCCAGGCTGCCATGGTGCGCGTGGCCGTGCACCACCAGGTCGGCGCCATGCCGGTCGATGACCTCTGCTAGCCGGGACGTCCCCATGAAAGGAAATATTTCGGGAGATTCTCCCTGCACCGTGGCTGCGATCGGGGAATAGTGCAGCACCACGACTCGCTTCTGGGTTCGCAACTGTGACAGACCGCGCTCCAGCTTGAGCGATTCATCAATCGAAGCGCGGACAAAGTCCTTGATCTCCGGCTCTCCGAAGGCGGTGAGCACGCCCCGGCCGAAACCGCCGACAAAGCCCTTGGTACCCGCAAAGCCCACGCCATCGCGCTCGTAAGCACTGCCGTCGAGAACTTTGAGGCCCGCAGTTGTCATCATATTGATGAGTTCCTGCTGGCGCCCGCTCTCGTAATCGTGATTGCCCAGCACTGCCACGGTCGGCACGCGCACTCGCACCAGCGCGTTCAGCAGAGGTTCCATTTCCGCGGGCTGGCCATAATTTGTAAGGTCGCCGGCGATCACCAGCACGTCGGCCTCATCGCGCACCTGGTTCAACTGGTCGCGCAGCACCGTCTGATTCGCGGGAGCGAAGTGCAGATCGGCTGTGGCTGCGATGCGCATAAGTTTTCTTACGGCGACAAGGCCGGGTGCGTTTTCAGGTTTCGATCAACGGCGCTCGCCGCCGCGAGGCAGAGAGCAGATCATCGAGCTTCCACTCCTGCACATCGATGGCGAACATGTTGTCATCCACCAGGCTTCCCCGGAATCGCGCTCTGGATTCCGGCGAGCGAACCTCGCGGTTCAGCCTTGCTAATAAATCCTGCCAGAGAGCCTGCGGAATGTAGTGCGCCTGCGCCGGATATACGTAGTGATAGAGAATCAGATGCCAGAGCAGGATTTCCCAGTGTTCTCCTGCCAGCTGCAGCACCCGATTCCACTGCAACTTTCCTTGCGAGCCGTAGATCACGTGAGCGATGTCGGCTCCGTCGAAGCGTTCGCGGCGCACCACGAAGAGTTTTGAAGCAATCAGCTCTTCGGGCGCCAAGACCCGCGTTCTTACACCCATTATTACCGCCGGGCTTGCTCTCTCAATCCAGGCAGCGTCCACTCGAATCACGCCGTTGCTCATGCCGGTAATCAGATCGACGAAGTAGCCGTCCCGATGAGCCTTCGCCAGCCACACCGGGTCGGGGACTTCGCACTCGAAGCCATGTTCACGCAGGTTCGTCAGCGCTGCGGGGGCGCTCTCTGCGGTTAGAAATAAATCCAGATCCTTCGTGAAACGGCAGATTCCGGTGTGCTGGCGCAATGCGAAAGCTCCGGAAACCGCAAATGGCACACGCTTCCCTTCCAGGACATTGAGAACTTCGCTGAACAGCAATTGCTGCTCCTCCGGGAGCTCCTCAGGAATGGAAGAAGTCACCGGGACGGGCTGCGCGCACTTGTCCTCGGGCTCTGGCATGAGTCGCTTCGATGTCTTTCGGTAGCTATGGGGTTGTAGTCGAAGCTTCCTGGCAGGTGTGGCGCGGGCGCCCTCGCCCGCGAAAAGCATGCTGGACAGCCATGCCCGCGTTCCGAACATTCATCCGGCAACCGGGATGAGTAATCATCCAGGATTACAGAAAGATTTCTGCAGCCGGCTAGAACTTCCTGGAATGCTCTTTCGCCCAGCGTTCGACCACAATCTTCTTGTCGGTGAAGAATTCGATCGCATCGCGGCCCTGCGCATGCAGCACGCCAAAGAAGCTGTCTTTCCATCCGCTGAATGGGAAATAGGCCATGGGAGCGGCGACACCAATATTGATGCCGATATTCCCCGCTGGAGCCTCATAGCGGAACCGTCGCGCGGCGGAACCGCTCGAGGTAAACAGAGATGCCTGGTTTCCATAAGCGCTGCGCGAAAGAAACGCCAGCGCGTCGTCCATGTCATGGGCATGGATAAGACTGAGCACGGGGCCAAAGATTTCCGTGTCGGCGAGATCGCTGCTGGCAGGAACCCCATCGAGGATCGTGGGCGCCACAAAGTTGCCGCTTCCATTTTTCGGGATTCGATCATTCCGCCCATCGAGCACGACTTTTGCGCCTTGTTTGGCTCCCTGGTCAACCAGTCCGCTGATGCGCGACTTGCTCTGCGGCGTAATCACGGGCCCCATTTGCACGCCCGCATCCAAGCCGTTGCCAACTTTCAGTTTTGAGGCCGCGTCGGTAATGGAATCGCGGAACGTCTTCTGCGCTTCGCCCACCGTTACCGCCACCGAAACCGCCAGGCAGCGCTGACCCGCGCAGCCAAAGGCGCTGTCGCTGATGATCTGGGTCGTCATGCCCATGTCGGCATCCGGCAGCACAATGACATGGTTCTTGGCGCCGCCCTGGCATTGCGCGCGCTTGCCGTTGGCGCTCGCCCGCGAGTACACATATTTCGCGATCGGTGTCGAGCCTACAAAGCTGATAGCACGAACCTGGGGATGATCAAGCAGCGCGTCGACCGCGGTCTTCGTCCCATTCACCAGGTTCACCACGCCTTTGGGAACGCCCGCCTCCTCCAGTAGCTCATAGGCATATTTCATCGTAAGCGGAACGCGTTCGGAGGGCTTCAGGACGAAAGTATTTCCGCAGGCAATGGCGTAAGGCAGGAACCAGAACGGAATCATTCCCGGAAAATTGAAGGGCACTATGGCCGCTACAACGCCCAGAGGCTGGCGGATCATCATCTCGTCGATGCCCCGCGCCACATCCTCCAGGTTGCAGCCCTGCATCATGGTGGGAATGCCACAGGCCACTTCCACGTTTTCGATCGCCCGGCGCATCTCAGCCTTGGCTTCGGTAAAAGTCTTGCCGTTCTCCTGCGTGATGATGCGGGAAATCTCGTCGAGATGCTCCTCCAGCAGCATCTTGAGCCGGAAAAGCGGCTGGATGCGATCTTCGGGAGGTGTACGTCTCCACTCGGGATAAGCCGCTGCCGCTGCCTCGACCGCAGCTCCCACCTCGGACGAATCCGAATCCGGCACCTTCGCGATGACCTCGCCCGTGGCCGGGTTCACTACGTTCAGCCAGGAGCCGGCGCGGCTCGCGCGCCACTCTCCATTGATGTAGTTGCGGGCTTCTGCCATCGGCGGTGCAGCGACTGTCATGGAAATTCACCTCGAAAATCTTGCTGATTGTGTGCCAGTCTAGCACGGAACCTTACCAAAACTTCGCAAGGTTGGAGAGAACGGCGAGCGCCTCACTCCAAACTGTCATGCTTGAGCGAATCCGTACTTCGCCTGGTCAAGTACGGCGCAGTCGAAGCATCCCCACTTTCAGATTTTTAGATCTCCTCCCATCTTGTGTCTTGTCATTCCGAGGAGCGTAGCGATGAGGAATCTGCTTTTTCATGACTGCGGCTGGGAAACTCCAGACTCAGCTTCAGGGCTTCACAACAGGGGTCGTCTACTCGCTCAGGACGACGACCGCGTGGCAATTGGAGACTCTCGCCCGTCCTGCTCATCCCAGCGCCAGCACTTCATTCACCGCCCGGTACGCCTGATCGATGGCGGCGTTCGTGTATGCGCTCGCGGCGGCATCTGAATTGGCGATGCTGATGCGGCCGAATTGCTTTCGCGCCACTACGCAAGGAACTTTCTCTTCCGGCCATTCCGGATCGGAGAACGAGTTGTATTCATACGCGTATCCGTGCGCCCAGCGGTTGACCGTGATGCCCTCGATATCGCGCGCCGCCTCGAACCCCTGCGCTCCCAACATTCTTTGCAACTGGTCCCGGATATTCCGCTCAAAGGTCGAAAATGGCGTCTGCGTCAGTTCGAATCGCCCCATGCGGTATTGATCGCGCCGTGGCAGCCCGGCTTTGCACGGCGTTCGCAGCATGAACAACACCATTGGTTCCTGCGGTTCTTTCGGGAACTCGTACTCCCCGATGCTGACGGGGAAATCCAGCGCCACGTAAGTGTGGTAGCTTCCCGGCGCAACGATGTTCCGAATGCCCAGCCGTTGAAAGCTCGTCCAGTTGCGGATCGCCACATGCGTGTACACCAGCGGCTCCTTCACTCCATAGCGCAGCGCCTCTTTCTGCTCGTCAGGAAGTTCCGGGCAGAGATACGGAATCATCATGTTGTAGCAGGCCAGCACGCACGCCTTGGCTTTGATCGACTGCAGTTTTCCGCCGCGCTCGTACGCCACTTCGACTTCCCTGCCCGAACCTGGCGCGCCGGAATTGCGCGCGCGAACCACGGTGCTGTTCAAGCGAATTCGGACCGCCGAGCCCTCGCGGTCCAGGCGGCCGTAATCCGCGCGCGCAGTGACCACATCTTCCATCGTGTTGCCACCGAGTGATCCCGCGATGAGTGAGCGCACCAGCAACCGCGCTACCGATGCGTTTCCGTCGGGAAAATGGAAGATGTACGGCTCCTCCTTTGCAGGCTGTTCCAATCCCAGGCCATCGAACCCAGCGTAGATCATGGCTCCGTAGTCGTCCGGATTGAGATAACACGCCAGCGCCGAAATGGCCTCGATCCCCACGGCAAACAGATCATTGGTGTAGCTCTGGAAAAATGGCAGCACCTCCGGGCTCGCCCTGCAGACCTTCGTCAAAAAATCCGCATAGCTCATCTTCCCCAATCGTGCCCGTTTCTGCGCTTGTGAGAATCCCGCCATGTAGTCGGTCTTCTCGGTATAGAGCCGTTCAATGTCCCGCCGCGCAACTTCCGATAACGGGGTCTTAGCAAGAAATTCTTTCCACGGCAGCGAACCCACTCCTGGCACCAGCCGGTCTTCTCCAAAAGTCTCGCGGTCGAAGAAGCAGGCGGTTCCGAGATTGGAATACAGCTTCTGATCGTAGTCCTTGTAAAAGCGCTTGACCTCGATGCCGAGCTCCTTCAACAGTCCACTGGCGACAGCGCTGTAAGCGGAAGGATTTTCGATCGATTGCGTTCCGCCATTACTGAGCAGCAGCCGGTTGCGGACGCGAAACTCATTGCGCTTGGCGTGTCCGCCGAAATCGTCGTGATTGTCGAGAATCAGAACGCGGGCCGCGGCTCCGGCATGTTTGCGGAAAAAATATGCGGCTGCAAGCCCGCTGATGCCGCCGCCGACCACCACCAGGTCGTAACTCTCGGCGGTACTCTCCAGGCGACCCGCGTCTTCCCAGAAGACTCCGTCTCGCAGTTCGTGAGCATAGGTGTAACTGCCATCATGATTGCCGCGCATCCCCATCAGCGCGGGGGGATAGTAAGAGGGATCTTGCTCGGGAGCAAAAACTTTGCCGTTGGCGGATGGAACTTCCTCCGCGGCCAGCGCCGGAAACACGGAACTCAATGCCGCGCCGCCCAGCGCCAGGCTTGCTCCGTTAAAGAAGTCGCGGCGCGTAATTGGGCGGCCCATTCCCAGTTCGCGGTCCTGTCGGCTTCCATGGGGACACTCACCGCGCGATTCTTTCGACATTCTCTGCTCCCAGCCCCAACGGCCAAGCCACCCCGAAACTTCCCTTCAGTATAATCTCGGCTCCGGCTCGCACAGCTACCGCTCCATCCAACGAAAATATCGTTATGGTTCCTGCGCAAAGCAACTATTGGCTGACTACGGTCGAAATGCCGCAAGGAACTCCCGGCGAATTGTCTGAGCAAGCAGACGTCGCCATCGTCGGCGGCGGCTTCACGGGACTTTCCGCCGCCCTTGCTCTCGCCCGGCGCGGAGCCAAAGTTTCCGTCCTCGAAACCCACACCATCGGCTGGGGAGCAAGCTCCCGCAACGGCGGCATGGTTCTCACCGGAATGAAGCTGGATGCCCAAACTCTCCTGCGGCGCTATGGCCTCGAGCTCACGAAAAGAATGTATAGCGCTTCCCTCGCCTCTATCGACCTGGTCGAGCGCCTTGTCGGAGAGGAAAAAATCGATTGTGGCTTCGCGCGCTGCGGCCATCTGGAGGTCGCCAGCAAGCAATCGCATTTCGACGCCTACGCCCGCTCCGCGGAAGTCATCGCCCGCGACTTTCAGCACCAGCTCAAAATTATTCCCCGCTATGAACTTGCTTCCGAAATCGGTTCCACCATTTATTACGGAGGCCTGGTCGACGAAACCAGCGCCGGACTCAACCCCGCTCGCTATGTCGCCGGCCTTGCGCAAGCCGCTCTGCGCGCAGGAGCATGCATCTACGAACAGGCCCAAGTGCAAAGCGTCTCGCGGACCACACGCAACGGCGAATCCGGATTCGCAGTGCAGACCGCTCGCGGCACCCTCTTCGCCGGGAATCTGCTTATCGCCACCAGCGGCTACACTTCCGGCGTTACCCGCCACCTGCAAAGAAGAATCATCCCCATCGGGTCGTTCATCATCGTCACTGAGCCGCTCCCCGCAGCGCTCGCCCGCGAGCTGAACCCCCGCAATCGAATGATCTATGACTCCCGGCACTACCTTTCTTACTACCGTCTCACGCCGGAGCGACGCATGCTGTTTGGCGGCCGCGCTGCATTCTTCCCCGAAACCGGGAGAACCATCGCGCGCAGTGCCAACATTCTCCGGCGGAATCTGATCGAGGTTTACCCGCAACTGCAGGATGCAAAAATCAATTATGTCTGGGGCGGAACTCTGGATTTTTGCTTCGACACCATGCCGCACGCCGGACAATCTGACGGCATGTACTTCGCTCTCGGCTACGCCGGCCATGGCGTCGCCATGGCCACTTATCTGGGAAAGCTGATGGCGGAAACGATCAGCGGCTCTCCGACCGATAACCCCTACAGCGAAATTCCCTTCCCTGGCGCTCCTCTCGGTCTCTATGACGGGCGCCCGTGGTTCCTGCCTCTGGCGGGCGCCTACTACAAAGTCCTCGACTGGATCAGCTAGGCTCGACGGTTCTCCGACGAAAAACCAGATACGCCATCGGCCCTGCCAGCAGCGCCACCGGACCCCAGCGCAGTCCAAATTTGTCGCTCGCAATCATGGCCACAAAGCTCATCAGCAGCGGCGCGATCACGGCGTAGGCCAGCCCGGCATTTCCCCACGGAATGCGGAATGCTCTAGGCAACTCCGGCCGCACATGCCGCAGCTTCCATGCCGAAAGCACGGTCAGCACAGACGTGGCAATCCTCAGCCAGATGTAAACCGAAATCAGCTGCGTCAAGCTATGCCACGCCAGCGCGCAATAAATCACGGCCGAGAGCAGGATCGCCAGCCATGGAGTTGCGAATTTCGGATGCACGCGGGTGAGAAACGGCGAGAGATATCCGTCTTCGGCCATGGCAAACGGCATCCGCGTGGAAGTCAGGACAGTGCTGTTGAGGAGAGAAATATTGGTGATCGCCGCGGCCCCTGTCATGGCCACGCCCAGCCAGGTTCCGCCGATCAGGAGCGCCGCGCGCGGAAAATATCCCGTGTGCCAGCTCTCCCAATTGCCCAGAGCCGCCAGCGCGCAGGCCGTAGGCAGAAAATATGTTGCAATGGAAAGCGGCACCACCACCGCCAGCGCGCTCGGGTAGCTTCTCTGCGGATTCTCCACTTCTTCCGCTACGGTCGAGAGCTGCTCATATCCCGCGTACAGCCACAATCCCAGCGCCAGTCCCACGCCGAAGACTTCAAACGTCGGTTTGTGCGGCGGCATCAGCGGTACGAATGGATTATGGTGCCACATGCGCACGCTGAGCACACACATGGCGGCCACCGGAACCAGGATCAGAATTTCCAGCACCGTGGCAACCCGCCCGACCGCTCCAATGCCTCGCACATTGACATAGGTAATGGCGGCAATGGTTGTCACTGCAATCAGATAATGCTCGCCAACCGTGAGACGCGGAAAATAGAACGCCACATAGTCGGTGAATAGCACCGCGTAGGCGCCACCCAACAAAAACGATGCCGACCAGTTCCACCAACCCGCCAGAAATCCCCAGAAGTCCCCGAAGGCGGCGCGCGTCCAGCGATAGAAACCGCCCTCCACCGGCATGGCTGTAGTCAGCTCCGCCGAAACCAGTGAAATCGGAATGCACCAGAAAAGAGGCAGCAGCAAATGGTAGAGCAGCGTCATTCCCGGGCCGGAAGTCGTTACCTGATCCTCGAGCCCAAACGGGCCGCCTGTCGTGTAGGAATACATCACGAACACGAACGAGATCAGACCGGCTTTTCTGGCGACATTCGCGGCTGTTTTGCCGCTCGCTGGCGCGATCGCGGCGGAGCCTGGTCCTTCGGCCGGGGCGGTGCTGTCCATGGGGAGGTCGACTGGCCTGCCTATACTCTCACGAATTGCTAAGGTGTGGCGCGGGCCGCCCTCGCCCGCGAAGTCTCGCCGCAAAAAACTGCCTTGGAGATAAGACAGAAACTACAAGAAACTGCGACTTACATCTCAAGCGAGAAACGGGAGTCGCTCACAACTCTAGTTCTTCCACCCGCCTGCGCCAAACGGGTTCAGTTCCGACAGGGACTGGTCGGTGTGGGAGCCCTCCAGCGTTCCGCCAAGCGCTTTGGAAACGCTCAGCATGGCGCGGCTGCCGCAAGCCGGGCAACCGCCGTTGACGCATTCACTCACAATCAGCTCGCAATTCGCGCACAGCAGAGCGTCGACCAGCCGGATCAGATTCAATTCCTCGAACCGTGTCTTGTCCATATACGTAACTTCACCCGTCAACACTGCACGCTTCTTAGGTAAGAACACCGCATCGCTCCCAATGTTGCGCTTTGCGAGCCTGCTCACAACGAAGATAGCCTCCGTTTGGCATGCCTGCAATAAGGCAATGGTTGTATTACCCTCCTCGGGGTAACTCGGCGGTTGGCAAACTTCTGTACCTCACTTGGTACACGAGGGTTACCGCTGCGGGACAACAATGGGAGAGGCAGTTCAGCTTGCCGGCTGCGAAATGCCGTCGCGCGTCATCTGGCCGTCAACCAGGCGCCAGATCTTCAGCGAATTCGCGGCCTTGAGCTCGTCCGGCAGCAGCGAATCAGAAAAATTCTGGTAGCACACCGGCCGCGCGAAACGCAGAATGGCCTGCGTCCCTACTGAAGTGGAGCGCCCGTCTGCCGTGGCGGGATATGGGCCTCCATGCACCATCGCGTGGCAGACCTCGACTCCAGTGGGATAGCCGTTCAAAAGCAGCCTTCCGACTTTTGTCTCGAGAATCGCGATCAGATCGCGGTGGGCGGCGAAATCCTCGTCCGTTCCATGCAGGGTGGCAGTGAGATGGCCTTCCAGATGTTCGGCGGCTGCGATCATCTGCGCGCGGCTCTGGTACTCGATGAGCAGCGTAGTCGGCCCGAACACTTCTTCGCTCAGGTCTTCGTTCTCCAGAAATGCGGCCGCGCTGGTGGAGAACAGCACTGGCTGCGCACACGCTGAGGCGGCCGCAGCGGCCCCGGACTGCGCGATCACTTGCACGCCGTCTCCGGAACACCGCGCGTCTACCAAGCTTCGGTATCGTTGGGCAATCCCGCCGGTCAACATGGTCTGCGATGGCGTTTTTTGCACGCGTTCACTCAGTTCCGCAACCAGGCTCTTCGCCTCCGCCTGCGGCATGAACACCAGGCCCGGCTTGGTGCAGAACTGCCCCGACCCCATAGTGATGGAAGTGTGCAGCCCCGCAGCAATATCCGCACTCCGGGCCTTCAGCGCGCCCGGCAGAATAAATACTGGATTCACGCTGCCCATCTCCGCATAACAAGGAATCGGATCCGGGCGTGAGGCGGCCAGATCCATAAGCGCCCGTCCGCCCGCAAGCGATCCCGTGAAGCCAACAGCCTTGACCAGCGCATGTCGCACCAGCCGCGTTCCCACTTCAATTCCGGAATCGAACAGCAGCGAGAAGACTCCTTCCGGCAGGCCGCAGGCTTGCACGCTCCTGCGAATCGCCATTCCCGCGAGTTCGCTGGTGCCGGGATGCGCGGGGTGCGCCTTGACGATCACCGGGTTTCCCGCCGCCAGCGCCGACGCCGTGTCGCCGCCCGCCACCGAGAATGCGAGTGGAAAATTACTCGCCCCGAATATCACGGTAGGCCCCAACGGCTTAAGCATGGAGCGGACATCGGGTTTGGGCGGCTTGCGCGTGGCATTCGGCAAGTCGATTCTAGCGTTTACCCAGGATCCCTCCTCCACCACCTCGGCGAAAAGGCGGAGCTGACCGGTAGTGCGGCCCAGCTCGCTGTCGAACCGCGGCTTGGGGAGTCCCG
>Ga0335080_10005228_pt1 | contig 13330 bp, 9 predicted proteins | sample Lox_Sample_34_FD_206720 | JGI IMG/M metagenome (GOLD analysis project Ga0335080, IMG submission 206720) | Soil microbial communities from Loxahatchee National Wildlife Refuge, Florida, United States - Lox_Sample_3.4 | ecosystem: Environmental > Terrestrial > Soil > Wetlands | place: USA: Florida... | reverse complement strand
ACCGGGTGGAAGATGTCCTTGATGCCGACCTTGTCGATCGCGATGTGACGCGTATCGGCACGGCTCTGCACGTCCTCGATCGCGAGCTTCTGCGGGTTCTTGTCGGTCACGACGGTGTCCATGGCTCTTCCGTTTCGGCCGCGCGGGCGGCACGCACAGTATCCCTAAAATCCGAAGTCCCGGCCTGGTTCAGGCGCGACGCTGGCTTGGCTGCCACCACCGGTCGACGGCCTTGGCGAGCCCGGCGGCGTCGAGGCCCGCGGCGGCGAGGTTCTCGGCCCGCGACCCGTGCTCGATGAAGCGGTCCGGGATCCCGAGCTGCAGCACCGGCCGTCCGTAGCCGCGCGCGCTCAGGAACTCGAGCACCGCGGCGCCCGCCCCGCCGGCGATCGCGTTCTCCTCGACGGTCACCAGGTGCTCGTGGCGGTCGGCGATCCGGATCAGGAGCTCCTCGTCGAGCGGCTTCACGAAGCGCATGTTGACGAGCGTCGCGTCGAGGCGCTCGGCGGTCGGCGCAATCGCGCTCACCATGGTGCCGAAAGCGAAGATTGCAAGGCCCGAGCGGCCCTCGCGCCGCACCTCGGCACGCCCGACGGGCAGCGCCCGCATCTCCGCCGCCGGCGCGACCCCGGGGCCGGTACCGCGCGGGTAGCGCACCGCGGCCGGGCCGTCGAGCATCACGGCCGTGTACAGCATCTGCCGGCACTCGTCCTCGTCCGCCGGCGCCATGACCGTCAGGTTCGGCACGCAGCGCAGGAACGACAGGTCGAACGCCCCCTGGTGCGTCGCGCCGTCGCCGCCGACGAGCCCGGCCCTGTCCAGTGCAAAGGTGACCGGCAGGTTCTGCAGCGCCACGTCGTGGATCAGCTGGTCGTAGGCGCGCTGCAGGAACGTCGAGTAGATCGCGACGACCGGCCGGTAGCCCTCGCAGGCGAGGCCGGCGGCGAGGGTCACCGCGTGCTGCTCGGCGATCGCGACGTCGAAGTAGCGGTCGGGAAAGCGGCGCGAGAACTCGACGAGGCCCGAGCCCTCGCGCATCGCGGGCGTGATGCCGACGATCCTGGAATCGCGCTCGGCGATGTCGCACAGCCACTGCCCGAACACCTGCGAGTACGTCGGGCCCGAGGCCTTCTCCTTGTAGATCTCGCCCTTGTCCGGATCAAAGGGCCCCGGCCCGTGCCACTTGATCGGGTCGGCCTCGGCGGGCGCGTACCCCTTGCCCTTGCGCGTGACGACGTGCAGGAACTGCGGTCCGTGAAAGCCGCGCAGGTTCCTGAGCGTGCGCACGAGCCCGAGCACGTCGTGGCCGTCGATCGGGCCGATGTAGTTAAAGCCCATCTCCTCGAACATCGTGCCCGGCAGCACCATGCCCTTCATGTGCTCCTCGGACCGCCGCGCGAGCTCCCAGGCCGCGGGCATGCGCCTGAGCACCCGCTTGCTGCCTTCCTTGAGCCCCGAGTACAGGCGTCCCGACAGCACCCGCGCGAAGTAGTTCGACAGCGCCCCGACGTTCTCGGAGATCGACATGTCGTTGTCGTTGAGCACGACGAGCAGGTCGACCTCGAGGCTGCCGGCGTGGTTGAGCGCCTCGAAGGCAAGGCCCGCGCTCATCGCGCCGTCGCCGATGACGGCGACGTGACGGCGTGCGCCGGCGGCGCGCGGCCCGTGCAGCAACAGCTCGGCGATCGCCATGCCGAGCCCCGCCGAGATCGACGTGCTCGAGTGGCCGACGCCGAAGGTGTCGTACTCGCTCTCGCCGCGGCTCGGGAACGGCGCGAGCCCGTCCTTCTGCTTGATCGTCGCGAGCCGGTCGGCGCGCCCGGTCAGCACCTTGTGCGGGTAGGCCTGGTGGCCGACGTCCCAGATCAGCCGGTCGTAGGGAGTCTCGTACACATAATGTAGAGCGAGCGTGAGCTCGACGGTGCCGAGGCCGGCCGCGAAGTGCCCGCCCATCTGGCTGACCGTCTCGATCAGGTACGCGCGCAGCTCGGCCGCGACGGCCGGGAGCTCCTGCTCGGGCAGCGCTCGCAGATCTGCCGGCGTGCCGATGCGGGCGAGGTGGGGGTAGCGGTCAGGAACGCCCATCAAGCCAGTGTACCGCTAACCGCCCAGCGGGCCGAATCGCGGCTTTTTGGCGCTCAGGACGAGCGTTCGACGATATAGCCCGCGAGGAAGCGCAGCATCGCCGCCGCGTCGCCGAACGGCTCGATCTCGCCAAGCGCCGCGGCGTGCAGCGCCCGCGCGCGCGCACGCGAGGCGGCGAGCCCGGCGGCGGCGGGGTAGGTGGGTTTGCTGCGCCTCTCGTCGGCGCCGACCGCCTTGCCGAGCAGCGAGGGATCGCCCTCGACGTCGAGGATGTCGTCGACGATCTGGAAGGCGAGCCCGAGCGCGGCGGCGAAGCGCTGCAGCGCGGCGTGCCGCCCCGGATCGAGCGCCGGTGCCAGCGCCGCGGCAAGCCCGACGCTCGCCTCGATCAGTGCCCCGGTCTTGCGCCGGTGCATTTCCTCGACCTCGGTCGTCGAGAGCGTCCGCCCGACCGCGGCGAGGTCGATGGCCTGGCCGCCCGCCATGCCGCGCGTGCCGCTCGCGCTCGCGAGCAGCCGGATCATCGCGACGCGCGCTTCCGCGCCGGCGTGCGCGAGCGCGAGGCTCTCGAACGCGAGCACCTGCAGCGCATCGCCCGCGAGGATCGCGGTCGCCTCGTCGAACTGGCGGTGGCAGGTCGGCCGCCCGCGCCGGAGGTCGTCGTCGTCCATCGCCGGCAGGTCGTCGTGCACCAGCGAGTAGACGTGGATCATCTCGACGGCCGCCGCGGCCGCGTCGAGCGGCTCCATCGGGACGCCGAGCAGCTCGCCGGTCGCGTACACGAGCGCCGGGCGGATCCGCTTGCCGCCGCCGAGCGCGCTGTAGCGCATCGCGGCGTGCAGCCGCGCGGGCGGTGTATCGGCCGGCGGCAGGCGCGACTCGAGCCCGGCCTCGACGCGTGCCTGGTACGCGGCGAGCCGCGCGCCCGCGTCGGTCACGCCGGCTCTTCGGGATCGGCGGCGTCGGCGAACGGCGCCGCCACCGCAGTGCCGTCCGGCCGTGCCAGCAGGATCTCGACCTTGTGCTCGGCGGCCTGCAGCGCCTCCTGGCAGGCGCGCGTCAGCGCGACTCCGCGCTCGAAGGCCTTCAGGGCCTCCTCGAGCGGCACGTCGCCCTGCTCGAGGCGCGCGACGACGCTCTCGAGCTCGGCCATCGCCTGCTCGAAGTCGACCGGGGCGGGCGCTGTCGCGGGCGTCGCCGCGGGCGGAGTGTCGGACGCGCGAGCACGCGGCATGGGGTGGATCCTTGGCGGGCGAGCGCAGAGTAGGATGCGCGTCGGCGTGCGTCAACGCGCCGTCCCCGCTGGGTTTTTCACGATTGACCCCCCGCGGGACGCCGACTAGAGTGCTTATCGGGGTGCGCGAGCCGCACCATCCCCTCGCGCGGTCATCCGCCTCCATATTGATGGCGATTCAAGGAGATTTGTCGTGAACCTCAAGGGCAGCAGGACCGAGAAGAATCTCAAGGACGCGTTCGCCGGCGAATCGCAGGCCAACCGTCGCTACCTCTACTTCGCCGCGAAGGCCGACGTCGAGGGCTTCAACGACGTCTCGGCGGTGTTCCGCTCGACGGCCGAAGGCGAGACCGGCCACGCCCACGGCCACCTCGAGTACCTCGAGGCCGTCGGCGATCCGGCCACGGGTCTCCCGATCGGCGCGACCTCCGACAACCTGAAGGCGGCGATCGCCGGCGAGACGCACGAGTACACCGACATGTACCCGGGCATGGCCAAGGCGGCGCGCGACGAAGGCTTCGGCGAGATCGCCGACTGGTTCGAGACGCTCGCCAAGGCCGAGCGCTCGCACGCCAATCGCTTCCAGAAGGCGCTCGACGGTCTGTGAGCGATCGGACGCGGTGCCCGCCCCAGCGCGGGCGCCGCGTCGGTTCCGATCCGACGGGAGTGCCATTCCCATGAGCGATCCATCAGGGGGCCGCCCGCGCGAGGGCAGCCTCGAGGCACCGACGCGCCACCCGGTCGCGTGGCGCGAGCCCGCGTTCTACGACCAGGGCGCGCTCTTCAAGGAGCTCGAGCGCGTCTTCGACATCTGCCACGGCTGCCGGCGCTGCTTCAGCCTGTGCCAGTCGTTCCCGACGCTCTTTGACGCGGTCGACGCCTCGCCCACGGGCGAGCTCGACGGCGTGCCGCACAAGGCCTACTGGGAGGTCGTCGACCACTGCTACCTGTGCGACATGTGCTACATGACGAAGTGCCCGTACGTGCCGCCGCACGAGTTCAACGTCGACTTCCCGCACCTGATGCTGCGCGCCAAGGCCGTCAAGTTCGCCTCGGGCGAGACCCGGATGCGCGACCGCGTGCTGGCCGCAACCGACACGGTCGGGAGCCTCGCCGGCATCCCGGTCGTCGCCGGGATCGTCAACGCCGTCAATGCGAGCACGCTCGGCCGCAAGCTGCTCAACAGCGCGCTCGGCGTGCACCCCGAGGCGCCGCTGCCGAAGTACCACTCGCAGAGCTTCCGCGCCCTTGAGGCGCGGCGCGCGAAGCCCGCGCTCGCGGCCGTTCCGACCGCCGACACGCGCGGACAGGTCGTGCTGTTCGCGACCTGCTACGGCAACCGCAACGAGCCCGACATCGACGCCGACCTCGCCGCGGTCTTCGAGCACAACGGCATCCCGGTGCGCCTCGCGGCGCGCGAGCGCTGCTGCGGCATGCCGAAGCTCGAGCTCGGCGACCTCGCGGCGGTCGAGCGGCTGAAGGACATCAACATTCCCGAGCTCGCGGCGCAGGTCGACTCAGGCTACGACATCGTCGCCGCGATCCCGTCGTGCGTGCTGATGTTCAAGCAGGAGCTGCCGCTGCTCTTTCCCGGCGATCCGCTGGTCGCCAAGGTGAGCGAGCACACCTTCGATCCCTTCGAGTACCTGTGGCTCCGGCACAAGGCCGGGCTCCTCAAGACCGAGTTCAAGGCGCCGCTCGGCAAGGTCTCGTACCACGTGCCCTGCCACCTGCGCGTGCAGAACATCGGCCTCAAGACGCGCGACGTGCTGAAGCTCGTGCCGGGCACGACGCTCGACGTCATCGAGCGCTGCTCCGGTCACGACGGGACCTACGCGGTCAAGGAGGAGTTTCGCGAGCACTCGGTCAAGATCGGCCGGCCGGTCGTCAGCCGGGTCGCGGCCGCGAACTCCGACTACCACTCGAGCGACTGCCCGATGGCCGGCGAGCAGATCACGAGCGGCCTCGAGGGGCGGCGGCCGCCGACCCATCCGCTGACGCTGCTGCGCATCGCCTACGGCCTCTCCCATGCCTGACGCCGCGGATCGCAACGCGCGGCTCGCGCCACCCGACCTTCTCAGCCTCGAGCAGTACGCGCGCGCGCGCGCGGAGTTTCGCAACCGCGTGCTCGAGCACAAGCGGCCGCGCACGCTCGGCGTCGGGCCGCACACGACCTGGTGCTTCGAGGACCGCCTCACGGTCCAGTACCAGGTGCAGGAGATGCTGCGCGCCGAGCGCATCTTCGAGGCCGACGGCATCCAGGACGAGCTCGACGCCTACAACCCGCTGATCCCGGACGGCGGGAACCTGAAGGTCACGCTGCTGATCGAGTACGCAGACGCCGCCGAGCGCCAGGAGGCGCTGCGGCGCCTGAAGGGCGTCGAGGATCGCTGCTACATCGCGGTCGATGGCGAGCGGACCTACGCGATCGCCGACGAGGACCTCGAGCGCGAGAACGACGAGAAGACCTCGGCGGTGCACTTCCTGCGCTTCGAGCTCCCGGCCGAGGCCCGCCGGCGTTTCGCGGCCGGCGCGCCGGTCACGATCGGCATCGACCATCCGGCCTACGCGCACGCGCTGACGCTCGGCGCCGAGGCGCAGTCGGCACTTGCGGCCGACTTTCGGCCGTGACGGCCGGCCTGCGCCGGAAGGCGCGCGCGCTAGCGCATTTTCGAGTACCTTCGCGTCCGCGATGAGTCCCTCCTATACCGCTTCTGACATCGAAGTCCTGTCGGGTCTGGATCCGGTGCGCCGCCGCCCCGGGATGTACACCGACACCTCGCGGCCGAACCACCTGGTGCACGAGGTCGTCGACAACAGCGTCGACGAGGCGCTCGCCGGCCACTGCCACGAGATCAACGTCACCGTCTTCAAGGACGGCTCGGTCGAGGTCATCGACGACGGCCGCGGCATGCCGGTCGACGTGCACCCGAAGGAGAAGATCCCGGGCGTCGAGCTGATCCTGACGCGGCTGCACGCCGGCGGGAAGTTCTCCGACAAGACCTACCAGCAGTCGGGCGGCCTGCACGGCGTCGGCGTCTCGGTCGTGAACGCCTTGTCGGCGCGCCTCGAGTGCCGCGTCAAGCGCGACGGCAACGAGTACCTGATCACGTTCAAGGACGGGCGCCTCGACCAGAAGCTCAAGGTGATCGGCAAGGTCGGCGCGCGCAACACCGGCACCGCGGTGCGCTTCTGGGCCGACCCGAAGTACTTCGACTCCGACAAGATCTCGCTGCCGAAGCTGCGGCACGTGCTGCGCGCGAAGGCCGTGCTGTGCCCGGGGCTCAAGGTCACGCTGACGAGCGAGGCGAGCGGCGAGCACGACGAGTGGTTCTACACCGGCGGGCTCGGCAGCTACCTGGTCGAGCGCCTCGAGAAGGCGCCGCTCGTGCCGGAGGAGCCGTTCTCGGCGAGCCTCAAGGGCGGCAACGAGGTCGCCGAGTGGGCGTTCGGCTGGCTCGCCGAGGAGGGCGTCGAGACCGTCGGCGAGAGCTACGTGAACCTGATCCCGACCGTCGAGGGCGGCACGCACGTCAACGGGCTGCGCTCGGGCGTCACCGACGCGGTGCGCGAGTTCTGCGAGTTCAGGAACCTCGTGCCGCGCGGCATCAAGATCGCGCCCGAGGACGTCTGGGACCGGTTCTGCTACGTGCTGTCGGTGAAGATGTCGGAGCCGCAGTTCGCCGGCCAGACCAAGGAGCGGCTCGCCTCGCGCGAGTCGGCGGCGTTCGTCTCCGGGCTCGTCAAGGACGCCTTCGGGGTCTGGATCGCGCAGCATCCCGAGTCCGGCGAGAGGATCGCCGCGTTCGCGATCGAGCGCGCGCAGGCGCGCCTCAAGGCCGCGCAGAAGGTGGTGCGCAAGCGCGTGGTCTCCGGGCCCGCGCTGCCCGGCAAGCTCGCCGACTGCACCTCGCAGGAGCCGGAACGCACCGAGCTCTTCCTGGTCGAGGGCGACTCCGCGGGCGGCAGCGCGAAGCAGGCCCGCGAGCGCGACTTCCAGGCCGTGATGCCGCTGCGCGGCAAGATCCTCAACACCTGGGAGGTCGACGCCGCCGGCATCCTCGCCTCGCAGGAGGTCCACGACATCTCGGTCGCGCTCGGCGTCGAGCCCGGTTCCTCGAAGATCGAGGACCTGCGCTACCACAAGATCTGCATCCTCGCGGACGCCGACTCCGACGGCTCGCACATCGCAACCCTGCTGTGCGCGCTCTTCCTGCGCCACTTCCGCCCGCTGGTGCTGGCCGGGCACGTGTACGTCGCGATGCCGCCGCTCTACCGGGTCGACGTGGGCAAGAACGTCTATTACGCGCTCGACGACGCCGAGCGCGCCGGCATCCTCGACCGCATCGCGGCCGAGGGCCAGCGCGGCAAGGTCACGGTGACGCGCTTCAAGGGCCTCGGCGAGATGAACCCGCTGCAGCTTCGCGAGACGACGATGGCGCCGGCCACGCGGCGCCTGCTGCAGCTCACGATCGAGGCCAGCGACGACACCGACCAGCTGCTCGACATGCTGCTGGCGAAGAAGCGCGCCGCGGACCGGCGCGAGTGGCTCGAGGCCAAGGGCAACCTCGCCGAGGTCGTCGCGTGAAGGATCAGGAACTCAACTTCGAGGGCATCGAGAAGAAGGCGCTCAAGGTCTTCACCGAGAAGGCCTACCTCGACTACTCGATGTACGTGATCCTCGACCGCGCGCTGCCGCAGCTCGCGGACGGCCTCAAGCCCGTGCAGCGCCGGATCATCTACGCGATGAGCGAGCTCGGCCTGCGCGCCGCCTCCAAGCACAAGAAGAGCGCGCGCACCGTGGGCGACGTGATCGGCAAGTTCCACCCGCACGGCGACAGCGCCTGCTACGAGGCCATGGTGCACATGGCGCAGGACTTCTCGTACCGCTACCCGATCATCGACGGCCAGGGCAACTTCGGCTCGACCGACGATCCTAAGTCCTTCGCCGCGATGCGCTACACCGAGTCGCGCCTGAGGCCCTACGCCGAGACGCTGCTCGCCGAGCTCGACCAGGGGACCGTCGAGTGGCTGCCGAACTTCGACGGCACGCTCGAGGAGCCGGCGCTGATGCCGGCGCGGCTACCGAACGTGCTGCTGAACGGCTCGACCGGCATCGCGGTCGGCATGGCGACCGACATCCCGCCGCACAACCTCGTCGAGGTCACCAATGCCTGCATCAAGCTGCTCGATGAGCCGGAGGCGCCGCTGCGCGAGCTGCTGAAGCTGATGCCGGGGCCGGACTTCCCGACGGGCGGGGAGATCGTGACGCCGAAGTCGGAGCTGCGGGCGATCTACGACAGCGGCGCGGGCACTTTCCGCGCGCGCGCGATCTACGAGGAAGGCGACGGCGAGGTCGTGATCACGGCGCTGCCGTACCAGGTGTCGGGCGCCAAGATCCAGGAGCAGGTCGCAACCCAGATCCGCGCCAAGAAGCTGCCGATGGTCGAGAACATCCGCGACGAGTCCGATCACGAGGACCCGACGCGCATCGTGCTCGAGCTGCGGTCGAACCGCGTCGACGTCGAGCAGCTGATGGCGCACCTGTTCGCGACCACCGACCTCGAGCGCACCTACCGCGTCAACCTCAACGTCATCGCGCTGGACGGCCGGCCGCGGGTGCTGGGGCTCAAGGATCTGCTGGTCGAGTGGCTGTCGTACCGCCAGCGCACGGTCACGCGCCGGCTCGAATACCGGCTCGGCAAGGTCAACGCGCGGCTGCACATCCTCGAAGGCCTGCTGATCGCGTACCTGAACCTCGACGAGGTGATCCGCATCGTCAGGCGCGAGGACGAGCCGAAGCCGGTGCTGATGAAGCGCTTCAAGCTCTCGAGCGAGCAGGCCGAGGCGATCCTCGAGACCAAGCTGCGCAACCTCGCGAAGCTCGAGGAGATGAGGATCAAGGCCGAGCAGGCCGAGCTCGCCGCCGAGCGCGACGAGCTGGAGAAGACGCTGAAGAGCCCGGCGCGGCTCAAGAAGCTGATCCGCAGCGAGCTGGTCGCCGACGCCGAGAAGTACGGCGACAAGCGCCGCACCAAGATCGTCGAGCGCGAAGCGGCCAAGGCGATCGACGAGACCGAGCTCGTCGTCACCGAGCCCGTGACGGTCGTGCTCTCGACGGCCGGCTGGGTGCGCCAGGCGAAGGGCCACGAGATCGATCCGCGCTCGCTGTCGTACAAGACCGGCGACGGCTTCCAGGCGGCGGCGCGCGGCAAGAGCACGCAGCAGGCGGTGTTCCTCGACTCGACCGGCCGCACCTACAGTCTGCCGGCCCACGGGCTGCCGTCGGCGCGCGGCCAGGGCGAGCCGCTCTCGGGGCGCGTCGACCCGCCGGAGGGCGCGACCTTCGCCGGCGTCATGATCGGCGAGCCCGCCGACCGCTACGTGCTCGCGACCGACGCCGGTTACGGCTTCATCGCCAAGCTCGAGGACCTCTACGCGCGCAACCGCGCCGGCAAGGCGGTGCTCGCGGTCGGCGACAATGCCAAGGCGATCGCCGCGGCGCCGGTGGTCGCGGATCCGCAGGCGCTGATCGCGGTCGCGGCCGCGAGCGAGGGCATGGACGGCCGGCTGCTCGTGTTCCCGGTCGGCGAGCTGCCCGAGCTCGCGAAGGGACGCGGCAACAAGCTCTTCAACATTCCCGCGGCGCGCGCCGCGAGCCGCGAGGAACTCGTGGTCGCGATCGCGGTCGTTCCGCCGGGCGCGAAGCTTCGCGTGCTGTGCGGCGAGCGCTCGATGACGCTGTCCTTCGCGGAGCTGCAGGAGTATCGCGGCGAGCGCGCGCAGCGCGGCGCGATGCTGCCGAAGAACTACCGCCGCGTGACCGGGCTCGAGCTCGAAACCGGCGCCTGAGCGCCCCAAAACGGTGCGCTGGCGGCGGGTTAGCGCCGCGGCATGGTGAATCGGCCGGCGACCGGTTATCGTGCGCGCGCGCCGCTGGGGCGCTTGGGTGAGGCGAGCGGACGCCGTGAGCGGCGAAAAGGCACTCTCGGGACACGCACTGACCTCCGGCAACGTCCGCGACGTGCTGCTCGACCGGCTGGTGCGACTCCTCGGCCGCGATCCGGACAAGGCCAAGTCGCGCGACATCTACGAGGCGCTCGCGGTCGCGGTGCGCGAGGAACTCGCCGCGCGCTGGGTCGCGACCCAGCGGCGCGTGGCGCGCGCGCGCGTCAAGCGCGTGTGCTACCTCTCGGTCGAGTATCTGCCGGGGCGCGCGCTCAAGAGCGCGCTGTCGAGCCTCGACTCGGAGCTGCTCGAGGCGACGCGGCTCGCGCTCGCCGACCTCGGCTTCGACTTCGACGCGATCGCCGCCGAGGAGCAGGATCCGGGGCTCGGCAACGGCGGACTCGGGCGCCTCGCCGCGTGCTTCCTCGAGTCGCTCGCGACGCTGAAGTACCCGGCGATCGGCTACGGCATCCGCTACGACTACGGCATCTTCGAGCAGCGCATCGACGCCGACGGCGGCCAGCGCGAGCTCGCGAGCAGCTGGCTGCGCCTGCGCGATCCGTGGGAGATGCCGCGCCCCGAGGCGCGCTACCCGATCGAGTTCGGCGGCCGCGTCGTCGCCGACGCCGACGCCCAGGGGCGCGCGCGCCATCGCTGGGTCGAGACCTCGCGCGTGCTCGCCGTCGCCTTCGACCACCTGGTGCCCGGCAACCGCAGCCCGACCGTCAACCACCTGAGGCTCTGGTCGGGCCGGGCGCTGATGCCGTTCCACATCGCGGCGTTCAACGCCGGCGACTATCCCGGCGCGATCACCGAGCAGATCGCCGCCAAGAACCTGTCGCGCGTGCTGTATCCCGACGACTCGACGCTGCAGGGCAAGAAGCTGCGCTTCAGCCAGCAGTACTTCTTCGTCAGCGCGAGCCTGCAGGACCTGCTCGCGACGCTGCTCGCCGAGGGCTGGTCGCCGCCCGAGCTCGGCGACGCGGTCGCGATCCAGCTCAATGACACGCACCCCGCGCTCGCGATCGTCGAGCTCCTGCGGCTGCTGCTCGACGAGCACGGCCTCGAGTGGCGGCAGGCGCTCGACATCACGCAGCGCGTCTTCGGCTACACGAACCACACGCTGCTGCCGGAGGCGCTCGAGACCTGGCCGGTGGCCTTCTTCGAGCGCCTGCTGCCGCGCCACCTCGGCATCATCTACCAGCTGAACCGCGAGTTCCTGGACACCGTGTCCGCGCGCCACCCCGGCGACCACGACCGCCGGCGCCGGATGTCGATCATCGACGAGGACCAGGGCCGGCGGGTGCGCATGGCGCACCTCGCCGTCGTCGGCAGCCGGCAGGTCAACGGCGTCGCGCGCCTGCACTCGACGCTGATGCGCGAGACGATCTTCGCCGACTTCGCGAACCTCTGGCCCGAGCGCTTCACCAACGTCACGAACGGGATCTCGGTGCGGCGCTGGCTCAAGGAGTCGAATCCGGGCCTGGGCGCGCTCCTGTCCGAGCGGCTCGGCCACGCCTGGGAGAACGACCTCGAGGAGCTCGAACGCCTGCACCACGCCGCCGACGACGCGGGCTTTCGCGAGCGGTTCGGCGCCGTCAAGCAGGCGAACAAGCTCCGGCTCGCGGCGACGATCCGCGAGCGCGCGGGCGTCGAGGTCGACCCGGCCTCGCTCTTCGACGTGCAGGTCAAGCGCATCCACGAGTACAAGCGCCAGCTCCTGAACCTGCTGCACGTCGTCGTGCGCTACAACCGCATCCGCGCGAACCCTGGCGCCACGGTCGTGCCGCGCACGGTGATCTTCGCCGGCAAGGCGGCGCCCGGCTACGTGCTCGCCAAGGCGGTGATCCGCCTGATCAACAACGTCGCGCGGGTCGTGAATCGCGACCCGGCGGTCGGCGGGCGGCTCAGGGTCGTGTTCCTGCCGGACTACGACGTGTCGCTCGCGCAGCGGATCATGCCGGCCGCCGACCTTTCCGAGCAGATCTCCACCGCCGGCTTCGAGGCCTCCGGCACCGGCAACATGAAGCTGGCGCTCAACGGGGCGCTGACGATCGGCACGCAGGATGGCGCGAACATCGAGATGAGCGAGCAGATCGGCGCCGAGCACCTGTTCATCTTCGGGCTGACCGCCGCCGAGGTCGCGGCCGAGCGGGCGCGTGGCTACGTGCCGACGCAGGTGCTCGCCACGGACCCCGAGCTCGCCGAGGCGCTCGCGATGATCGATCGCGGCTACTTCACGCCGGACAACCTCGATGATGCGCAGGCGATCGTCGACCGGCTGAAGAGCGATGGCGAGCCGTACCTCGTGCTGCGCGACTTCGATGCCTACCGCGCCGCGCAGGCGCGCGTCGACGCGCTGTACGCGACGCCGGACGCGTGGCGACGGCAGTCGGTCATCAACTGCGTCGGCATGGGCTACTTCTCGAGCGACCGCAGCATCCGCGAGTATGCTGAGCGCATCTGGAACATCCGGCCGACGATCTGATGGCGACCCCCCGCAAGCGACGCAGCTCCCGCCCGCGACTCACGGCGGCCGAGGTCGAGTCGATCGTCTCGGCGCGCCACCGCGAGCCGCGTTCCGTGCTCGGCTACCACGAGGTCGCGCGCGAGGACGAGCAGCCGGTCTGCTTCGTGCGCGTGCTCGAGCCCGACGCCACCGAGGTCGCCGTGTTCTGGGAGGACGAGGCGCCGGCCGCCGCGCGCCCGCTGAAGCGGCTGCACCCGGCCGGGTTGTTCGAGGGCCGCGTGCCGTACCGGCGCCCGCTGCTGCCGTACCGGCTGCGCATCCGCTACCGCGACGGCCACGAGCTGATCAAGCACGACCCGTACTTCTTCGCGCCGCAGCTGTCGGACTACGACCTGCACCTGTTCGGCGAGGGCACGCACCACCGGATCTGGGCGAAGCTCGGCGCGCACCCGACGGTGCGCGCGGGCCTTCCCGGGACGCGCTTCGCGGTCTGGGCACCGAACGCGGCGCGCGTCAGCGTCGTCGGCCCGTTCAACCTGTGGGACGGGCGCAAGCACACTATGCACGCGCGCGGCTCGAGCGGGGTCTGGGAG